>JAEEGK010000344.1_pt1 | contig 117079 bp, 97 predicted proteins | sample 8958771 | NCBI WGS metagenome assembly JAEEGK01 (sample SAMN16246547, study PRJNA631951) | gut metagenome | biome: gut microbiome; feature: rumen; material: SC-attached | host: Bos | place: Iran: Karaj | collected 2018-10 | reverse complement strand
GGCTCACCCCGCCCCCCATGGCTCACCCCGCCCCCCATGGCTCACCCCGCCGCCCATAGCTCACCCCGAGGTTCATCTTGCATTACAGGGGGCAAAAATATATAATACGGTACGGGCGTTGAACACAGCGCTCAATCGGAGGCATAAATGTATCAGATCGATTTTAAAAAACCCGTGCATGCCCATTTCCTCGGCATAGGCGGAATTTCAATGAGTGGGCTTGCGAAGCTCCTGCTGTCCAACGGCTTTACCGTTTCCGGCTCGGACGACAACCCCTCCGTTCTTACCGAAGAATTGAAGAAAAAAGGCGCGGTGATAAACATAGGTTTACGTGCCGAGAATATAACCGACGACATAGATGTAGTCATATATACCGCTGCCATCCACCCGGAGAACCCCGAGTTTGCGGAAGCAAAGAAGCGCAATATCCCTTTTCTCTCCCGCGGCGGGCTCATGGGCGAGATAATGAAAAACTTCCCTCATGCGGTGGGTGTTTCGGGTACGGACGGTAAGACCACCACCACTTCCCTGCTTTCACTTATGCTGTTGGATGCGGGTCTGGATCCCTCGATCTCCGTGGGCGGCATCATTCCCGAGATCAACTCGAATTTTCGCATAGGCGGTCCGGACTATTTCGTGGTCGAATCCTGTGAATACACGAATTCCTTTCTTGAATTTTTCCCTACCGATGCCATTATACTGAACATCAGGGAAGATCATCTTGACTTTTTCAAGGATCTTGAGGACATCAGGCATTCCTTCGCCCGTTTTGCAGGCCTTGTTCCCGAAGGCGGGATAACCGTGGTTAACGGAGAGATAGAAAACTGCAGGGAACTTTTCAAGGATCTGAAAAGCACCATGATAACCTACGGCCTTGCGGAAAACGGCGAAGAACCTTCTTCATATGATTATACGGCTGCCAATATCACCTATGACGGCAAAGGCAGAGGAACCTACGACCTCTATGAAAAGGGAGAGCTTCTCGCCCGCGTTACCCTCGGTCTTACGGGGCGTCACAATGTATCCAATTCTCTGGCGGCCATAGCGGTTGCCAGAAGGTATGGCGTATCCGTTTCTTCTATGTTGAAGACACTTAAAAGCTTCAGCGGCACAAAACGTCGATTCGAATACAAGGGCAATTTTAAAGGTGCCGAGCTTTACGATGACTATGCCCATAACCCTGATGAGATCAGGGCTTCGCTTACCACTGCGAAGCAATTTGACGCCAAAAGGGTTGTCACTGTCTTCCAGCCTCACACCTACTCCAGGACCAGGGATCTGCTCCCCCAATTCGTGGAAGCCCTGTCTTTATCGGATGTTGTCGTTATGGCAGACATATACGCCGCCCGCGAGATCGATGACGGAACCGTCTCCTCAAAGATGATAAAAGACCTTCTTGTTAAAAATGGTAAGGAAGCTTACTATTTTTCGAGCTTCGATGAAATTGAAAAATTTTTATCCGTTTTTTCATCAACAGGCGACTTGTTGATAACTATGGGTGCAGGAAACATTGTAAATGTTGGGGATGAGCTGCTTAAGGCATAGTTATCCACGCTATCCACGGCCTTCCCGGGATATCCGCAGGGAAAGCCGTTTATATTTTTTCTTACGACATTATTTAGCTTTGATCTTGTCAAGACTTTTTTTATCCACATTATCCACAAAGCCATTCTACAGAGCTCTAACGGAAAATTACCGATACAAAGATCTTTTTTTCTGTGCTATAATCCCTGCTGTCGGGTTCATAAATCATCCGAAAAGATCGGACGATCCGCAAAAACGTATCAATGTAAACAGCAGGGGCAGCAGTTATGAAAGACATAGTTATCAATACCGAACGTAAATATTCAGCAACCGTTATTCCGAATGTTTTTATCGACCATTTTCTGTCTTCGGCTAACGGAGCATATGTTAAGGTCTATCTTTATCTTCTTCGTTGTCTTACCGGAACGGAGATGCAGTTTTCCGTTTCCGATGCGGCGGATTTCTTTGACGAGACCGAAAGTGATATCCTTCGTGCCCTCAAATACTGGGACAAGAACAATGTCATCCGTCTTACCCGTAACGGAAATGACATCACGGGGATCACTTTACTGGATCTCACCACGGATCCTTCCGTGATCACACCCTCTGCGGTTAAACCCAATGCCAATATCATATCCATTAATAATATGCGTTCGGAGGTTTCCAAGCCTGCAGCGGAAGAAGCCTTTTCGGACAAGAAGCCTAAAAAGGATGATGGTCTGATGTCCATTCCCTCTTTATCAAGAGATGATGTGGCGAGGGCTCTCGAAACCGACAATAGACGCTGGCTTGTCAATGCCGTGGAGATGTATCTCGAACGCCCTCTCTCTTCCGAGGATCAAAACCTTGTGGTTTTCCTTTCCGATCACCTGGGCTTCAGTGATGAGCTTCTTCTTCATCTTTACGAATTGTGCGTGGAAAAAAACAAGAAGGACATCCGCTACATCCAGTCCGTAGCCCTGGATTGGTATTCCCATAATATTAAAACGGTTGCGGAAGCCGATAATCATACACTTCTTTTCAGTGCTTATTTTAATGCCGTCAATAAGGCTTTCAACTTGGGACGTCTCCCCGGAGACAAGGAACAAAAATTCATTAATTCCTGGGAAGAAATGGGCTTCACCCCCGAAATGGTAAAAGAGGCCTGCGACCGGGCACTGATCAGCTCCGGGAAGCCCAGCTTTGCATATGCGGACAAGGTCCTTCGTTCCTGGAACAGGGACAACATTAAGACTCTTGAGGCGGCTGCTTCCAAAGACAGTGCATACAAGACCGCCAAAGAATACAACGCACCCAAGAAATCAAGACCTGTATCAAAGTCTGCAGAAAAATATCTCAACAGATATTCCCAAAGAGAATACTCTGCGGAAGATATGCTTGAGATCGAACGTCAGATGATTGAAAAATCCATGGGTATTTCAATAAAGCGAGAGGGATGATTATGGCACTTAACAATGCACAATATGCGACCATTATGCGGGAGTATGAGGAGAAGCGCTTGCAGACAAGGCTGCTGCAGGATTCACGAATGAACGAGATCATTCGGAAGATACCCGAATATAAGGATCTGGACAATTCGTCCATCGACGCCTCCATGGAATATGCAAAATCCGCGCTTTTTGACTCGCCTGCAGACAAGGAAAAAAGTACGGAAAAGCTCAGACTCCATCTGTCACAAATAGCCGAACAAAAAAAACGGCTTCTTATCAAACACGGCTATCCGGCCGACTATCTGGATCCCGTATACACCTGCCCGGACTGCAAAGACACCGGCTACATCGGAACCGAAAAATGCCATTGCTTCAAGCAGGCCATAGTGGATCTTCTTTATACTCAGTCAAACATCAGAGATGTTCTTAAAAAAGAAAACTTCGATAATTTCAACATAAATTACTACAGCAAAACCGATATCGACCCCGTCACAAATTTGAGTGCATATGATTCCATGACGGGCATCTGCAATATAGCCAGAGAATTTGTGGCAGATTTCCCTTCCTCGGCAAGCAATCTGCTGTTTTTGGGCAAGTCCGGGCTTGGAAAGACTTTCCTTTCTCATTGCATAGCGGACGAACTGCTTAAAAAAGGCTACACCGTGCTCTATCTCTCGGCGCCTCAGCTTTTTGACATTCTGAAAAAGAACAACTTCGGAGAGAAGGATGAGGACGTTGATTACAATGAGCTTGCTCATTACGTGATGAATTGCGATCTGCTGATCATTGACGACCTCGGTTCCGAAATTGTTACCGAACTCACGGCCTCGGGCTTTAATATTTGTATCAATGAACGTTTATTAAAAAAACATTCCACATTGATATCAACAAATCTGACTCCGAACGAGCTGAACGATGTGTACGGAGAACGCAATTTTTCAAGGATCGTTGGCTTTTACAGGTTTTGCAGGTTTTACGGTACGGACATCCGTTTTGCCAAAAAACAATAAACTGTCCAACTTGACAAACAACAAAACTTGCTGTAAAGTGTGTCGCGGGTTTACGAAGCAACTATCGGCAAAAAATAGTAGGTTGGCCGTCAAAACGGCAAACCATCAGTGGAGGACCAAAAATGTCTCAGGATGAAATCTGGAGCAGCATTCCCGTCGGCAAGCTTGGCATCATACCCTTGCGAAGCTGTGACGACATTGCAAAGAAGGTGGATAAGTACATCGTTGAGTGGCGAAGCGGCCGTACTCACGAGGAAATGAACACCATCAACTTTGAGGATTACAAAAAAGACTCTTACCTTGTAAACGCCGAATGTCCGAGATTCGGATCAGGCGAAGCAAAGGGCCTTATCAAGGAAACCGTCCGCGGTGACGATCTTTATTTCCTTGTTGATGTTACCAACTATTCCATTACTTACACGGTAAGCGGTCACGAGAACCACATGTCCCCGGACGATCATTTTTCAGACCTCAAAAGACTTATCGCCGCTGTAGGCGGAAAAGCCCGCAGGATCACGGTGATCATGCCTTTTCTTTATGAAGGAAGACAGCACAAGAGAAGTGCAAGAGAATCTCTTGACTGCGCACTTGCCCTTCAGGATCTTATCAACATGGGAGTAGATTCGATCATCACCTTCGATGCTCACGATCCCCGTGTTCAAAACGCTATTCCCTTGAATTCTTTTGAAACGGTACAGCCTACTTATCAATTCATAAAGGCCCTTCTCAAGAAGGTTCCCGACATTACACTTGATACACAGCACACTATGGTCATCAGCCCCGATGAAGGAGCGATGGGTCGTGCGGTTTACTTCGGTTCCGTAACCGGAACAGACGTAGGTATGTTCTACAAACGCCGCGATTACACAAAGATCGTGAACGGAAGAAACCCTATAGTCGCTCATGAATTCCTGGGTTCTGATGTGGCAGGCAAGGATGTCATCATCATCGACGACATGATCTCCTCCGGAGAAAGCCTTCTTGACACAGCAAGAGAACTCAAAGCAAGAAATGCAAAGAGGATCTTCCTCTGCTCAACCTTCGGTCTTTTCACAAACGGACTTGATGCTTTCGACAAAGCATATGAAGAGCATGTGTTTGATCTGTTGATCACCACCAACCTGGTTTATCAGACTCCCGAACTCCTCGCCCGTGAATACTATGCTACCGCTGAGATGGCAAAATACATTGCCCTCCTCATCGATGCAATGAACCACGATCGTTCGATCAGCGAGTTCTTAAGTCCCACAGCTCGTATTCAGAAGTACATCGAAAAATACAAGAACGATCAGCTCAACAATTGATCCGGGTTTTATCACGCCTTTTAGGTCTTCTTCCTGAAAGGCGTTTTTTTGGTGTTTTGAAAGCCTTAACTGTGATATAATCAGTTCATACTATCCGCCAAAGGGGGCACACGTGAATAAGATACTTATCATAGAAGACGATATAACATTACGCGAAGAACTTTCTATCCTTTTGAACAACGCAGGCTATTCTACGGAAGCAGCAGAAGATTTTTCGGATGTTCCGGCCCGACTAAAGGAATGCACTTCCGACCTGATCCTCATGGACATAAATCTCCCCAATTCAAACGGCGAAGTTCTTTTGCAGGAATTCAGAAAAACATCCGATACCCCTGTAATAATGCTTACCAGCAGAACCGGAGAACTGGATGAGCTCCTTTCAATGAGCTACGGCGCAGATGATTACATCACCAAGCCCTACAATCCCACCATTCTTCTGCTGAGGATCTCCGCCGTATTAAAGAGGACCCGTAAGGTCGGCCCGGAAAGAATGTACAAGGACATTCAGGTCAGTTTCCTTAAAGGCACTCTTACAAGGAACGGCGAAGAACAGCTTCTCACCAAAAACGAAATGCTGATCTTTAAGCATCTCCTCGACCATTCACCCGAGATCGTTTCAAGAGATGCGCTCATGACCGTTCTTTGGGACAACGACGAATATATAAACGACAATGCTCTTTCCGTAAACATCAGCCGCCTGCGCACAAAGCTTGCGGAACTTGGTCTCCCCGATGCCATAGAGACCAGAAAGAAACAGGGGTACGTATTAAAATGACATTTCTTTCCTATATTAAGGACAAATGGATCTCAATAGTCATAAGCGTTACGGCTTTACTGATCATCTTTCTCTTTTTGATCACCTTAAAAGTCGCTCCGGGCGCTCTCATCATGACAGCGATCATCCTTTTTGTCAGTGGAACGCTCGTGATCTGCATTGATTACTTCCGAAGAAAAAAATTCTATTCCACTCTCTTTACCAATCTCAATAATCTCGACCGGAAATATCTCATAGCGGAAATGCTTTCGGAACCCGAATTCCTTGAGGCCTCGCTCCTTAAGGACATATTGGACGATTGCAGCCGTTCCATGGCCGAAAATGTGGCTCTGCACCGACGTCATTCAAAGGATTTCCGCGAATACATCGAAATGTGGGTGCATGAAGCCAAGCTTCCCATTGCCGCTCTTGAGCTCATATGCCAGAACAATCCCGAAATCAAGCCCAAAGTGAGCGGACAACTTAAAAAGCTGGATGATTACATAGAAAATGTTCTCTTCTATGCCCGAAGCGAAAACGCCGAAAAAGATTACATCATCAAGGATGTGGTACTTCAGAAGGCCTTTGGCAACGCAGCCGTCAAAAACCGCGAATTGCTGCAATCCATCAATGCCGAAATAACCGCCTCCTTCCCCGGCATCACAGTGCTCACCGACGGAAAGTGGCTGGAATTCATTATCGGCCAGCTCATGTCCAACAGCATCAAATACCGTTCTCCGGATCGTCCCCTGACCATATGCGCGACTGCGGAGGATCTTCCCGACCGCGTGATCTTTCGTTTCCGTGATAATGGCATAGGCATAGCCGAGCAGGATCTGCCCAGGATCTTCGATAAAAGCTTTACAGGCCTGAACGGAAGGATCAACCCAAATTCCACCGGAATGGGCTTATACATAGTAAACCAGTTGTGCTCACGCCTGGGTCATGTGCTAAGCGTAACTTCCAAACAGGGCGAATATACCGAGTTTTCCCTTTCTTTCGCAAAAAACGGCCTCTACCGACTGTAGTTCTCACATTACATTTTTGTAATGTTAAAACCGTCTTAATATAGCGACACTCTGATAACGATTCGGTATAATGCGCTTAAAATAAAATGCCGCGGAAAAAAGTCAAGCGGCAACACAAAAGAAAGGAAAACCAATGGCGTTACTCAGAGTTCAGCAAATTGAAAAATATTACGGTAACAGATCAAGTCTTACCAAAGCTATAGACGATATTTCTTTTAACGTTGAAAAGGGGGAATTCTTAGCAATAATGGGGGCTTCCGGAAGCGGAAAGACCACTCTTCTCAACTGCATTTCCACCATCGACCGGGTAACCTCGGGTCACATTTATCTCGAAGACAAAGACATAACGGAATTGAAAGGTAAGGAGCTTAACAGCTTCAGGCGAGAAAAGCTCGGCTTCATATTTCAAGATTTTAATCTTCTTGATACCCTTACTGCTTATGAGAATATCTCGCTCGCGCTGTCGATTCAAAAATGGCCGGTTACAGATATCGAAAAAGCGATCGGGATCGTAGCTTCCCAATTGGGAATAGACGATATTTTGGACAAATACCCCTTTCAGCTGTCCGGCGGTCAAAAACAGCGTGTGGCTTCAGCCCGCGCCATTGTCACCAATCCAAAGCTGATCCTTGCGGATGAGCCTACCGGCGCTCTGGATTCAAAATCCTCCGGCATGCTTTTGGAGCGTTTCGGCTTCCTTAACAAAGAATACAATGCAACCATCCTTATGGTTACCCATGACTGTTTTGCTGCCAGCTATGCCGGGCGTGTGTTGTTCCTAAAGGACGGAAAGATCTTTAATGAACTGACCCGCGGAAAAGCAACCCGTAAAGAATTCTTCGATAAGATCATAGATGTGGTAACACTTCTCGGAGGTGATGTCAGTGATGCTCTGTAAGATCTCTTTCAAAAACATGCGCAGAAGTATCAGGGATTATGCCATCTATTTCTTCACTCTTGCCCTCGGTGTTGCCATTTTCTATACCTTCAACGCCATAGGCACTCAGGCTGCTGCCCTGAAGATGAATGAAAGCCAATTGGAAATACTCTCTCTCTTAAAGGATATTCTTTCCGGAGTCAGCGTATTTGTAGCGATCATTCTTGCGCTTCTCATTATATATGCAAGTCGTTTCCTCATGAAGCGGCGAAACCGTGAGTTCGCACTTTATATGCTTCTTGGTCTCGGTAAGGGCCGGATATCCTTCATTCTTCTTACGGAAACCATTATCATAGGCATAGGCTCCCTGCTCGTGGGGCTTTTGATCGGCGTGGGAATTTCTCAATTCATGAGTGCCTTTGTTGCTTCCATGTTCGAAGCGGATATGTCTGCCTTCACCTTTACGATTTCCTCCGAAGCCATTGTGAAAACGATCGTTTTCTTTGCCATCATGTATCTGGTGGTAATGATCTTTAACAGCACGGCCGTAACCCGAATGAAGCTTATTGACCTGATCCGGAGCGGTAAAAGATCCGAAATCGTGAAGATCGGGAATCCCTTTATATCAACGATAATTTTCCTGGTCGCGGCGGGTGCTCTGGGATATGCATACTACATTGTCTCATTCGATTACTATGAACTCACAAAAAATAAACTGATCCTGACGATCGTACTCGGAGGAGTTTCCACCTTCCTGATCTTCTTTTCGGTATCTAATTTTTTCTTAAAGATATTTACCTGCTTTAAGAAAAGCCGATACAAGGGCCTCAACACCTTCACATTCCGTCAGCTGAGCAGCAAGGTCAACACCATGATCGTATCCAATACCGTGATCAGCCTGATGCTTTTTATTTCCATATGCGCGTTTTCATATGCCTTTACCATAAAAGGGATCCTCGCAAAAAACATCAATCTGCTCTGCCCCGCGGATGCCCAGATAGACGTCTGTCTTTATACGCTTGAGGGCAACGAATATAAGCCGTGTTTCGCGGACATCGAAAAGCTTTACGCCGAAACGGGTCTGGATATAAGCGAGGGCTTCAAGGATGTCGTACATTTTGCAACCTATGAAGACGCGACTTTCAACATTTCCGCCTTCTTCGGTTCCAATCTCGAAGAAGTTAAAAAGAACTTTCCTTACCTTGATTATACTGCGCCGGAATCGATCGTAAAACTCAGTGATTATAACAGGCTGATGACCTTATACGGTAAAGAACACCTGTCTCTCGATAAAGATGAATTCATTCCGGTCTGCAACTATTTGTCATCCAAGGAGCTGCGAAACCGGCAACTTGAATCGAACAACAGGATCAACGTTTTTGGCCGGGAACTCACCGCCGCGTATCCCACATGTGTTGACGGCTTTATAGAGCTTTCCGCCACCATGTCCTGTACAGGCATATTTGTTGTGGACGATGATGTGGTGGATGAAGCCTTTAAATATCACGATTATTTTATAGGTAACTTTGATGCCCGGACCAAATCCGGTTATAAAGAGGTTGAGGCAGGGATCCGTGAAAATTTTGAAACCGCAAAAGAAAACTACAAGGATCTTCTCAACAGGGAGTATGAAAACACACCTGTCGTTTACATTTCCTTACTTACCAAGAGTGATTTACACTCCGACTCTGTAGGAATTTCGGCTATACTCACATTCCTTGGTCTGTACATGGGACTTGTATTTCTTCTGGAAAGCGGAGCGGTGCTCTCATTAAAATCGCTTTCGGAATGCGTGGACAGCCTTCCGAGATATGATATGCTCAGAAAACTCGGAGCGGATGAACGTTCCATCACAGGTTCACTCTTTGTTCAGTTAGGAATATATTTCCTTCTGCCGCTCCTTCTGGCCATAATTCATTCGATCTTCGGTCTGAAGTTTGGAGCAAATCTTTTTGGATCTCTGACCGGTGATATGAATATCGGAAGCACTTTAGCCTTAACCACATTGGTTCTGCTGTTGATATACGGAGCCTATTTCCTGATCACTTTCTTAAACAGCAAATATATTATAAAAGACCGTCTATAAGCGAGGGGGTTGTAACAGGAAGCAAAGGATATCTGTTCTTTGCTTCCGTTTTTTTCTTGCTTTTATACTATATTTAGTGTAGTATGGAAGTAGCTGTACACAAGAAAGGAAGGGGTTATGTTTAACAAAAACATTCTTGTAACCGATATACGCGCCGGAATGATCATGGCAGCAGACGCCGTAGGGGCTAACGGCTCAGTTGTTGTTCCCAAAAGTACAGTGCTTTCTCAGCGTTATATGGCGCGTCTCACCAATGCGGGGATCAAAGCGATCAGCGTATATATCCCTGATTACATTGCTACACCCGAGGAACTTAGGGAAAGTGCACCTCAGGAAAACCGTATAAAGGATACACCCGAATATCAGGATTTCCGCCGCGATCTTTTGGCCGTGGCAGGGGAGCTTTCGGAAGTCTTTGAACGTCTTATGATCAACCCGCGTGCGGATATAGATTCCGATTACCTGGTATCTACGATCAAAAAGTTCTCGGAGAAATACGGAGAGACCATCCATGTACTGGAACTTTTACAGGCTTCCCGAGATTTTGACGACAGCATATACATTCACACCGTGGGAGTCTGCCTTATTTCGATAATAATCGGTCTGAAGGCACAATTCAGCGATCAGCAGCTTAATGAGCTGATCCTGTGCTCGATCTTCTATGATATCGGAAAGATCACTATTCCCGAAGAGCTCTTAAACAAACAGGGACGCTTAACGGAGGATGAACTTGAAGAGATCCGCTCCCACACCACTTTGGGATACAGTCTTCTCACTCAGACCTCTCTCCCCGAATTTGTAAGTCTGTGTGCTCTCCATCATCATGAGCGCTACGACGGAAGCGGTTATCCGGAAGGTCTTAAGGGACAGGAAATACCTTTTTACGCACGATATATCGCAATCGCCGACGTTTACTACGCGATGACCTCAAAACGGCCCTATCGTGAGGACATATGCACCTTCGACGTGGTTTCCGCCTTTGAAAAGGACGGTTACTCAAAATACGATGTGGCAGGTCTGATACCGTTCCTCAATTGCCTTGCTCAATCCTTTATCGGATCTCATGTCATTTTAAATGACGGAACCGACGGAAAGATCATTATGCTGAACGAGCGTCTTACACGCCCCATCATCAAGGTCGCCTCGGAATTTGTCGATCTTATGAGGCATTCGGAACTTGAAATTATTAAGGTTATGTAATATAAAAGGGTAATTCAAAAGACTCCCTTTCCTCAAGGAAAAGGAGTCTTTTATCTTTTGTTCTTTCATGTCAATAACTCTCTGCGTTAAAATCCAAATCTTAACACCGTAAAGGAGTATTTCGGGAATATATGCCCTTCTCCTGGTTCAACGTCAACCCGCTTCACCTTCACCCGGTCGGCATCTTCGATCCTGTTGAAGGCCCTCGGGCTGTCACCGCTGAGCTCAAAAGCATCTATGTATCCGACTTCGGCGTAATCCGAAAGGTCAATATCAAGCTCCCGGTCTTCATCGGACGCATTCACCACCTTAAGGATCACCTCATCTCTCTTCGCGTCGTAAGAGGCATTAAAGAAGATCCGCGCCTTGTCACTGTCAAAGTCCGCATCCGCATCAATGTCCCAGCTTCCCATATTGTTCATGTACAGCTTCTGCACATAGTAGCTGGGAGTTCCGTATGCAGCCTCATCATTGAACCAGATCATGTCCGGGGCCCATTGCACATAGCCCTCCCTTGCCAAAAGAGGTGCATAGCTGGACATTACCACCACGTCGGAGTTTCTTTCGACTCCCGTGAGAAAAGCTGCTTCCGAGATAGCTCCCTGAAGGGTGTTTAAGCTTTTCTCGGACCCTATGCATTTCGGATGCGCCGCATATTCTCCGGCAAAAACCTTTACCGCTCTGTCGTAATCGTCATAGAAATGTGTATTCTCAAGGAACCACTCGGGTTGCATATAATAATGCTCATCTATGGCATAAGCGAAGTTTGCCTTGTGCCTGTTCTCCCTGTAGAAACTCCATGCAGCTTCATATCTTTCCGTTCCCACATCAGGTCCGGCGGATCCGATGAGCTTCATATCGGGATATCTTGAATGTATGGCTTTTTCAAATATGGTATATCTTTCAAAAAAGTTGACCCTGTCGGTTTCCCACTGCTCGTTTCCGATACCGATGAGTTCCAGTCCGAAAGGAGCCGGATGCCCCATCCGGGCACGCAGTGAGCCCCACTTTGTTCCGATATCTCCGTTGGCAAATTCTATAAGGTCGAGAGCGTCATGCACATACTCGTAAAAGCCCGGATCCGTGGTCTCCACAAGCTCCGTGGACTGATACTGGCACGCAAGCCCCACGTTCAGGACAGGCAGTGCCTTGGCTCCTATATATTCGCACAACAGGAAATACTCATAAAAGCCCAGACCTAAGGTCTGATTGTAATGAGCGAATCTGCTCGTATAATTGTTTTCTTTTCCGTTTTCATGAACAGCCCAGCGATTCCAGTTGGTCACCCTGCGTTTCGGATCTCCCACGCTGAACTTCCACCGATATCTGTTTTCAAGGGTATTCCCCTCTACGATACAGCCGCCGGGAAACCTCATGAACCCCGGCTTTAATTCCTTGAGCATTTCCGCCAGGTCTTTTCTGAACACGCCCATTACCGCATCCTCGGGAAACAAAGATATAAAATCAAAATCCGCTTCTCCCGATGTTGCAAGCGTAATGACCAAATGAGCGCCCTTTAACGAAATCGGCGCTTTAAAGGAAAAGCCGTATTCCTTCCACAGATCTTCGGCCTTGACCGAAAATGTCTTTTTTACCAGAATGTCTCCGTCTTTTTCGACCAAAGCATTCACCTCTCCCGTATAGGAGGGACAGTTCATCCAAAACACACCCTTGTAACCGGCACCGGCTTTGAGGCAAAGACCCTCATAGGACTTGTTGTAAAATCCCGAATTGGCTCTGCAGGTCTTAAGATGCAGATAATGGGGATTTTCCTGCACAAGCGGCTTTACCGTCCGGGTTTCCATGGCTACAAAAGGACAATCCACGGGATATTTGTTCCAGGCATATATGCCATCGTATTCCGGCGCATATGCGTCAAAATCTCCCGTAGTCTTAAAGAACTCAAAGCTCCGGTTCTCGATCATCTCGGCATAGATTCCGCCGTCCGCGGCATAATTAATGTCCTCGAAAAAGATACCGAACATATTGGGATCGATCTCATGTGTCTTGATGTCTGATACGGTAATAATCATGAATTTATCTCTCGCAGTTGTTTACTGTTCTGGGGAAAGGAAGCACATCTCTGATGTTGCCCATTCCCGTAAGGTACATAACACAACGTTCAAAACCGAGTCCAAAACCTGCATGTCTTGCAGTACCGAACTTACGAAGATCGAGGTAGGATTCATAATCTTCCTTCTTAAGTCCGAGTTCATCCATTCTCTTGACCAAAAGATCGTAATCGTCTTCTCTCTGGCTTCCGCCGATGATCTCTCCGATACCGGGAACGAGGCAATCGGTAGCTGCCACGGTCTTTCCGTCGGGATTCAGCTTCATATAGAATGCCTTGATCTCCTTCGGATAGTCTGTAACAAATACAGGGCGCTTGAAGATCTGCTCTGTAAGGTATCTTTCATGCTCGGTCTGAAGGTCGCAGCCCCAGGATACCTTGTAATCGAATTCATCATTGTGCTCCTCAAGAAGCTTGATAGCCTCGGTGTAAGTAACACGACCGAATTCTGAGTTCATTACGTGTGTAAGTCTCTCGATAAGTCCCGTATCAACAAACTGATTCAGGAACTTCATCTCTTCGGGGGCATTCTCAAGCACATATCTGATTATGTATTTCAACATGCTCTCGGCAAGAATGATATCATCATCAAGATCGGCAAATGCGATCTCGGGCTCGATCATCCAGAACTCCGCAGCATGACGTGTCGTATTGGAGTTCTCTGCTCTGAAGGTCGGTCCGAAGGTGTAGATATTCTTAAATGCCATAGCATAGTTTTCGCCGTTAAGCTGACCGGAAACCGTAAGATTTACGGGTTTGTTGAAGAAGTCCTGTGAAAAATCCACTTGCCCGTCTTCCGTCATGGGAAGATTGTTCATGTCCAAAGTGGTCACCTGGAACATTTCACCCGCACCCTCGCAGTCACTGCCGGTAATAATGGGGGTATGAACATATACAAAATCTCTCTCCTGGAAGAATTTGTGTATTGCATAGGCTGCCAAAGAACGGATCCTGAAAACGGCTTCGAAGGTGTTCGTTCTCGGTCTCAGATGTGTAATGGTCCTGAGATATTCCAGCGTATGGCGTTTTTTCTGAAGCGGATAATCGGGTGTGGATTCTCCTTCCACATACACCTTGGTCGCCTGAATTTCAAAAGGCTGCTTAGCTTCGGGAGTGGGAACGAGAGTTCCTGTAGCTATGACTGCCGCTCCCACGTTAAGTTTGGAAACGCTTTCAAAATTCTCAAGTGTATCATGATAAACGATCTGAAGAGGCTCAAAGAAGGTTCCGTCGTTCAAAACTATGAAGCCGAAAGACTTTGAATCTCTGATACTTCTTACCCATCCGCCTACGGTTATCTCTTTACCGAGGTACTTATCCTTTTCGCGAAAAATGTCGCGAACATTTACGATCTTGCAATCCATTTTATGTATATCCTTTCTCTATCTGATGCCGTAGTCAGCGGCAAGTTTTTTAAATAACGGCAAAGCTCGCTCTATGGTCTCGGTCTGAACGCAATATGCTATACGACAATGTCCGGGACATCCGAAATCGGTACCGGGAACCAAAAGAAGATCATATTCCTTGGCCTTTTCGCAAAAAGCATAGTCATCGGCTTCAAGCGTTCTCGGGAACATGTAAAAGGCTCCGTTGGGTTTCACACACGAATAGCCCGCATTTATAAGGCCTTCGTACAAAACATCTCTGTTTTTATTGTAGATGGAAATGTCCGCCGTCTTGTCGGCGCATTTTCCCGCAACCCTCTGAAACAGGCTCGGCGCATTAACATAGCCCAAAATTCTTCCCGCACCGCAGACCGCTGCATAAACATCTTTGCAATCCTCCATCTCATCGGGGACAACTACATATCCTATTCTTTCCCCCGGAAGAGAAAGAGATTTTGAGAAGGAATAGCATATAAATGTATTCTTGTAGTATTTGGTAACAAAAGGACGCTTAAATCCGTCAAAAACTATCTCTCTGTAGGGCTCATCCGAAATGAGATAGATCGGATGTCCAAACTTTGCGGCTGTCTTTTCCAAAAGGACCGCAAGCTTTTTGATGGTTTCCTCGGAATAGACCGCTCCGCTGGGGTTGTTGGGGCTGTTTATGATCACTGCCTTGGTATTGGCCGAAAGACTCTTTTCAAGTTCGGCAAAATTGATCTGAAAATCCTTGGGCTCAGCGGGTATCAACACACATTTCCCACCCACGGTATTCTCGATCCAGCATTTGTACTCCGGGAAGTAGGGTGCCGGAACGATGAACTCATCCCCGGGACACGCGATCGCCTTAAGAACAATGCATATGGATGCTGCGGCACCCACCGTCATATAAAAATTGTCCTTGTTGAAAGCCGTGCCAAAGCGGGAATTGAGACTGTCTGCCATAGCCTGTCTCACCCACTCCAGACCGGTTGCCGAAGTGTAGCCGTGAAGTACTTCCGCTTTTTCCTGTGCAACAAAAGCGTTTATTTCCTCCGTTACACAGTTTGGAGGTGCAACACTGGGATTACCGAGAGAAAAATCAAATATATTCTCCCTGCCCACTATTTTTGCTCTCCGATTTCCGTATTCAAATATTTCTCTGATAGTCGAGCGCTTTTTTCCAAGGCGCATCATAGTCTCTGATATCATACTTTAAATCTGTACCCCTTGCCCCAAATTGTCTCAATGTACTGAGGATTGGTAGCATCCTCCTCTATCTTTTCTCTGATCTTTTTAATATGAACCGTAACGGTAGCGATATCTCCGTCACTGTATGATTCCATCTCCCAGATCCTGTTAAAGAGCTCTTCTTTTTCGAACACTCTGTCCGGATGCTCCGCAAGGAAGGTGAGAAGGTCAAATTCCTTCTTTGTAAGGTTTTTCTCATCGCCGTTAATGAAAACTCTGCGGGAAGCCTTGTCGATCTTAAGTCCGCGAATCTCAATGATCTCGCCTGCTCTTCCGCCGTCTCCGGAAAGTCTCTCAAAACGAGCGATATGTGCCTTAACACGCGCAACCAGCTCATTGGGACTGAAGGGCTTGGTCATATAGTCATCAGCACCGAATCCGAGGCCCTTGATCTTGTCGATATCTTCCTTCTTGGCAGATACCATGATAATGGGAACGTTTTTCTTTTCGCGTACCTGCTTGCAGATCTCGAAACCATCTTCTCCGGGGAGCATGATGTCCAATATCAAAAGATCGTACTCTTTTTCCAAAGCGTCCTTTAGTCCGTTTCTTCCGTCCGCATCAACATCAACCGCATATCCGTTAAGTTCAAGGTAGTCCTTTTCAAGCTCGGCGATAGATGCATCATCTTCAACGATTAAAATTTTAGCTGCCATTTGTTTTCATAGCTCCTTTCTTTACCGTAAAAGAGATCGTAGTTCCCTTACCCTGCTCACTCTTTACAAATACTCTGCCTTTATGTTCTTTGACAATCTTGTCAACTATGGCCAGACCAATTCCCGTACCTGCCCGGCCCGATGTCCTTGATTTATCCGCTCTGTAAAACCGCTCGAATATATGCGGCTGGGCTTCCTTTGAAATTCCTATTCCGTTATCCGTTACCGAGATCCTTACCGAATCTCCGGAATCCGTAAGTTTAACCCCTATTTCTCCGTGTACTTCTTCATTCCTGTATTTCACGGCATTTCCGATGAGGTTGTTCATTACCCTTCTCATCTGTTCGCAATCGACCACCACCATGGTCTCGGGATCTATCTCCGACAGGAACTTCACCGTGAAGTCTTTCATTTCAAGTTCAACGGCATATTCCTCGACACAGTCTCCGAAATAGCTTACCGCATTAACTTTCTCAAAATTGTAGGGAAGCTTGTTGTTGTCAAGCTTTGCATAGAAGGAAAGTTCATCCACCAGAAGGGTCATATCCGTTGCCTTGACCATAATGGTCTTAAGGTACTTGTTCCTTCGTTCCTCCGTATCCGCCACCCCGTCAAGCATGCCTTCCGCATATCCTTTGATGGCTGTAAGAGGTGTTTTGAGATCATGGGAAACGTTGCTTATCATCTCCCTGACATCCTGTTCATACTGCTCTTTCTGGTCTATCTGAGTTTTCAGATGTACTCTCATTTCCTCGAAATCGTTACACAGCTGCCCGATCTCATCGTTTTTTTCTCTGTTGACCTTGAAGTTCAGGTTTCCTTCACCTATCCGCCTCGTGGCCACCCTGAGTTCTTCCAGTGGCCGTATTATGCTTGCATTGATCCATGCGATCAGCGATACGGCGATAAGCCCGATCAGAAGGCACGCAAGGATCACTCCGACCATGAAGGAATTGTACAGCCTGTTATACAGCACCGATGCTTCGGTGATTATCAAAAAGAAGCCTTCCTTTTCATCCGGGTAGTTGACCGATCCAAGCTTTACGAAAACGGGATTCTTACCGTTCACGTATATTGCACCGTCAAATGCCGCGCCTCTTGATGTAATGGCTCCCAGCACCGCTTCCTTGACTATCCCGAAGGATTTTCCGTTACCGACGAATATGTCCTCGCCTTCCTTTTCAACCACCAGATAGGAATACTTTTCCGAAAGACCGCTGTTTACTTCTTCAAGCCACTTCCCGTTTTCAAACCTGTCCGGATAAACGGAAGCCGCCGTATTAAGCTCGTTGTATTCCATATGTGTGAGTCGCGTCACCGCTGCGACCGGCTGCGTAAGAATGGCAAGAGTCTCGCCTTCTCCCGTTCTGAATCCGTGAAGTCCGATCCTCATGGCCAACAGGCCGATAGTGCATATGACTGTGCACGGAGTCAGGACCATTATCAAAAAAGAGAGAACTATTTTTTTTTGTAGATTCATAATCCCTCCACGTACGGTCCCCTGTCCATACTTATCTGTTGATTATAGCACATTTAATAAACTTTTGTATATATAGATAAAATTTTTGTTACGACAGATTGTGACAGGTCTCGACAGGTTTTAGCGATGTAACTGCTCACAGAGTGTCGGCGGGCCCCGCATCCACGCGCCCGTTAGTACACGCTAACACTGTCAAAACAGCCGAATTTTCCCGCCTTCGCACCAAATCCCCCCGCTCCTGTTAATCTTCTTTTTTCTTGACAAAACCGTTATTTGGGTTATTATAAGAGTTAACATATTAAAATTATAAAGGAGTACTATGGATAAAAGATTATTTACATCCGAGTCAGTTACGGAAGGACATCCCGACAAAGTCTGCGACAATGTTTCGGATGCGATTCTGGACGCCATCATGGCACAGGACCCTATGGCAAGGGTAGCTTGCGAAACATGCTGCTCTACCGGTTTTGTTCTTGTTATGGGTGAAATTACAACCACAGCAAACGTTGACTATCAGAGCATAGTTCGTAAGACCGTTTGCGACATAGGTTACACCAGCTCGGAAATTGGCTTCGACGGTAACACATGCAGCGTTATGATCGCGCTCGACAAACAGTCTCCCGATATTGCCATGGGCGTTGACAAGGCCTATGAAGCAAAGAACGGAAAAATGTCAGAGGATGAGATCGCTGCCATAGGCGCCGGAGACCAGGGCATGATGTTCGGTTATGCTACCAATGAGACCGAGGAATATATGCCTTATCCCATTTCTCTTGCCCACAAACTTACAAGACAACTCACCAAGGTCCGTAAAGAAGGGATACTCCCCTATCTTCGTCCCGACGGAAAATCACAGGTTACCGTCGAATATGACGAGGCAGGTCATCCCATACATATAGACACCGTTGTTGTTTCCACACAACATTCCCCTGAGATTCCTCAGGAGCAGATACACGCCGATGTGGCAAAATACGTGATCGACCCCGTTCTTCCGCCTTCACTTGTTGACGGACAGACCAAGTTCTTTATAAATCCCACCGGACGCTTTGTAGTAGGCGGCCCCAACGGAGACTCGGGTCTTACGGGAAGAAAGATCATCGTAGACACCTACGGCGGTTATGCAAGACACGGCGGCGGAGCTTTCTCCGGAAAAGATTGCACCAAGGTTGACCGTTCTGCTTCCTATGCAGCTCGATATGCGGCTAAAAACCTTGTTGCCGCAGGTCTTGCCGACAAGTGTGAGATCCAGCTTTCCTATGCCATAGGCGTTGCGGAGCCCACCTCTGTTATGGTGGATTCTTTTGGTACCGGTAAGCTTTCTGATGTTATCCTTACCAAGATCGTCAAAGAAAACTTTGATTTCCGTCCCGCAGGCATCATTAATATGCTCGATCTCAGAAGACCCATATACAAGCAGACCGCTTCCTACGGTCATTTCGGAAGAACCGATATCGATCTTCCCTGGGAGCGCATAGACAAGACTGAAGCCCTTAAAAAATATTTATTCTGATACCGGATTAACCATGATTTGATCTTTATTGCAGATGTAACGGCCACAGGAGGCTAATTTGAAGACTGAAAGAATTTCAATCACAAAAGTAAAGCCCGGAATGGTACTGACAGAAGACGTTTATAATGCCGTCGATCAGCTGGTTCTCAGCGCGGGAACAGTTTTATCCGATCACAGCATTACCCGTCTTAAGTTTTACTCGATCCGTGAAGTCACAGTCTCTTATGAAGTCAGGAAAAGACCTCAAAAGGTTAAGAAAACGCCGGAAAACTTTGTAAGTTATACCGAGTTCGTTAAAAAGAGCGATGATTTCAAGAATTTTTCCAGCACCTATGCCCGCTCATTGAACAGCGTTGAAGACAGGATGAGGGCCTTTGTCGAAACAGGCAGGGGACTCGATACCGAAGTTCTTTTAAATAATGTTGCGGACGTTTACAACACGGTTGCAAGCCACGGACAGCTTTTCGATATGCTCATGTGTATCAGGGACCTTGATGACATCACTTTCGTTCACGGTCTCAACGTAGCCATAATATGCACTGTCTTTGCTCAATGGCTCGGCTTTAACAAGTATGACTCCGATACTCTCATCCTTTCCGGTCTGCTTCATGACATCGGAAAGCTTTCGGTTCCCGAGAGCATCCTCAAGAAAAAGGGCGCCCTTACCGCAGATGAGTTCACTATTATCAAAGGTCATGCAAAAGCAGGTTATACACTCCTCAAGGATATTAACATCGATCCCAGGATCCCCCTTGCAGCGTTGCAGCACCACGAGCGTTCGGACGGCTCCGGCTATCCCGACGGACTCATGGCCGGTCATATCAATGAATTTGCCAAGATAGTTGCCATTGCGGATGTTTATGATGCAATGACGGCTGCAAGAAGCTACCGCGGTCCCATTTGTCCTTTGGAGGTTCTGAACATCTTTGAAAACGACGGCTTGTCCAAATATGACCCGAAATACCTGCTCACCTTCATGGAACATGTTATTTCGACTTATCTGAACCAGTATGTTCTTTTGAGCAACGGACAGATAGGAGAGATCGTAATGGTAAACAAGCACTCTCCCGCCCGTCCCATCGTTCGCCTTCTGAATTCGGAATGCATCGATCTGTCAACGGACAGAAGCGTAAATATTGTCGGAATAGTTTAAATGAACAAAAAACCGTAACCTCTGCTTTAAAGCATTGGTTACGGTATATTTTTATCCTTATATTTTTCCTTTTTCCGATCGGTTTACGAAACCTTTATCTGAAACTTCCTGAAGGCCTTTTCGTCCTCACTGTCCATCTTTTTGATGACGCCGCCGAGCTTTGTGAGTTTCTCTTCAAAGCCTTCATAGCCGCGTTCAACGTATTCGATGTTTTCAACCACGGTAACACCTTCTGCCGTAAGTCCCGCTATAACCAGCGCTGCTCCGGCACGAAGATCCGAAGCGAACACGGTCGCTCCCGTAAGCCTTTCAACACCGTCTACCACTGCGGTATTGCCGTCAACCTTGATAGATGCGCCCATTCTGACCAGCTCATCCACATATTTGAAACGTGCTTCAAATATGCTTTCGGTAATAACGCTTGTCCCGTTCGACAACGCAAGCAGCATAGTGATCTGCGGTTGAAGATCGGTGGGAAATCCGGGATAAGGCATGGTCTTGATGTGGGTGTTCTCAGTCCTGTCATTGGTATATACATGGACCGCATCATCCTTTTCCTCAACAGAAACGCCCATTTCTATGAGTTTTGCGGTAACAGCTTCCAAATGCTTGGGAATAACATTGTCCAGAACAATATCCCCACGTGTGGCAGCTGCAGCTATCATAAATGTTCCCGCTTCGATCTGATCCGGGATAACGGAATAGGTGCTTCCATGCAGTCGTTCAACTCCGCGGATCCTGATAACATCGGTTCCCGCACCCTTGATGTTTGCGCCCATGCTGTTCAGGAAGTTGGCCACATCAACAACATGAGGTTCTTTGGCTACGTTTTCTATAATAGTCTGTCCCTTTGCAAGAACAGCTGCAAGCATAATGTTAATGGTTGCACCTACGCTGACGATATCAAGGAAAATGTGCGTTCCCCTAAGTTCTTCAGCTTCCGCCATAACCATACCGTGTTTGATCTCTACCTTGGCTCCCAGTTTTTCAAACCCTTTGATGTGCTGGTCAATGGGACGATTGCCTATGTTACAGCCGCCGGGCAGAACAACCTGTGCCTTTTTAAAACGTCCGAGCAATGCTCCGATCAAGTAATATGAGCCTCTGATTTTCCTCAGGTATTCATTGTCAAGAGAAAGGGGAGATATGCCCTTTGCGTTGATCTTGACGGTGTGAAGATCTTGTCTGTCAACGGTAGCACCGATCTCCTCCAATGCAAGAAGAAGACAGTCTATATCCTTAATGTTAGGGACATTATTAACCGTAACAGTATCTTCAGTCAGAGTCGTTGCCGCCAAAATCCCCAAAGCGGAATTCTTTGCTCCTCCTATTGTGACTTCCCCGCAAAGCGGTGAGCCTCCCTTAATCACATACTGGTCCATCAAAAAAACTCCCAAAAGAATTTATTTCCCCGTATCGCATTACACAAAAACGGGGAATTGTATCACTCTTAATATTAATTCAATATAACCTTTTTGTAAAGGAATTTTTTCTTCTTTCATTCCTAAATAAACTGTGTTAAAATACCGATATACCAACATATAGTGACAGTTATTTTTTCTTGATAAAAGACAAAAAAAACAGCGGATATCGGGCGCTGTCACCCCGGTTTAGCGTTCGTAATCGGAGGAATATTTATGGACTTTATCAACATTGAATCCACCCCCCACGAAGTTGAAGGCAAGGTAAAACAAAAATTAAAATTTAAGACAGGCAAGTTTGTATGGCGTATCAAATTTTCCGCCCCTCTTGATCCTGCCTCGGTAAACAATAACAACCTGAATGTTACCGATCTGAGCGGGAACAAACTCCAAACCTCCATTCACTACAACAGTGACACTCAGGAGATCGAAATTGAGCCCTTAGCTGCTTATGCCAAGGATTCCTCCTACAACCTTAACGTTTCGAAAAACGTTCGTTCCGTAGGCGGTCAAACCTTAAAGACGGATGTTTCTCTCACCTTCAAGGTTTGATGTCCGATTCCAAAATAATGAGGTTGAAATTTTCAATGGTCGCTTCCGCGGCCATTTTTAATATGTCCGGAGCAAGGCGCTCATCGGCTCTTGCAACGGTTTCTTCAGCCATTTTTATGACCATGGGCAGTTTAGGTTCTGAGGATGAATTCTTTTTAACGATCAGCTTTTTAAATACATCCGCAGCCTTTGCCTCGATCGAATAATCCGCATCGTCAAATACATCATATGCAAACCCCATCAGTTCATCCGTTCCGAATTTGGGGAGATGTATCCTGTTATTGAATTTCCCGTTATATTCATCGTTATTCCTGAACAGACCGTTAATACTCTTCATATTGTCCTCAAGAATAAGACAAACGTTGGCTCTTCTCTGTCCAAAGGTTTCCACCAGATCTCTCAGGGTTTTTCCCGAAAGTTCTCCCGCATTTTCCACAAGAATATTGCAGTCCTTAAGTTCCTGTGCTTTATCCGCAAGATTGATCCTGTTCAGTTTTTCACCCTTGATCTTGGCGGTTTTTTCCCAATCCACTATACCCATGCCGTACATAAGTCTGATCATGGCCAGGGCAAGCGTACTCTTTCCCGTCTGTTCATCACCGGTTATCACAAAGCAGAGACCGCCTCTTTCATTTGCCGCAAGTTCCAGAGACTTGAGGATTGAACGTCTGACGTCGTCGATCCTGAAAAAATTCTTGCATATGCCTTCCAGATCGATATTGTTTTCAAGGATCAGAGACTTGAGTTTTCCTTCTTTGATCTCCGACTTTGAAAAGTTCATCTTGGGGGCATACAAAACATACTGGGGCATAGATCTCTCAAACCGGCTGCTGTTGAGCTCCCGCATAAAGCCTTCTTCAAGTCCGCTCTTGGAACGCTTGCGAAGCTTGATATCCTGCTCATCGTCTATCGCATCCCCCGCTTCCGTGCCTTCGTTCGCTTCATCGTCAGCGGCTTTCCTGCCTCTCTTCATATACCATTCCTCATCAAAATGAGGCATAGAATCCGTGTCTTCCTCTTCGGTATCTTCTTCCGAAACAACTCCGAAATCCTCCGGTCCGTAACCGTTTTCGGTGCCTTCCGTCAATACCTTTTCCTCTGTATCTTCAGGCGAATGTTCCGCACTGATCTCTTCTATTTCGGGGTCCGAATGCTCCGCACTGATCTCCTCTATTTCGGGGTCTGAATGCTCCGCACTGATCTCCTCTATTTCGGGATCCGAATGCTCCGCACTGATCTCCTCTATTTCGGGATCCGAATGCTCCGCACTGATCTCTTCTATAACAGGCTCATTGCTCATTTCCTGGTCAATGATGTCCCTGACACCCTTGGCTATGTCCTCCAGACCATAGGTTGATTCGGCTTCTATTATCGCAGAAGCCATATCATCCGGCGAGACCTCGGTAAACACAGCAGTTTCAACATCCACCGCAGCCTTATCGTTAAGCCTCTCCTCCTCGGGATGAGCCATCATCTCGGCTTCTCTGACCTCTTCGCCCATTCTTCTCACTCTGGAGGGAACGGAATTCTTGATCTCTTCCGCGGTAACCTCTCCGTTGTAGAAGGCCAGGAGCATTTTTGCCTTGGAAGAAACCGGACTGTACTCAAAGGCTTTTACTATCTTCTCGCACTCTCCCTTACATTCCGTTTCCATGCCCGCCTTATAGTACTGTTTTGCCAGTTCATATGCCCACTTCTCGGTATATTCTGCAGCGTTGATCTTTTCAAGTGCTTCTATGACCGTTTTTCTGTCCGCGTCCTTCTTCTTAAGGATCTTGTAATTGTATACGGCGCAACTGTATTCATCATGTGAGGGCAGGCCCTCATATTCAGCCAGATATTCTTCCGCATCCTTGATATGGCCGGTTTCGAGACAGACATCCATAACATCATGATACATGAGTTTTGAAGGTCGCAGTCGATAGGCTTTTTTAAACAGTTTCTCCGATCTTGCAAAATCGCCTCTTTTACCGTAGGTCTTGGCAAGCGCGATAAAATCGGATGCTGTTTTGGCGTGCTTCTCATTGATCCTTGCGAGCAGCGTGATCGCTTCATCAAATTTCTCGTCAGCGACCAATTCTTTTAATCTGTCCAAATTCCGGTCATTCATTGTCTCGAATTACATCTCCTTATAAAATTTCAACGTATTAAGCATAATTTCCGGTATTTCTTTAGTCTTTTCCAGAGCGCGATATCGAAGCTCCAGCTCCTTTACTTTTTTCTGAGTCTCTCTGTTGTATCTTCCGATCGCGTCCGCAAATGCAGGCTGTGTCTCGAGACTTTGACGTATCTCCCTGTTAAAAGGACAATAGGTTGCCAATATCTCACGAGAGGGCTTGTTAAGCTTCAAGCCTCCCTGGGATTCGAATTTGATCCATTGCTCATAGTCCTGAACAAATACTTCTCGGGTATTGTTCTTTCCTTTAACAAGCTGAGCCTTGATCTTTTCCTTTCTGTCATCGGTAAGATCCCTGTTTTTTCTGTAGCACTGAATGTAATCCGAGTACTCGGAGGTGAGAGATTTAAAGTGTATATTGTTCCATGCGGAGCCCTGCATGGTCCTGCAAAGTTCCCAACGAAAACGGGCAAGGTTTCTGATATAAAGATCGTCAAGAGAACCTTCCACCATTATCGGGAAAAGGAATCTTCCCGCACTGTCACGATGCTTGCAGCTGATCTCCTGCCACATGGTCGCATTTGATCCGAAGCAGGGGAAAAGGATTATGTCGGGAGCAACCTCCAGCATAACGTTTTCCTTCTCGATCTCCTGTTTCTTATCGGCAAAGAACAGTTCACGATGAAAAGCAGAAAAATCCAGTTCCCGGTATCTTTCCACGGTCTGTCCCATCCTGTCCTTGGTAACCAGACTTTTTAAAAGGCTGCCTGCCAGCTGATCGCTGCAAAGAACGGGTACAAACGTACTGAGCGATCCGTTTACTATACGCTCGGTATATCTGAACAGATTGAAGATTTCAAAATCCAGCTTCCTGTCCCGATCGTTCTGACGGGCTTTCGCTTCCTTTTCGTCGATCTCCCTGTTCTTAAGAAGTTCTCTTAAGGCTTCATTGTACTCAAGGTCAAATTCGTTCTTGGAAGGTTCCTTTCTGCCGTCATATATAGCTCTGAGCCACTCGGGTATGGTGTACATATGGCAGAAATACTTCTTCTTTGTCTGGAAATTCAGTTTACACAGTTCTATGGCCTGTTCCTTTGTCAACAGTCTTTCGTCCATATACCCGAAATTCAGGAACAGTTCAACGGGCTTGGGTATTCTGGTGCTGTTGAGGCTGGCTAGGAACACCTGCTTGTATATCTTGTAAAAGGCATCCGCAATACTGCGTCTGGTCTTCCTTTCATGCTCTTCATTGCTGAGTCTGTCTTTAAAATCCACAAACCTGTTGATGTCCTGCTCGATATCCTTCGCATCGCCTTCCATAATGTTACCGAAAGCAAGTATGGTTCTGAGCGAATTCTTAAGACTTCTGTAAAGGTCCTCATCTCTGGCTGCCGAACTTTCCGCTGTGGGGATCTCAACTTCCTCTCCCTCTTCCGCGGATTGCACGATCTTCATGAGCCTCTCTCTGTTCACCGCGCGCACTCCGCCCATGCATTCAACGACCGTTTTTTCGGCTTTGATATAAAAGTCTCTGAGTTCCGTGCATATGTTTTCCAACGTTCTGTCAGGCCTTCCCATCTTTTGCAGTTCAACGGAAAGCTGAGCAGCTCTGCTGAGCAGATTGTTGTCGCCTTCGTTATATATGACCGGATAATGATCACTTATATAAGCACCCACGTCCAGTGTATTGTTCAGCATTTTAAGTATGGCCGAAGATGTTTCCTCAACGGTCCTCATCACCATCTCAAGGGAATCACCGAAAAACGCCTTGATGACGCTGCCCGGAACCACGGAAAGCTCTATATAATAATCTCTGACCGACTGAGGTATCGGATCGTTATCCTCATATGCCTTCAGTTCGTCTATGCCCGTGATCTCGTCAATGGCCATACCTCCGTCTTTACAGGCTTTTACGTATTTTTCATAATTATCTTTGAGTACGGGGTAAAGTTTGTCTGCAAGAGCCAGATAGCGCTCATTCGTCTTCATGAATTCACCGTAGATCTTGGTGAGAGAAGTGACCACAAGTCCTTTGTAGTCCTTGTTGGATGTGGAAAGCAGGTTCTTAAGCCCCGAGAATTCCACTACGGGAAAAGCATATAGCACACAACTCGGACCTGCAACGTAATTCAAAAGATATCTTCTGTTTATGCTGTCGGGAATACCTATAAAAGTACCTGTGGGCAGATCTGTTTTGATATACTCGTTCTGCGCCGTTACCGAGCCTTTGATGACCGCGCATATGCATGTCAAGGGATCTTTTTCTTCAAAGATCACCGTACCCTTGGGTATTATGTTAGGTTCTCCGATTTTTAATGGATAACTGCTCATATAAAACCTCCGGCTGTTCAAGGCCAAATTTTTGTTCACTGATCCTCTGTGCTGTCTTCATCCCCTGTTTTGCCGGCTTTCTTCAGCTCGGCATTCTTTGCTCTGAGATCCTTAAAAAATTCGGTAAGCAGAGCTGAGCACTCCTCTTCCATTACCCCTTCCGTCAGTTCCACCTGATGGTTGAACGACTCGTTCTGCAGAATATTTAAAACCGATCCGGCGCATCCCGCTTTGGGATTTCTGCATCCTATGATGCAACGTCTCATTCTGGCCTGCACTATGGCTCCGGCACACATCTGACAAGGCTCAAGAGTAATATATATATCGCAATCCTCAAGCCTCCAGTCCTTTATCACCTTCCCGGCCTTTGCTATCGCTTCGATCTCGGCATGCGCAAGCGTCGTCTTTTTTGTCTTACGCTTGTTATATCCTCTTCCGATTATCTTACCGTCATAAACGATAACGCATCCGATGGGAACCTCGCCTATTTTTTTCCCGCGCTTTGCCTGACTAATCGCAGCGCGCATATATTTTTCATCCTGTGTAAGCTTCATAACAACTATATTAATAAAAAAAACTCATTGATTCAACCCTTCGGGAAGAAAAGACCATATCCGACGCTTTTTTTTACAAAACATAATAACAAAGTTCGGTCTCGGTCTCAAAGCCCGTATGTCTGTAGAGCCTGCAGGCTACCGTATTGGGGCTTCCAACCTGCAGATACAGAGGCTTGTTTCGAAAGGCATAGCAGATGCTCTTCATGTACTTTGTGCCATAGCCCTTGTGCCGCATGTCTTCCCTTACTTCAACGCCATAGATGTACATGCCTCCGTTGTAAGGTCTGAGCTTGGCGGTAAACACATCCTTTTCCGCAGAGTGAACAACGGTGATCTCCTCTCCGTCCTCAGTGACATCCGTTAAAAGAAGTTCTGCTCCCTCTTCCGCCTGTCGTTTCTCATCCGGCGACATACGGAACATATATTCTATGCGGGACAGCCTCATTTTTTTGCTTCTCTTCATGCAGTTTTCGACTTCCGAACCGCCTTCGGCAATAAAAGAAAGCCCGATGATACCTTTTTGGGAAAGCTTCTTTTTTGCTCTCGCCGCAAAGGCTTCTATCTTTCCTGCTCCGGGTCTTACGCAGTCGGTTATCTTTATCTCCGCTTCGTTGTCACCGGTAAAAAAACATACAGCATGTATATGCCCGGTATATATCTTTGCTTCATCCTCATCGGTAAACAAAAGCTTCATAGCGCCTCCGAGAGTTCGGCGAACTGCTGCAGCGTCAGTTCTTCACCGCGGACCGTTTCTTTAAACCCGCATTTTTTGAGAGCCTCAAGTATCCTGTCCTTTGTATAGAACTTACCCATATCCGCGGAGAGCCCGTTCACAAGCGTTTTTCTCCTGTGATTAAAGGACGCTCTGATCAGGGAAAACATCAACCTGTCATCCTTCACTCTAACAGGCTTTTCCTCGTGAAGAGTCAATCGTATGACAGCAGACGAAACATTGGGCCGGGGCATAAAGCAGTTCTGCGGAACATAGGCCGCGATGTAAGGCTGCGCATAGTACTGCACCGCCAGAGAAAGAGCGCCGTAGTCCTTTGTGCCGGGTCCGGACTGCATACGTTCCGCCACTTCCTGCTGAACCATGACCGTAATATTCTCTATGGGGATATGCTCCTCAAATAGCTGCATTATTATGGGGGTGGTAATATAGTATGGCAGGTTTGCGACCACCTTGATCTTTTTGCCGCCGTTTCGTTCCTCCACCAGCTTGTTAAGGTCAAGCTTTAATATGTCCTCATTAATGATCGTCAGATTGTCATAGCCTTTAAGAGTGTCCTCTTCAAGTATGGGTATCAGGTTTTTGTCGATCTCAACCGCAACCACTTCCCTTGCGTTCTCGCAAAGAAACTGCGTCATTGTACCTATCCCGGGTCCGATCTCCACAACAAAATCATCCTTATTGATGTCTGCGGCCCTAAGTATCTTCTCAAGCACGTGAACATCTATAAGAAAGTTTTGTCCAAACCTTTTTTGGAACACAAACCTGTATTTGTTTAAAATTTCAATTGTCTCCTTAGGATCAACCAGATAGCCCATATTGTTCTCGATTCTCATATTTTTATCATTATATCAATTATGGGGAATAATTTCAATCTTTTCGGGATATCGGTAAGGGGATTTGACCGTGGCGTGAACAGTAGCCCCACCCCAAATCCGATTTGTAAGAGACCTTGTAAATCACAGTGTGAAATGTTAGAATGAATAAGCGGAAAAAACAGACATGTTAGGAGAAACATTAAAATGGGTTTGTGGACATTTACAAAGAAATTCAGACTTTCGTTCAGGAAGAAGAGACTGGCAAAAGGAAGTGCTTTTTGGGTTAATTTCTATAAGAAATACGATGATTGGGCTCAGGAGCATATCGCAAAAAAGGTGAGGAAATTACCGGTAAATCCTAACCTCATTTTTTTTGACAGCTTCATAGGAAGAAATGTAGCGGACAGTCCTTTGGCACTTTATAACTCCATAAGGAAGAATCCTGCTTACGCCGGTTACACCTTTGTATGGACGACCAATGATGTGAAAAAGAACGCCCAGTTGGGAACGCTTCCGCGTACCCGTCTTGTTAAGCGTCTGACGGTGGATTATTATGAAGCGATCTGCACGGCTAAATATGTTATCAACAACATAACCAACAATGTCTTTGCAAAGAAACAGGAAGGGCAGATTTACATCCAGACCTGGCACGGAACTCCGTTAAAACGCCTCGGTATGGATATACAGCTGGACGGAAATGCATGGAAGAGCAAGGATGGCATACATGAACAGTATGAGCGTGAAGGAAAGACCTTTGACTACCTGCTTTCTCCTTCGCCCTATGCAACGGAGAAGCTGGGATCGGCTTTCGGGCTCAATGAAGAGGACAAGAAAAAGAAGATCATAGAACTGGGTTATCCCAGGAATGTGGAGCTTTTCACCTGCACTGAGGAAAGAAAGGCCGAAATAAAGAAACAATACAATATCCCCGAGGGCAAAAAGGTTATCCTTTACTGTACTACATGGCGTGAGCATGTGTACAAATTCGGTTCCGGATTCCCTTATCAGGTTGAACTCGATCTGGAACAGCTTTACAAGCGTTTCGGTGATACCGCCTGCGTCATCATGCGTATGCATTACAATCACAAGAAAACGCCCATTGACTTTGCGTCCTACAAGGGCTTTTTGTATAACGGAACACCCGTAAATAATATAAATAAGCTGTTTGTTATAGCCGACCTCCTGGTTACCGACTATTCAAGCGTAATGTTTGACTTTGCAAATCTCAGACGTCCTCTTGTATTTTATATGTATGACCAAGAGAGATATGCAAATGAGGTCAGAGGCCTCTACTTCGATCCTTCCGAATTGCCGGGTCCCATCGTCAGGAACCAGAATGAACTTGAGGATGCGATAGAAGAACTTTTGAGCAAGGAATTTGTGCCGGATGAAAAGTACAAGGCATTCAATGAGAAGTTCAACTGCCTGGACGATGCATATGCAGCGGACAGAGTCATAGACAGACTGATCACTCCCAAGACGGAAGCGGATCCCGTTCCGAAAGCGCTTTTGAAATATGAGCAAAAGAGAAAAAGAAAAGCGCGCATCAGGGGAAAGATCCGTTCTTGTGTCAAAAAGACGTTCCTGAACAGGCTTTTGGGCTGATGCACGCTTTGTTAAATCAAGATTTAAGATTACCTGCCTGAGGTTAGGTCGGTAACCATATCTTCAAAGATCCTGATGGCTTCACGATTATATTCTTCATAATCGACCGTAAGGGTCTTTTTTATTTCTCCGCGAAGGAAAGCACGGATACCGCCTTCCAGACCTTCCCGGGAATTGTCAACCAGCATGCCGTGGTACTTTTCCATAAAAGCTTCCGGACCGTTGCATCTGGTAGAGAAGCAGGGGATACCTACTATATCGGCTTCCGCAAGAACAAGACCGAAGCCTTCGTAAAGCGAACAAAGCACAAGGCAATCACACTGCTTTATGAGCGGGAAAGGATTTGCCAGGTATCGGATGAGGATGATCCTGTCGGAAAGAGGCGACGCAGCGGCTCTTTGAGCTGTTTTTGCATACTCCGGGCCATAGGCACCGAGGATGATGAGCTTCGCATCCTTGTAGTCTGCAGCTTCCTTTTCAAAGGCCTCGATCAGACGGATGTGTGCTTTCTCATAGGAAAAACGTCCGACGTGGATCAGTTTTTTACAGGGAGAGGCCAGGATCTCATTCAGCTCCTCCAAGGTAACCGTGGATTTGGTCATTTTGTTGAAGCAAAGCTCTTCACCGGATTGTTCCAGTATAGTCTTGTAGGCTATGATATTGGGGATCACTGTATATTCCCTTTTACGGAAGCCTGCTTTTTCAATGAAATAGTCGGTTCTCTCGCACATTCTCTCGGTTACGGGAGCTACGATGTCATATTCCGTATATGCCCGAGCCAGCAGTTTTCTCGGAACGGATGTGGATTTGTGGCTTTCTCCGTTCATATCGCTGTGGATAAATATGGCGCGCCTGCATTTCATCACCCTGCAGAGTTCTATGATCTCGGGATGATAGCCGAAGTACTGGATGATACCATCGATCCTTGCCATTCCGAAGGTCTTCTCCGCCTCGCGTCGGGCAATCGCTGCATACGCCTTTCCGGCGGTTTTGAAAGGGACCTTGGGGAAGATCTGCTGAACGCGTTTCCAAACCTTGGTGAAGAGCAATTCGAAACCTGTTCCGCAACGGGCATTGGTAATGCCGAGAGTGGGGAAGGCATCCGGGATCTCATCCAGCGAAGGTTCGTGATAGCCGCGAACACTGTTGGTCTTGGGGCTCGGCTTGTAGAGGATCATATAATTGAACTTCTCGGGGTCGATGTTCCTTAAAAGGTTCAGCAAGGCGGTTACTATACCGTTTCGTATAAAATTGCCGCCGTAGATGATCACGTTCTTCTTGCCGTTATAGGGCATCTCGGGATACATCGAAAGATCTCCGGAAATGAAGTTGTGCATCAGTTCCTTGGTTACGCCGACGTGTTCGTAAGGGCAGAAACGCTTTAAAAACTCACTGTCGTCATAGACAGGCGGTTTTTTAAGAGCAGCCGCCAGTTCTTCGATCTCCTTTACGCGGGGGAATGGCAGTTCGGACAATGAGAAGGTCAGTCCGCGGTTTTCGATGTATTCCTCCTCATCATAGGTGTACAGGATTATGGGACGACGCGTTACCGCATAGTCGAACATAATGCTCGAATAGTCGGTGATCAGGCCGTCCGTCGCCTGCAGGAAGTCGTAGGCGGGTACATTATCGGGGAAAGTCTTTATATGCACGTAATTGTCGGTGTTAAGGGATCCGCGGACGACAGGATGAAGCTTGATATAGATCAGGATATCATCGGGAAGGAGGGTGTCCAGTTCGGAAAAGATCTCGTTCAATTCCTTTTTCTGACCCCTACGGTTGACCTTGCCCACTATTCCTCTCCAGGTGGGAAGATAGGCAAAGACGCGCTTATTGCCCATGTCGAAGCGATCGCGCATTTCCTTGCGGACTTCATCGGAAAAGAATACTTCGTTACGGGGATATCCGGTCATAGCCATCCTTCCCGTTCCGAAATTGTTGATCATATAGTCGTTCTGGATTACGTTTTTGGTGTGTTCATTGGGGTAGAGCATCAGATCCGCTTTAAGGAAGTTGGACTGAGCGTTACCGATGGCAAAGCGCTCGCCCTTTATAGCTTTGCCGAGGGTCTTTAAAGGAGTGCCGTGCCAGGTGTTCAGATAAAGCTGCCCCGGCTTTTTAATGAACAGTCCGAGGAAGGTGTTGTCGTTGATCAGTTTTCCCGCCGAAGCGAGTATTTTGAAATATTTGTTCGAATCGAAGCGGACGGGATGAATGCGCTCCGAATTCTTAAAGGATGACCATTGGGCGCTGAGAGAAGCTTCGTTGTTCTTGCGAACGGTCACATAAAGATTGAGATCCGCGAATTCCTCGTCCTCACATAAGGTCTGAAGTATTTTGGCGATGTTCCCGCCGAGAGTTGTTCCGTGTTGCGACTCCAGAAGAACGACATTGTCGCGGATCGGGAGTTTTTTGTACATTCTTATGTAAGCTCTGTGAGTGTAAAGGGATTCCGTAAACATTCTTTTCATCAAAGCTTTGATCTTTTTTGCATCACTTGCCATTAGTTTAATAATCTCCGAATCAAATTTTTAGTCTGTCCTCGATACCATCGAAGCATATGCGCATCCTGCGCCCGTCCTTAAGAACGAGGGTTGGATAGCCGAAAGCCCTGTCGCTTTCGCTTGCGTAGGTGATCTCATTGAGAGAAAACAGCTCGTCCTCCGTAAAGTCTCGCCCTTCCGCGGAGGTGATGACCTGTGAAAACAGAAGATACCCTTCCTTTGCGCTGTACGCTTTGTTGCGATGCGCTTTGGCAAAAACTATGAGGGAATCCTTACCATCGGGGTTTGTCCCAAGAGAAGTTTCATATCCTTCCTCATCAAAACCGTTAAAAACAGTCATTGCAAGAGAAATGTCCCTGCCACGGCCGTCTTTGCCCTTGAGAACATAGGCAACGGCTCCGTTTTTCTCCACACGCCGGACCTCGGCGTTTTTGTCCGGGAATCCGTAGGAGGAAAGAGTAACAACCGCAGGTTTTCTGACAAGACGGATCCGATCGGCTCTGAAAACACCCAAAGGGACGGTAAAATCCGCCAGATCAATGGCATTCAGCCAGTGCATTTCGGTTTCGGGTCCGTGATCGAAAAAGGCTCTTCTGTAGAACACATCGTTCTCCACACCTGCATAGAACAGGGTGTTTGCCGTGTGGGGAACATCCATTGTCTCGTCCTTTATGGTATATTGCATGGGAATAATGCCTTTTTCTTTGATGAAAGCACTGTCCCATGGAAAGTCGGTATTATAACACAATTTGCCGTAATTGCATATGCCATGCAGATCGTTCTTATGCTTCATCACCTTTCCGGTTCTGAGCACGGTTTCTCCGTTTGCCGCATGGTTGGAAAAAACAAGGCCCGGTCCGTCAAGGACGAAGGTTCTTACATCGTTTCCGGAGAGACCTTCAAAGTTGTCCTTTTCCACAGCTGTCCAGAAAGGATGATCCTTGGGCAGTTCCAGACACAGAAAGGCTTTTCCCAGCCAGAGGGGAGATTCCGCACAGGAGTAGCCCTGGACCAGAGGCGGGAATTGTCCGTAGAAGCCGAGGGAGGGAACTCCCGATGAAAGGAAATCTTCTCTTTCAAGGAATTGCAGGAGAGCACCCGAAGCTATGCGACGGCACATACCCGGATCCGCAGTGGGGTTCTTTAAAAAGAAATTCGCTGCAAGAGGACTTGTGGCGGCATTTCTGTATATGCCGCTTCTGCCCCACATGTTCACAAACCCGTTACGTCCGAAATAGCCGGTGAAGGTCTTTACAAGCTCGTTGGAGGCCGCTTCAAAGAAGGAAGCGAGTTCGGGCATGTTTTCATAGCCGTATTGTTTGCACCAGATGGGCGCATATACATTGAAGGCCCAGCAGGAATAGTAGTCGAAACTCTGACCGTCACGGAACCAGCCGTTACCCACATAGTAGTTTTTGATGGCAAGGGCATGATCCAGCATTATATCCTCATCGATGGGATAGCCGTGTCTATGCAGAAAGGCCAGATCCAGCATATTAAACAGACGCCAGTTCTGGGGAACGGTATAGTTGTGACCGTAGCCCGTAAGAAACTCGGCGATGGTGTCCTGTTCGGCCTTGGTGTAGGAATCCCATATCTGTTTCTCGCATGTGTCCAGGCATATGACCAGCGCACAGGTTTCAACCGTCTGCTGGAAGCACATGTAGGGATCTCCCCCGGCGCTTTTCTTCATGTCCTCGTAGCTTCCGGCACTTTCATCGTTGCCGGAGGAGGCAACCCTTAATACGTGCTCCTTGTAGTATTCACGGATATTGATGTCTCCGACTGTGAAGTCGGGGTCTTCGCAAATGACGGGGGCAGCGATGAAAAAGGATCTTGCAAGACCTTCAAAGATCTCGGCGCGTCTCTCGCGGTCGTATTGTTCCGCGGATATGTTCTTATGGGGATAGGTGATGTCGAACTCCGTTCGAGTGACTACCGGCGGAGCGTCGAGGGAAGCTATGCCCGAGAAAAAACCGCGAAGGAGATACTTTGCGGCAGCAAGAAAGCTGTCACGTGTGAGCCCGGTAAAAGGACTCAGGGTGAAATCGGTATATTCGGTTTTAAATTTGGTATTAAAAGTCATTTTCTCATCTCATCTTAGATATTTTTATAAAATTTTAACCTGTTTTAGTATACTTTTCAAGTGGAATCGAAACCGCAAAAAAGATGCAAAAAAGAAGTCCCGGTTTCCTCACGACAAACGGGTGGCATCCCTTAGTGCTGCTTCATTCCTGACCTGACACGGTTCAGGAGCACCCGCTTCGTAAGACCGAGACTTCGATTTGGCATTATATAAGGTTTTTCGGAAAATGTCAAGAAATAGTCGCTATGTACTGCTAACAGTAACTGTTTTTAATTACTGATCACGCGTCCCTATACCAAAGGGTCATTCCCTGTAGGCCTTCCAGCATTTAAAAATGTTTTTGCCGTGATCCATTGCAAATCCAAGAATCAGGCAAGGAATAAATAAGAGAACAAGAGCACCAATGTTAATGACAGTTGCCAAAGCATACAATTTTGCAACTGCTTCTTTAACATACTCCGGAGCACTTTTGCCGTAATCACGGTAGATCTGCACCTTCATATCATAAATCCTTGGCATCAGAAAATGGTTCATTATCGCAAGAAAAAACACAGACAACACTATTTCGTTATAAACAGCCATTTTATTTGCCCGCAAAAAGTTAAAAAAAGTTTTTTTTCTCATATAGTATTACCCCCTAAAATAATACAACGTAACTATTTGCTATTTTACAACAATGTTTACGATCCTGCCCTTAACGTAGATCTCCTTTACGATGGTCTTGCCTTCCACAAAAGGCTTAACGCTGTCTAAGTTCTTGGCTTTTTCAAGAGCCGACGCCTGCTCTTCGTCTACTGCGAGTTCAACGGTTCCGCGGAGTTTTCCGTTAACCTGAACGCCGATCTCGATCGTATCCTCTTTAACCGCTTCGGGATCGAATACAGGCCAGGGTTCCTTTGCAAGAGACTCGCTGTGGCCGAGGCTCTCCCAGATCTCTTCGCCGATGTGAGGACATACGCAGGAAAGCATCTTCACAAAGCCCTCTGCATACTCCTTCGGGCACTTGCCTTCCTTAACGGCTGCATTTACAAAGATCATGAGCTGGCTGATGGCTGTGTTGAAGCCGAGTGTCTCATAGTCTCCTGTTACTTTCTTTATGGTCTGATGGTAAACCTTCTTAAGTTTTCCGTCATTCTCTTCCGTGATGTTGTTTTCATCGGTGAAGAAGGCCCATACACGGTTAAGGAAGCGTCTTGCACCTGCAACACCTTCATCGCTCCAGGGCTTGGAAACCTCAAGCGCTCCCATGAACATCTCATAGAGTCTCAAAGTGTCTGCGCCGTATTTTTTAACGATGTCGCTGGGATTAACAACAAATTCGGGGAAACGCTTACCCATCTTGATACCGTTGGAACCAAGGATCATTCCCTGATGAACCAGCTTCTTGAAGGGCTCCTTAACGGGGGAGATCCCCTTATCATAGAGGAAACGGTTCCATATTCTCGAATACATGAGGTGACCTACAGCATGCTCGGGACCTCCGATATAAAGATCTACTGGCAGCCAGTGCTTAAGAAGCTCGGGATCGCAGATCTCCTTATCGTTGTCGGGATCGATATATCGCATATAGTACCAGCTGGAACCTGCGGAACCGGGCATTGTCGAAGTCTCTCTTGTGCCCTTGATACCGTTGTGATCGTACTTCTTCCACTCCGTGGCATTTTCAAGCGGTGCTTTGCCGTTCTTTCCCTTGTAATCGTCAAGCTCGGGAAGGATGAGAGGAAGCTCGTCATCGTCAAGTACGTGGATATTTCCGTTCTCTTCATAAACAACCGGAACAGGCTCGCCCCAGTATCTCTGTCTTGCAAAGATCCATTCACGGAAGTGATAGTTTACAACTCTCTTGGCTACGCCCATCTTTTCAAGCTTTTGGGTGATAGCCTCCTTTGCCTCTTCAACAGTAAGGCCGGTAAACTCTTCGGAGTTGATGAGCTTACAGCCCTTGCCGAGATAATCATATTTTTCAAATGCGCATTCGGAAACATCTCTTCCGTCAATTACCTGGATCATAGGGATGTTGTGCGCAACGGCGTATTCAAAGTCTCTCTGATCGTGTGAAGGAACAGCCATAACCGCACCCGTTCCGTAGCTCGCAAGAACGAAATCGCCGATGAAAAGCGCAACTTCTTTGCCGTTTACGGGGTTGATCGCCTTGAGTCCCTTAAGCTCACATCCGGTCTTGCCCTTGTTGAGCTCCGTGCGATCCATATCATTCTTCTTAAGTGTCTCGTCGATATATGCCTGAACCTCTTCCTTGTTCTGCACTCTGGGCATGAGATCCTTAACGATCTGTCCGTCGGGAGCGAGAACCATGAAGGTGATACCGTAGATGGTTTCGATACAGGTTGTGAAAATGGAGAATTCTCCGCCGCCCACAATCTGGAATATCACTTCAACACCTTCGGACTTTCCGATCCAGTGTCTCTGCATATCCTTCGTAGACTCGGGCCAATCGATCTCATCAAGGCCTTCGAGGAGCTTTTCCGCAAAAGCAGCCTGATCGATGACCCACTGCTTCATGTTCTTTCTTACAACGGGATAGCCGCCGCGCTCCGACTTTCCGTCAATGACTTCATCGTTGGAAAGAACGGTGCCCAATTCCTCGCACCAGTTTACGGGCATATCTATATGCTTTGCGTAGCCTGCAAGATAAAGCTGCTTAAAGATCCACTGTGTCCATTTGTAGAAGGACGGGTCGGAGGTTGCTATGCATCTGTGCCAGTCATAGTCAAAGCCAAGTTCCTTCAGCTGCTTCGAGAAGGTCTTAATGTTCTCCTGAGTGAAACCGTTGGGATGGTTTCCGGTGGTAACCGCATACTGTTCCGCAGGCAGGCCGAAAGAATCATATCCCATGGGATGAAGGACATTAAAGCCCTGCATTCTCTTCATTCTGGAAACTATATCCGTAGCGGTATAGCCCTCGGGATGTCCCGCATGAAGGCCTACGCCCGAAGGATAAGGGAACATATCCAGCACATAGAACTTGGGTTTAGAAAAATCGTGAATATCGGTTCTGAACGTGTCATGCTCCTCCCAGTATTTTTGCCATTTTTTCTCAATGACTTCAGGATTGTACTCTCGTGCCATAACTCTCTCCTTTGCACTTTATGATCTCAAGCCTTTCGGCTTATTCTTTATAAAAACTATCCATTAATTGTTTATTTTGGCATTGTATAACAATTTTCCCATTTTATCAAGAGAATGTTTGAAATCAAGGGGTTGGGTTACTTCAGAAGTTCCCTGACCCTGTCAACGTTTTGCTGCATGGCAGCAAAATCTATGATCCCCGTCTTATCGAAGGAAGTGGATTCTATGGTAAAGTCGCCGGTATAGCACATTTTTTTAAGGAAATCAAAAAAACCGGCAAAATCCACCTGTCCCCTCCCCAAATGCAGCGTTTTAAGGCAGCTCCAATCCTTTACGCCACCTTTGTAGTCATTTACGTGAATATGGGCTATATGCCCGAACAAGTCCCTGTTCTCCTCCGCATATAACTCCCCGAGCTCACCGTGGAATTCCGCCATCTTGGTATCAAAGGTAAACTTTATCTCAGGATAGCGGCTTGCCAGCTCCTTAAGATGCTCCATGGGCGAACCCACATTGCATACCACATTTTCCACTGTGAGCAGGATCCCATGTTCTTCCGCAATATCCCGCAGCTCAGGATACATTGAAGCATTATGTTCGAAATCCTTGTCCGAATGTATCCCGTTCCACAGATGAAGCACCATCTTCTCCGCCTTAAGACGTTTGGCCATGTCGCAGTTCATTTTGAACAGCCTGACTGCCCCTTCGGTATCGCCCGGCTCATTCCTGCTGATCAGCTCTCCCACATTCTTTTCCGCATGAAAAGTGACCACAGGCTTGGATACCGTCTTAACAAACGCCTCTATCTCATCCCTTTTGTCATACCAGTCATCATACATCATAAACTCAAAGCCGTCGCAATCCATGCTGTCCGCACACAGCTTCATGAGCCTGTAGTCTCTTCCGTTCGATCTTCCGATAAACGCTCCCGTGGAGCACAATACCCTGTGCATTTTTTTACCTCTCTTGAACCCCGGGGACGGGGTTGTGGTGTCATTTTACGTAATTTTTTGACATGAACCCCCGGGACGGGGTTGTGGTGTCATTTTCGTTTAGTATAGCACATTTACGCAAATGAACAACTCTTACAGGTTATTCATTTTTCACTTGACTTTTCCGGGAAAGGAGCGTATTCTATGACGCGCTACATTGAGTGTTAATTCCTTCCCACTCATTCCGGTCAGTAGTAAGACCTTAAACCCTAAAGGAGATAAAAATGCGGAAAAAAGTTACCTTTATCACTCAGGCAGGCATTATCGCCGCCCTCTATGTTGCTCTTACACTGCTTGTAAAGACAGTCAATCTTGCAAGCGGCGCTATCCAGTTTCGGGTCTCCGAAGCTCTCTGTGTACTTCCTTTCTTCACCCCGGCAGGAATTCCCGGTGTCATCATCGGCTGTTTATTGAGTAATATCATGCTCTTTTCGCCACTTCCGGACGTTATTTTCGGTACACTTGCAACCGCCATCGGCGCATTATTTTCGTACCTGTTAAGGAAGCACAGATTCCTTGTTACACTTCCCCCTGTTGTTGCCAACGCGCTGATCATTCCCTTCGTTCTTAAATATGCCTACAATTATGACGGAGCACTGTGGTTTTTCATGCTCACCGTAGGTGCAGGAGAGGTCCTTGCGTGCATAGGTTTGGGCTCCCTTTTGATCACCGCCCTCATGCCCTTCAGAAACGTGATCTTCGGAGATACCTTTACCTCAAGAAAAATATCGGATCAATAAAATAACCAAATGTCCCAAAAGACCGGAGTAGCATTTCGGAGTGCGAAAAAAACAACTTCGTACTTGACAAACCATCAAAATCGGTTATACTTGTTCACCGTCAGGGCAGAAAGCCTTGATCAAAAATAAATATGGCATATGTGCTAGGGGCGCTGACGCTGAGAGACGGATTTTTCCGTTGACCCTTATTACTTGAACCGGATAATACCGGCGTAAGGAAGCTAAATCTTATTACCTCCGCGCATATGTGTAAGGAGGATTTTTTATGTTTACAAAACAAGACGGTTATTATGAGATAACCACTGCGGGCTATATCGTTTTCGCCCTCATCGCGCTGATCGCGGTTGTTGCTGTTGGTATGTTCTTCCAAAGCAAGAAAGAGACTTCCAAGAAGTTTAACGTAAAGACTCTTGTGTTCTCCGCCATCGCACTTTCTATCGCTTATGTACTTTCCTACATTCAGCCTTACAAGCTTCCCTGGGGTGGATCCGTTACCCTTTTCAGCATGCTCTTCATCACTCTGATCGGCTACTGGTACGGACTCAAGGCAGGTCTCACCGTTGCTCTTGCTTACAGTATCTTACAGTTCATCCAGAGCGGCGGTTCCTACATCCTCACACCTTTCCAGGTTTGCTGTGACTACTTCTTTGCTTTCACTGCTCTCGGACTTTCCGGCCTTTTCAAGGGCAAGAAGAACGGACTTCTCATCGGTTACATTGTAGCTATCGCAGTACGCGGACTTTTCCACACTGTCGGCGGCTATCTCTACTGGATGGAATATATGCCCGAAGATTTCCCGAAGGCACTCGCATGGGCGTACCCCATCATTTACAACTATGCTTACATCGTTATAGAGGGTGTTGCCACCGTGATCCTGATCTCAATTCCGCCCGTTAAGAAGGCTCTTGCTCAAGTTAAACAGATGGCAACCGAAGCTTAAAAATTTTTCTTGACAAGTAAATATATCTGTGGTAAAAATGTACCAATATAACACTTTAAACCAATGAAGCGGAGATAACGGCAGTTACGACCTTACAGAGAGCCTGCGGTGCTGAGATGCAGGTGTGAAACGGATTGTCAAATGGACCGCGGAGGGCGCAGGGAAAAGAAGGCATATGTTTTCTTAGTATTCTGCGACGTTGAAGGCAGACGTTACCTTGCCGGGGATATGATGGTATCCTGCTAAGAGCACGTACAACGTGAACACGAGGTGGCACCGCGGATAATGGAAAAAATTCGTCCTCAACAGAAGATTATCTTCTGTTGGGGATTTTTTGCTGTCACAAAGCCTTCCCCACTTTAAAATTTCAACCCGGAGGTCAACATGAATATTTTACCTGCTTACAACGAAGTACAGAGGATAGCCGATACCCGCGAATATAAGGTTCTTCCCTTGAGCTGCGAGATCCTCTCCGACTTCACGACTCCCATCGAAGTCATGAAGATCCTGAAAAGTGTTTCAACCCATTGCTACATGCTTGAATCCGCAAGCGCCAACGAAAAATGGGGACGTTACACCTTTCTCGGCTACGACCCCAAACTCAACATTACCTGTGTAGACGGAGAGATCACCGTCGGAAACCTGACCTTCAAAACAGACGATCCGTCCGCCTATCTCCGAAAGATCCTTGATGATTACAAAAGTCCGAGATTCGATTTTCTGCCTCCCTTCAGCGGGGGACTTGTGGGCTACTTTTCCTACGACTTCCTCTCCTACAGTGAGCCCTCGGTAAAGTGTCCCGTCAAGGATACAGAGAACTTCAAAGACATAGACCTTATGCTTTTTGACAAGGTCATAGCCTTCGACAATGTTCGCCAGAAGATCATTCTGATCGCAAACATGGAGCTGGAGGATTGCGAGACCGGATACAACAAAGCCGTAATGGAGCTGGAACAGCTTGTACGGCTTTTGAAAACGGGAAAGAAAAAGGAAGAGCCCGGCGGAAAGCTTTTGGGCGAAGTCACTCCCCTCTTCGAAAAGGATGAATTCTGTGAAATGGTAAAAAAGGCAAAGCACTATATCAAGGAGGGCGACATCTTCCAGATCGTTCTTTCCAATCGCCTTTCCGCTCCCTTTGAAGGCAGTCTTTTAAACACCTACCGAATACTTCGTACCATTAATCCTTCCCCTTATATGTTCTATTTTTCAGGAACTGATGTGGAAGTAGCAGGTGCATCCCCCGAAACCCTCGTGAAGCTTGAGGACGGCATTTTACACACCTTTCCTCTCGCGGGAACAAGGCCCAGAGGAAAGACTCCCGATCAGGATAAAGCCCTGGAGGAAGAGCTTCTTAAGGACGAAAAGGAACTGGCGGAGCACAACATGCTGGTTGACTTGGGAAGAAACGATCTCGGCAAGATCAGCCGCTTCGGAAGCGTAAAAGTCGAAAAGCTTCACTCCATAGAGCGCTACTCACACGTAATGCATATCGGTTCCACCGTGGCAGGCGTGATCCGTGAGGATCGGGACGCCCTGGATGCAATTGAAGCCGTTCTCCCCGCAGGCACCCTTTCCGGAGCGCCCAAGATCAGAGCCTGCCAACTGATCGGCAAACTTGAGCAGAACAAAAGAGGCATATACGGCGGCGCTATAGGCTACATTGATTTCACCGGAAACATGGACACCTGCATAGCCATCCGTATCGCCTACAAAAAGAACGGACACGTTTTCGTGAGAAGCGGCGCGGGCATAGTTTACGACTCTGTTCCGGAAAAAGAATATGAAGAATGCCTAAACAAGGCAAAGGCTTCGTTAAAAGCCCTGAAACTCGCTCAGGAAGATCAGCCGTAAAAAAGGAGGACGCATATGATATTACTTATAGACAATTACGACAGTTTCTCCTATAACCTTTTTCAATTCGTGGGAGAGATCGAACCCGACATTAAAGTCATCAGAAACGATGAAATGACCGTGAATGAGATCAGGGATCTTCATCCTGACAAGATCATCCTCTCTCCCGGTCCCGGAAGACCCGAAGATGCGGGCGTTCTCGTGGATGTCATCAGGGAACTGGGTCCAAGCATACCCATCCTCGGTGTGTGTCTCGGTCATCAGGCCATATGCCTGGCATACGGCGGAGTTGTGACCTATGCCTCCAAGCTCATGCACGGTAAGCAGTCCGTTGTGGCTTTGGATACGGAGTCACCTTTGTTTAAGGGATGTTCCCCCGAGACCACCGTTGCAAGATATCACTCTTTGGCGGCCGATCCCGCCAAAATGCCTGACTGCCTTAAAGTCACGGCCTCCACGGTTCAATCGCCCTCAACCGATCACGGTGAGATCATGGCAGTACAGCACAAGATCCATCCGGTTTACGGAGTGCAGTTCCATCCCGAGTCCATAATGACTCCGGAAGGAAAGCTCATGATAAAGAACTTTATTAAAATGTGACCAATATAAAGGAGTATAAAACCATGATCAAAGAAGCAATTATGAAGATCGTTAACAAAGAAGACCTGACTTACGACGAGGCATATGCAGTCATGAATGAGATCATGAGCGGCGAAACCAGCGCCACTCAGAATGCAGCCTTTCTTGCCGCTCTTTCCACAAAGAGTGCCAAAGCAGAGACCACGGATGAGATCGCAGGCTGCGCCGCTGCCATGAGAGATCACGCTACCACGGTGGATACCGGAATGGATGTATTTGAGATCGTAGGAACCGGCGGTGATCACGCAGGAAGCTTTAACATTTCAACCACCTCCGCACTTGTTGCAGCAGCCGGCGGTGTAAAGGTTGCCAAGCACGGAAACCGCGCCGCTTCCTCAAAAAGCGGTACCGCAGACTGCCTTGAAGCTTTGGGAGTAAACATCAACCAGAGCCCGGAACTGTGCGTGAAGCTCCTTAAAGAAGCGGGCATGTGTTTCTTCTTCGCCCAGAAATATCACAGTTCCATGAAGTATGTGGGCGCCATTCGTAAAGAGCTTGGAGTTCGCACAGTATTTAACATCCTCGGCCCTCTTACAAATCCCGGAAAGCCCAAGATGCAGCTCCTCGGTGTATATGATGAGTATCTCGTGGAACCCCTTGCAAGAGTTCTTATCAGCCTCGGCATCAGACGCGGAATGGTGGTTTACGGCAAGGACAAGCTTGATGAGATCTCCATGAGCGCTCCCACAAGCATATGCGAAATAAAGGACGGCTGGTACCGCTCCTTCACCATAACCCCCGAAGAATTCGGATTTGAGCGTTGCACAAAGGATGAACTTAAGGGTGGCACTCCCGAGGAAAACGCTGCCATTACCCGCAACATCCTTAAGGGCGAAAAGGGTCCCAAGAGAAACGCAGTTCTTTTGAATGCAGGCGCTTCTCTCTACATCGCAGGTAAGGCAGACAGTTTTGAAGCAGGTGTCAAGCTGGCCGCAGAGCTCATAGATTCCGGAAAAGCCCTGGAAACATTGGAAAAAGTCATAAAAGTAAGTAATGAGGAACAAGCATGAACATTCTTGACGAACTCGCAAACAGCGCGCTCAAAAGAGTCGAAGCGGCAAAAGCCCTGATCCCCGCGCAAGAGATCAAGGCCCATGCTCTCTCCCTTCCAAAAGGAGATCTCGCTTTTGAAAAAGCTTTGGGAAAACCGGGCATATCCTTTATCTGCGAATGCAAAAAGGCTTCCCCTTCAAAAGGGCTGATCGCTCCGGATTTTCCCTATCTCGATATCGCTTTGGAGTACGAGAAGGCCGGTGCGGATTGCCTTTCCGTCCTGACCGAGCCCACACGTTTTCTCGGATCGGACGAGTATCTCAGGGAGATAGCAAAAGCCGTTAATCTTCCCTGTTTAAGGAAGGATTTTACGGTAGATCCCTATATGATATACGAGGCAAAGCTCCTCGGCGCCTCTGCGGTACTTTTGATCTGTTCTTTGACGGAACCCGCAAGACTTAAGGAATATATAGGCATATGCGATGAGCTTGGCCTCTCCGCTCTTGTAGAGACCCATGATGAAAAGGAAGTAACCGCCGCACTCGATGCGGGAGCCCGCGTGATCGGGGTAAATAACAGAAATCTCAAGGATTTCACCGTTGATACCCGTAACAGCGAACGTCTCAGAACTCTGATCCCGAAGGATGTCCTCTTCGTCTCAGAAAGCGGTATCAAATCACGCTCGGACGTGGAAACCGCGGAAAAGATCGGAGCAGACGCCGTTCTGGTGGGTGAAACCCTTATGAGAGCTGCGGACAAACAGGCAGCCCTTAATGAACTCAAATATGGAAAAGGAAGCATGGAGGATAATGAATAAGATCAAAATGTGCGGTCTTTCCCGTAAGGAAGACATAGAAGCAGCGAACGAGATCAGGCCTGACTACATCGGTTTTGTCTTTGCCAAAAAAAGCAAACGATACGTTACCTATGAACAGGCCGCTGAACTCAGAAGGCTGCTCGATCCCGCCATCAAAGCCGTGGGCGTTTTTACGGATCCCACAATCTCCGACATAGAGGAGCTTCTCGCAAACAACGTGATAGATATGGTCCAGCTTCACGGTACAGAGAGTGAGCATTTCACAAAGGCCGTCAAAACCCTTTGCAAATGCCCCGTGATAAAGGCATATAAGGTGAAAACCGTCGAAGATATCAGGGACGCGGAAGAAAGCTGTGCGGATTATATCCTTTTTGATTCGGGAGCAGGCACGGGAAATGTGTTTGACTGGAATCTTCTTAAGGATTTCCGCCGTCCTTACTTTCTTGCAGGCGGGCTGAATCCCGATAATGTTTCGGAAGCCGTCGAAATACTTGATCCCTTTTGTCTGGATGTCAGCTCGGGCATAGAAACAAACGGCAGAAAAGATAAAAATAAAATGGACGCTTTCTCAAAAGCTGTCAGAAAGGAATTGATATGACTAACCCAAACGGACGTTTCGGAGTACACGGCGGGCAATACATCCCCGAGACTCTTATGAATGCGGTTATAGAGCTCGAAGAAGCCTATAACAGATACAAAAACGATCCCGACTTCAACAGAGAACTTTCAGAGCTCCTGAATGAATATGCAGGCCGCCCTTCCCGCCTCTACTTTGCGGAGAAGATGACCAATGATCTGGGGGGAGCAAAGATCTACTTAAAGAGAGAGGATCTGAACCACACAGGTGCGCACAAGATCAATAATGTATTGGGTCAGGCTCTGCTCGCGAAAAAGATGGGCAAAACCCGACTGATCGCAGAGACGGGAGCAGGTCAGCACGGCGTTGCAACCGCAACGGCTGCTGCTCTCATGGGTATGGAGTGTGTGGTATTCATGGGTGAAGAGGATACGATCCGCCAGGCGCTCAATGTTTACCGAATGAGGCTTTTGGGGGCTCAGGTCATTCCTGTAAAGACCGGTACCGCAACTCTCAAAGACGCCGTATCGGAAGCTATGAGAGAATGGACCACAAGAATATCGGATACACACTATTGCCTGGGTTCCGTCATGGGGCCCCATCCCTTCCCTACCATCGTCAGAGATTTTCAGGCCGTTATCTCAAAAGAGATCAAAAGCCAGCTGCTTGAAAAGGAAGGTCGTTTGCCGGATGCCGTCATAGCCTGTGTCGGAGGCGGTTCCAACGCCATCGGCAGTTTCTATGATTTCATAGGTGACCCTTCAGTACGTCTCATAGGCTGTGAGGCGGCGGGAAGAGGCATAGATACCTTTGAGACCGCTGCTACCATTTCCACAGGAAGACTTGGAATTTTCCACGGCATGAAATCCTATTTCTGCCAGGATAAATACGGACAGATCGCCCCTGTCTACTCTATTTCGGCAGGTCTCGATTATCCCGGTGTAGGCCCCGAGCATGCTCATCTTCACGATACAGGCCGCGCAGAGTACGTGCCCGTAACCGACGAAGAGGCTGTTTGTGCCTTTGAATATCTCGCAAAAACGGAAGGGATCATTCCCGCCATAGAATCGGCCCATGCGGTTGCTCATGCTATCAAGCTTGCCCCCACCCTTGACAAGGACAAGATCATTGTCATTACCATTTCAGGCCGCGGCGATAAGGATTGTGCCGCCATCGCACGTTACAGAGGGGAGGATCTTCATGAATAGTATCGCAAAAGCATTTGAAAACGGAAAGGCCTTTATTCCTTTCATTACCTGCGGAGATCCGGATCTGGAGACCACAGGAAAAGTAGTAAGGGAAATGGCTGCAAACGGCGCAGACCTGATCGAACTGGGCATTCCCTTCTCCGATCCCACAGCGGAAGGGCCGGTGATACAGAATGCCAATCTTCGTGCTCTTTCCGGCGGCGTGACCACCGATAAGATATTTGACTTTGTGAAAGACCTCCGTAAAGACGTAAAGATCCCTCTTGTATTCATGACCTATGCCAATGTGGTCTTCTCATACGGATCGGAAAAGTTCATTTCAACTCTTAAGGAGATCGGCATAGACGGTATCATCCTTCCCGATCTTCCCTTTGAGGAAAAGGATGAGTTCCTGCCTGTATGCAAAAAATATGATATCGCGCTGATATCCCTGATCGCCCCCACCTCTGCGAATCGTATCGCTATGATAGCAAAGGAGGCTGAAGGCTTCCTCTATATCGTTTCAAGCCTCGGCGTAACAGGTACAAGAAGCGAGATCAATACCGACCTGAGTTCTATAGTGAAGATCGTGCGCCAAAACACTAAGATCCCCTGCGCCATCGGTTTTGGCATATCCAATCCCGATCAGGCAAAGAAAATGGCCGATCTTTCGGACGGTGCCATAGTGGGCTCCGCCATTGTTAAGCTCCTTGAAAAGGAAGGCCGCAATGCTCCTTCCTCCGTAGGATCGTTTGTAAAACAGATGAAAGAAGCGATCATGAAATAAAAAAAACTCCTCTGCGGAAATGTCCACAGAGGAGAATATTTTTTTGTTTAGAATCCTACGATCTCACCGCCTGCAGCTCTGACAGCTTTTGCTGCGCTGACATTGGTGTTTGCAACATGTGCATACAAACGTAATGAATTCTTGAAGGCTGTATTATCAACCTCCCAAACAGCGTTTGTGATCCATATCTTAAGATCTCTGGTATTGGCGAATGCATACTTGTCAATGACCGTAACCTCATTTAAAGTCAGTTCGTTAGAGTCACCAAAGAATATACCCGCAAAGAAGTAAGGCGGGATATAGTTTACATCATATCCAAAATACATTCTGGCGACTTTTGCGTCATAGAAAGGTGCTTTGTCCACCCGATCCAAACCGGGATCTTTAATGGGTGCCCCGATCGTGATCTTGTCAATTTCCACTCCTGTGAAGGCATTAGCTCCAAGTTCGACGCCACCGATCTCTATCGAGTCAAGCCAAAGATCTGCGCAACCGTCAAAAGCATTTGCTCCGATGTGTGTTACTTTTGAAGGTATAGTAATTTTTGACAATGAGGTCAGTCCCTTGAAAGCTCCGTCCCCAATGTAAGTCAGTTCTCTGCCCAATTCGATCGATCTGATCTTGCCTGCATGATCTCCCGCAGAAAGCTCTCCGACACCATAGAAATATGTATAGGCATAAGGAACTACAATTCTGACATATGCGGATTTCTCCGTCAGTATTTCTCCGAGGGTATAGACAGGAGTTCCGTAATAGCTTTGATCCAGGTTCTTATAGCCCCTAACCGTGAAGCCCTTTGTTCCTCCGCATTCACCGATAAGAGGCAGGGTTATTTCAACATAATCTTCGGCCGTATATTCCTTGAACTTTTTATAGCCCTTTTCGGTAAGACCTGTAACAACCCACTTGGAATCAACTCTTCCGTAAGCAAATTCATCGGCTGCAAGCTCCAGGAAAACATTCGGATCGGAACGATTTGCGCCCTGATCCTTGGGAACCGGAGTAGGTGTAGGCTTCGGCGTGTTCGTCGGCAACGGAGTCGGAGTAGGTGTGTCCGTAGGCTTCGGTGTTGGCGTGTCCGTAGGCTTCGGTGTAGGTGTATCCGTAGGCTTCGGTGTAGGCGTGTCCGTAGGCTTGGGAGTAGGCGTGTCCGTAGGCTTCGGTGTTGGCGTGTCCGTAGGCTTCGGTGTAGGTGTATCCGTAGGCTTCGGTGTTGGCGTGTCCGTAGGTGCGGGAGTAGGTGTGTCCGTAGGCTTCGGCGTAGGTGTATCCGTAGGTGCCGACGTCGGCGTGCTTGTAGCTGTAGGCTCCGGTGTTTCCGTAGCTGTCGGAGTTACTGTTGTGTTTCCGCTCAGTTCGGCACCCGGGGTAAGATCAGGTCCGATGACATCAGGATCATCCTTGCCTCCGAATACAACGATCAATACGATTACAATTATGATCACCGCTACCGCCGCAGCTGCTGCTATAATTGCTTCGCGTTTTTTGAAGAGTTCTTTTACTTTCGCGATTAATTCCTTCATTTTGACTTTCTAATCTACCTTTCTATCATAACTCTTTTCATATCCCACAAAAAGTCTTGCTTATATTAAAGTAAAGATGTGACATAAGTGTGTCCGAAATACAAAAAATAAAAAATTTCCGTCTGCGCAGTATATTGATAAAAAGCCAAAAAAAGCCCCGTCCGGGGACGGGGCCGAATGACCTTGGATCATATCGGTTTATGCATTGAACATAACCTTTTCCGAATTGAAGGATCTGCTTACCGAGAACGTGCAAAGCGCTGCTGCAACAAAGTTTCCGCCTAATGCGAACAGGAACTGGATCGGCTCGAGACTGTTAGTCATGATCTTCTGTACAGATATTGCAGTTCCGTAAACGGGAATTGCAAACATTACATCCGCAGATTCCTTGGAACCGGTGAACATCGTTGTAAGTGCGGCGATCATGATCACAATATACAAAGGTGAAACATAGGTGGATGCGGTCTTAACATCCTTGGCACGAATTGACAATGCAGCGATAAGTGCAACATAGAGATATGCCAGCATTACAAGAAGGACCGCAAGTTCTGCCAGCTGATCTCCTCTGAAGCTTACACTCATATCCAGAGCTGCGTTTCCGCCGCCCATGCCCTTAGCCATCATAGGCATTGCAACTACCATGGAGCCTGCATAAACAACGGCAGAGATCATGGAAAGCACGGCGAGGGAAACGATCTTACCGAATGCAAGACTCCTTCTGCTGACAGGTGTCATGAGAAGTCTTGCCATAGTTCCTCTTTCCTTCTCACCCGCAATGGCATCCGTAACAATACCCATCGCGCTTGCAAAAATAAGGAATGTAATGAGGTAAGGTACCATCATTGCAAGGAACTGGCCGTTTGCCTCGTCTTCATCCACTATGGGCTGCTCGTCTATAGTGAACACCTGAAGATTTTCGGCACCGCCGATCCTGTCGGCAATGACCTCATACTCATATCTGCTTGTAACAAGCGATCTGAAAGTGTTGAATGCCGCATTGGAGTAATCCTTTGCGGTATTGCGGCTTACGGTGATCTTGGGATTCTTGTGAGCCTTAACATCCTCTGTAAAGTTTTTATCAAAGATTACAAGAAGCTGTGCATCACCGTTCAGAATATCGGTCTTGATCTTGTCAAGTTCTACCGAATCGGAAGAAAGGTAGGTAATATCCGCTGTTTTTTCAAAACCTGACGCACTGATGAGTCCCTTGATATCCTCGGGAACGTTCTGAATATAAACAACAGACACATGTTCCTCAATGTCCTTGTTCATGCTTCCGGCAAGTGTTCCGATCAGAGAATAGATACCGATCATCAGCACAGCGGGCAGAATAAATAATGAAAATACGAGCTTTCTGTCTTTAAAAACTCTCGCAAACTCTTTGGAAATAATATATTTTACACCGTTCATGCTTATTCCTCCTCCTTGTGATTGTCACGATAAAGGACGAAGAACGCATCCTCAAGATCGTTTGCACCGGTCTTTTCAAGGATCTCCTGTATCTTGCCTTCGATAACAAGTTTACCGTCAATGATGATCCCGATCTTATCGCAAAGCTTTTCGGCTTCGGACATGATATGTGTGGATATGATGATCGTCTTTCCTTCTTCTTTAAGCTTGCCAAGGAAATCTGTTACGCTCTTGGCGGTAATAACATCAAGTCCGCTGGTGGGCTCATCAAAAACCACCACCTTGGGATCCTGTACAAGGCTGACAGCTATGGCTGCCTTTTGTTTCATACCTGTAGAGAGTTCTTCGATCTTTTTGTCCTCGAATGCATCAATACCGAAATAGGTGAAAAGTTCATTTCTTCTTGATACGATCTGCTCTTCGCTGAGTCCGTGCAAATGTCCGAAGAAATCAAACAGATAGCGGGGAGTGAAGAACGGATCGAGTTTGATCTCATTGGTAAGAAAGCATATGCTCTCCCTTACCTCTTTTCCCTGTGTGACGGTATCAAATCCGCAAACTTTAACATCACCTTCGGTAGGTGTAAGTAAAGTAGCAATGCAACGAAGCGTTGTTGTTTTACCTGCTCCGTTGGGTCCCAGCAATCCGTAAATCTCTCCCGGTTTTGCGGTAAATGTGATGTCGGAAGCTGCACATTTGGTGTTCTTTTTAGTCTTGCGCCTCACCATCTCATTTTTGCTGAGCTTGTAGATTTTTGTCAGCTTATTTACTTCAATCATGAATGCCCTCCTATAAATTTTTTCCATATAGAAACAAAAATTTCAAGCAAAGTAGATTCTATCATATCGATCTTTACTGTTCAACCGTTTTATCAGCGTATTAATATCCTTTAATTCTCTGCTTTGACGCCTCATTTTCCGGAAGAGGCAAAGGTGTCCAGCTCATCCCATACACTGTGGTTAACCTTGATCTCCGTAGTTTCTTCCCATCGGGCATAGGCTTCCTCAAAAGCCTCATTTTCACTTACCTTTTCGTACACCTTTCTCGCGATCCTGTTGTCTATGTACACCCTTCTGACAACGTTCTCGTTCACGCCCTTCTGCAGGACACTGCTCCCCGCGATCTTTTCCATATATTCCGCCGTCTCTTCGTCAACCTTTTTCAATTCTTCTTCGGAAAGATATACATTCAGTTCATTTGCCCTTGAACACACAAGCTTGATACGGATAATGGATCCCATGACCTCATCCTTAATGATATCCCTGATCTCGCCGCCTTCCGCATCGACCTTATAGTCCCAGATCTCCGATCCGTAATACAGCTCATAATCTCTCGCGGCCGCATCAAGATAGACCAGCCCTTCGCTGCTGTCGATCTGCTCACTTCCGACCTTAAGGATCGCACCTGCATTCCAGACTTCTTCAATATTCTGTTTGTTCCTTTCCTGAGTGCACGCACAGGCGACAAACGCCAAAAGCAGTACCGCCACGATCAGTTTTTTCACTTAAACAAGCTCCTTCATCCATTCGAGAAACTCTTTCAATTTAGCGATCATAAGAGTTTCTTCCTCTTTGACGCTCAATTTTTTTGTACCCTTCTTTATTGTAAGAGTAAAGTAGGGTTTATCAGTCCCCTTAAGCTCCACTGTGGCATGATCGTTTATGAATTCATCCAGCAGCTCTGTCTTAAGAGGTGCCTCATTATACATTGCAAGCCTCAGCTTGATCTCATTGCTGCCTGTGGGCATCAAAGATACCGCCGTGATATAAACCTTGTGACACTGTGCCTTGATCTGCGCCACGGCCAGCAGTGAATTTACTGCTTCCGGGACTTCTCCGTACCTGTCGGTAAGCTCATCTATGACGTCCAGCTTTTCATCCTCGGTCTCGATCATGGCTATGCGTTTGTACATATCCAGTTTCTGGGTTTCGTTCTTTATATAGTCGGAAGGGATGTAAGCATCGATGGGAAGCTTGATCATCGTTTCAAAATCGTCCGATGCCACTTCTTCTCCCTTTGCATGCCTAATGGCATTGTCCAAAAGCTTGCAATACAGGTCGTAGCCCACTTCCTCCATATGCCCGCTCTGCTCCGCGCCCAGCACGTTTCCCGCTCCTCTGATCTCCAGATCTCTCATGGCGATCTTAAACCCTGAGCCAAGGTCCGAAAACTCACGTATCGCCTGCAGTCTTTTTTCAGCGATCTCCTTGAGCGCCTGCCCCCTTTTATACATCAGGAAAGCATAGGCTGTCCTGGAGGATCTTCCCACACGGCCGCGAAGCTGATAAAGCTGGGAAAGCCCCATCTTGTCCGCGTCATCTATGATCATCGTATTTACGTTTGATATGTCCAGTCCCGTCTCGATTATTGTGGTGGCGACCAGAACATCGATCTCTCCGCTGATAAAGGCATACATGATCTTTTCCAGTTCACGTTCGCTCATCTGTCCGTGGGCAAAAGCAACGTTTGCCTCGGGAACAAGCTTTTCCACGAGTGCAGCCTTTTCTTCTATTCCGTTCACACGGTTTGAAACATAGTAAACCTGTCCTCCGCGAGCGATCTCACGGTTTATCGCCTCTCTGATGATCTCGTCGTTGTGCTCCATAACAAAGGTCTGGATCGGCAACCTGTCTACCGGAGGCTCCTCCAGCACCGACATCTCTCTGATCCCCGCAAGGCTCATATGCAATGTCCTGGGTATCGGAGTCGCCGTTAAGGTCAGAACATCAACATCCTTCTTTAATTCCTTGATCTTCTCCTTGTGAGCAACACCGAAACGCTGCTCCTCATCCACCACGAGAAGCCCCAGATTCTTGAAGGTAACATCCTTGGACAGCACTCTGTGCGTTCCCACAACAATGTCCACCGAGCCCTCGGCAAGTCCCTTAAGGGTTGCTTTCTGCTGCGCGGGGGTTCTGAATCTGGAAAGCATATCCACCGTCACCGGATAGTTGACCAGTCTGCTCGAAAACGTATTGTAATGCTGCTGCGCAAGTATGGTCGTCGGAACGAGAACAACCACCTGTTTTCCGTCCTGAACAGCCTTGAAAGCCGCGCGCAAAGCCACCTCTGTTTTTCCGTAGCCCACATCTCCGCAGATAAGACGGTCCATGATACGGGCACTCTCCATGTCGTTCTTTGTGTCCTCGATTGCTTTCAGCTGATCGTCCGTTTCTTCATAGGGGAACAGCTCCTCAAATTCTCTCTGCCAAACCGTGTCCTTCCCAAACCTGAAGCCCGGACGGGAGGATCTGATGGCATAGAGGTTCACAAGCTGTTCCGCTATGTCCGCAACAGCCTTTTTGACTCTCTCCTTGGTCTTTCTCCATTCATTGGAGTTGACCTTGTTTATCCTTGGTTTTTTATCCGCATCCGCAGATGCATATTTCTGAATGGCCTCCAGGTTTGTGGCGGGAATATACAGTTCCCCGTCACCGTATTCGATCTTGATGTAATCCTGCTCGGTCTTGTCATTTTCACGTTTCTCGATCCCGCGATATATGCCCAGACCGTTTCTCTCATGAACAATATAGTCTCCGTAGGTCAGTTCATGCAATGAATGTATCGCATTTCCCGCATCCGAGATTCTCTTCCTGTGCTTCTTTCTTACCGCTCCGAACGTGTCACCCTCAACAAGGACCGCCGTCTTTTGCAAAGGATATTCAAAGCCCTTGTGCAAAGCGCCGTACATGATCACGATCTCTCCGGGAAGTACAACCCTGTTCCTGTCTTCGGTAAACACTGCCGTTATCCCGTATTCTTCCAGTCCTTCCGCAAGTCTCTGTCCTCTTGAGCTTGAACCTGTTACGATCAGCACCTTGTATTTTTTGTCCCTGTAATTCTCCAGGTCTTTTACAAGCATATCTATGCCGGATACATAGGCGTTCACGTTCTTTGTCGTAACGGAAAACCTTTCCCTGACCTTAAGTCCCGCGCTGCCCATGTCCAACGTGGAAATAAGCAGGAGCCGTTTACTCTGCCCCTTTGCGAGCACCTTCTTGTAATCATATATAACGTCGGCCCTTGAGGGAAGTATATATCCTCCCTCCAAGCGTCCGATCATGCTTTCCCTGAATTCGGTAAGAGATGCTTCGCCCTTTTCTTCCAGCCTGATGGGTTCATCAAAGACCACAAGATCTTCGGGTCCGAAATAATCCAGAAAAGAAACCGTTTCACTGTAAAAGCTTGTGACAAAAGCATCGACGGAAGCGGCTCCTCTGGAATACTCTATCGCTTCGATCGCTTCTTCACAGGCTTTTTTGAGCCTGTGGGCTTCCTCATTCTTCATTTCCTTTCTGAGGGAAGCTTCTCTGATCTTTTCTTCTTCGCGGATCCTTGCAAAGCCTTCCTGCATCTCATCATCGGTCAGGATGTACTCCGCTGCCGGGAAAATGATCAATTCATCAAGGTTTTCTATGGATCTTTGGGAGTCTGCATCAAAACTCTTGACTGAATCCACCTCGTCTCCAAAAAGCTCGATCCTCGCAGGATTCTCGTCATTCAGAGGGAATATGTCCAGAATACCTCCTCTGACCGCAAACTCTCCCGGTGCGGAAACCATGGATTGTCTTTCATAACCCAGAGCAACCAGCTTCTTTTCAAGTTCTGCGGGATCGAGAGTTTCACCACGTGCGATCCGTATCATGGAATTCTTGACTTTTTCCAAGGGCAATATCTTGTCAAGTGCCGCGTCTATGCTCATTACGATCGTAACCGGACGTCCGGACAGCATTTCTTTTATAGCCGCCGCCCTTTCCTTTACGATGGCGTTACCCTTTATATCCGCCTGGTAAAAGATCAGGTCTTTGGAAGGATAGATCCTCGGGTTTGCGTCGAAAAGCTTCAGGTCCTCACAGATCTCCCTTGCCCTGAGATCGTTGTAGGTGACGATCGCCCTGATCCTGTACCGGTCAAAAAGAGACGCAACAAAATGACACTTTTGCGAGTCAACACACCCCGTCACACTGACAGGTGTCCGTCCAAGCTCAAGTGCCTTTTTTGTCTGCAAATATTCTGTTGATTCCTGTAAAAGGGATGTAAAACTATTCATCGGACTTTGTTTTCTTGCGATTAAAAGTGTTCATGGCCGTTCCCATATCGTCTGTAAGGAAAAGCTCCGCTGCCGTAACCGCATCGTCAAGTGCCTCCCTGATCTTCGGCTCATCCTCTCTTCCGAAATGTCCGAGCACGTAGTCCTTCAGATCCCACTCCTTTGGTTTCTCCCCAACTCCGATGCGTATTCTCGGAAACTCTTCGCTTCCGAGATGCATGATAATGTTTTTGATACCGTTGTGACCTCCGGCGCTTCCCTTTTCCCTGACGCGTATAAAGCCGGGATCCAGATTAACGTCATCATAGATCACACAAACATCCTTCGGTTCAAGCTTATAATAATTCATGGCTTCTGCGATCGCTTCACCGCTTAGATTCATATACGTCAACGGTTTCATGAGTATGACCTTTTGTCCGCATATGGTTCCTTTTCCGATCAAAGCCTTAAACCTTTTTTCCGTTACCGCAATCCCTGTCTTATCGGATATGGCCGTTACGGCGTCAAAACCGATATTATGCCTCGTTCCCGCATATTCCTTGTCGGGATTGCCCAATCCTGCTATTATCTTCATTTCTTACTTTGAATAATCCTTATTGATCTTATTTTGTGATGTTGTTGCCGCCGTCACTCTGCCGTTCTCGGGAGTAACGCCCCTGTAATAGAAGAGTTCCGAAAGTGTAACAAACTGATATCCCTCTTTCGAAAGTCTTTCAAGTATCAGCTCCGTAGCCTCTGCGGTCGAATCATAGAGAGAAGCAAGCAGTACGACCTGTCCGTCCTTCGCATTCTTTTCAACTATGCCCGCTACTTCTTCCGCCTTGGCTGTAACTTTTTCGGCTGTGCTCTTGCTTGCGTTAATGATACCGTCTGACCAGTCCTTGGGATCCACACTCCAGTTTATCATGGGCATGGGCATATGCTTGGCCATGTAATCCAGCCTGTCTCTTCCCTTAGCCATTCTGATGTATAAAGGCGCGTAGCCTACAGCATTGGCAATGCTTAAATTGTTCTTGTTTATCTCTGTCCAGAACTGCTCCTTATCACAGTCCTCACTCTTAAATGACTTGCTGCTGTAGGTTGTCGAGCCGATCTCGTGACCTGCTTCCGCGAGCAGCTTGAGCGAATTTTTCGCTGACTTGGAAGAATCTATCCTGCTTCCTATTGCAAAGAATGTAGCCTTTGCATTGTAGCGTGTGAACATCTCGATAAGCCGGGTTTCAACCGGTTCATAAGGCCCGCTGTTGTACGTAAGCGCTATCATGGGCTTATCGGGATCCAGATTCATCCTTATACGGCTTCCGACGGTATAGCCGTTCAGATCGCGTATCATGAAGGCCCTTGCCTCAGACATATCAGCTTCATAGGTGAATTCTTCATGTAACAGGTCCATAAGTGTTCCGTATCCGAAGATAAACACGACCTTTGTTTCATCGAAGTAGAACTGCTCATAATCCGAGGTTCTGTATGCCTCATCGTAGGTAATAAAACTTGTATTTTCAAAGACCTTGTCCTTCTCGGGAGCATAGGTTTGAAGTCTTTCCTTGAGGATCGCAAGATAGGTTTCATGGAATATCTCATTCACCGTAAGTCTTGCACCGGTCTCCGTATCAAAATTATATGCCTCCCTATGGACGCCCTCAAAACCGGAAGCTGTACAATCGAACACAACGGAGGTAATGGCGGGATAAGTATATACAGCTATGCTGATATCGGGGTTGGACGCCTCCCGACCTCCCCAAAGTTCAACCTTTTCCTTCGTCTGTTCCACAAGCTCGCTTACCGCACTTCTAAAGTGTACCGGTACCTTTTCCACACCTTCTGCCACTCGGATCACAACAGGGGTGGGGGTATTGGTGGGAATAACAAAAGGCTTCGTTGTGGGAGTGGGCGTGGGAGTGGGCGTTTTACTTGCCGTCTGTGTTGCTATCGCTCCTACGGTAGGCGTAGGTGTTGCGGTAAGCATTTCAACCTTCTGCGTCGGAAGGGGAGTTGGAATGAAATCGATATTTTTTCTTTTTTTACTTTCATTTAAATACAGGAGCAACCCGGGAATCGCAAGCAAAACAATGACAACTACGATCATCACTATCATTATTACTCTTGATTTGTTAGCTCTTCCAAATTTGGGTGTATTCATTTAAACTCTCCGACTTCTCTTTTTTCTTCGGCATTAGCCTCTGACATTTTATAATACATCATTTATAAGGAATTAACAAGTGCCCGCGCCACTAAAAAAGTTCTTCCCCTCCTTTTTGGGGAAGAACCTTTCTGTCGATCCGGTCTTTATTCGAGGGTGCCCTCTTCAAGCGCCTTTTCATATGCATTCAGGATCAGTTTTTGCATACCGTCACGGGTGTTTGAGTTAATGGGATGAGCAATATCTCTATATTCGCCTTCTCCTGTTTTTCTGCTGGGCATTGCGATAAACAATCCCTTCTCTCCGTCGATGATCTTGATATCGTGTACAACAAACTCTCCATCGATCGTGATGGAAGCCACCGCCTTCATCTTGCCTTCTTTTTCAACCTTGCGGATCCTAACGTCAGTTATATTCATAATAATGCTCCTCCCAAATCATATATAGCTGTCTGTCAGCCTATTTTATACCTTTCTTCCTTTACGACGACTATCTTAACATTTCCGTTTTCTCCAATATAGGTCGAATTCGGTTTGATGGTATCGCGACTCTCAACGATGCAGTTCTCGATATATGTGTTGTCACCGATCCTGACATCGTTCAGAATAATGGAATTCTTGATCGTTACATTGTTTCCGACATAAATCTTTTTAAACAATACCGAGTTCTCGACAACTCCGTTCAATATGCATCCGCTGGAGATCAGCGAATTGCTGACCTTTGCTCCCGGATTGAATTTCGCGGGCGGGTTGTCATCGATCTTCGAATAAACATCCGGGTACTGTTTAAAGAAGAAGTCATGAACATCCTTTTTCAGGAAATCCATATTGGTCTGATAGTAAGAATCCACAGTGGAAATGCTGCTCCAGTACGTATCGAGATCATAGGCATATATGTTCTTGACATCCTTGTATCTGATGATTATGTCGGTCACCAGGTCATCCCTGTTCTCAGCAGCAGCCTTTTCAAGAAGTTCGATCAGCTGTCTGCGTCTTATGATATAAACGCCTATCGACACTCTGTTGGACTTTTTGACAAGCGGCTTCTCCTCCATATCTGTAATACGATTGTCTTCATTAACTTCAACAATACCAAATCTGGACACATCCGTTCCAACGGGCATAACCTTCGTTACCACCGTGATATCGGCATGTTTGTTGATGTGATACTCAAGTGCTTTGCCGTAATCCATCTTGTAAACGCCGTCTCCGGAGGCGATCACAACATAGGGTTCATGGCTGCTCTTAAGGAAATTCAGGTTCTGTCCGATCGCATCCGCGGTCCCCTGATACCAGAAGCCGTTGTCAGGGGTTATCGTAGGGTTAAATACGAAGAGACCGCCCTGTTTACGTCCGAAGTCCCACCATTTTGAAGAACTTAAGTGTTCATTTAACGAACGTGCATTGTATTGGGTCAAAACCGCTACCTTTTGTACGTGCGAGTTCGACATGTTCGAAAGTGCAAAATCTATTGCTCTGTAGCTGCCCGCCACAGGCATAGCGGCAATGGCTCTCTTGTTTGAGAGTTCCATCATCTTTGTGCTGTTGCCGCCTGCAAGAATGATACCTATAGCTCTCAATTAAGTTCACCTGCCTTTATGATATTTTCTCCGGAAGGAAGCCAATTGTCGTGATAATCCTCCGGCGTTGTCTTTCCGCAGATCGCTGTATTCTTTCCCGCAGAAACATTGTCGGGGATCTCTGAGCCCTCGGCTATGGTGACGAGGCCGTCACAGTATATGGACGGTTTCCAGACATTGGGGCTTTCTTCTCCCACGCCGAGCTTAACGTTGTTTCCGACAGTGCAGTTCTCAGCGATTATGCCTTTGTATATCTCACAATTCCTGCCTATGGTCGTACCCGTCATAATGATCGAATCACGAACGACCGTTCCCTCTCCGACAATAACACCGGGACCTATTACGGAATTGATCACCTGACCGTATATCTCGGCCCCTTCACTGATTATCGCTTTTTCGATATAGGCGCCCGGAGCAATGTACTGAGGCGGGATGATTTCACTCTTGGTGTATATCTTCCAGAATTCCTCATACAGATTGAATACCGGAACAAGGTCGATCAACTCCATATTGGACTGCCAATAAGAAGTCAGCGTTCCGACATCCTTCCAGTAGCCGTTAAATTCATATGCAAATATCCTCTTACCGTTATTGTGGCAGTAAGGAATGATATGCTTTCCAAAATCACAGCCGGGCTGTTCCGACAATTCGATCAATGCTTCCTTCAATACCTTCCAGGTGAAGATATATATGCCCATGGAAGCCAGATTGCTCCTGGGCTGCTTCGGTTTTTCCTCAAAATCAACGATACGGCCCTCGTCGTTCGTGATCACAATACCAAAACGGCTTGCCTCTTCGATGGGAACGGGAATGGTCGCCAGAGTGATGTCCGCATTATGAGCCTTGTGATAATCAAGGACCATCTCATAATCCATCTTATAAATGTGATCTCCGCCAAGGATCAAAACATAGTCCGGATTGTAATACTCCATATACTTAAGGTTCTGATAGATGGCATTTGCCGTTCCTGTGTACCATTCAGTATTGGTACTTTTCTCGTAAGGCGGAAGCACCGATACTCCTCCGACATTTCTGTCAAGATCCCAGGGAATACCTATTCCTATATGTGTGTTAAGTTTGAGCGGCTGGTACTGTGTAAGCACGCCCACTGTGTCAACGCCGGAATTGATACAGTTACTGAGCGCAAAATCCACTATACGATATTTTCCGCCAAAAGTAACCGCCGGCTTCGCCATGTTAGCCGTAAGCACGCCAAGCCTGGAGCCCTGGCCGCCTGCAAGAAGCATGGCAATCATTTCTTTTTTGATCACGTGTGTCTCCTCCTGATGTCTGTTATGCTTGTAAACCCTTTGTAGCAAGGCATTTCCGATTACTATGATAGCATATTTTTTGAATATTGCAACTATTTTTACGTTATAGAAATAATTGATGGATTATTAACAATTTAATAGCCCTATATTGCACAAGATTACTCCGTCGAAAAATCACGCAAACCTCATCGGATCCTTGAGATTCCCGCTATTTGGGCTGTTTTGCTAAATATTCCCGTCTAAAATGCCGATATTATTTACGAGCCGAGAATACCCATCGGTCAATAACATGAAACTAGTACAGCGGTTTTAAAATAAATGGGCTAATGCGCAGAATGCTTGCTCGAATGCTCGTGCGTGAAAACGCAGGTGTAGCGGGCTACTCCGAGGCTTTCATGTACGGGCAGTCGAGTAAACAGGCAAGCATTGGGTCCAGTTATTTAATAACCGATGTACTAGAAGTCTTTTTTCAATATAAGAGGTTTATATGAATATACAGAATGCATACGCAGCTTACGGAGTTAACAACAATCACGATCCCAAGCCCGCTTCTTCAGGGCTTGAAGATGCATTAAGCAAGATCGGTCAGAGTAAAGGCACTAAAACAGCCTCCTCATCCAGATCATCTTTTTCATCTATCGAAGCCTCCTTCGGAGCAGTTGAAGAAAATCTTGATTCAGCTCAGGCCTCGGAGCTCTACTCCAAGAATCTGAACGGAGAAGATAATGCCGCAGCAGCGGAAGGCAACGCCAAAACAGAAGCGGAAAAGAATCAGGAACGTCTTGAGGAATCTTCGGACAAAATGACCGCCTCCGATATGGAACAGCTTATCAACGAAGGCTATGACGTGTTCGGAATGACAGCGGAAGAACTCAGCGCGGCCGTTGACCGTCTGAAGCTTCAAAAGGAAATGTTCGACAAGGCAATGGAAGGGCAGATCGAAGCCAAGATCGACGACAGAGCCGCAGTTATTGCCATGGCGATCAAGAGCCTCGGCGGTAATCCCGATGCGGAAAAGATCGCAGACAAGCTCATGCGCGCAAATCTCCCCGTAACCGAAGCAAATCTTCAAAGAGTTGCCATCGCCCTGGAAATGAGTGGCAACGAACGCTCCGTATCGAGCGCCGAAGCGGAGTATCTCATCAGAAACAAGATGACTCCCACCCTTGAAAATATTGCAGAAGCACGTTCTGCTTCCGCATGTGCAAAGAAAGAAAAGACCCTGACGGAAGCAGCATGGAATCAGCTTCAGCCTACGGTCAGCCATCTTCTTTTTCAGGCAGGCCTTCGTCAAGGCAGAGACATGATGGACGCGGCACAGGATTTTATCCGCAAGGACATTCCTCTCACAGCCGACAACCTCAAATCCTACTCACAGATCGTAAAGATCAAGCTCACAAAGGATGAGATCCTTACCCGTGCGGTGGATGCGATCTCCATAGGTCAGGATCCCAAATCCGTAAACCTTCTTTCCTCAACGGCAAAGCAGGTTCGCCAGATCATCAAGAACAATGCTTCCGTTACCGATGCCGGCATTGATTACGCAGTAGCCAAGAAGGCAGCTCAGACCGGCGAATACTCCGCCGACAAACTGGATCTCTCCCTCGGAGAACTCCATGAAGCCCAGGAAGAAGTCGACAATAACGCAGTTGTTCCCACCTATCTCGAAGAGTACACTTCATCAGGCATGGGAAATGCCGCTTCCATAAAGGCCCGTCGCCAGCTGGAAGAGGTCAAAGCCAAGATGACCTATGAAGCAGGCTATCGTCTTGCAAAAGAGGGCATACGCATAGACTCCGTTTCCATGAACAGGCTTTTAAACGACCTTCGTACACTTGAAAACCGCTACTACTCAGATTTCTTCAGACAGTCGGGTGCTGCACCGGGCAGCTACACCCAAAGCGATGTGGACCTGTTAAAGGATACCACACAACGCCTCAAAGAAATTGAAAATATGCCCGCCACTCTTGTTTACGACACGGTTGACAAGGCAGAAAACATAACGATCAACGAATTGTACCAAGAGGGACAGGGAACTTACAGTCATGTGATGGGCAAGTTCAATCAGACCTTTGAGACGGTAATGACCTCTCCTTCCGACAAGTATGGTGATTCCATAGAAAAAGCTTTTACGAACGTTGACAAACTTATCGAGAACGCGGGACTTCCCGTTACGGATGCGGCAAGAAGAGCCACAAGGATCCTCGGCTATGCTTCGGCAGAAATCACTCCGGACAACATCAACAAGGTTTCCGAGTATGACGCAAAGCTCCGGGAGGCTTTTGAAAACCTTACCCCCTCCGTTACCGTCCGCATGATACGTGAAGGCATAAACCCCCTGAACGAGGCTTTAAACGATCTCGTTGCAAAATCCGCGGAATTCAAGGCAGAAACAGGTATGACACGGGAAGATTCCTATGCAAACTTCCTGGTAAACCTTGAGAAAAAGAATGAACTCACACCTGAAGAAAGAGATGCATATCTTGCTATATATCGCGCTCTTCACCAGATCCGCGAGTCCGAAGACTCCGCTCTGGGAAGCGTTTTCAGGTCCGGCTCCGAACCCACCCTGCAGGGACTTCTTACCGCCGTTCGTTCGGGTAAAGCCTCCGGTCGCGAAACTATCGTAAACGATACTTTCGTAAATCTTTCCAAAACCACCGGAGACGTTGACAGGATTGAAAACAAGATACGGATCGGCCTTTCAAAACCTTCATCTCCCGAGGGAGAAATGCTAAATAAACTGGTAGAATCTGCCGATAATACATTAAAGGAACTTTCCGAAGACGTCCATTACACCGCGGATGAATGGCTGAAAAACCTGAATGAACTCGCGGCCAGCGGTCAAAATGCCACACGTTTCCTGGAAGATTTCAACATACTTACAAGCATTGAAAACATAGGCGCCGCAAAGGACCTTTTGAACGAAGACAATACGATCTTCAAGGACTGGAAGCGGTTTAAGACATTGGCAACCGGCGAAGAAGGGATCCTCCCCGATTTCCTCGAAAGCCTCAACAGCGAGGAAGAGATGCTGGAAGCATACAGCGCTTTCACGGAAGAGTCAAAAGAGATCAAGAAAGAGATCCAACATGACCCTTCAATGACAAGGCTTGATGTCAAAGCCCTTAAAAAGATGGACGTGGGCATTAAATTTATGAACCGTCTCAGTAAACGTAAGTTTTACACCATTCCCGTAGACACAGGTAACGAAATTGTAAGTATGAAGGTTACCATTGTAGATGACGCAGAAAACTCAACTTCCCGGGTTTATGCTTCCGTTCCCACCGAGGGTCTCGGAACCGTATCCGCAGAAGCAACCATCGAAGACAACAAAATGAAATGCTTTATAAGCAGTACAACCGCCAAAGGCATGGCTGTCCTCAAAGAACGTCAGTTGAACCTCTTTGCGGACCTCGCAAGAAACGGGATACAGATCGGCTCCATATACTACGGTGCCGAGGAAGTTCCGTCAGACCGTTACGATTACAAAACCTCCGGCTTATATAAGGATGTTCCGGAAGGGGCAGAAACCGGAAGCCCTTCAAACGAGCTTTACAGGATCGCCAAGGTGTTCGTAACCCACGTAAGGCAGGCGGATGTCGAATAAAAAGGTTGTACCTGCCTGTTACTAAGGAGATAGCGAATGAGAATTAACCACAACATTTCAGCATTAAAGATCAACAACATCTTAAGCAAAAACAACACCTCACTTGAAAAAAGCCTTCAAAGACTTTCTTCCGGATACAGAATAAACTGTGCGGCAGACGATGCGGCAGGTCTCGCGATTTCAGAAAAGATGAAGACACAGATCGCAGGTCTCAATCAGGCTTCAAGAAATGCCTCCGACGGAATCTCCGTTATACAGACCGCAGAAGGCGCTTTGATCGAAGTTGAGCAGATGCTTCAAAGAATGAGACAGCTTGCCGTTGAAGCAGCAAACGGTTCCTACACCGATGAGGACCGCGCTACTCTTCAGGACGAGGTTGCACAGCTGAAATCCGAGATCAATCGTATTTCCACCACAACCGAATTTAATACAAAGACACTTCTTGACGGTACGGTTGACAGACGTTCCTACTCCGACAACAACGCCGTTAAGCTTATTTCCCTTTCCGACAGCGTAAATGTTAAGAGCTACACCTTTGAAGTTGACAAAGAGGCTTCACAGGCTGTCATCAAAACAAAACTCACACATTCCACCGCTCCCGACGCAGGAACGATCACGATCAACAACGAAGAAGTTTCCATTGATTCAGGTGACTCCATCAGCACCATCCTTTCGAAGCTCACTGCTACCTGCGACAGGATGGGCATATATGTGGGCCTTACAAACGGTGAGGAAAATCCCAACGGCGAGGGCGGTTTCACTCCGGTTTCCGCTCAGGATGCTCTGATCGGAACCACAAGCCTCCTCTTTGTTACGGAGGATTTCGGATCGGATGCCACCCTGTCGGTCAGCTGCAGCAATTCAAACCTTGCACAGGCTCTCGGTCTTTCGGGCACATCCCTTGCAAGAGGTACTGATGCGGCAGTATCCCTCGGAACAGAGTCTGCAAAGGGTGCCATTGCCGAGTGCAGCGGCATTGTTTCAGACAGCATATGCGGAGCCGGTTCTCTCACATACACCATAAACAATACCGAAACCGGTACGATTGAAACGGTTAAGTTTACGGTTACCGCAGGTTCCGTAAAACTGGATTACACCGATTATGCAGGAAATGTTATCACAGAGACCGCTACGGTCGCATCAAACACCTATGCCGATGTGATCGCCGCAATGAAGGACCTTGCCTCCACCACTTCCGGCATGGATTCCATGAACATCTCCTTCAGAGAACAAAACGGTTATATTACACTCACTGCAGTAACCACTTCTTCCGGCAAAGACATAGATATCTCCGTTACGGATGACAATACAGGCATATGCGCAAATTGCCCCGCTTCCGTAACCGGCGGAGAATTCCTTACGACCGCAAGAGCTTCACAGGGCACTATGTCGGCAGTGTTCTCCACTCCCGACAACAAGACCTGCTCGCTTGAATTCACGATCGAAAACGGAGTTGTAACCATGACATACATCGAAGGAGATGCGATAGTTCGTACTCAGGCATCCTCCGCCCTTCCCGCAACCCCGACAAATCAGGATGTTATCAATGAGATCACCCAGCTTTACTCCACTCTCTCGGGCGCGCTTATAGATTTTACGGTAGAGACCGGTACCACGGGAAGTTACGTAATGTTTTCTTCCACAGACCCCGCTTATTCGGTAGTAAAGGCATATGATACAAGCGGATATCTCGCAGAGAACACTTCTTCCGAAATCACTGCCGGTGAGGCTGATGTTACATATAACGGCGGTACTCTTGACATGACAGTTACCTCCGCTGACGGTTCTTATACCGATACATTTCAGGTTACGATCCCTGCAGGTTCAACCAAGGCAACCATCGCTTCGGCATTGAACACCGCCCTTGCATCCGCGGGATCATACAACGGAACCGCCTACAACAGCATATTCACATTAACGCAGAACGGAAACGCTTTCTCACTTGATTCCTCCGTTCCGGGGCTCAGCCTTACAATAAGCGATCCCGACATGGTACTTGCAAATCCTTCGGCTTCCGCAGGCTTCGATACCACAGAGGCTTCCGGTACGGGAAGCATAAACGTAGCGATCTCCAACGGCGATACCGTAGATTTCGAGATCACGGATTCTCTTCTTACCATGGTTTACACATCGGGTACAAATACACTTACAAGAACCCAGACCCTCTCTGCAGACCACTCCTCCAAGGCGGTCGTAAAGGCGATGGCTGAACTCTGTAACGCAGAAGTACCTTCACTTACCATAAACGCAGATCTTTCCGATCCCGCTTCCGGCTCTTTCTCGATGGATTCAATCGGAACCATCACCGTGACTGCCGATAACACGTTAAACTTCTACAACACCGAGATCTCTACCGGTGCAGAAGTATCGGGCATAGTAATGGGACAGTCTGTTGTTACAAAGTCCGGAAAGAATGCGGGTGGTTTTTCCGAAACCGCAACGATCTCCGTTAACGGAGATTACATCACAGTACGTGACCGTAACGGCTTTGAAATGGTCCTTCAGGCATCTTCCGGTTCCATAAGTAAGGAAACTACAGTCACTGTTCTGGATGCAGGGCCCATGACTCTCCAGATCGGGGCGAGTGAAGGACAGACCATGGAGATCAGGATACCTTGTGTTGATACAACGACCCTCTTCATTGATTCGGCCGACATTTCAACACAGGACGGTGCTCAGCAGGCCATAACCCTTTTCAACAACGCGGTCATTGAAGTATCATCCATCCGTGCAAAGCTCGGCGCTTACCAGAACCGTCTCGACCATGCGATCAATTCCCTTGATACCTCGGCCGAAAACCTTACCGAAGCACTATCAAGAATCGAAGATACGGACATGGCGAGCGAAATGGCTACCTACACCCAGCTTCAGGTGCTTGTACAGGCTGCAACTTCAATGCTTTCACAGGCCAACGAAAGACCTCAGAACATACTCAATCTTTTACAGTCATAAGGACATTAAATGAACAGAGAAGAAATCAAAACCTTTACATTACGAGTTACCGAAGCCAATTCCTGCGATCTTATCGTGATCCTTTACGATATTGTGCTGTGTGACATCAATAACGCGAAAAAAGCACTTAAAAAAGGAGACACTCAGCTTTTCGCAAAAGAGCTCCATCACGCCACCCGCTTCATGAACGAATTGATATCAAACCTGAATTATGAAGGTGCGATCGCCTACGATCTGATGAGTCTGTACAGCTACTGCAACAAGCGTCTTGCTTCGGCGGTAGCCGGCAATCGCGCTGAAGATCTTGACATAGTAGTCGATGTTTTAACCAAACTCAGATCTTCCTTCAAAACTCTTGCGGATGCGGATACAAGCGGACCTCTTATGAAAAATGCTCAAAGCGTGTATGCGGGACTCACTTACGGAAAAGGCTGTCTGAACGAAACCTACGTGGATGCGGCAGATTTTAACCGTGGCTTCCGCGCTTAAAAAAGCAACAGATGTGGAGCAATATCCACATCTGTTTTATTTTTTTCTTATTATGTTTCACACTGATTCTCTTACGATCAGCTTCGATCTTAAGAGGAGTTTTGACATGGGAACGTTTCTTATAAGCCCGTCCAGCATCAATGCCGCACTTTTTCCAAGATTTTTCCTGTCCTGACGGATCGTTGTCAATTTGGGGGTCATCTCCACCGCTATGGGCAGGTCGTCAAAACCTATGACCGCAACATCTTCCGGAACTCTCTTACCCAGACGCACGAGTTCGTTTACTACTCCGGACGCGATAAGATCGCTGGCGCAAAGCACGGCTGTCGCTCCGTTGTCGATGAAATTTTTAACATAGGATTTTGCGCAATCCGGAACATAGTAACCATAGGCCACAAGATTCTCATCTATATCCAGATTGTTTTCCTTCATGCCTATCCTGAAAGCCATATCTCTTTCGTTGGAAACCATTGAATTCTTGGTTCCGTTCAAAAAAGCAATCCTTCCGTGTCCTTTGGAAGCAAGGAAAGACACCGCCTGTTCTATACCTTCCCTGGAATCGGTTCCCACATATCCCACATGTTCGTTGTTTTCGATAAAATTGTCAAGAAGAACCGTCGGAACGGTTGTCTTTTCAAGCTGTCGGATCCAATCGTCATGAAGCGTAAAACCCAAAAGAAAAGCTCCCGAGTACCCATGCTTAAGCATATAGCTGTCATACTTTTCAAGTGTTCTGAAATTCAATTCCGAAGGCTCTACCGCCACTTCCCAGCCACGGGTAAGCGCAGCCTGTTTAAAGCCGTTTACGATCTCATAACCGAATTGTTCGTTGGTTTCAAAAGCCATATTCGCGCTTTCGATAAAAATGCAAACCTTATCAACCGCATTTCTCTTGATCTTCTTTAGGGAATAACCCATTTCCACGGCCGTATCCAAAACCAGTTGTCTTGTTTCTGCCGAAATGTCTTCCGCGCCGTTCAATCCCTTTGATACAGTACTGACCGCAAGCCCCAGGCGTTCAGCTATGTCCTTAATTGTAACCATTAAAAACCAAACCTCCGTGATCCGTAAAACTTCATGCTCTAATCTAACAAAAATTTACGAAAATTTCAAGTCATAGCCCCCGTTATTATATCTCCAAATGAAAAATGCATTTTTAAATTCTACCGTTCATTTCTGAGGTTTAATAATTCTATTTGCCTTCCTTTAATTGAATTTATAGAATCCCGATGCTCTTTTTCCTCAGTTCACAGGGCTCAGAGCATTGAGATTTTGAATTCTGGAGTTTTCGATGCCATATGTCACTGAAATCAGGCCTTCTGGGCATCGGGATTTTGAATTTGGGGATTTTCGATGCCATAAACTCTTGAAATAAAGCATTCAAAGCATCGGGATCTTGAATTTGGGAATTCTCGATGCCATAAACCCTTGAAATAAAGCATTCAAAGCATCGGGATTTTGAATTTGGGGATTTTCGATGCCATAAACCCTTGAAATCAGTCATTCAGGGCATCGAGATTTTGAATTTGGGAATTTCCGATGCCATAGGCCAGGGGAATATGCTATTCAGGGCATCGGGATTTTGAAATTTGAAATTTTCGATGCCCCCGCCATTTTTGAGGCGGTGGGCATCGAAATAATAGAATTTATTCCTTAGAAAAAACAACAATTTGTCGTCACTCAGGTCACTCGAGCTCGATGTTTCCAACCATATGATGAGTCCAATGCCTCCATCGAACCCCATATATGGTATATGCATTCCATCTATTCCACTCATTTTGGACTTTTTCCGTTTTTTTTGTAGACATTTTGTAGACGAAGAACCATCTTATGTTCTACCCTATTCTTTTATATCCAGTCATGAAATGATAAAAAGTCTTTTACAACCATAGTGGGCTTCTTTATAATTCATAAACTGCATCAAACTCTGTTTTACGTTCCTCACTTAAATGATGACTTACCAGGATAAGCGTCAAACCCGCATTTTTCAGAAGTCTTTTTTCAACTTCATCAGCTGTCTTCTTATCAAGTGCACTGGTTCCCTCATCAACGATAAGAATCGAATAGCCATTGATCAGAGCTCTCGCAATCGCTACTCTCTGGCGCTGTCCGCCGGAAAGTTTTCCTCCTTCTTCTCCAACGATTGTATCTATTCCATCAGGCATTTCCGCAATCACGTCATCAAGAGAACTTAATTGCAATGCCTTATGGTACTCCTCCTCTGTAAACTTTTTGCCCAGAGAAAGGTTTTCTTTAATTGTATCATTGAATAAAAAAACATCCTGTTCAATATAACCGAATGTATCTGCTAATCTTTTTCTAGAAAACTCGTTACTATTCTGTCCATCAAATAGAATCTCTCCAGAAGTAGGTTCAAGCCATCCGAGTAGCAATTTCAATAACGTTGTCTTTCCTGCGCCAGACCTACCTACAATGGCATATTTTCTATTCCGTTTAAACTCCATGTTTACATCGGATAAGACCGGTGTTTCATTGTACGCGAAGCTGACATGTTCAAAAGAAATCTTTTCAAAATCAATGACCCCAGATTGGTTTTGTTCATCAAATGCAAAATTGTCACAATGACTTTCTATTTTATCAAAATAAGGTTTAGACGCTTCAAGAGCTAATATACATTTAACAATATTATCAAGTCCTGTAGCTACTCCACCTGTCAAATTTGCAGCACCGCCATAAACAGATAGCGCTATAACCTTATTAAATGCAAGCACAACAACCAATGCATCCGTAAGCATCTGCATTATAACATTAATGTAACCCATGGAAATATGTATAATAGTCCGCGTATTAGATAATCTACATGACGGTTTTTCTATAAAAACTCCTGCTTCGTCTCCTTTATGCATAAATGATGGAACACGTCCAAACGAATGAATCACATCATATCCTCTCAAGAGATTTTTTAAAATTCCGATACCAATCTCCTGACTTTTGCTGCACTCCTTTCCAAGTTTCTCAAGATGCTTTTGGGAAAGCCTTGGTAAAAGCCACATTATAAACGATACAAGCAATGCCGCCAAAACTAACGACCAATGCAAAACCAGTAATGCCACCATGCAGGATATCACCTGAGCTACTCGTCCTATCAAAGAAAAAAAAGGTCTCCAAGCCAAAGTCTCCATTTGGTTAATATCATTTGTAAACCTGGCAATATATTCACCCGTGTCTTTTTCATGAAAAGCGACTGGATTTTTTGAGAACAACGAATACAGAAAATCCCTTCTGACCTGGTTATTAATCAACGCCACAAGTTTTGTTTGTTTAATCTCCTGAAGCATAGTCACGCCAAAATAACCCCCCCAACAAATAATGTCAATCCCAAGCCAGTTTAAAAAGCCTTTAAGGTTGGATGCAAGCATTTCTTCAAACACCTTGATCATTATCAAAGCTACAACAGCTTGCAGAATCCATTCAACACCCTGTAGAAATCCTACCAATATACATTTTCCAAAATTCTTTTTTATATAGTAATTCAATTCCGTCCAAAAAGGTTCTAAATAAGAGCCTTCCCCTCCTCATTTTCTAATTTTTTTAATTCCATTTGTTCGCAAAATCCATCGACAGCTCCATTTAACACAACTTCCTTCCTACAGCTCAGATTCATGCATGAAAGAATGTTCTGACACGATAAGCATTCCGTTTTTATTTCACTCCTACACCATTTTAAATTTGCCTCTTCATCTATTATAAAGCCTTTACCAACATCAACAAATCCAACCAAGTTAGCTGGATCATCCAATGCTATTGTACATTTTTCTATTCGTCCGTCGGGGCGAATAATATAACCATTTTTACAAGACGAATAACAGATACCCGAGAACAAATCATCACGATTTTTCTTACCCATTTCTAGTTTTGCAATATACGCCTCATGTTTATACATTAATGGTAACGATTCGCACTTAGGGACAGGCTTGATTTGTTGAATTGCCTCTCCTCCCCAATCAGTTACCGGAAAAGGAATAACTTTAAATCTTGGATCTTTGCCAAACATCTCATAAATAAGATCATACCAACTCAAGTCTTCATCATTTAACATAACATTTCTTCGTAGTATTATTTCAAAGGCAAATTCATTTTGCGGAAGCATAGAAATATCTTTAAGATTTTGAACTATTCTTTGGTACGAGTTTCCCCCATTAGCCAATGGTCGCGTCAAATCATGATTAAATCCATCCAAAGTTATTTGATAACTATTTATTCCAGAATAATAATATTCTTTAAACGACTCAACATCAAGTAAATAGCCATTTGTCGTCATAGTAGATACATTGCGAAATCCATACTTTCTTTGAAGATCCATTAATTTGTTAGAAACATAAAGCACAATATCTTTTGCCAGTGTTGGTTCACCACCAAACCAGCTAATTCCAACAACTTTATATTTCTGAACATTATTTGAAAGATAATCAACAATGGTTTCTGTTATTTCATTTTTCATTCTTACATTTTTATGCGTCTCATAACAATATATACAGTTAAAGTTGCAAGCTTCTGTAGGCATAATCGTAAGCAAAAGTCTGTTATCCAAACTCTCTTTTAATTGTTCTATCAAGCCCTTTACCTCATCAGGTGATACAAGCATTTCCTGTTCATGTAGAAAAACTTTCAACTCGCTGTTCAATTCTGAACACCCTTTTTTCCTAATTTCATTATACTCTTTGATATAAGGTTCAACAAGAGAAACCTCATTTTTCAGAAGCAACGAAATCAAATGTAATGCTCCATCAGACTTTTTTTCTTTAATGTATTCTGGAATAAAAAACATATTTCCCTCCTGGTTTTAATCTAATAAAAAGTGGAGCTTCACGAAGAAGCTCCTTCTTGGTCATTCAGCACGGACAAGGATGAAAAGTATTGCTATTGTAAGCAGCTACTTGAACCTCAGACCCATTAACGACTGAATCAACTGACTCCTTATTTTTAATCACCTCCATCAGTAATCCCTCCTTTCCATAAGATATTTGCTACAACACAGTATACTCCACCCCCCCCCCTAGTTTGTCAAGTGATTTTGCCTAGGCTGATTGGCTGATTGGAGAAAGATGCCTTTATTCTACGTTCTTTTGTCTGTCCTGCCCACCAAACCGCACTTGCAAACCGCGTCAGATGGGTGTATAATTCGCCTAATCAAAAGGACTTATTAAAAGGGAGACGAAGAAATGGAAAAGAAGAAATACTATCTTACAACCGCCATCGCATATGCCTCGGGTATACCCCACATCGGAAATACCTATGAAGCGATCATGGCAGACTCCGTTGCAAGATACAAGAGGCTCCAGGGATACGATGTGTTCTTCCAGACAGGAACAGACGAACACGGACTTAAAATAGAAGAAAAAGCGGCAGCAAAGGGAATGAAGCCCAAGGAATTTGTCGACAGTGTTTCCGAGGATATCAAAAAGATCTGGAAAAGAGTCAACGTTTCCTATGACAAGTTCATCCGTACGACAGATGCCGATCATGAGAGACAGATCCAGAAAATGTTCAAGAAGTTTTATGATCAGGGCGACATCTACAAGAGCGAGTACGAAGGTTTGTATTGTACCCCCTGCGAATCCTTCTGGACCGCTTCACAGCTTGTGGACGGCAAATGTCCCGATTGCGGCAGAGAAGTTAAGCCTGCCAAAGAGGAATCTTACTTCTTCAAAATGAGCAAATACGCTCCGAAGCTCATCGATTACATTAACGAGCATCCGGATTTCATACAGCCCGAATCCAGAAAGAATGAGATCATGAACAACTTCCTTCTTCCCGGACTTCAGGACCTCTGCATATCAAGAACAAGTTTCAAATGGGGAATCCCCGTTGACTTCGATCCCAAACATGTAGTCTATGTATGGCTTGACGCCCTTGCAAACTACATTACCGGTATCGGCTACGACGTTGACGGAAATCATTCCGAGCTTTACAGAAAAATGTGGCCGGCTGACGTGCATATCATCGGCAAAGACATCATACGTTTCCACGCGATCTACTGGCCCATCTTCCTGATGGCCCTCGGCGAGCCTCTTTACAAAGAGCTTTTCGCTCATCCGTGGTTCATCCAGAGCGGCGAGAAAATGAGCAAATCCAAGGGCAACGTGCTCTATGCTACCGACCTTTGCGACGTTTACGGAACAGATGCCGTTCGCTACTTTGTTCTTCACGAGATGCCTTACGGCAATGATGGTTCGGTTTCTTGGGAACTCATTACCGACAGAACAAATTCCGATCTTGCCAACACCCTCGGAAACCTTGTCAACCGCACCATCGCCATGTCAAACAAGTACTTCGGCGGAGAGGTGATCAACGCCATGGTTTGCGAGCCTGTTGACGATGAACTCAAGGCGATCGCTACCGGTGCATATGAAAAGTTCTGCGCAAAGATGGACGCTTTCAAAATTGCAGATGCTATTGACGAAGTTTTCACCATATACAAGCGTTGCAACAAATATATTGACGAAACCGCTCCATGGCTCCTTGCCAAGGAGGAAGACAAACAGGGCAGACTTCGTACCGTTCTCTACAACCTTATCGAAGCAATTTCGATCGCAACAACAATGATCGAGCCTTTCATGCCCGAGACTGCAGACAAGATCTTTGAACAGCTGAACGTTCAAAAGCGCAGCTTTTCGGAGCTTGGCGAATTCGGTCTCATCCCTTCCGGTATCAAGGTTACCGACAAGCCCGAGATTCTTTTTGCCCGCCTCGATCCCAAGGACATCGCAGTTAAGGCTGAAGAGATCAGGAAAGCTCAGGCTGAGGAATATGCCCGCGAAAACGGTGAAGCTCCCGCAGAGGAAAAGACTGAAGAAAACACCGATGACATCAAGCTGGAAATGAAGCCCGAGATCACCTTTGACGATTTTGGTAAAATGCAGTTTGCAGTCGGCAAGATCCTTAAGTGCGAAGCTGTTCCCAAGTCAAAAAAGCTCCTTTGCTCTCAGGTTCAGATCGGTGATACCGTTAAACAGATCGTTTCAGGCATACGTCAGTACTACACACCCGAAGAGATGGTCGGCAAGGAAGTAATGGTCCTTGTAAATCTCAAGCCCGCCACTCTGGCAGGTGTCCTCTCCGAAGGCATGCTTCTCTGCGCGGAAGCCCCGGACGGAAAGTTCACGCTCATGAAGCCCGAAACTTCAATGCCCAGCGGATCCGTAATCTGCTAAATCATACCTTTAGAAATTATTAAAGCTCAGTTGCTGTAAATCAAGCAACCGAGCTTTTTTTATGCTGCACTATGTTTTACTTTTCAATATTTCTCACTAAATCTATTATATTGCTTTGTTCATCTTTTATTGCAGATAATTTTTCTCAAACATCTTTACAGCCGCAATTACGGATGCTACAGCCAGAAGTGCTTGAGAGCCGAATGTAATGAGAAGTTTGGTATTGGTCGTAGTTTTATCCAATATGTCTCTAAAAATGAAACATACATTTATTACAGGTACTGTATACTCAGCGGTCGAAGGTTTTCCAACCTTCAAGACAGAGACCATTCCAAGTAACAGTAAAATATAATACACTATTGCTTCAGCGGATGATGCCTTTTTATAAGAAGCGGCAGCCAAACTGATGCAAAGCGATAAAGCAGTTAAAAATACACAAAGCACCAGGACATAGATCACCAATCCCAATAACTGCGGCAGGGACAGATCAATTTCCGAAACTACTGAAAGCTTTGGAAGTTTCAGTAAATAAAGCACTTTGTCACATAAATACATAGATACAAAGTATACAACTGCTGTCAGCATACCGGCAACCATAGCCATCAGAATCTTGCCGAATACAAAATATGATGCCGGTGTACCGGTCAGAATATTCCTGTCTGTGGTTCCGTTCTCCCTTTCTCTTGATACCTCTTCACATATAACGGATGAGATCTTGTTAAACAAAAGCGGAAACAGCATTAATGGCAGCAAACACGCAAATAATCTGTTCTTTATCCCTTGGCCGTTATTAATATCCGTAATCCTGACTTTTTCGTATATTTCATTTACTTCCGGGTGAAGTTGTTGATATCGCAGACGTTCAACAATCCCCACACACAAAGAGGACAGTGAGGATGATACCTGACTTCCGCTGTTATACACGATCGAATTATCCTTTGTCAGAACACACCCGTAAGATAATTTTCTCAGATCACTCCTCATATCATCCACTTCCGTTTTAGCAACCCCTTTTACATATATTGTTTTTCCGTCTGTGGTCGGTATATTATGATCCAGCCCATACTCTTCCTCAAGATATATGTAATAAACCTTTTCATCGTTTTCTTCCACCAGAAACATTGAATATAAAGCCATGCATATTACAAGTAGTGCGGGACTCAGTATTGATAAAACAGCCGTTCCCTTATACGAAAAGTATTTTTTTACTTCAAATCCAAATATATTTAGAACCTGTCTCACTTTTACTTCTCCGTATGATTTCTTTTATATGCTTCAAGAAAAGCTTCGCGCAGATTATCTTTGCCCTCTGCATTCAAAAAATCCTGCATTGAACCACAAAAAACCGAAATACCGTCAATTATTATGCCCGTCCTGTCACACAGCCTTTCCGCCACATCAAGTATATGAGTGGAAAGCACTACCGTTTTTCCGTTTTTCCTGCTCGAATCAATTATAAACTGCTCTACAGTCTGTATAGTAAGCACATCCAGCCCATTTGTGGGTTCATCAAAGATTATGATGTCGGGATCGTTTATGAGAGACATTGCTATGGAAGTTTTTTGCTTCATTCCCGTTGACAGTTTACCGTATCTTCGATCTGCAAACTCTGTGATCCCAAAGCTGTCAAACAGTTTTGCTTTATTGTTCGCCAGCTCGTCATCCGTCATTTCATAAAGACGTCCGTAAAAATCCGCCAACTCGTTGGGCGTAAGGCGTCCGTCATATCTGATCTCATTTGTAAGGAAACCGATCCTTCGTCTGATCCTGCTGCAGTCATCGAAAACATTTTTTCCTTCTATAAGGACCTCCCCTGCATCCGGTTTACTTAATGTTGCAAGAATACGCATTGTGGTTGTCTTTCCGGCACCATTCGGTCCCAAAAGTGCAAAAATCTCGCCCTTTTTAATGCTTAGATCAACATTTTTAAGAGCTTTTACCTTTCCTTTGTTAAAAGTTTTAGACAGTCCCTTTATCTCTATCTGGTTTGTCATTGTTTACTCCCTCTCTGTAAGCTTAGGCATGATCTGAAAAGTGCCCGCAACACATATTGCAGTAAGGATCACGCTTATTAAAAATCCTATATGATCCACACTGCCGTTTACTGCGTTCAAAAACATTTCCCACATATTGGCCACCGGGAGCCAGGACAGTTTCGCTTCCGGCACATGTGATGGCAATATTACCACTATCATAAACAGTAGATTCAGCATGAACGATACAAAATTTGCGTTTGGCAGGCCTTTTGAAAGGGCTGCACTGATCACAGTAAAAGATATACTGATTATACCGACTTCAAACAGTGTCGCGATCAAAATCACTATCGATAATATATTTCCCCTGAATTCCGATATTATAATATTCTTTTCCTGAAACTCACAGATCAATAACCCCAAAACAATACCGAAGGTTGCAGACAGATAACTGATCGCCATGTATATATAACCGTATGCCACCTTACTTGCGCCTATTACCCCGGAGGAAACGCCGGTCATTTTCAGTGTATCCGTTTCGCCTCTTCGGGCACTCAGTGTAATTGTATCGTGCATCTCATTGGAAAAAAACACATCCAGCCCCAGGATTATAAAGAAGAAAACCATCGAATACAAAAAATCGGTTTTACTCGCAAGAAGGTCCTTCCCTTTGCATATATCTTCTTTTGCTGTGGTTTTTATGTTCAACGACTCAAAATCTTCTATGGATGCATTTAGCAATATGCTTATTTCATACGCTATATCCTGCGCCAGAATAATTCCCTCCGCATTTACCATGGCAGATGAATCATAGATTATTTCAATTTCGCTTCCCACAATGATGTCTATATCCTTGTCCTCAGTTCTGCCTTGATACCCGCAAAACAGATTTACATCATAGGCTTTTTTGTTAACATGATCGGTAATTACATCAGCATACTCGGAATCATAAAAAATGTTTATATCATATTTCCGATCATTGTTCATTGCGTAAGAACAAATGGCAATTGCCGCTATCGCCATTATACACGGTCCGACTATTATTAACGCTGATGAAAAAGCATCCGAAAACAAACGCTTAACCTGATTTTTCAGCAAAACAAAAAACGGTTTATTCTTCATAATTACCCCTAAACAACAAAAACAGCAACGTGTCTGTCTTACACATTGCTGTTAAATACTAAATTTATTCCTTACTCTTCTTTGCAAGCGCAACTCCGCATCCTACGCCTAACAAAAAACATACTGCACATGCTGCTATCATAGAACCCCTTCCCCTCTTTAAATAATCCAATACCTTACCTCTTATGAGTTTATTTAACATAGTCTACATAATTTGTCAATTATTTTTCAACAAAAAAATCGCAACGATGAAAATTACATCGTTGCGATCTTATTCACACTTAAAATGTCTTATTTAAAAGGATTCTCTGTCTTGTAGAGCATTCCTTCAGGCTGATTGAAGCCGATCTCATCGAATGCCACGCCGATCATCTTCAACACTTCGAAGATTGCCTTGCCGTAATGACCGAAAGCAACTGCTCCGTGATGAGGGAAGCCCTTCTGGATGAGAACGTGACGATAGAAACGTCCCATTTCCTTAATAGCGAATACGCCGATACCACCGAAGGACATAGGATCAACGGGAAGAACCTCACCCTCTGCAACATATGCACGAAGGATGTTGTCGGATGTGGACTGCAAACGGTAGAATGTGATCTTACCGGGAGCAATGGCACCTTCAAGAGTTCCGTTGGTAACTTCGATAGGAAGATTACGAGCCATGATCTTCTGATACTTCATCTCATAATTTGCAAGCTTCTTTGTGCAGGTATTTCCGCAATGGAAGCCCATGAACGTATCTGTATGCTTGTAAGGGAACTTGCCCTCGATGGACTGCTTGTACATATCCTTCGGAACAGAGTTGTTGATGTCAAGAAGTGTAACGATATCATCACTGATAGCGGTTCCGATGAACTCGGAAAGTGCACCGTAGATATCAACTTCGCAGGATACAGGGATTCCCATACCTGTGAGACGGCTGTTTACATAGCAGGGAACGAAACCAAACTGAGTCTGGAATGCGGGCCAGCACTTACCTGCGATGGTAACATACTTACGATAGCCTTTGTGAGCCTCAACCCAATCAAGGAGAGTAAGTTCATACTGAGCAAGCTTTGCAAGGATCTCGGGCTTCTTGTTTCCTTTGCCGAGTTCAGCTTCCATCTCCGCAACCTTAGCGGGAATTCTGGAGTCATTTGCATGCTTGTTGAATGCTTCGAAAAGATCAAGCTCCGAGTTCTCTTCGATCTCAACATCAAGATTGTAGAGCTGCTGAATGGGAGCGTTGCATGCAAGGAAGTTCAAAGGTCTGGGACCGAAGGTAATGATCTTGAGTTCGGAAAGACCTACAACCGCGCGAGCGATGGGAACGAATTCATTGATCATCTTTGCGCAATCCTCTGCATCACCTACGGGATACTCAGGGATGTATACCTTCTTTACGGAACGAAGTCTTAAGTTGTAGGATGCATTCAGCATACCGCAGTAAGCATCGCCTCTTCCGTCGGAAAGGTCATTCTGGGACTCTTCTGCAGCCGCAACGAACATCTTGGGTCCGTCAAAATGCTTTGCAAGAAGTGTCTCGGAAATCTCGGGACCGAAGTTGCCGAGATAAACGCAAAGTGCATTACAGCCTGCCTTCTTGATGTCTTCAAGAGCCTGTACCATGTGGATCTCGCTCTCAACGATGCAGATCGGGCACTCATAGATATCAGCTGCATCATAATTCTTCTTGTAAGCCTCAACAAGAGCCTTACGTCTGTTTACTGCAAGAGCTTCGGGGAAGCAGTCACGGGAAACAGCAACAATACCGATCTTGATCTGCGGAATGTTGTTCATTTTCATTGTCTTTTCTCTCCTTTTAAAATAGATTTGTTGGTTGGGTGTTGTTATATGTTGTGTTGTTGTTTTTTTTTGGGTGTTAGCACCCACTATGTCCACATTTTATACCATCATCATGATAAAATCTATACGATTTTTTGTTATGTTTTACTCAAAAATACGGAAAAATAATCCAAAAATGTCTTGGGCGCTGCAAAACAGAGTGCCGGAGAGTAAATCTTTACCACTTACCATTAACTGCCGGACAATGATTGTCTTTCCCCGCAGCTCTCATTTCCACATAGCAGCCGCAGACGGTACAGGTGCCGCGCACCAGCCTGTCACACTCACGGCAGAGCGAAAGCCTGCGCTCATATTCCTCCTGAGGCGTTTTTACGCTTTTGTCCAGGCTGTCCAGATATTCTTTTACAGACTCAAAAAGTGCCCCATCCTCCAAATCTCGGATAAGGCACTTTTTACAAAATCTCCACTCGTCGCCTGTCATACCTTTTCTCCGTTGATCATTTTAATGTTCTTCTCTACCTGAACCCTCGGTAACATGACCATGTGTCCGCATCCGACACACTTAAGGCGAAAATCGGCTCCCACACGCAAAACCTCCCACTCCGTACTTCCGCACGGGTGGGGTTTTTTGAGTGTTAATCTGTCATTCAGCTTTATGTTCATCAACAGTCACCTTCTTAAGCTTCCACAGCTCGGTGGCATATTCTTCAATAGTTCTGTCAGACGAGAACTTGCCTGACTTTGCGATATTGATCAGCGCAGCTCTTGTCCATGCTTTGCGATCCTTGTAAAATGCATCCGTCCTTCTCTGAGCCTCTGCATATGCCGCAAAGTCCTTTAAGATAAAGTATTCGTCTCTGTTCAAAAGCATATCGTACAACTCACGGAAGATGTTGACGTCCTCTTCTGTATAGGTTCCGTCTACAAGCTGGTCCACAACCCTCCTGACCCTCAGGTCGTTATTGTAGATCTCTCGGGGATCGTATCCTCCGTTACGTTCGAAATTGATAACTTCCTCCGCGGAAAGTCCGAAGATCACGGCATTTTCAGGCCCTACCTCTTCAACGATCTCCACATTCGCTCCGTCCATGGTTCCGAGGGTGATGGCTCCGTTAAGCATGAACTTCATGTTTCCGGTTCCGGATGCTTCCTTGGAAGCAGTGGATATCTGCTCCGAAACATCGCTTGCAGCAAAGATGATCTCTGCATTCGATACTCTGTAATTCTCAATGAATACCACTTTAATGAGACCTCTTACCGCAGGATCGTTGTTTATGACATTTCCCACGTTATTGATCAGCTTGATGATCGCCTTTGCTCTTCTGTAGCCTGCGGAAGCCTTTGCTCCGAAGATGAAAGTGCGGGGCTGCATATCAAGCATATTTCCGCTTTTTATCTCATTGTAAAGATACATAACGTGAAGTATGTTCAGAAGCTGTCTCTTGTATTCGTGAAGTCTTTTGACCTGAACATCGAAAACAGATTCCGGATCTACTGTAATCCCGTTATGCTCTTTTATATATTTTGCAAGCCTTGCTTTGTTCTTTTGTTTTACTTCGGAAAGAGAGATCAGGTCTTCTTCGCTGTCAACAAACTGAAGAAGCTTCTCCATCTTTGACAGATCCGTGATCCAGCCGTCTCCTATCCTGTCGGTGATCCACTTCGCAAGAAGGGGATTTCCGTGTAAGAGGAACCTTCTTTGCGTAATACCGTTGGTCTTATTATTGAACTTTTCGGGCCACAGCTCATAGAAATCCTTGAGCTGTACGTTCTTGAGGATCTCGGTGTGAAGCCTTGCAACACCGTTGACGGAATAGCCGGCAACGATGGCGAGATTGGCCATGCGCACCTGTCCGTCGTACAGGATCGCCATGCTTCTGATCTTATCCTGATTTCCGGGATACTTTTCGTTAAGCAGGCCTATGAAACGACGATTGATCTCCTCTATGATCTGATAAACTCTCGGAAGCAGCTTGGAGAAAAGATCGATGGGCCATTTCTCAAGCGCTTCGCTCATTATCGTATGGTTTGTATATGCACAGCTCTTGGTCACTACCTCCCACGCTTCATTCCACGTAAGATAGTAATCGTCCAAAAGTATTCTCATCAATTCCGCTATGGTAACGGTGGGATGCGTATCGTTCAGCTGGAAGCAGACCTTCTCGTGAAGCTTTCTCACATCATCATGATTCTCCATGTACTTCTTAACGGCACGTTGAACGGAGGCCGATACAAAGAAGTACTGCTGCTTGAGTCTCAGTTCCTTACCTGCGTAATGATTGTCATTGGGATACAGCACCTCTGTAATGGTCCTCGCAAGGTTTTCCTGTTCAACAGCTCTCTGATAGTCACCCTTGTCAAAGGAATCCAGATTGAAGTCATTGATGGCTTCCGCATCCCAGATACGGAGCGTGTTCACGATACCGTTATCATAACCGACGATCGGGATGTCATAGGGAACGGCTCTTACGGAAAGGCAGTTCTCCTGAACGAAATGATCTCTTCCGTCATCACCCATGATCATTTTGACATATCCGCCAAACTTGATCTCTTCAGTGTATTCCGCTCTCTTGATCTCAAACGGATAGCCGTCCTTCAGCCAGTTATCGGGTTTTTCCACCTGATAACCGTTTTCTATAGCCTGCTTGAACATACCGTATTTATAACGTATCCCACATCCGTATGCGGGATAGCCCAAGGTGGAAAGCGAATCCAGGAAACAAGCGGCAAGTCTTCCGAGACCGCCGTTTCCAAGTGCGGGATCCGGTTCTTCCTCTTCTATGTTTTCGAGAGAGAAGCCAAGCTCCTCAAGCGCTTCCTTAACCGCAGGAAGAGCCTTCATATTGATGATATTGTTTCCAAGCGCTCTGCCCATAAGGAATTCCATGGAGAGGTAATAGACCGTTTTGGCATCCTCTTCCTCATATGTCTTGTGGGTATTCATCCACATATCAATAATGTAATCCTTAAGTGCATATGAAACTGCCTGGTACATCTGCTGAGGCGTTGCCTCCTCGATGTCCTTTCTGTACAGCATCCTCATATTATATGCTATGGATTTTTGAAGCTCTTCCTTTAAGATTTCCATTCTCACACTCTTTCTACGCCAAGCGTTACATTTTCACCGTTAAGATTCCATTCCTTGCCCGCATTGTTCATGCTGCCTGTGATTATCTCATCCGCAAGTACGACTCTCTTGATCTCAGCTTCATTCCCGGCTGCGATCTCTGCGATCCTGTCGTTACCCGAAACATAAACCTTGATCCGATCCATAACCTCGAAATCGGAATCCTTACGCATTGTCTGTATCTTGGAAATGATCTCGCGTACAAAGCCTTCCTCGATCAGCTCGGGAGTGAGGTTTGTATCCATGACTACCGTAACATCCTTATCTGCCTGAGATACGTATCCGGGCATCTGGGACATATCGATCAGAAGATCGTCCTTGGAAAGTTCCTCGGCCGTTCCCTCAACCGTAACGGTAAGAACACCCTTCTCGTTAAGCTCATCCATTGCTGCGTTTCCGTCAAGATTATTGAGCACTTCTTTGAGTGCGTTGAGTCTGGAACCGAAACGTCTTCCGAGTGTCTTGAGCTGAGGTTTGAAGGTGTATGTGGTGAACGCTCTTACATCATCCGTAAAGACAACACTCTTAACGTTCAATTCATCCTCAATGATCTCCTTAAAGAAATCGGGAAGTTCTTTTTCTGCCTTGACATACATCTTTGCCACAGGCTGACGCTGTTTGATAAGAGATGCGTTTCTGACCGCACGTCCCAGAACAACAATGTCCAGAACCTCATCCATATGATTCTCCAGTTCCGTATCTATCATGCTCTCATCCGCAACGGGATAATCGCAGAGATGGATGGACTCCGGAGCGTTCTTGTCCACCGAAACAACAAGGTTTTGATAGATATTCTCGGTCATGAACGGGATCATGGGTGCCGCTGCCTTTGAAATGGTAACCAGTGCGGTGCAAAGCGTCATATATGCGTTGATCTTGTCCTGCTCCATTCCCTTTGCCCAGAAACGCTCACGTCCGCGACGAACATACCAGTTACTCATTTCGTCCACGAACACTTCGAGTGCGCCCGCTGCCTCGGGGATAGCATATTTATCAAGGCAATTGTCAACCTTTCTGACCGTGGAGTTAAGCTTTGAGAGCAGCCACTTGTCCATAACGGGAAGTTTGTCGTACTCAAGCTTGTACTTCGTAGGGTCGAAGTTGTCAATGTTTGCGTAAAGTACATAGAATGCATAGGTGTTCCAGAGCGTCGAAAGGAACTTTCTCTGCCCCTCAACAACGATCTTGTCGGAAAACCTCTTGGGAAGCCAGGGTGCAGAAGCTGTGTAGAAGTACCATCTGATGGCATCCGCTCCGAATTTTTCAAGAGCCTCGAAAGGATCTACGGCATTGCCCTTGGACTTACTCATCTTCTGTCCGTTCTCGTCCTGAACATGACCGAGAACGATGACATTCTCATAGGGTGCCTTATTGAAAAGCAATGTTGATTCGGCCATAAGAGAATGGAACCATCCTCTGGTCTGGTCAACCGCCTCCGAAATGAACTGAGCCGGGAACTGCTGTTCAAAAAGCTCCTTGTTTTCAAAAGGATAGTGATGCTGCGCAAAAGGCATCGCTCCCGAGTCAAACCAGCAGTCAAGCACTTCCGGAACACGATGCATGGGTTTGCCGCACTTCGGGCACTTGATGGTGATCTCGTCAATGTAAGGTCTGTGAAGTTCAACGGTAAGCGCCGCGTCGTTTCCGCTGAGTTTCTTCAATTCCTCTCTGCTTCCGACGCACTCAAAGTTACCGCATTCGCATTCCCAGATGTTGAGAGGTGTTCCCCAATAACGGTTACGTGAGATCGCCCAGTCCTGAATATTTTCAAGCCAGTTGCCGAAACGTCCCTTACCGATGGATTCGGGGATCCAGTTAACTGTATTGTTGTTTCTGATAAGATCGTCGCGAACGGCGGTCTCTTTAATGTACCAGCTCTCACGTGCATAGTAGATGAGAGGAGTGTCGCATCTCCAGCAGTGAGGATACTCATGCTCAAACTTGGGAGCATCGAAGAGAAGTCCCGCTGCATCAAGATCCTTGAGCACCTCGGGATCCGCCTTCTTAACGAACAGCCCTGCATATTTTGTCTCAGCGGTCATGCAGCCCTTGCCGTCAACCAGCTGAACAAAAGGAAGGTCATAGTTTTTGCCGACCTTGGCATCGTCTTCACCGAATGCGGGAGCAATATGTACGACTCCCGTACCGTCGGTAAGAGTAACATATCCGTCGCAGGTTATATAGTAAGCCTTCTTGTTCTGCTTCTTGCAAAGCTCGACCGCACAATCAAAGAGAGGCTCGTATTCCTTGTATTCCAGATCCTTACCCGTGTATCTTTCAAGGATCTCATAGGCTTTTATGCCGTTTTCCTTGTCGGCAAATTTTCCGAGAACGGTGTCGCAAAGAGCTTCCGCAAGATAGTAGGTGTATCCGTCCGCGCATTTAACCTTTACGTAGGATTCAACAGGATTCACGCAAAGAGCCACGTTGGAAGGAAGCGTCCAGGGTGTGGTTGTCCATACGAGAACATATGCATCCTCGCCCTTAACCTTGAAGCGGGCGATCGCAGATCTCTCCTTTACTGTTTTATAGCCCTGGGAAACTTCGGCAGATGAAAGAGGTGTTCCGCATCTCGGGCAATAAGGAACGATCTTAAAGCCCTTGTAAAGAAGTCCCTTGTCCCAAAGTGTCTTTAAAGCCCACCATTCGGACTCAATGAAGTTGTTGTCATAGGTGATGTAGGGATGTTCCATATCGGCCCAGAAGCCTACCGTATCGGAAAAATCCTCCCACATTCCCTTGTATTTCCAAACGCTTTCTCTGCACTTCTCTATGAAAGGTTCAAGTCCGTATGCCTCGATCTGATCTTTACCGTCGATCTTAAGGAGCTTTTCAACCTCTATCTCAACAGGAAGTCCGTGTGTGTCCCAGCCTGCTTTTCTGGGAACATTGTAGCCCTTCATCGTACGGTAACGGGGAATCATATCCTTTATGGTCCTGGTTTCAACGTGACCGATGTGAGGCTTTCCGTTTGCCGTCGGCGGTCCGTCATAGAATGTATAAGTCGGGCATTTTTTTCTTGACTCGATGCTCTTCTCAAAAATCTTGTTTTCGTTCCAGAACTTAAGAACTTCTTTTTCCCTCTCCACAAAATTCATGTTTGTGTCAACTTTTTTGTACATAGCTTTTTACCTTTCATTTATATTATACGCACCTTTTCAGGTGGATTATATTCTTATCTGAAGAACTTAAATCTTCTTCTTGCTTTCCTGTTTTCAAGGACTTCGTTAACCTTGGCTTCGATCCTGCTTCTGACCATAGCGGCTATCTCGGGAGTCTTCATATCCTTAAATTCCTCGTAAGGGATCGGCTCCAGAAAATGGACCTGCGTCGTAATAAATCCAAAAGCAAAACCTTCATATACTCTGTAGGAATCCACGAGAGCGATCGGTACTATGGGTGTCTGCGACTTTAACGAGGCCTTGAAGCATCCGGGTTTAAACTCCTGAAGTTTGTTATGATTGTGATTGTAACCGCCTTCCGGGAAGATCAAAAACTTTTTGCCTTCTTTTGCTTCCGCCGCCATCTCCATGATCGTTTTCAATCCGCTTCTCGGATCGTTAAGAACCAGAGTCTTTCCGTCACACAGAGCCATGATCTGTCTTGTAAGTATCATATGAGACTTCTTTTCATCCATAACCACCGAACAGGGCTTTTCATGTGCGTGGAAAATGCCAAGCGCATCATATTTTCCCTGATGGTTCGAATACATAATGTATCCGCCTTCTTTCGGAAGGTTCTCGGTACCGAAAACCCTTGTTTTGACAAAAGAAGCCGTCTTTATTATTTTTATGGTCCTTCTGACCTCCGCATGTCTTTCTTCCGCAGTGTACTTTTCCTTATTTCGCACCATTTTGTTTAAACGATGCAACAGTTTCGGAATCTTCCACATGTTGAAAAAGATCATCAAATAAAACCTGTACATGTTCACATCACCTATTTATCTAAACAGTTTTTCACATATTATTCCGCTGTAAAGGTTAATTTTAACACATTTATCTGTATTTAGTAAATAGGATTTTTTCTTTTATACCTTTCGAAGCGCACGGATATCGCGGTCTGCGCCTATCTAATCTTGCATATCACCAACAAAGGTGTTATACTTTATTTATCTATCGAAAAAAATAGTTTATCTTTCTTGAACTATACGAAAAGAGACAAAGCATGAAAAATAATTTTAAAAAAACAAAAACCTTTCTGTTTACAGGCGTTGTTACCACAATATCACTGATATTCGGAGGATGCGAGAACAGCTTTTTTGCTTCACCCGCCAATCTTCTCACTCCTTCGCCGGATCTGCTGACGACACCGACTGTTTCGGTCAGTTCGACAGTAACACCCACGCCTACACCGACGCCTGTTTATACACCAACCCCCGAAGGATCGGGTACACCTACCCCTACTCCGGCTCCGACCGATGCACCGGCAGCTACCGATACTCCTACACCGCTGCCTACAAGCACTCCGATACCTACGGTTCAGACTGCGTTTGACGCTCCTGTCACCGATCCCAACGATTATACATTTATAGTAAACCGTGAACACCCTCTGCCCGACGGATACGAGCCCGAGGACCTTGTTTACATAGAGCATGCCTACAACACCAAGAGCAGTGAAGACAAATACAAGTTAAGACGTTATGCCGCCCGAGCCTTTGATGAAATGTGTACGGAAGCCTTCGAGACCGAAGGTCTTAATATCGTCGGAATATCCGGCTACCGTTCCTACGAGCGTCAATACAGTCTTTACGCAGGCTACCTTATCAAAGACGGCATATCACATACCAACTACTACTCAGCTGTTCCCGGAAGCAGTGAACATCAAACCGGACTTGCGATCGACATTTCCTGCCGTTCCTGCGGATACAACCTTGTCAACAGTTTTGCCAAGTCACTCGAAGGAAAATGGGTGGCGGAAAATGCATGGCGTTTCGGTTTTATCCTCAGATACAAGGAAGATGATGTGGCTATAACCGGCTATGCATATGAGCCATGGCATATCAGATATGTTGGCATTCCTCTTGCCCGTTATCTTTTCAACGGCGGCCTGACTCTCGAGGAATACTACGGCTGTCCCGAATCAATTGACCGTGCATATCTTGACGTAACACCTTTGATCGATACATCGTCCGTTAAATTCGGAAAAGTATATCAAGACAAGTTTTCCTCCGTCGGAACACTTGCCTACACAGACAGCACCAAGACACAGGTGATCATTAACAAGGAAACCTGCATGCCCTACCTGATCCCCTATGTTTCCGATATATTCGGAAAAGCCATAAAGGATGCGGACGGAAAGTATTATGCTTCTCCGGCTGTTAAAAATACATCCGGACAGGTTTTCCCGGGCAAAAACACTCTTCTTAATGTTGACGCAAGCCTTATTGCAGTAAAGCCCGCTGTTTTTGTCGGCGGAACACTGTTTTTGGACAGTAACGGAACCCCTTGTTTCTGTGATCCCCTCACGGACAATCTCGGAAAATTGTGCCGCGATACAGCCGGAAACATTCTGTTCTACGATGTCCTCAGAGTTCCCGGAAGCGAGGAACTCATCCTTGACTCCTCCGGCAGCCCGATCTTCCTTGTTCCGAAGAGGGACAATTACGGCTATCCTCTCATTAATGACATGGGTAAGATTGAATTCTATTACCCCGTAATGGATACAAACGGAGAATATGCGCGCACGGAAGAAGGCGAACTTATATGGCCTTCGGAATATGAGGACAAATTGTTCTTCGAACAGTTTTACGAGACTACCGAGATCAGTCCTTTTTACATCGTTCCCGAAGAACCGGCTCCGACTGAACCCTCTGCCGAAGACCGGGTTTCGGATGAAACCGAAGCAGAATAACGGAGGATAATACCAGATGTTTTTACTTCTTATGGCAGTTATAGCCTTAGTACTGTATTTTATAATCACAGCACCGCTTCTTATCGTGCTGGAGCTGGTGAGGCTTCGCCACCCCGCTGCCGCCTCAAGGATCGCCCAACCTGTTGTAAAAGCAGGCTTTTCGGTTGTGCTTTTCTTCGCAGGTACCCGTGTCATCAAGATCGGTCTGAACAACGTTCCCAAGGACACTCCGGTAATGTTTGCGGCAAATCATCGCAGCCTTTTGGATGCTGCCATCGCATATGCTTCTCTTCCCGTTCAAACAGGCATAGTAGCAAAAAAAGAGCTTCGCAAAGTTCCTTTTCTTTCCTGGTGGATGGATCTGTGCAGCTGTGTTTTTCTTGACAGAAAGGATCCCCGTTCCGGGCTTAAAATGATCCTTAAATGCATAGATAACATTAATATGGGCATATCCATGTTCATCTCACCCGAAGGCACCCGAAGCAAAACAAAAGATATGAATCCTTTCAAGGAAGGAAGCTTTAAGATCGCCACCAAATCCAATTGTCCGATCGTTCCCGTAGCCATATCCGGTTCAGATGATATCTTTGAAAACTCAAAGCCTTTTGTAAAGCGTGCCACTGCCGTGATCGAGTACGGAAAACCCATCTATTTAAACGAACTGTCGGAAGAAGACCAGAAATTTGTGGGCGCTTATACTCAAAAAATCATCGCTTCCATACTTCCGGAGCATGAAAGATTTTTAACCGGAAATCCTTCCAGAATTGCAGAAAGAAAAGCTATCGAAGGATGAAATAATTGTTGAAAAATAATTGTTTTTACTATATATTATATGCCGTTACCGAAACTAAGGGAGGTTAGTTTACCGAATGAATATACTTATGTTTTTGACTCCGGTCGTTCTTTTGGCGACCTGGACAATTGTAATGATCGTTGTTTTGAGCGTGATCCTTTTAGCTTTCATCGCTTTGCTCATCGTCGGAAGAAGGTTGCAGAAAAAGCAGGAAGCCGCAGAAGCAAACATTATGAACGGCGCTCAAACCGTATCAATGCTTATCATTGACAAAAAACGAATGAAAATGACCGAAGCAGGTTTTCCCGACATTGTTTTACAGCAGACACCCTGGTATCTCAAGCGCTCCAAGGTTCCTGTAGTTAAAGCCAAGGTCGGTCCTCAGGTACACACCTTAATGTGCGACGCCAAGATCTTCGACAACGTTCCTGTTAAAAAAGAGGTTAAAGCCGTGATCAACGGTATGTACATTATCAAGGTTATGGGACTTCGCGGTCCTCTGGATGCACCCGCAGAAAAGAAGGGCTTCTTCGCCCGCCTCTTAAAGAAGGCAAACAAGGAAGCGGAAACACGCAAGAAAAAGTAAATCCTACGGAAGTTCAGAAGCATCTGTTGCAATTGCGACAGGTGCTCTTTTTCTATATATTGTGTTTTCCGATTTAAAAAACCACTATTTTATCTTGACAAACTATTAAACACATGATATAGTAGTTTTCGGAAAATTTAACATCTAATTCTTGTGTTTAGGGTGAAATACAGGAAAATACGTGAGTGGTCTTGGCGGCCGCGAAAGGAGAACGTTATGAAGCAGCAGGGCGACATGGGTGCAGTTGTTCGAAGCATCCGAGGTAATGTAGGTAATCACGTACGAGTAACAAAGAATATGGGTCGTAACAGGTACGATGTGGTCGAGGGGACAATTACAGAGACCTATCCGTGCATATTTACCATCAAGCTTGATGAAGCAGCCGATACGATCAAAACCGCTTCTTACAGCTATGTAGATGTATACACAAAGGATATTCAGTTACAATTTGTTTAATAAAATTTCTGACAAAAAAAAGCTTCGGATCCGTCCGAAGTTTTTTTCATGCTCCGATCTCCTCAGCCACCACGCTGAGACTGCAATCGGAAGCCCATTCCCCGTTAATGCTCAACGTGTATTCAAGCCGCATATCGACAAGCGTATCCGGAGTATCATAATACTCAAGGCTTTCTGTCACGATCTCAGCATCAAGCCGCCCATAAGGTGTAGATATCACGGATTCATACGGTTCCCCGACGCAATAGTACAATTCGGTTGTAAATAACCCTGTCTTCGTATATACCATCTCCGTCGGGCCAAGTTTTATGCGGCATTTGTACACAGAACCGTCCGGATCCGTTTCCTCATAGCTTAAATAGATCTTTTCGCCGCCCTTCATACAGGTTCCGTTCACTATGAGTTCCATATCTTCGCCTTCGCCCGCCCGAAGGCCTTTTATTTTTATCAATACGTTCTTTTTTACCGACACCCGACTTTTGCTCCCTTAGCACCTTTACTGCCTGAAAATGCGTTATTTGACAACAGATTGGTTTCAAATGAAAATGTGAGCTTTTCATCCTCTCTTGCTCTCTTCAACGCAAGTTCCACCATCCTGTCAAGCAGTTCCCTGTACGGAACGCCCGCTGCCTCCCAAAGATAGAAAGCCAGTGAACCCGGAATGGTGTTGATCTCATTGTAATATAATTCATTTGTATCTTCATCCAGCATAAAATCTATTCTGGAAACTCCGCTGCAGCCCAAAAGCTTGAAGCTCTTTACCGCCAGTTCGCGGATCCTGTCCCTCATCTCTCCGGGAACATCCGCAGGTATCTTTCTGGATACGCTCGCCATTCCCTTTGATCCGGATTTTCCGCCCGACTGGTACTTGTCCGCATAGCTGAGTATCTCTTTGCTGTGAAAAGGCTCCTCTATCTCTGAAGCCATCGCTTCATTTTCATCCCCCAGTACAGAACAATTTATCTCTCTGAGATTGGAGATCGCATGCTCGACCAAAACCTTTCTGGCATATCTGAAGGAATCATCAATGGCATTGCAAAGCGCCTCCCTGTCGGCTGCTACGGATATGCCTACGGACGAACCGAGATTTGAAGCTTTGACTATAACGGGATAACCGAACTTTTCTTCTATCCTGCCGATCATGTTGTCCACATTCTTATAATCCGAAAGCGTGAACAAAAGACTGTCAAGCACAGGAACACCATTGTACTTTAGCAACACCTTCTGTGCATACTTGTCCATGCCGAGAGCGGAAGCAGCCACATCACAGCCCACAAAGGGAACCCCCAGGTGCTTTAAATAGCCCTGAAAAACCCCATCCTCAACATTTGTTCCGTGGACTATCGGGAAGGCCACATCCACGCGAATGCTCTTTTTCCCGAACAGTCCTGCGGGATAGTTTGCAAGCACCGTGTTTTTTCCGTCGTTTATCAAAAGGACTTTTCTCGATCTCTTCAAAAGAGCCGGGATATCCTTGTACTCTTTAATGTCTCCCACAGCCTCTCCGATATACATCTCATTCTGTTTGGTGATATAAACCGGAATAACATTGTACTTTTCTCTGTCCAGGCTTGCAACAGCCTGCAATGCGGAGATCACGGAAACCTCATGCTCTACGGAACGCCCTCCGAAGAAAACAGCCAGATTGATCATATATTAACCTCTTTTCATATTGAAATCTTTTACTTTTTAATAAACATCCGGAAGATCGTTTTCCAGAAGGATAAACTTGTGTCTGTCATCGTTTATCTTCGTGCAGGCATAGGTCATGGCTTCCGTAAACCTGTCAAACTCAAACAGCTTGTCCTCGGGGAAGCCCGCTTCGATCGCTCCCCTCTTTATCTCCCCCGTTCTGTACTTGTTCACCAAAAGGATGTAATCACAGGAGTCCGCAGCGTAAGTTCCAAACCTGTAATGCAGTTCGTCCGCTTTTTCTCCGAGTTCTACCATTCCCGGTGTTATCAGTATCCTTGCACCGTCAAAACACTTAAGGGTTTCAACCGCCGCCTTCGAGCCAACGGGATTTGAATTATATGCATCATCTATGATCGTAATATTGCCGTATTCTCTGAGTTCAAGCCTGTGGCTTACGGGAAGCATCCGTCTTACGGGAACCTTCAGTTCGGAAAGCGTAACACCAAAGGAACTTGCCACAGTGATCGCCCCAAGGACATTAAGCACGTTTACGGTTCCGAGCAGACGCATATGAAAGCGTTCCTCTTCTCCCTTCGGCGTTACCACGGTAAAATCCGTTCCCGTCGAAGAATAAACAATATCTTTCGCATAGAAACCGTCGTGAGTAGCTATGCCATAATAAACCGGATCGAAGTTTTCCGCTTCTTTTCTCGCCTCCTCGGAATCTCCGTTCACAAACAGCATTCCGCCCGCAGGAAGCGCTTTTGCCAGCTCAAACTTTGTCTTCCTTACATTTTCTATGCTCTTAAAGGTTTCCAGATGCTGAGGTCCTACAGAGGTGATGACTCCGTGATCGGGATTTACTATATCACAGAGCTCTTTGATATCCCCGACATGCTTTGCTCCCATCTCACAAATAAAGAGCTCATGCGTAGGCTTCAGGCTTTCTCTTACGGTTCTTACCACTCCCATGGGAGTATTAAAGCTCTCCGGAGTTGCGAGAACGTTAAAGCGTTGAGAGAGAAGTTCCTTTAAAAAGAACTTCAGACTGGTTTTTCCGTAACTTCCCGTAACGCCTATGACTGTAAGCCGGGTATTCCTCGCCAGTATTCTCTTTGCATCCTTTATAAACCCGTTATTCACTTTGGTTTCTACGGGCTTCATGATCAGATTCCCAAGCACGATGGCATAGGGCATCCAAACGATCAACAGCCCCAATACCGCCGCAGCGCCTGTTACTCCTGCCTTCGCTCCGTACAGGATCGTTAAAGGGATCACGGGTACAACGATCAGGATCGCGCTCAAGAGTAGCATGCAGCATATCAGACGCTTTACTCTTTTTGTAAACACCAGTTTCTTTTTTGTATTATACTTCTTAAGCAGCACATAGCCCGTCAGCGAAGGTAACGAAAAGACACTCGCTGCAATAACCGCTGCGGGAAAACGTCCCAAAAACACAATTAAATACAACGGTATTCTGTAAAGCGTCAAAAATCTCTGTCTGTCACCGTTGTTTCTGAGCCAATGAATCTGGCTCCCGTTCTTGTATCCGTTTTGCTGAAGCATATGAATGTTATACCTCATGCATAACAGGCAGACAGACACTTCAAAAATAAAAAAGACGATATATGTGATTAATAAAAACAGATTGCCTTTCAATGAGTACTCCTTCAGGTCTCTTTGCTTTTACAAAAAAGACTTCATTATCTTGCAAAACATGTCCGGATTCTCAAGGAACGAATAATGACCGGTCCCGGGGATCACTGCCAGCCCCGCGCCGGGAATCATCTTTTCCATGGTCTTGCCGTCGGAAAGAGGTGTTGCCGTATCCTTGTCTCCCCAGATGAGAAGCGTCTCCCTGTCGATCTTCGGCAAAAGATCCTTTAAATCTTCATTTACCGCCTTGACAAGGCAAGCTCGCATGATCGGGCTTGCATTACGATAGTCCTCCGAGCCCTGCCTCTTCTTCCACTCTTCCGTAAGTGAACCGTAGAAGTACCGCGTTATCTTGAGATCTGCCAGTTTTTTAAGCAATTTATATCTGTATATCTTTAATTTCGTTCCGAGGCTTTTGGGATGAACTATGCCCGCACTGTCGATCAATACGATCTTTTCGATATCAAACCCGCGGTCCTTCTGCGCTGCCAGCTTTATTATTATCCTGCCTCCAAAGGAATGACCGATCAGTACAGCAGAATCAATGCCCAATCTTCTCATAAATTCTCTTACAAAGTCTTTATACTCATCCACTCCCCAGGGTTCACGCGGCTCCGTACTCTCTCCAAAACCCGGCAGATCGACCGAAACAACAGTATATTTATCACATAGTGTTTCGGCAATAACGTTATATATCTCTACTTTAGTCCCCCATCCTTGTAGAATAATTACATATTTCTTGCTACTGCCTTTTGTGCTATAATACACATCATATCCATCAATCTGAATCTGCATAATGAACCTCCGATTCCCTGTCGGGTATGATAGCATTTTTCACATATCATTTCAAGACTGTGGAAGTTGTCGGGTGATAGCTTGTTACTGTTCACCAACCAAGGTTTGACCATGGTTAAACAGTATGATCGGGTAATTGTCAGACGAATGAGGTAAAAATATTACGTTGTAAAAATTGAATGGAAATTTTATACTATTACAAAACTATCCGATGAATGTTACCTTTCCCGGTGAAATCAGTTTTAGAAGGGAAAAATATGAATCTTTCTCATGTCAACATAATACTGGACCTTGTGGCGCTGCTCATTCTCTCTGTCATTTGGTTCACGAACAACAAAGGCACTGTCGAATTACAGGACAAGTACCTTTACAGAAGTATGCTCGTTTCTGTAAGCACAATTCTGGGTGCGAATGCTGCACTTTACATGATGAATGAACACACCTTTCCCTTTGCCTGGTACTTCGCCCTCTTTTCAACCTCCGTATATACCGTCTCTCAAACCGCGTTCTGCTGGCAATGGTTCATTCTTGCGAGAACAAGATTCACTAAAAAGCCACCCACACCCTATGGACGTATCGCTTATCTCTCTGCTTTACCTCTCATTGCAGAGTTTATTATCATTGCCTTTATAAACCCCTTCAACGGTATGGTATTTTCCGTAAATGATCAGTCTCAGGTTATCCGAGGACCTTTCTTCTACTGGAATATACTTTTCAGCTATGTATATGTGGTCCTTTCCGTCATTATCATACTTCTGACCATTGCCCGGGACAAGGTGCGTCCGTCCCGCAAAAAGAACGAAATGCTCTTGTTCATAATGGTTGCTCCCATTGTCACCTCGCTGATACAGATAGCCCTTCGCGATGTTTCGGTCCTGTGGCCGTCAGTAGCCATCTCCCTGTTCATGCAGTACGAGATAGAAGCCCAGCACTATCTGGAGTTCAAAGCCACCAAGGAAGCCGAACTGGAAGCAGAGCTTACAAAAAACAAGATATCTATCATGATGTCTCAGATCCAGCCGCATTTCCTTTACAATACGCTGACCACCATAAAAGCGCTGATAGGCCAGAATCCGGCGCAGGCCCAGACAGTCATCACCGACTTTTCCAATTATCTGCGCACCAACATGGACTCTCTCGATCTGACTACTCCCGTGGACTTCGTCAAAGAACTGGAGCACACAAGGACTTACACAACTATAGAGCAGTTAAGGTTTCCCGATCTTCTTGTGGAATTTGATATACAGGACAAGAATTTCCTGTTACCTTCACTTTCCATTCAGCCTATGGTTGAAAACGCGATCAAACACGGCATCAGAAAAAGAACCGAACCCGGCGGAAAGGTCATCATCCGCTCTTTTGCGAAGGACAACAGCCACGTTGTTCAGATCATAGACAACGGCGCAGGCTTTTCGGTTCTTGCCTCTTCCGACAACTCCAGAAGCCATATCGGACTAATAAACACAAAGAAACGTATTGAAGAGATGATGCATGGACAATTCCTTATAGAAAGTACTCCTAACGTGGGAACCACCATCACCTTTATTATACCCGCGTCGGAAAACTAAGTTATTTTCCCGATCGCAAGCCCTCCGAAATAGGAAACGGCATTTAATACCAAAGCATATAAAAAGCAGGCCCGAAGACTCATTGCTTTAAGTCCGCGGCGCTGCTTTTTTCTGTATATAAAGAATAGCAGTGTTTCTCCCGCCACAACTGCAGCTTCTGTGACAGCCGCAAGTATTGCTTCACCTTTGCCTTCGGCAAGCGGTTTCAGACCATTGAAGATCAGATTTGCAGGAGGATTGGTCAGGATGTTTACCAGCGCAACATATATGACCCAATCCTTGTTTTTTGATCGTATCGCGACAGGAATGCCTTCCAGCACAAGTGTCAAACCCAGCGAGATAACATATTTTATCATCGTGCATCCTCTTCGTTCTTTTTTGAGCAGGCTCGGTATCCGATGGCGAGCGCCATCAACGCCGCACCGCAAAACGCAGCGATCAAAATCCTTCGCTGCCCATCATCGGGTTTATACAAAAGTGCCGGAAGCATGCCCGCAAAAAGCATCAATGTTGTGAGCCCCAGCGAGAAAGCCGGGTTTTTGTGCAATATGCAGTATATTTCATAGAGGGTTACAGGCATTAACGAGTGAAAAAGGACGGTTCCTATCAGAACACATACCGGTTCTTCTCCTCCCGCACACAGGCACAGCCCTGCCGCAAAAAGTGCAAATATGCCATACCTGTAATTCATTTTTCTGAGATCTTTACCGTTAAACAGTCGCATCAAGATGACTACAAGCACTCCACCCGCAGCTTTTCCCAGGAATCCCGGGACGCTCGGAAACATGGCTTCGAGCAATCCGCCTGTTTCCATAGTGTCTGTAACGATCAGTTCCTTAAAGGTGTTTGGAAGTATAAACCCCACATATGAACGGACCAACACCGCAAAAAGGCACATTATCAGACAGATCATATCGTTTCCGTCTAAGGAAACTCTGATATCCTCCGAACCCAACACTCCTGTTTCTCGTGCTTTTTTTATATTGATCACACCATATGCGAGAAAAGGCAACATAAAGGCTTCGATCAACCAGACCAATAAACGGTCAAAGCTATGTTCCAATGTTATCCCCAGATAGTCTCCGAGTCCGACACCCAAAGCTCCGAACGCTATGAATATGCCTCCTCCCATCAGTCCTCTCCGGCTTTTTTCCATTACCGCGCGACTTCCGACAGCGTGTATAAAGGCATTTCCCAGCGCACAGCAGATGAGCCCGACAACCGGCCAATTCAATTTGGTTCCCGCCGCATAGCCCTGATACAGGCACACCAGTCCGATACCCATCCCGACACCCATAAAAAATTTTCTGTTGATCCTATCAACATAATAGCCTATGGGGCATTGCAGGGCAAAAGCTATAAAATTGTATGCAAGGAACAATTCCGTCAATCTGCCGGGATATTGGGGTGCCAGTAAACCGAACGCATAGAAATGGCAGGCAAAATCAATGTAGAAATGTAATAAACCCATCAATAACAGTTTTAAGGAATATTTTTTATTGTCCGACATCTTTTCCTCTCAAAAAATACAGTATTTTTACTCATAATATGAAAATAATTTGGTTGAAAAATATTTTTTTTCAACCTATAATTATCTAACGTAACACTATATAAACCTTTGTTTACTTTAATTATACTATAAAGGAGCAAAAAATGGAAATGACAATGCGCTGGTTCGGATCGAAATTCGATACCGTAACCTTAAAGCAGATCCGCCAGGTTCCCGGCGTTACGGGAGTAATCACAACCCTTTATGACACCACACCCGGAGAGGTATGGAGCAGAGAAAAGATCAAAGCCCTGAAGGATGAGGTTGAAGCCTCCGGTCTCCACATTTCGGGCATAGAAAGTGTCAATATCCACGACGCTATCAAAGTCGGAACTCCCGACAGAGACCTTTATATCGACAATTACATTCAGACTCTTGAAAACCTTGGTCTTGAAGGCATACATATGGTCTGCTACAACTTCATGCCCGTCTTTGACTGGACAAGAACAGAACTGGCAAGAAAACTTGCAGACGGCTCAACGGGCCTTGCATATTCTCAGGAAGCGATCGACAGGATCACACCCGAAAACATGTTCGAGGAAATATCAAAAGATTCCAACGGCGCTGTACTTCCGGGCTGGGAGCCTGAAAGAATGGCAAAGATCAAGGAACTTTTCGAGATGTATTCCACTATAGATTCCGAGAAGCTCTTTGCAAACCTTAAGTATTTCCTTGAAAGGATCATGCCGGTTTGCGATAAATATGACATCAACATGGCAATCCATCCCGACGATCCCGCGTGGAGCGTTTTCGGACTTCCCCGCATCATCATCAACAAGGCAAACATCCTTCGCATGATGAAGATGGTAGATAACCCGCACAACGGCGTTACCTTCTGTTCCGGTTCTTACGGAACCAATCTCGAGAACGATCTTCCCGACATGATCAGATCCTTAAAGGGCAGAATACATTTTGCCCACGTAAGAAACCTTAAATTCAACTGCACAGAACCCGGACATCTTGACTTTGAAGAGGCTCCTCATCTTTCACGTACAGGTTCTTTCGATATGTATGAGATCATGAAAGCCCTTTATGAGATAGGCTTTGACGGTCCCATCCGTCCTGACCACGGAAGAATGATCTGGGACGAGGTTGCTATGCCCGGCTACGGACTCTATGACCGTGCGCTCGGCGCAACTTACCTGAACGGTCTTTGGGAAGCAATTGAAAAAAGCAGTACAAGAAAGTAGGAAGCCATGAAATTAAACAATGAAGGATTGAAGTATACTAAAGAATGGGAAGCTCTCGGCTATGATCTTCCCAAGTTCAACCGTGACGAAATGACAGAAAAGACAAAGAAGGCACCGGTTTGGATCCACTTCGGAGCCGGGAACATATTCCGCGCTTTTCAGGCCAATGTTGTACAGAATCTCTTAAACGAAGGCATTTTGGACCGCGGTCTCACGGTTTGCGAAGGATATGACTACGAGATCATCGACAAGATGTACACTCCCCATGACAGTCTGTCCATCCTTGCTACCTTCATGGCAAGCGGAAAGATCAAAAAAACCATCATCGGAAGCATCGCCGAGAGTCTTACGCTTGACTCCGACAACAAGGCTTCCTATGACCGCCTTAAAAAGATCTTTGAAAGCGACAGCCTGCAGATGGCAAGCTTTACCATTACCGAAAAAGGCTACAGTCTTGTTAACGGTAAGGGCGAAATACTCCCCGGCGTTGCTGTCGACCTTGAAAAAGGCCCCGAAAAGCCGGAAAGCTATCTCGGCAAAGTGGTTTCACTCCTCTATACCAGATTCCTTGCGGGAGAAAAGCCCATCGCCTTTGTTTCAATGGACAACTGCTCTCACAACGGAGACAAGCTTTACGCATCCGTAAATGCTTTTGCCAAAGAATGGGAAAACAAGGGCCTTGTTAAGCAGGGCTTCTCGGCATACATCAACGATGATACGAAAGTTTCCTTCCCCTGGTCCATGATCGACAAGATCACTCCCCGTCCGGACAAGAGCGTAGAGGCAATTCTTTCCGAGGATTCCATCGAAGATGCTGCTCCCATTGTCACATCAAAGAACACCTATGTAGCTCCCTTTGTAAATGCAGAGGAATGCGAATATCTCGTTATAGAGGACAAATTCCCCAACGGACGTCCCGAGCTCGAAAAAGGCGGAATAATGTTTACAGACAGGGAAACCGTTGATAAGGTTGAAAAGATGAAGGTTTGCACTTGCCTTAATCCTCTTCACACAAGCCTTGCCGTATTCGGATGTCTTCTGGGTTACACCCTGATATCCAAGGAAATGCAGAATCCCGTATTAAACAAAATGGTACGTACTATAGGCTACACGGAAGGTCTTCCCGTTGTTGTAAACCCCGGCATCATGAGTCCCAGACAGTTCATTGATGACGTTGTTGAAAAGAGGATCCCCAATCCCTTCATGCCCGATGCACCCCAGCGTATTGCCACCGATACATCTCAGAAGCTTCCCATCCGCTTTGGTGAAACCATCAAGGCATATGCAAAGAGCAAGGACCTTTCCGTGTCCGATCTGAAGTTGATCCCTCTTGTTTATGCAGGCTGGATCCGTTATCTCATGGCGATCGACGATAACGGCAAGAAATTTGAATTGAGCTCAGATCCCATGCTTCCGGAGGTTTGTCCTCTCGTAGCCGATATCAAACTCGGCGACGGAAAAGAAGCTCTTGCCAAGATAGAACCGATCCTCAGGAACTCCAAGATCTGGGGTGTTGACCTCTATGAAGTCGGACTTGCCGACAAGGTTGCCAACTATTTCTTAGAACTCATAGAAGGTACCGGCGCTGTAGAAAAAACACTTGCTAAATATGTAATGTAGAACCTTTTATTAACTTAGGGCTTTCAAAACTGCTTCCCGTGAGATCTCTTCCACGAGCAGCGAATTTACGGCCCGGTTTATATGCTTCACATAATGTGCATCCGAGTCTGTGATGATCTTACATTTCTCCAGATAAGGATGCTCTTTTTTTAACCTGTGAAGGTTCGCCATGTTCTTTAGTTCGGCTGTCTTGAACTTTGAGTCCGGCGGAATGAAGCCCAATTGAGAAAGAAGCGACGTGGTTGTCTTGTCAAGATGGGCAGGGATCATAATGCCGTTATATGATCCCACCAGATCGAAAACATCGTCAAAGTCAATGTCCGTGGCGTTGATCAACAGCTTTGAAAGCCGACCGATCTCCTCATCATCCTCATTCATGATCTGCTGTTTTCCGAAGATCTTCTCATTGTTTTCAACGTTCATGAGGTGCTCATAGACATACGCATCGTATCGAAGCGCATCTTCAAGCGTAGGAAACAGGCACACAACATGTATCTCCTCCGAGGTGGTAAGCTCCATACCCGGGATCCCCAATATCCCATAGTATTCACAGGCCTTTAAAAAAGGCTCACAATTCCTGCAGGAGTTGTGATCCGTAAGCGCGATCACCTGCAATCCGTTGAGAGCCGCTATGCCCGCTATTGTAGCAGGCGTCATTTCATCGTCACCGCATGGCGAGAGACAGGAATGGAGGTGTAAATCGTAGAAAACTGACTTCAATCCCATGATCCACACCTCCGTTTCGTATTTTTTTCTATTCCGTCTTTTTACTTTTCTAAGCTTTTTCCTATGAGACTTGCAGCCTCATAGACGGGCATATCGGTTGAAAACAAAGCTATGCCCTGTTCCTTAGCTTTGGTCAGCATGTTATCCTCTACCGCTACGCCCTCCGCAAGAATAACGCAGGAGACATCGGTAAGGCTTGCTACAGCCAACGTGTTCATATTGCTCATTACCGTAACCCAGGCAGCGTCTTCCGTCATTCTTGACATTGCTATGCTGAGAAGATCACAGCAATACACGGTTTTGATCTCTTTTTCATCCGCGCTGTCCGCCCGGTTCAATACTTTAAAAGGAAATTTTTCCGCAACTTCTTTTACTGTCATATAGCCTCTTCCTCTTTCGGCGTCATATTATTTTCCATAAACTTCAGGAATGATGTGGCGTTCTGGGGCTTCGCGTAGAAATAGCCCTGGAAGAAATCACAGCCGTAATACGCCAGAAGCTGTGCCTGTTCTTCCGTCTCGACACCCTCAGCTATGAGTTCAAGAGACAGCTGTTTCATCATTCGGATGGTCTGCCTGAGCACTGTCATGGCCTTATCATTCTTCATGGCCGTCCACAGCATCTTCTTATCCAGTTTTACTATGGAGAACGGATACTCAACTACAGTCGTGAGATTTGCAAATCCCGTGCCATAGTCATCAAGTGAGAATCTAAACCCGAAATCCGTCATCTTCTGCATATTCTGCCTCAACAGCTTTCCGGAAAGCATACTTGCCGTTTCGGTGATCTCGAGACTGATGCGCGAATAATCAAGTTTAAACTCGTCCATAATGGCTATTACTCTTTCGGAAAGGTCATCCTGCAGGCACTGCATCGGTGAAAGGTTGACATCGATGTATTCTATGCCCTTCTCCCATATCTTGTTTTCGGTAATAAACCTGCAAACCTCTCTTAATACATAATCGCCTATTTTAATGATAAGTCCGTTTTTCTCGGCGATGGGAACAAATTCTTCGGGACTGATGAACCCAAAGTCGTCATCATATAATCTGAGAAGTGCTTCCGCTGAGGTGAAGCGTCTGGTCTCAACCGAATAGATCGGCTGATAATAAACGCTGAATCTGTTCTCCGCGAGAGCCTTCTTAAGTATCCTGAGTACCTGCGTATTTCTTTTTCTCTCTTCAAGTAAGGCCGTATCCGCAACTATGACCTTGTCTTTTCCGCTTTCCGAAGCCTTTGTGAGAGAATACTCCAGGAGATTCATAACATTCTCTGTGGACTGCACATCTCTCGGGAAAGCAAATCTGCATATGGAGCAACTGAGCCTGATGCCTTCTTCGTTTGCCTCAAAAGGATTCTCAAACCTTCTGCGGATCTTTTTAATGAACATTTCGACTTCGGAATCACCGCCATCCACAATAATTGCGAATCTTGATTCGGTAAAGGAGAAAACGTTCTTTCGTCCCGCTATTGAGACAAGAAACCTTGCTATCTCTTTTCTCAGCTGGGAAACGCTGAATATCCCGACGATCTGCCTGAAATCCGACAGCCCTTCCGCTTTCACTCCCACTACCGCAAACTGTTTGCCGTTGGCAATGAGGTTTGAGGTCACAGTCTGAAGCGCAAGTCTGTTATATATGCCCAATTGCTGATCTTCGTAGTATGCGGGACTCTCCATGGTGAAGGCCATGATGAGGATCGACAGCATAACACCGAAGTTAACAACCAGCAGTTCGGGATTAAGCAGCTGAATGAGCAATGTCGTAAGGAGAATACAGCTATAAATGCTCATATTCAGGATCTGTCTGCCATGGAGCTGTTTACGACGTCTGAAAAGATAGACCGCTGCCATTGCAAGATAAAAGAATGTCAAGCCGTAGCTTATCTTTGCTCCGAAACCCGAATGATATACATAGTTCTCATCTATGTAATAAACAAAGTGCGTGAAACCGTTAGTCAAAGTCATTATCAGGTCAAGGAGATAAGGCACAACGATCACAACATATTCCGTACCTTTAAACCGTTCCTCGTCACTCTTGGATGAAACTATCATGTAGTACAGATACAACGGCGCAAGTCCGTGATAGCATATATTGAATCCCAAAAGCAAAAGATGGTTAAACCAGAGCGGCAACACTTCCGCATATGCCAATGCCAGACAACTGCCCAGATCAAACGCGGTCGCAGCCGTTGCCATACATAAAAGAGCAAGGAAAGCCTCTGTCTGTCTTGACTTAACCGTGCTTCTCATTATGTATTCCATTATTATGATTGCAGCGAGAAACAATGTCGCTATGTCGAAATAATATAAATATTCCATCTTTCAATCCTTTGAAATCTGCAAACGATGTTTAACTTCAAAATTATTCTAACATATATTCTGTACTTTTAAAACAAATTTTATCGGTCACATATCAATTTTACTGATCTCTCCCGAGATCCTGTGAACGTATTCCCTGAGAAGATGTATGCAGTCCAGCTCCTTAGCCTCACCCTTTACAATATCCTCGGCCAGCGCAAGACAGGTCGGAGCGCCGCAAGCACCGCAATCCAGCCCCGGAAGGCGTTTTTCTATCTCCGCGACCTCGTTCATCTTGCGGATGTTATCCTTCATATCCTCGCCGAGCTTGAACACCGGTTCGTACTCGATCTCTTTGGTCCACATCGCATCTTCCGGCTTTATCGCATCTCCGGACTCTATCCGTTTCAGAGCCACGGGCATATATTTCTTGAGCCGGTTCATCTTTACCTTTGCCACGTAGGGATTCTCTACCGTAAGAACGCCTCCGACACAGCCTCCGTTACATGCATTCAGCTCTATGAACTCCAGATTTCCGAACTTCTGGTCCTCCAGATCTTCAAGTATCTTGTTCACATTTTCTATGCCGTCTGCGGCCAGATAGTTGTCGGTAATGAGCCCTCCGGCTTCTCCGCCCGATACTCCCCAGCCGACACCGATCTTCCCTGCCATGGCCAGATCCTCGGGTTCATCTATGTCCTTCATTATCGGCAACAGCCTGACATAAACATCCTTGATCGCGCAGACCGCATCAATGTTGCTCTTGTCCATACCAAGCGGAGCCTTTACGGAAGTAACCTTTGAAGGACAAGGCGATATGAACACTATGCCGATCTTGTCCTCGGGAAGCCCCGTCTTTTCAACCGCACGCTTTCTTGCCTCCTTGGCAGCGATCTCCACAGGCGGATCTATCGGAAGCAGATGCTCTATCAGGTTCGGGAAACGAACACGGATAAGGCGTACCACCGAGGGACATGCGGTACTGATAAGAGGCCACTGTTCCCTGTGCTCTTTGATATAAGCCCTTGACAGCTGTGAAACCACCTCTGCGGAAGCTCCGACCTCATAGACGTCATCGAAGCCCATACGTTTAAGGGCGGTCAGAACAATGTTCACATCGTCAAGATTGTTGAATTGCCCGTACAAAGAAGGTGCAGGCAAGGCCACCGTGTATTCGTAATTGTTTATCACGTCAAGCGAATCGTAAGTCGGAAGCTTTGCGTGATTCTGACATATTCTGATACACTCGCCGCAATCTATGCATCGCTCTTTTGTTATTATGGCTTTATGATTCCTCACGCGGATGGCCTGAGTCGGACATCGTTTTATACAATTTATGCACCCCTTGCATAAGTCCGGATCAAGCCGCACGGAGTTTGAAAATATCGTTTCGTTGTTCACTGTGTCACCCCATAAATATCGGAATATGCCTTACTGCTGATAAACCTTCATGCTTACCGTTGTTCCTTCTCCCACAACGGTATCTATATGCATCTCATCAGAGTATTTCTTCATGTTCGGAAGTCCCATTCCCGCTCCGAAGCCCAAAGCTCTCACATTGTCGGGAGCGGTTGAATAGCCCGCCTGCATGGCTTTTTCGATATCGGGGATTCCCGGTCCCTTATCCTTCAAAACCATATCGATCTCTTCCGGAGTGATCTCCACATCGATCTCACCACCCTCGGCATGGATCACCATATTGATCTCACCTTCATACATTGCTATGGCCACTTTCCTGATAACCTCGGGAGAGCATCCCATCTGGCGGAGTCTCTTCTTTACATCTCCGGAGGCTTCTCCCGCCCTTGTGAAATCTTCATCCGTTATTTTATAGTTTAACTTAATTGAGTCGCTCATAATCGGCACCTCCCCGCAATCCCTTTTCATAGAGGAGGCCGCACGCAGAAAACATCCTGTGTCCCGTGCAAAGAAGCGGGATCTCTCTCTCGTTGGCAAGCTCGATCATCTGCTCATCAGGCTTTTTGCTGCGTACAAAAACTATTGCCACAACATCCATCATTTCCGCCGTTCTGATGACCTGGGGATTGCAAAGCCCCGTAAGAAGTACCGCTCTGTCTTTAACAAATGCAAGCACATCACTCATCATATCGGATCCGCAAGCCATATGCACTTCTCTGTCAGCCCACTGTTCTCCGCTGGCATATCTTGCTCCCAAAGTTTCCTGTACATCTTTGACTGTCATATAAACCTCCGATTGTTGCTCCTATTTATATTTTATAAAGTAGTTTTCTGATTTTTCTGTACCTTTTATTGTATCAAAAAATACGCTGCGTTTCAATGAAACAAAAAAAATAATCGAGCGGAGTGCACCGCTCGACCAATTGTCTGTGTTAACCGTCAATTTTTAATAATTAGCTGTTTTACCAGCCCATTTTTGTTCTTTGATTTTTCTTTCACTATCAGATTTTTCATTTCAAACGAAATGACGGATCGAGATTTTAGAACAATACATACCATTATTCCGCAGACAAAAGAAAAGATCACACAAAAAGCAAATACTTTAAATAGTTATATTCGAAAGACATAACTTTTCCTTTTCCCCCCTTCAAAAAGGACGAACCGAGCGGTCCGTCCTTCAGACCCTAGACAAAATGGCTCCGAGCTTTTTAGCTTTCGGAGCCATTTTTCTATGCTTTTTCATTTTGATTTTTAAGATTGTATCTGTCAAATAATCGGCGTCTTTTTTAGTCCTACCAATTCTGTTAAGATTTGTCCATAAAATACAGGAGGTCTCTATGGGCAGACGTTTTTGTCACCTACCATCTTGTTTAGTTTTGACTGATTATTGCTACCTTTCTCTTTCAAACTATATGAACCTTGTTCCCTTAAAAGAAAGCCTGCCCGAATCCCCCTCTACGATATAGCCGTACTCGTTTTCCGGGATCTGTAATTCAAGCCTGTCACCGCTCTCAACCTCAAAGGTCGCATAATGGTCGGTAAAAGACGTGGTTGAATACATATGGGCATCGGAGCCTAAATATCCACCGTGAACATGTGTATCGGACCGCCTGGAGACAACCTTGGCACTTACAGTGAGTAACGGCGATCTGTTATTTCCCGACCAGGTCTTGAATGATCTAACCGCAATAGCGATAAAAATGATAAAAACCAGACCAAAGATCAGAAAGAACATGATCTGCATCAAACCAAAACCATACGAAAAAGGCATATACATTTTTTATCCCCCCTTGTTTTTCTAAAGCTTGGATACAAGCTCTCTTTTGATACTTTCCACTTTTCTGATTGTCTCGTCCACCTGATACTTGGCATTGCTTATCTTGGACTGGACATAGAGATCGGCAAGCAGTCCGTCAAAGAAAAAATCGGCAAATGTGGCAAGATCTCCGATATGTATGGAACTGTAGCCGCTAACATCCCGAAGTTCTTTGCTGAAAGTCTGAAGAGCGTATTTTGCCTCCATGATCTCGCTTTCCGCCCTGCTCATTTTTCCATGCTTAAAAAGTCCCGTAAGGAGGTTTCCCCCGAAAATATCCAATAAGCCCCAGTTTCCGGCGCTGTTCAGATATCTTCTTGCTTCTTTTAAATGATAAAGTGCATCGTCCGCCGCGTTTACGGCTTCCTGCACCTCTTTGCGCTGCATAGCATCCATAAGCCCGCTCCTTTCAGTTTTCTTTCAGTATAAACTAAATATATGGGAGCACAAGGTACAGTGCAGCGTAAAAACAGTGGCTAAAGGGGAGGGTTCGGTGGGATGTGATCAATCTTTCCGTCTACGATTCGTATGATCCTATTGCACATATTTGCAACGTCTTCGTCATGGGTAACTATCACAATGGTCACTCCCATTTCGTTTATCTTCAAAAAACTATTCAGTATTATCGACGAATTTTCTCCATCGAGCGCACCTGTAGGTTCATCTGCAAGTATCAGTTCAGGTTCATTCACAAGTGCACGTGCAATGGCCGTCCTCTGTTTTTCACCCCCGGACAAGACACAAGCCATGCTATTCGTAAATTCTAACATTCCTACGGTTTCAAGAGCTTTTTTTACTTTGCTTTTGATTTCCGAAAGTTTTGTTGTCCCAAGCATCAATGGCAATGCTACATTGTCAAAGACGGTCTGATCCTCGATCAGACCGTAATCTTGAAGAATAAATCCAATCTTCTCGTTGCGTATTTTAGATAAGTACTTATCATTATGTTCATCGCTCAGCACTATATCATCCCAACGATATGTGCCGGCCGTAGGCCTGTCCAATAGCCCAAGTATATGAAGTAGGGTTGATTTGCCCGCTCCGGATTTTCCACAGACAGCTACCATCTCACCACGTTCCACATTAAACGTTACATTGTTTAAAACTGTCTTAATTGGTTCGTTTTCCTTGTTTCCAAAGGATTTGCTGATTCCTTCAAGTTTAAGCATCATAACTGTTCCTCTTATAAAGATCAATCAAGTCGTGTTTCGCAACTTCCCGTATATTTCCGATGGAAGATGCAAAATAAACGATCATAAGATACAACATTATCATCATCAAATAGAATGATTTGTTTTCTTCAACATCATATCGTATAAAGGCCTTCGTCAGGTTATCATAGAACAAAATAATTATAAAAAAGGTTAATGCAAAAGCAAAAGCTGAGATGATCACTTCCAATAATACACTCATTTTACGAGTCATCCCTGTAATATACATAACAGAATATAACCTCTTGTTTTTCTCCGCCCACATGTTGTTTGTTCCGATTATCCCAACAGTAGCCATGGTTGTAAATACAGTAAACATGAGTATATTATTCATTAAATCTATCTTTTTGTCCCTTACATAATTGTCTTTCATGATTTTTACGCTTACAACCTGCCCAAATCCACTAAGCAGTTGAAGCAAATCTTTTTCGGATCGTTCATCAAGATCATGCGTCCTAATAACTATTGAATCGCTTTTAATCAGTTTCCTCGTAAAATCATCATTACTCTGTCGTAAAATAATCCCACTTCCGGTCACTTCTTTTACATATTTATCAAGTGATAAAATGTCTGCGGACGACATACCGGAATAAAACGGCAAAAAATGTAGTCCGTCAAGCGTTGCTGTGATCCTTATTCGCTGTCCGTCACACGTAACAATCTCGCTTCCCTTTTCAAATGCCGTTCCGAACGCAAGCGCCGGTATTGCTTCATCATCACATTCAAACAGATTGCTCATCTGTAACTCTTTCAATATCATATCGCTGTATACCAAAGCCCTAACAGTTCCTTCAGAAGTGTTTATACGTGTCTCAGCTGAACTGCCAATATCAATATGTTCGTAATAATCCTCAGGAATGATTCTCTCGTAATCAAAACCGGCCAGATTACGATAGCCCCAGTACACAGAGAAAACATATTTGTTTTCTCCGACGATTGAATAAGCAACTTTTCGGCTTTTTAACATATAATCGATCTCCGAGCCAAATGTGAGTAAGATTATGATTGAGATGATCATTTCGGCTGAAATGAGTAGGATTCCGGATAATCTTTTTTTTATCATTAGCAATGCAATCAAAAGGATTTTCATACAATTTCTCTCATTCCCGTGTCCTATATATTTCTTTCTGCTTAACTGTTATTTTCGAAGCGATTGCAGAAAAGACGATCAACGAAATAACAAAAACAGAAGCAATGTAAAAATACGGCGCAGCATTTTTGGTATAGATAACACGACTTCCCCTTAAAGCCAGGACGACCAACGCAAAAAAGCAGTTCCCCGCCAGAACAGAAACCATATAAATGACAAGGATTTCCGAAAAAATAATTTTAAACACCAGCTTTTGGGATGCACCTATCATACGGTAAATAATTACTCTATGGCTTTGCCGTTTCATCCAAAAAAGAAGCAAACCAGCAGCATTTATCAAGAAGACAGCAAAGACAAGATAAACCACTATATAAGCACTTAAAAAAGGATTTCCCCAAAAAAGATTCGTACGATCGGTATGCTCCACGTACTCAACCATTTCAGAATTGTTGATCCGTTTCATCAGTCTACTTTGTTTTACTGCTTTTATGTTATCAAAAAAACATATCTCAACAATATCTGTCCTGTAACGTGCCCCGTATGTTAAAGGTGGCAAAGATGCCCGAAAATCAGATGCATCTGCTGCGGTTATAGATTTGAGCTTGTATATTTCATTTTCAGCACGATAATCCAGATCATACAAAGATCTAAAATCGGACACTTTTAAATGATTGGCTGTCGAAATACCAAGAATGATACACTTTTCTTTCGAGTCTATGTCAAATGATGTTCCGCTCAGTTTTTTTTCTTCAAACGCTTTTGAATATGCGCCCACAACATTAAAAGGGCCCCCCGAATCTAGTTCGGGAGTCCCTGAAACAATCTTTTTATCCGAATAAAGTTTAAGCGAATATATTAATTCTTTATTTGAAACTATTTCATCTAATAATGCTTCGACATCCTGTGTGCTATGGTCTTCTTTTAAATGCACAACAGATTTCGTCTTATACGGATAATTAAACGTATACTCAATATAGTAGCCTTGAATAAACATTGTTCCTATAGTAACCGCAATGGTGCTGATGAATATGATCCCCAGATATCTGTCCTTGTTTTTGATGTATGCTTTCAGATTTTTTAATGCTATCAGCAGACTCTTCATATTCCCAAAACCATCTTCCTTTTTACTATAGTGTTTTAACAGCATTTATATTATTTCGTCCATATTGTACTTCCTGTAAGCCCCGACGCATAACAGTTTCCTCCAGAATGCGTGCTCTGTGCTTTTTTCGCTCCGCGAACCGATGCCCTTGCCCAACAATTTATCCCCGGATCAAAAGCGAGAGATCCTGTTATAGAGTAACTGTCGCTGTCGTAGCCATCAAAAATCCCATATACTTCAACATAAGAGTTCACGTAGCAGGTATCAATCGCTGCATTATACGCATCGACATCTCCATGTGGTGCACCATTACATGAAACGTACGCATATGCTCTGAACTCATCTTTCAGTATTGGTACAAAGTGAACATCACCTGAACAATGATAATGGAGTTCTTCTCCGGCATAAGCGATCTTCTGTCCCATCAATGCAATCAATACCAGCATTGGTATAATTGCCAAACCCTTTTTCAATTTTCTCATAATTACCTATTCTCCTTATCATGATATTTACCATATTGCCACGCTTATCCAAAACTCTAGCTGCTATTCATTGTTTCACCTCCCCTTTGCTTTTTATCAATTCCAGCAGTTTTACCTTAAAGCAGATTTTTATATGCATAATTAATATGAATTCTTATATATTTACGAATATATTTATATAACATTGCTATGTATATAGCTTATTTTTTATGAGGCAAATTAATGCCTCATAAAGCTTTTCTTTGCTATGATATTATGAAATAACACCATCTGCTGAACAAGTAATAGTCACCCACCATGTTCTTGTTTCTGTTGAAGAAGCAAATGTGCATTCCGCAGTTGCCGAATCTCCAGCGCAATAAGACGCACCTTCCAAGAACCTCCATGCTGTATTTGATACTTTATGCCCATTCTCTGCACGCATTTGAACAAACGAATGACCACATTTCTTAACATTAATTATGGGGGAAATTGAGTTATGATACCTTGAATTACACTTAGAAAACAGATAACCGGAATGTCTGTTTGACTATCGGTAGAATAATCCCTAAATCTTCTTTACCCCATATACCCTATATTTTTAAACAGATCGAGCACTGTCCTGCAGGACACTTTTGCACTATATCAAATTACAAAGTAAAAATCAAGTCCCAATTATGCTTATATTGGGTAGATTAATGAATATGTTCCGAAGCGGGTAATAATCTTTCTCCCAAGCCCACAAATATAATTGCAGCTATGCTGATTATTAAGTATATTACGGTTATGAGTTTTTTCCCGCCGGTACCCGATTCTTCCGTGCCTTCTTTTTGCCCACCGGCCATTTTTCTCTCAATGATATCTATCAGTAACCAGCTTATTACGATCAGTACCAGCAATGCCAAAGCACTGACCGCAGAAACCACAATGTTAGACGATGCACTTGCGATTTTTAAAGAGAATACCCCGTTATACGTTCCCGGAAGTATAAGACCTGTCAGATTACATATACTATGGATTACTATAGAATAGGCTATTGTATTTGTTTTTTTTGCCAACACTCCACAAAGCAGCGCCATAGGGCATAAATATACCATCTGCTTAAACGATGAATGAACCGATAAAAAAGAGAGCGAAGAGATTGCTATTGTGATCCATCCCGGAATTTCCTGAAACGAACAAACATAAATCTTTCTGAACCATAATTCCTCAAAACACGGTACCGCTACAACAATTCCGGCAACAGCCATGATCCACTGACTCATTGATCTGCTGACACTTGCCGCTTCACTGTCAAATATCTCTCTTCCGGTAATGATCCAGCTTATATTAGCAATCAATTCTCTGAATGCATACATTGAAATAACAACCAATGGAACAAGCAACAGCGTCCTTAGAATATTCGTCCCCGTTACTTTGACTTCATTATCAGATCCTTTTCCTGATAATAAAGCGTATACCAGCGCAGGAAGTCCAAACATCAGCGCTTCACCGATGATGATACCCTCTATCACTGTTTTATATCCCATTTGGACGCCAAAGAGTTCACTACCATACGCTCCCCAGAAAAAGCGTACTATAATCATACTTATTACCGCTGAAATAAGCGCGATATTTTTCTTCATCTTGCAGTCCCCCAAGCCCCTTTATTATACATTCTCTTAATAAAATAGGATGTAACCGTCTTCCCCATTGCATATGCAACTCCGCCGCAAATAACTGTTGTAGTAAGTATCATTTGAAACGATACATTCATTTCAATAGACCTGTAAATATCCACATTCTCCAATCTGTGATAAACCAAAAACAGATAAAAGTATTTTAATATCACGCACATCATCAACCCGCCAAAGGCTCCTGACAACGATAGCCAGACCAATTCAAATGAAATAACGTCAGTGATCATCCGTCCGGTAAAGCCAAGGTTTGAAAGCATTACCATATACTCTTTTTTTTCATTTACTATCATTAGCAGTATATTGGCCACTTGGATCAATGCAACAATTCCTATGGCTACTCCTATCAAAAGAAGGATCTTTTTATAGAAGAAGAACCTGTCCACAAGGTTTACGGCGTTACTGTAATCCGACTCTGTTTCATAGCCGTATTGTTTTAATCCTTCTATTACCTCCTCCACTTTATCAAGTGATTCTACAGTTACGTAAACCCGCCCCGTATAGTTATTTAATACAGGGTTTCTGCCTATACTTTGTTCCCCCTCCGTAGCATAGATTTTGTTAGAAAGCTGTTCAGATACGAACATTTGTCCGAGGATATCTTTTGAATCACGTATTTTGCCATTTTCCGCCGTATATCTCGGTATATAATTATAGGATTTTATAGCTCTCTCCGCATCTGTTTCATCTGATAAGATATACTCTTCATATACTCCTGAGATTATACAATCCAATACCTCCCCGGTTCCAAGCTTTAAAGATATCGGCTTTCCGCATGCGTCTGAATAATTGTAATCATCGTCTCCCGATTCAACAAAGGCAAAAAACGTATCCTGTGAGATCATGACCTCATTATCTTTTGCCGGCCAATGTCCTGAAAGCACAACTTTATATTCCGGATACTTTTTCTGTATGTGTTTTTCTATTTCCAGATTATAAGGATCAAATTTTTCATATAATGTTCCTATCTGAAACATCATCCCATCCAGACTAACTACATTTCCGCTGCCATCTACCAGATTCGGATTCTCACGATATCCCCTTATAAACCTCTGGCCATTTAATTCCACCTCTGTGACCGAGGAATCTACATCTTCAGGAATCCCAAGCGAGCCCATATATACACACTGTACCCATTTCATCTTTTTCAGATTGCATAGATCATATATTCTTATTCCAATCTTTTTGCCATTGTTATCACGCTTGGGATATATCATTATCGTTCTATAGTCCACACGATCTAAAGTTTTTCCCTTTTCTATATTAACAACGCAAGAACTGAGCATTACATAGGCATTTATCAGAAACACTGAAAGCATTACAAAGATGACAACTAATACACTTCTGCTTTTTTTCTGTTCCATACCTTTTATAGAAAGATGCACGATGTCCATAATCATAATAACCCTTTTAATTCTCATTTAATAATTCTGTTGCATTTTGTTTTATAAGCTTTATATAAGGCCAGACTCCGCCCATAAAACATGAGATCAACACAACAGAAACAACTTTTATCAGATCCTGAATGTTGAAAGGTAGTTTCACATCAAGACTTTCTACCTTCGAAAACAGTATTGCATTCATAAACCACTCCGTGATATGTTCACCGGCGCAGACAACTACAGTATATCCAAACCCTGCGCTGAAAAAAGCGATCAGCATAATCTGGTAAAAAGATAACTCAAAAAGCATTCTGTTATTATAGCCTATTGCCTTAAGCATACCGTAATACCGTAATTTTTCAATATAGTTAACGTTCACGGTAATGAATACACATCCTATGATCGCTGCAACCAGTATTGTCTCAAAGATTCTGCAAATAACCTTATAAACAGCCGCATCAGACTTAATGATCTGTACTGCCTCATCGGAGTATTTAATGATTTTTCCCTGACTCAGCAAATTGTCCGCTTTGTCTTTAGCTTCTTCATATGTTGTATATTCCATAAGTACCGAATCATAAGCTACAACGAGCATGTCATCCAGCGGTAATTCTTTACTGTTCACAAAGAAATCCGCATGGTTGTTTTTATTAATTACTCCGTATTCATTCTTGTTCATCATATACCTGATCGGTATTGCTTCCGTTACTGTTTCTCCGCTCTTGTTAATATAAGATATACTGATACTGTCTGCCTCTGTCGGTTTATAATCTGACAATCCCAGTTCCTCAACAAAAAAAGGATTTAGCGTAATACCTTGTTTATAATCAATGCCTGATCTGTTTGTTACGATCAGCTTTTCTTCTCCCTTTGTGATCAAAGACTTCTCTCCATCATAAATATATGGTGACGCTACGGTTGTCTGTATTCCTCCGATGTTTACCATAACTTTCGTTATCGGAAGCCTTAGCTCAATGCGCGAATCGCACGCGGCGTTTTCTTCTATGAAACCTGCAATTTCATCGTATTTATCCGTACCCCCCCCGGGGAACACCATGATCTGCTTTTCAGCATTAGTCGAGCTTGCCAGCATTGATAAGAGGACGTTTTCCATCATCCCGGAAGCACTTATTGAAATACTTATCATTATAGCCCCGATAAACACAGAGAGGATCAGTAAAATAGACCTGATCGGTCTTCCTTTTAATTCATCAAACGATTGCTTTAACAGACTATAGTTCATTATTGCTTGTCTCCTCTATTATCTTCCCATCGGAAAAATGCAATATGACATCAGCCTTTTTCGCATCTTCTGAATTATGTGTTACCATAATTACGGTTTTTCCTTCACTGACTATGGCCCGTAAAATACTTATTATGGTTTTCCCGTTTTCGCTGTCCAGATTACCTGTCGGTTCATCGGCAAGTATGATCTCCGGATCATTGATAAGCGCTCTTGCTATCGCCACTCTTTGTTTTTCGCCTCCGGAAAGCTTGGAGACTTTCTGATCCGATCTGTCTTCCAAGCCCACCCATTTGAGTGCCTTTGAGACCTGCTCCTTTCTCTTTTTCCGATCATATTTTGCGGCAATAAGCGGTAAAACAACATTTTCACCACAAGTAAATGTTTGTTCCAGACAAAAGTTCTGGAACACAAAACCTACTTTTTTATTTCGCAATGCAGCTTTCTTATTCTCGGACAGAGCATTAACATTTATTCCATCAATTTCTATAATTCCTCCATCCGCACCCTGCAACGTACCGATAAGACTCAAAAATGTCGACTTTCCGCTGCCGGACCTTCCAACGATCGAATAAAACTTCCCTTTTTCAAAAGTATAGGTTATTTTATCAACAGCCTTAATTACATTCTCTCCTACTGTATATTTCTTTTCCAAATCAATGGCTCTGATCATCATTTTCTCCGTTAATTGTTTTCAGTTTTAAAATGGTATTTTTATCCTGCAATCCCATCGTATATATAGACAAGCCACTCTGAACAACTTTAAGTACATTCCCTTGCGAATCTGTAAAAGTATAAAGCGGTCTCATAAGAACAACTCTCGGATCATCTGATTCGCTTTCATCTCTGATATTCAGAGTTGCTTCGTATTCCGAAGCAGCTTCAACCGTAACAGTATCGATATCCTTTTTCCACCCGGAATTACCCAAATCCACATCTGTAAGTGTTATTTCTTCACTTAATCGATTGACAAAATAAACCGGATAGTTTTTAAGCATAGGTGAAAAGTATCTGATAGACGCCAATCTGGTTTCTCCAACCGACACCTCCGAAGAAATATCTGTACAGTTTTTTATCATCAGCTTTCCAACATTTTTCCGGATGTATTCCTTATTATCAACCGAAAACTCGATTGCAACAATATTCAGCTCTGTCCTCCCATTCATTATCTCATTTGATAGTTTAAAGGAAAAAACAGCTCTGGAATAAAGAGTGTCCTCTATTCTATGATAGTCCTTCGGATCTATTCCCGCCCCTTTTACCGGAATTCGATCTCCATCCTCCGTGATCCAATAAAAATCTTTCCACTGAGCAAGAAACTCCGAATCATCCTTTTTAGATCCGTTTTTGTAGAAAAAATCCATAAAGACCTTCAAGCTGTCATCAGAAACATAAACTATCCCCGACATTGGTCTGATCAACAGATCGTTTTGTATTCTGTTTTTATTTAACAATAATGTGTATGTGATAAGAATAATAAAAAAACTAATTATACAACCGGAAAGCACGTATATTCTTTTTCTCATCAAAATCTCCTTTTTTGGGCATACTAAAAGCTAAGACATTCTCTGCACGCATTTGAACAAACGAATGATCACATTTCTTAACATTAATTATGGGGGAAATTGAGTTATGATACCTTGAATTACACTTAGAAAACAGATAACCGGAATGTCTGTTTGACTATCGGTAGAATAATCCCTAAATCTTCTTTACCCCATA
>JAEEGK010000342.1_pt1 | contig 117326 bp, 102 predicted proteins | sample 8958771 | NCBI WGS metagenome assembly JAEEGK01 (sample SAMN16246547, study PRJNA631951) | gut metagenome | biome: gut microbiome; feature: rumen; material: SC-attached | host: Bos | place: Iran: Karaj | collected 2018-10 | reverse complement strand
TAGTACCTGACGATGTAGGCGGCAGATTCTCCGTTCTTACAGCAGTAGGACTTCTTCCTATCGCAGTTGCAGGCATCGACATCAGAGAACTCATGAAGGGCGCAAGAGACGCTTCCAAGGCTTACAAGAAGCTTCCTCTTTCCGAAAACCCTTGCTATCAGTACGCTGCAGTACGTAACTGCCTCCTCCGTTCCGGCTATTCCACAGAGGTCATGGTCAACTACGAACCTTCTTTCCACTTCATGACAGAGTGGTGGAAGCAGCTCTACGGTGAGTCCGAGGGTAAGGACAGAAGAGGTATCTTCCCGGCAGGCGTTGACAACACAACAGATCTCCACTCCATGGGCCAGTTCATCCAGGACGGCGCGCGAATCATGTACGAGACAGTTGTACAGATCGACCAGCCCAGAAGATCTTTTGAGATCCCTAACGACAAGTCCAATCTCGACGGCCTTAACTTCCTCTCCGGCATGGACATGAACGAAGTTAATGCAAAGGCAATGCAGGGCACAATCCTTGCTCACGTTGACGGTAAGGTTCCGAACCTCCTGATCCACATGCCTGACCAGACAGCTTACTCACTGGGTGAGCTCATCTACTTCTTCGAAAAGGCTTGCGGCATCTCAGGCTATCTCCTCGCCGTAAATCCTTTCAACCAGCCCGGTGTTGAGGCATACAAGAAGAACATGTTCGCTCTTCTTGGCAAGCCCGGCTACGAAGACCAGAAGGCTGCTCTCGAGGCAAGACTCAACAAATAATTAAAGGCAAGCAATTGCTTTGAACAGACGGGGGTCCGCGTAATGCGGCCCCTGTTTTTGTTTATATTCCGATTTGTTTATTCTGTATATATGGATTTTATGGACAAAGATTATTGATAAATTCCATAATATTGTTCAGGAATAAGGTGCTCCGGATAGAGTGGAGTGCTCACAAATAATAGGGGGTATCTATGAAAAGAAAGTGTTTATCTGTTGCACTGGCAGTTGTTATGACTGTGGTATGTCTTACCGGTTGTTCCGGTTCCGGAGATTTTTCTAAAAGTTCTTTCATAAGCGCAGCAAAGAGCAGTGGTATGAAAGAGATTGAGGAAACCACAGAACTCAGTAATATTCTGGCAGATCCGGGTGAACATATTGCATACTACTACGATATGGACATTAAATTGTTTGAATTCCTGGGTGGCTCGCTTAGGGATTATGTTTCTGTAAAAGATGTGAAAGAATGCACTATGGCCATCGAGAGCATCGGAGAAACTGAAGATCACGGCAGATGTTTAACTCAAATCTATTTTCTGACTTTCAAAGACAGTGAAACTGCAGAGGAAATCTATGAATCAGCTGTTAAACCGCTCAGATTCGGAGTGGAAGAAGGCAAGAAGAATGGCGTAACTTATACCATCAGCTATCAGGGTCCCAAAGACTCACAGAATGACGGTTCAACTGTTGAGCTTGCATGCGGCGTATATTTAAGGGACAATCAGATCTTCTGGATCCGCAGTGATTATTATGCCACCCTTAAAAACAAAACCGTTGAAAACTTTTGCAAATCACTCGGATTAGTATCACCTTATACACTGAGTTAATTATGAAAAAACGTATTTTACTAAAAACACTCGCAGTCGCCATGACGGCCGCATGTCTTGCAGGGTGCTCTAAAACACCTGCCGGTGAATCAGTCACCGATATTGAGAATACAACCGCTACGGAGTTTTCAGTTACAGAGACTGAAAGTTCAGCTGTTGTAACTGAGACTCAGGCAGAAAAAGATATTCTTGATGCTGCAAAAGCTTACGGCATGATTCAGGTCAACGACCAGCAGGAAATAATCAATCTTTGGGGCGGCTTCGATTCTGCATCTGTGTATTACATTGCGAAAGACAGTGATGAAGCAACATTTATGTATTCTTCGCTGTTTAATCTGGATGCTAAGTCTTTTCCCGATGTCAAAGCGACTGAACTCGTAATGTGCATCGATAAAAAGGCGGCTGAAGGAGACGGAAGATCCACGACATCGGAGATCTACAAGATCACACTCACAGATAATGCTTCAGCGCAGGAACTGTACGATGCGTTTTCGCAAAAGAAAGACTCGTATGAGTATTCTTCAGGAACGGCTAACGGCTACACATACACTGTCGGATATTTTGAATCCGCCAACGGCTGTGTCGCAGTAGGAACATTCGTAAAAGACAACGTCGTCATAAGGATGCTAAGCATCGGTGATTATGACGCAGCAGATGCCTGCATTGGTTTCTTCTGTAAAGAACTTGGATTTGAATCACCGTTGTCACTGAAGAAATAAGGGCTAATAGGAGGGAATATGAAAAACAAAATTTTACTAAAGACACTCACGGTTGCCATGACGGCAGTATGTCTCGCAAGCTGCACACAGACTCCTGCAACAGAAGCTGTAACTGAGACCGAGACTGAGGTTGAAACAACAACTATCACAACAGAGGCTTCAGTTGACGAGACTGAAAGCAGCACAACAGAATCTGAAGAAGTGAAGAATGAAGTGATCTTTTCATCAGAGATGGTCGTTAATGCTGCTGACAAGTATGGAATGACTGAAACAGAAAACTATTCCGAATGGGTCCAGATGATAACTGGAGACGACGCTACTTATCATTCCGTCTATTATGTTATGGATGATCCGGAAGAAGCAAACAAGTGGTATTATGCCAGCTATCTGGTTGTAGAGAACAGCAATTTCCCTGATATTCAGGTTAATGAATGTATTCTTGGTTTTGAAAAGATAAGCGAAGGTGCGGATGGCAGAAACGCCTATACCGAGATTTATATGTTTACTGCCGCAGACGATCAGTCTGCCCTTGATCTGTATAATGCAATGTGCATAGCATCTTCCGATTATGAGGTCGTTTTCGGCGAAAAAGACGGTTACACATATTCAGTCAGATATATGGGAAATGGGAAAAGACAAATGACCGCAGGCGTATATCTCCAGAACAATACCGTCATATTTATCAATAATAGCGGTGAAGTTGAAGAGGACGGCGGATGCATCGGTTTCTTCTGCAATGAACTCGGTCTTGAATCACCGCTGACGCTGAAGTAATACACATTTTCAGGGGGCCGGGATCCACTTCGGATTCCGGCTTTTTTTGAGCGCGTGAAGTAAGTACGCAAATCATACAGTAAATTGCATCCTGTACTGTACGATTTACGTATTTTGGCGTGAAAATACCTAATTCGTACAGTGAAGAGGGGTGTTTTACTGTACGATTTACGTACGGCATCTTTTTGCCTTATTTATTATTTGAATAAAGAGCCTCTAACTTGTATAATTATCCGCGTAATTTATGCATAAATGAGGTAATTACTATGATTTCCACACTCGAAAACGGCGCTTGGCTCATTAATGGCGTCGAACTCATCGAAGATCAGGCAGGTGCTGCTGAGGCAGTTGCTGCCAAGTCAGGTAAGGCAGCTGACAAGGTTCAGGCTAAGCATGGCACGATCGCTTACGGCATTCTTAAGGATCACAACACATCAGATAACATGGATCAGCTTAAGATCAAGTTCGATAAGCTGACTTCACACGACATCACATATGTAGGAATCATCCAGACTGCAAGAGCTTCAGGTCTTGAGAAGTTCCCGATTCCTTACGTTCTCACTAACTGCCACAACTCACTTTGCGCAGTAGGCGGAACGATCAACGAAGATGACCACATGTTCGGTCTTACAGCTGCCAAGAAGTACGGCGGAATCTATGTACCTCCTCATCAGGCAGTTATCCACCAGTACGCAAGAGAGATGCTCGCTACATGCGGCGGCATGATCCTCGGTTCTGACTCACACACACGTTATGGTGCACTCGGTACTATGGCTATGGGTGAGGGCGGACCTGAGCTCGTTAAGCAGCTCCTCTCACAGACATATGACATCAAGATGCCTGACGTAATCGCTATTTACCTCACAGGCGAGCCGATGAAGGGCGTAGGTCCTCAGGACGTTGCTCTTGCGATCATCGGTAAGGTATTTAATTCCGGTTATGTTAAGAACAAGGTAATGGAGTTCGTAGGTCCCGGTGTTGCAAGCCTTTCGGCTGATTTCAGGATCGGCATCGACGTTATGACAACAGAGACAACATGCCTTTCTTCAATCTGGCAGACAGATGAGAAGACAGAGCAGTTCTTTGAGATTCACGGCAGAAAGGGCGACTATAAGAAACTCGCACCTGCTGATGTTACATACTATGACGGTGCAGTTATTGTTGACCTCTCCACGATCAAGCCTATGATCGCCATGCCTTTCCATCCTTCGATCGCTTACGAGATCGAGTATGTTAATGCAAATCTCGAGCAGATGATCGCTGAGACAGAGGAGAGAGCAAAGGTTTCTTTCGGCGACAAGATCGAGTATTCACTTAAGGATAAGATCCAGGGCGGCAAGCTCATGGTAGACCAGGGTATCATCGCTGGATGCGCAGGCGGCGGATTCGAGAATATCTGCGCTGCAGCTGACATCATGAAGGGACAGTACATTGGTGCAGACAAGTTCACGATGTCCATCTATCCTGCTTCAACACCTATCTACATGGAGCTCGTAAGAAACGGCGTTGCAGCAACACTCCTTGAGACAGGTGCTATCCTCAAGACAGCATTCTGCGGACCTTGCTTCGGTGCAGGCGATACACCTGCGAACAACGCTTTCTCCATCCGTCACTCCACAAGAAACTTCCCGAACAGAGAAGGCTCAAAGGTTCAGAGCGGCCAGATCTCTTCCGTTGCACTCATGGACGCAAGATCCATCGCCGCAACAGCTGCAAACAAGGGCGTTCTCACACCTGCTACAGAGTTCACGGGCGAGCTCAATAACTACGCTTATACATTCGACGATAAGATCTATAAGAACAGAGTCTTCGATTCCAAGGGCGTTGCAGATCCTAATATAGAGATCCAGTTCGGACCTAACATCAAGGACTGGCCGAAGATGGAGGCACTTCCTGAGAACCTCGTTCTCCAGGTAGTATCCGAGATCCACGATCCTGTTACTACAACAGACGAGCTCATTCCTTCAGGCGAGACATCTTCTTACAGATCTAATCCTCTTGGTCTTGCAGAGTTCACGCTCTCACGTAAGGATCCTGAGTATGTAGGCAGAGCTAAGAACATCCAGAAGGCTGAGACGGCACTGGTTAACGGCGAGCACGCTTGCCAGGCAGTAGAAGGCCTCCACGATGTTATGCAGGTTGTTAAGACTATCGTACCTTTCGAAAAGGCTGACACTAAGATCATCGGATTCGGTTCAGTTATCTTCGCGGTTAAGCCCGGTGACGGTTCTGCAAGAGAGCAGGCTGCTTCCTGCCAGAAGGTACTTGGCGGATGGGCTAACATCGCTAACGAGTATGCTACAAAGCGTTACAGATCCAATCTTATCAACTGGGGTATGCTGCCTTTCATCATCGAGAAGGGTGACCTGCCTTTTAAGAACCTCGATTACATTCTCCTGCCCGGCATCAGAAACGCAGTCGAGACAAAGGCTGACACCATCAAGGCCATTGCGATCAAGGGCAATGAGACAACAGAGTTCACACTGACTTTGGGAGATCTCACTGACCGTGAGCGCCAGATAATCCTTGACGGATGCCTCATCAATTTCAACCGCCAGAAATAAGAGATTAACGGGGCGTCATCAGGCGCCCCTTATTACAGATCATATGCCGACCGGAAAAGCACAGCCTGTTACGTTTAACATTGTCTTTAAGCAGTGGATAGCACCGCTGTTTATGATCACTGTGGGCGCTGTCATCGCTGCTTTCGCGCTGGAGGAATTCCTCGTGCCGTTTACGATACTTGACGGCGGCGTGGTCGGTATCTCGATGATCATAAGCCAGCTCTCCGGGATCCCTCTGGGCATACTTACGATCGTTTTGAATATTCCTTTTATGATCATAGGCTTTAAGCGCTTGGGCATGAGGTTCCTGGTTAAGGCGATCTACGCGATGGTCATATTCTCGACATTCCTTGGTGTTTTCGAGCACATGAAGGCGGTAACGGAGCAGGAGATCCTCGTAGTCGTATTTGGCGGAGTTTTGCTTGGAATCGGCGTAGGCCTCATCTTAAGATACGGCGGATGCCTGGACGGCACGGAGATCGTTGCAATGCTGTTGTCGCACCACACGGAATTCTCCGTAGGACAGATAGTCCTCTTCTTCAACATTATCATCTATACGGTAGCAGGCTTCCTCTTCGGACCTGACAGAGCGCTCTATTCGCTCCTTACATACTTCATCACATCGAAGATCATAGACATCGTCGAGAATGGTATGGAGCAGGGCAAGTCCGTCATGATAATTACTGATCATGGCAAGGATATTGCGGATAAGATCTACTCGCAGCTCGGCCGCACATGCACGCAGATGGAAGGTAAGGGAATGGTCAGCAACGGCAAGAAGACCGTGCTTTATTGCGTCATAACAAGAGTCGAAGTGCCTGCGATAAAGAAGATTATTAACGATGCGGACGTGTCTGCTTTTATGACGATCTCAGATGTCTCGGAGATCGTAGGCAATCACATAAAGAAAAGAAAAAGTCCCGCTCACAAGAAGTGAACGGGACTTCTTTTATTCTGAAAACATGATCAGATCTTCTTTTTGGAAGATGAAGAAATCAGGAACTTGAGCGTGATTACCGTGCCGGCAGTTAAAAGGGCTAATAATACTGTATCTATGCCTGTGATCAGACCGGGGGCGATCCTGTAGAGCCAGTAATAATCAATTATCCGGTATGAGTATAAGCTTCTGAAAAATGAGACCAGATAACTGACTAAAGGTATAGAGACCAGGTACTGGTCAGTGACAGTAATAACAAGAAGTGCTGAAGATATTGCAAGGCTTGATACCGGTATCTTCGAAGACTTTTTATTCAATCTTATGATGAGAAGTATCTCTCCCACAAGGCAAAGGATAAGGCCTATGATACTCAGATATCCAAGTTCTTTGCCCCAAAAGAAGATTATGTGTCTCACGTAATTAAGACTGATGAATGCTGCGGTCCATATGACAACATTACCCGCGCAAGCTAAAATGATTCCCGCTTTTAACTGTGAGCCGGCTGTTTCTGTCTTAGTAGCACCGCCGTTTGCGGAGATCTCTCTGATCATTGTGCGGTTAATGCATAACAGAATGATATAAGCGATGCTTAATACCAGCAGGGTGACGAATAACGTAATAAAAAGACCCATCTTTGCTTTGGGAACGGGTGGTATTCCGTAAAACATAGAGAAACGCTTAACAGCGTTTGATGCGGGATGTGACAGATTGGATTTGAGTGAATATAATACCAGATAAAGTATGCTTGCTGCTGTAACAACAGCAGAAGAAATAATGCACCAAAGCTTTGCTGTCTTTCCTGTTTTGTCTGTGTTTTTCGAAGGATCAAAAAAGTACCTGCCGATGTTCTTTCCCATGGCAGATAAAGCAAGCGTGCTTATGAGCGCAAAACATATGATCAAGACTGCCGGAGAAACGAAAGAGACATAGGTCATTATTTTCTGATTAGGAAAATTGAAGTAAAAATCCATAGGCCTTTCTCTGGATATACCATAGGCATATCTGATAAGCCCTAACCAGCTTAAAAATGTTACGACAGTTCCTGGTATAACCGCAAAACGGATCTTGCGGTCAAGGATAAAAAACATAAAAGCGGCAGCAAAGAGAATACAATAGACCATGATCATTCCTCCCCCAAAAGAATGAAAAGTGTTCCTATACTTACAAGATAATACTCTTCTATTTTGTTTTAAATGTCAATGCTATATTACGCCCCGGTTTTTCAACAAATAAAAAAGGGTTATCCCATACGAGATAACCCCTTAGCTAAAAGCTGTAGTAGTGATTACTTCTTGCCTAAAGCACCAGCAATAGTATCAACATCGGGAAGATCTACATTGATCTTCTTCTCTACGGTCTCGATGACGTCGTTAGCAGCTTTCTTGCTCTTCTCGTCCTTTGTGACCTTCTCCAATGCATCCTGTGCAGCATCTTTTGCCTTGTTGATGTCAATATCCATATGGGTACCTCCGTTTAAGATTTATAACTGAATTATATCACTTGTCGAAAAGACTGGCGTTTGATGTTTTCGGAAATTCCGTGTCAGTTTATCTGAAAGCAAATGCTATCCCAGCGAATTTGTGAGCGTTTGATATCAGACAGAAACAATCTATAAAAGTTAATCCTATCAGGATCAGGGAGAAGATCATGCGGCCCTTGTGGTTCTTGAGCTGTCCTTTTACAACGATCTTATAAAGTCCCATAGATATGAAGGTAAGTCCTAAGATCATAAGTAAAAGGAACAATATGCAGAGGACCTTAGTGTATCCGTATCCGTTAAAGAAAAACACCTCATGCCAGGAGATGAGGCCTACAAGCGCAGTGATGAGGACGCCGGCATTTCCGAGGCAGGATAAGATGATTCCTGTGGTGGACATACCGGTCCTAAGCTTTAACGGCTGGGCGGAAGGATCCGCTGCCTTTAACTGCTTGGCGCGGAAAACAGGTGTGCAGAACAGGATGATCAATACTATGCCAAGCGCGATCAATAAACATCCGTAGATTACGTTTGAATTATATTTTGCAAAACCCGGTGCCCCGAGAAAACGAACGAGATTTATAGCTGCCCGGCCGGCGGGTCTTGCTACGAAATTTCTAAGATACATGAAATATCCGCCGAACGGGAGCAGAAGAGCTCCGCCGATGATGCAGAAGATGCGGGCTAAGATGCTGGATCCTTTTCCGTCTTTTGATGCTTTGAAGATCGCTGCTGATAAAAGCTTGCCCAAAGACAGCAAAGCGAAGCAACATAATGCCGAGACGAGTAAAGTTAAGCAGATTATAACGATAGCGCGGCCTGACGGAGTTCCAAAGATCGATCTCGGAGACAAGGCCAATCTCATGTTCTGATTAACAAAGAGCAAAATGCATCTGTATACGAATCCGTAACATGCTGTGATCGTTATTAAGATTCCGGGAATGAATGCCGCGCGGAGCTTGCGGTCAGCGATGAAAAATAATAGGGCGGCTACGAACAAAAATACTACATACATATGGGTACCTCGCGAAATATGTAAATGCGCTTGCCTGTTCCTGCTATGCCTGCATTATCACCTAATGCGATTATAAAAGTCAACAGAATTTAATAATGGGGGTATAATAGGCTAATTAACAATTGGATAAGGTTAAAAACATGACTGAGAAAAAAGGCATTATTTTTGATATGGACGGCACCGTCTGGGATTCTTCGGAGAACGTAGCGAAGTCCTGGACCGAGAAGATCCATGAAGCTGGTTATCCTGATAAGTCCGTCACAAGAGAAGATATCCAGAGCGTCATGGGCAAGCCCATGGATGTTATTGCTGATACGTTGTTCCCTTACACCGAGAAGGGTCCTGAGAGAGACGCGCTCAGATTCGCGTGTGAAAATTATGAGAATCAGTACTTAAGAGAAAACGGCGGCATCCTTTATGAAGGCATCATCGAGACTTGGAGAAAGCTTAAAGAGATGGGTTATCACATCTACATCGTAAGCAACTGCCAGGAAGGCTATATCGAGTCGTTCCTGGGTTACTACAATATTCCTTACGGCAATCCCGAAGACCTCGTTGAGGATATCGAGTGCTATGGCAACAATTTCCTGCAAAAGGATGAGAACATCAGGCTTATGGCAGAGCGCAATAACCTTACGGCTGCGTGCTATGTAGGCGACATACAGAGCGACTATGATGCTACTCACAAGGCAGGTCTTCCGTTCATTCACGCAAGATACGGCTTTGGCACGATCAATACCGAAGTGCCTGTTATTGACAGTTTTGCAGAGCTTATAAAAGTGGTTCCTGAAGTAATCGGATAAAGGAGATAAATACTATGCCTAAAGACGAAATATCGATTCCGGTAATCCTTAAGATCGAGCGCGGCGTTACGGCTAACATCGGCGAATACCTGAAAGACGCAGGCATTGAGCAGGTAACGATCCTTTTTGGTAACGGTCTTACCGACATGTTTGGCAGTACTGTTTTCGAGTCCTTCGAGAAAGCCGGCGTCAAGGTGTTGCACCATCAGGAAATGGATACCGTTGATTTCGTTGATATTACGAATCTGGCATTTGAGCTGCCCAACAAAATGCAGGCCATTATCGGCATGGGCGGCGGCAAGGTAATCGATGCCGCGAAGTATATCGGATACATCCTGAGGATCCCTTTTATCAGCGTTCCGACGAGTTCTTCTTCAGACGGTTTCTCAAGTTCTTCCGCGTCTCTTATCGTTGACGGACACAGAAAGTCACTGCCTGCCAAGATGGCATCAGGCATCCTCGTTGATACCGATGTCATCAAGAGCGCGCCTGTAAGATTCCTTTATTCGGGCATCGGCGATATGGTCGCGAAGATCCAGTCCACATACGACTGGCAGCACGAAGAGGATATGGGCTATGACGAAGTAAATGATTTCGCTTTTATGGTAGCCAAGAAGGCCGTCAATTCATTCGTCAGAACGCCTTTTGAATCTGTCAGCGAAGACCTCTTCCTCAAAGAACTCCTTGATTCACTTGCAATGAGCGGCGTAGCCAATGAGATCGCAGGATCGAGCGCGCCGACGAGCGGCTCCGAGCACCTTATCTCACACGCTTTGGACCAGCTTTTGGAGCGCCCCCAGCTTCACGGCGTACAGGTAGGTATCGCGACATACATCATGTGCAAGATATTGGACCACAGATGGAAGAGAGTAGATGAGATATTTACAAAGACGGGCTTCTGGGATTACTGCGCGACTCTTGAGCTCAAGGCTTCGGATTTCAGCAATGCTATAGACATGGCTCCTTCGATCAAGCCCCACCGTCACACATATCTACATGAAGAAAAATACAGAGAACTGGCAAAAGCTCTTCTTTCAACAGATGAGAGATTATCCGGTATCCTTCACTGATCTGATGGTCATAAAGAGGTCACATCTTTTTCCTATACTCACGATGAACAAAGACGGAAGTCGTAGAAAGGAAGAAAAAAGATGAAAAAGAATTATTTAAGCTTCGGAATAATTTATTGTCTTGCAGCGCTGCTTATTTTTCTGGCAGCAATCTCGTTTTATTCCAAGAAAAAGATCGATGAATTAAATGACGGATTGCGTAACATTTCGCTTTTGCCCTATACATATATGGGGAATCCGGATAATTCAAGTTTTAAAGAACTGAAACCTATTGTAGGCAATACGGTATTAACATGGGAATACCTGTCTTACATGAATAACGATGTCGGTTTTTACTCTTCCATTGTTGATACCAATAAGGACACTGTGTTGTTCGAATCTCAGGACTTTTTTATAGTCCGTTATTATGGCGAGATAGAGATCGAGGTTATAGAGGATTCTCCGGAAAGATATGAAGAAAAATCAACTCAGCTGGTTCCCGGTGATTCACGTTATATATTTTTTGAAGAACCGCTGTCGCTTACACCGGACGAAGTTTCAGATCTCAGAAACCCGGTCAATAATGAAGTCTCGATAAAGGGAGCAAGATGCGATGACAGATTCATATACGGAGGCCTGCTGTCTTATACGTATGATACTGAGGTTAAGTCGTTTAATATCGCAACGCCCGGTGTCGTTAATAAAGTTGAAAACGTTCCTTATGAAGAATGGATCGTCAGGATTGATGAGATAGAATACCATAGCTTTGGCGGAGATTCCGGGATAAACAGAAAAGCTCATAAGATAAGTGATGCGTATGTTGACAAGCACTTAAATGGAGATGCACCTGCAGGTGTTGATGTCAAGGAAGGCATTTTCACTACGACTTGTACTGAAATCTATGTTTTCGATAAAGGTCATTACATAGTTACTTATTGTTTTGTAATAAATCCGCTTCAGCTCGTCATCAGGGACCACTTAATTATCTATATTCTGTCATTCCTGGCACTCGTTTTGGTAGAAGCAGTCATAATCTTTGCTGTAAGAAAACTCTACCTTAATCAGAAGAGGTTTGAATTAAGGAGCGAAAAGCTTACGAAAGGCATCGCATATGATCTTCAGGGTCCTTTGGCTGTAACCAGGGAATACCTTAATAACTGGGAAAACGTAGATGAAGACAAGCGCCCCGAGTATTCAGAAAAGATTATATCTGAAGTTGATCATATGTCATCTCTGGTCACGAGACTCCTTGAATTGTCTAAAGTTCAAGAAGGCAGCGTTAAGCTTAACAGGGAAGATGTCGATCTTCTGCTTCTTACCAAAAACATTAAGAAAAGAAACTTGGAATCAATAAGGAAAAAGGATATTGATTTGACGATCGAATGCGATGACAAAGCGGAAGAATATCCTGTATATGCAGATCTCGAGATGATGTACATCGTTATAAATAACTTCATGACAAACGCCATTAAGTATTGCGAGCACACCATAAAGATCAGGCTGAGCAAGACGGCAAAAAGAGTAGAATTCAGCATCACAAATGACGGCGCTAAGATTGATAAACCCGATCTGGAAAAAGTCTGGGATGTTCTTTACAACACCAGGAAAGGCAGAAAAGAAACTGAAGGAAACAGCGGCGTGGGACTTTCAGTCGTAAAGAGCATACTTGATGCTCATAAAGCAAAATACGCATGTTACAGCGGCTATAAAGGAACGAATTTCTGGTTCTCGATGGATGCATATGAGGAAGAAAAATGAAGAAACAATATATAAGATACGGAACAATATTCTCCATTCTGGTGTTGCTGGCGTTCTCGATTACTTTTTTTGTTTATTCAAAGAATAAAATTGCTGATTATAATTTGCGGTTCAATCGGCCATTTATTACAGCAAACATCGATTATCATGCGGATAACACTGACGGACAGTTGGAACACCAGGTAATCAGATCATGGGATCGCTATCTCACATATGAATATGCGGATTGCACGGGTTTTTATTCTTCGATAACGGATGTTAACAGCGGAGAGGTTATCCTGGATTCTTTTGAGCAGGGAATACACAAAGGCGATGCTGAAATTGAAAAGCTTAATAATCTGGCGCGCAAGGCAGGCATTGAAGGGGAAAAGACTTATAAAGAATATTTCGGTGCCGAAGTAAAAAAAGGCATATTTACTTCAACCTCGGTGCTGATCTGTACGGCTGGAGAAGGTGATCTGCACGTTTCTTACTGCATCGCTGGAAAACCCTTTGCAAGCGTGCTTAAGACCAATGCATTGACTTATATATTCATGCTTTTGGGATTTATCATCCTTGAGACTTTGATCGTGGTATCGTTCGTCATGCTCTACAAAAACCAGATGAACTATGAGATCAGGAACCAGAAGCTTACAAGAGGCATCGCGCATGAGCTGAAGACCCCTCTTGCTGTTACAAAAGCAACCGTTGAGAACTGGGATTATTTTGATGAAGACCGCCGTAAGGATTATTCGAAAAGGGTCATAAACGAAGTCGATCACATGTCGGACATGGTGGGCAAGCTCCTCGATGTATCTAAGATCAAAGAAGGCAGTGGTATGCTTAATCGGAAAGCCGTTGACCTGAAGATGCTGACGGAGGATATAATCGGCAGGAACAGCGAATTGATCCGTGAAAGGAATATCACCGTCGCCTTTACCCGTGACGAGAAGCCTTATACTGTATTTGCCGATCCTGACATGATGAATATGGTTATAAGCAACTTCATGTCGAATGCAATAAAATATTGCGATCATATAATCAGGATCCGGCTTGACAGGAACGGCCGTAAAATAGAGTTTGGCATCATCAATGATGGTGCTAAGATAGAAAAAAAGGAGCAAGACAAGATCTGGGATATCTTCTATACGACAGATAAGGCAAGGACTGACAGGATGAGCAGCAGCGGAGTCGGGCTTTCGGTCGTAAAGAGTATCTTAGATGCACACAAGGCAGATTACGGCTGTACGAGCGATGATAACGGAACGGAGTTTAAGTTCTCGATGCCCGCTCATGAAACGGCCTGACAGGACCAAAAGGGAAGTAAAGAATGTATCGGATTTTGCTTGCAGAAGATGAAGTGACATTAAGAGAAGTCGTTGAAGTCTTTTTCCGTAAAAACGGATTTGAGATAGATGCGGCAGATAACGGAAATGATGCCTGTTCCTTAGCGGACAGGCAGAAGTATGACGTAGTCATCCTTGATATCATGATGCCCGGCAAGGACGGTAAGGAAGTGTGCCGCCACATACGGTCCAAGTATGACGTACCGATCATATTCCTTACTGCCTTGGGCGATGAATGCGATATCATCTCAGGCTATGAGATCGGTGCAGATGAGTATGTTACCAAACCTTTTTCCACCAAGGTGCTTCTGATGAAAGTTAATGCCCTGATCAGCAGATACCATGGACTTCTTGCCAAGAACGGCTGTTTTGTCATAGATGAGATAACGATAGACCCAGCAAGGCATATGGTTAGTGTGGACGGCAAGACTGTTAATCTGGCACCAAAAGAATATGACCTGCTGCTCATGTTTATCGACCACAAGGATATTGTCCTGACACGTGACCGGATCCTCGATATAGCCTGGTGCTCTGATTTTGAAGGATATGACAGGACTGTGGACTCACATATAAAGAAGCTCAGAAAAGCCCTCGGGAACGCAGGCTATCATATCGAGACCGTGATCAAGACAGGATACGTCTGGAAGAGCGGAAAGCAGTAATTTATCATCAATCTCTGTGACATAAAGCCCGTTTTATCAACAAACGGGCTTTTTCATTTGGCGTATAATACTGCTATCAGTTTTCGGAGGAATTTATGAAAAGATTTGAGAAACCGGTTGTCTTATTTCTTATCGGTTCATTGTTGTTGACTGCATGTAATAAGGCCAAGGAACCGGGCCCTGAGGACATGACCTGCGGAGGCGGCACCGAGACCATGACCGAGTCTGAGCCGGACGCCTCGGAAAGCAAGCCTTCAGGGACTGTAATAACTTCTGATCTTACCGAGTTCGGAAAAGGTTATGAAGGCATTGAAGGCACAGGTGATTATAACTACGGCGAGGCTCTGCAGAAGTCCATACTCTTTTTTGAGCTACAGCGAAGCGGAGATCTTCCCGAGCAGACAAGATGCAACTGGCGCGGAGATTCAGGGCTTAATGACGGCTCTGACAACAACTTAGATCTTACCGGCGGCTGGTACGATGCAGGCGATCACGTAAAGTTTAATCTCCCGATGGCATACTCAGCGGCTATGCTCGGATGGTCTGTCTACGAAGACCGTGAGGCGTACGAGCAGAGCGGCCAGCTCGAATATATCCTGGGCGATATCAAGTGGGTCAGCGACTATCTCATAAAGTGTCATCCTGAAGATGAAGTATTCTACTATCAGGTAGGTGACGGCAATGCGGATCACTCGTGGTGGGGACCTGCTGAAGTCATGTCCATGAACAGGCCTTCTTACAAGGTAACAAAAGATAATCCGGGTTCCTGCGTTGTCGGAGAAGCAGCTGCTGAGCTTGCGATAGCATCTATCGTTTTTAAGGATTCTGATCCCGATTATTCAAAGCTTTGCTTAGAGCATGCCAAGAGCCTTTATGCTTTTGCGGATTCCACGAAAAGTGATAGCGGCTATACTGCAGCGAATGGCTTTTATAATTCCTGGAGCGGCTTTTACGACGAGCTTTCCTGGGCAGGGTGCTGGCTTTATTTAGCAACTGACGACAGCAAGTATCTGGATAAAGCGAAGGAATACTATCCTAAGGCCGGCCAGGATTACAACTGGTCTCTTTGCTGGGATGACGTGCACATCGGCGCAGCTGTAATGCTCGCCAAACTGACAGGCGAGAAGACCTATATGGACGCTGTGCAGAAGCACCTTGATTTTTGGAGCTGCGGCACATCAGACGGCCAGAGGATCACATATACTCCCAAGGGTCTTGCGTGGCTTGACCAATGGGGCTCTTTAAGATATGCGACGACCACCGCTTTTGTAGCAACGGTGTACAGCAGATGGGAAGGCTGTCCTTCAGATAAGGTGTCGACATATTGGGACTTTGCGGTATCTCAGGCTAATTACGCTTTGGGCTCTTCAGGCAGGTCTTATGTCGTAGGCTTCGGTGAGAATCCTCCCGAGCATCCGCACCACAGAACAAGCCAGGCTTCTTATTGCGACAACATGAACGAACCGGGCACCGCAAGGCATACGCTATATGGCGCTCTGGTAGGCGGTCCTGACGCTTCCGACGGTTATTCAGACTCTGTCAGCGACTACACCAAGAACGAGGTCGCTTGCGATTACAACGCAGGTTTTACAGGCCTTCTCGCTGCGATGTATTCCGAGTATCACGGCAAGACACTAATAGATTTCGGTGCTGTCGAAGAAGTACCAAATGATGAATACTCCGCAGAATGTTCGCTCAACGTCCAGGGCTCGGATTTCGCAGAGATCAAAGCTTTTATCTATAACAAGACCGCATGGCCTGCAAGAGCTGCTACGAATCTCGAATTCAGATATTTCGTAGATCTTTCAGAGATCTATCAGGCAGGCGGAGACGCTTCGGGAGTCTCGATCTCGACCAACTACATGCAGTCGGGAAGAGTAGACGGCCTCAAGGTGTGGAATGAGGAAAACCACATCTACTATCTGTCCGTTCTTTTCGATGACGGCGCGCTAAGACCTGCGGGTCAGTCACAGTACAAGTCTGAGATCCAGATCAGGATGACAAGCCCTAATGGCGCATGGGATGACTCTAATGACTTCTCATACAATATGGGTGCGGTGCTTCTCGAGAATAACGAACTGGTATTCGGTGTATTGCTTGATGAAGAAGGCACCGGTTCGGGCGAATCTGCAGGCGGCGCAACACCTTCCCAGAACACTTCCCAGACGCAGTCTTCAGCGGGCGGCGGACAGGCATCTTCAGGCGACTTAAGCATCAAGATGACCTACAACGATAATTCGAATACCGCTAACGCTATCGCGGGAACGCTTGAGATAACGAACAACGGAAGTTCTACGGTCGATCTGTCTGATCTTAAGATCAACTACTACTTCACAAAAGACGGCGGCAGCATGGTCTTTGACTGCTATCACGCCGCGGTCAATTCGGCTTCGGGCCAATACACTGCGCTGACTGATAAGACGAGCGGTACATTTGCTTCTTGCTCCGGCACTGACAGGGATACGTGTCTTACGATTACCGTTAGCAGCGGTTCTCTTGCAAAAGGTGATACACTTACTATCAGTTTCAGCTGTCACAGGTCTGACTGGCAGAATATGGATCTTGCAAACGACTGGTCGCATCAGAGCGTAAACAATATTGAGGTTACGACTTAAATGATCTGTGTATCAACTGAAGTAATGCGCGCGAGCGACAGATGGACTATTGAGAATATCTGTCCTTCAAAAGAACTGATGGCAAGGGCAGGCAAAGCCATATTCGATCAGGTGGACTGGAATGGTCCTGTAGGCATCATCTGTGGTAAAGGTAATAACGCCGGTGACGGCTTTGTCGTCGCATCGCTTCTTAAAGATCACGGCATCGATTGTGAGATGGTTCTCCTTTTTGAAGATGCGTTCTCGGAGGACGGAAGATACTTTTACGATAAGTGTGTTGAGAAGGGCATACCGACGGTCTCTGACGGCGATTACGGCAGATATAAGACCATCCTGGACTGCATTTTCGGAACGGGCTTTAAGGGCGAAGTAAAAGAGCCTGCGAAAAGTGCTATCGAGAAGATCAATTCTTCGGGTGCATATGTAGTCAGCGCAGATATCAACAGCGGTCTTAACGGCGACACGGGACTTGGCGATCTTTATGTTGTATCTGATCTTACAGTGTCGATCGGTACATATAAGTACGGGCATTTCTTAGGCTGCGCGAAAACTGCCATGAAAAATAAAGTGAACTGCGATATCGGAATTAAGATAATCGGAGAGACTAAAGATTTAGATTAAAAACTGTCAGAGTTTGTCCTCTGTTTCATTTGTTTTCATCATGTTAATCTCATAACAACGAAGCGGCAGTAGCCGTCGTTGGTGGCGTTTCCGGATAAGCATTTTCGCAATTGGGGAGAGAAGAATATGTGTCCAGAAATGAATGAAGAAAAAGAGATTTCCAGGCAGAAGAAAAAACTGTTATTCGCATGCGTTTTTGCAGCGTTCGTCGTCGTTGCGCTTGGTATCGGAGGATGGCTCATATACCGTAATGTCGCGCTTCAGAGAATACCTGAACTTAAGAGACTTACTGAGATAAAGGAGGCGCATTATTCCATAACATATCTGTGCGTCTACGACGGCAAAAAGTTATCTGTCTATTACAACTATTCATCTACCATTGAAAGCGGCAGGAAGACAGATAAGCTGGTCCGCGATTTCTGTTCTTTGAGAGGCGCGAAGGCATCTGACTGGACTCCTGAAAAAATAACCTATCCGGTATATTCGCTTCAGTTAGAACCGCGTCTTTTGGGGGAGAATGACGAACTCGGTGAGACTGTCGTTTGGTCAAACGGTTATCTCTTTACTTCTTCGGGCGGAGTATATAAATGCGATGCTGATTTTACTCCGTTTATGGATATGGTGGACGAGGATGATGTCAGGGAAGGAGAAATGAATAGCATCGCTGATATCAGAGCCTTCAGACCTTTGGCAATGGCATATTCAAAATGGCATCCTGAATTGCTGCGCGATTCTTTCGTATCTGATGACAAGATCGTAGAAGGCATTGAAGCAAAGGTTACAGATGTGCGCCGTGAGCATGGGTATCCCGTAGTGACTGTTGAGATCACTAACAACAGCGGCAAGGCATGGCACTACTGTGATCAGAGTATTTTCACATATATCGATGTGACGCTGGACGGAAAGCATTATTATGTCTATCACGATCCGGACATTAGTGACAGTTATTACACAATACCCGGTTATGGCGAAGTCATTGAGCCGGGCGAGAAAGACACTAGGGAATTCGGCCTCTGGCTGTACGGCAACAAGCTCCCCAAAGGCGATTACCGCATCCTCATCGGCGGTCAGGACGGCGATGTGAATAATTACGCGTGTGCGGAGTACAAGATAAAATAGTTTTGTTTCAATTATGAAGTGATATGATAGTAAACATCGGGAGGGTATTTATATGTCATACAATTCTAATTACAGGAACACTGATTACAGGAACAATAACGGCGTTATCTATCCTTTTGCCGTAATTACAGCAGTTCTGCTTTTGATTTCAAATCTGTTTTATCTGCGGGGTATCATCTATTCGCTTAATTATCTGGGCGATTGGAGTGTGTACGCATTCTTAAGTTATGTTGTAAACATGCTGTCACTTGCTGAGCTTGCCCTCATTCTGGCTTTGACGATCACTGTATTTGCCAGAGCTTCTAATCATGCCATAGGAAATATCCAGATCGCGTCAGCAATAGTTACCGGAATTGAATTTACTTTCAGGTTCCTTTCGTTCCGCGGATCTATGCCGACGGCCTCGTGGTTTATTTACGCTTTTCTTATCGCTTATCAGATCAGCATGGCGGTAGTTATCAAGTTGAAAAAAGAGGCAATTAAATACACCTGGTTCATCCCCGGAATAATGGCTTGTCTTTCTATCGGTTATTCTCTCCTTTTCAATTTTGAATCGTTCAGATATGCGTTTTCTAATCTTCGACATATAAATAGCATTTACGATTTGAATTATTTCATGACCGGTTTCTTTGAGCCGATCATTACTGTTGCTTTTGCATTCTGTGTTATGGCGTGGGCATCTCACAGGATCCAGGACAAGAAGGGTGCTTCTAAGGATAAGGCATCTCAGCCCGGTGCTCCGGCTAACACTCCTGCTGTTGCAGTTGCCCCTGTAGCTGCTGCCCCCGTCGCAGCCCAGCCTGTTCCTACGCAGCTTCCCGCTGCTGCAGTAAATGCCAGGCCCTGCCCGAAATGCGGAAGCTCACTGCTTCCCGGTGCCCGTTTCTGCTCTTCGTGCGGCGCGGATGTCCAGGTAGGATTCTGCCAAAATTGCGGCGCTTCCGTAAATCCCGGAGATACTTTCTGCGAGAAGTGCGGCGCAAGAGTGCAGTAATAAATAACGGGGATTCATTTTGATTCCATAGCGGTTTAGGCTTTTCTATCGCTTTGAGAGAAGATAAGACAATACAACTAAATTCTCTAATTGTAATCGAAAAGCCAATCCGTTATTTCCAAACATATACATCAGCCAAATAGGCCATGTGATATGCTTCGGTATCACTTCCAACTGAATAATCGCATTGGAACATCAAACAGACATAATGCATTCCGGTTATGTCAGCATCAATTTTCAATGGTTCTGTGCTTCCTGACATAGTGCCTTTCCATAACTTGTTTCCATTGAATGTATCAATCCCAGATGGGTAACCTTCAACAATCACTTGTGTAGTAGTACCACACTATTAATTTTCTGCATGAAAGATTCTGCAACAAGTGCGGAACAAAAGTGCAGAACTGATACATTCATCCTAAAGGCCGCGAAAACGGTTTTAGGGATGACTTTTTCGAGAAAAAATCATCCGTATATCCTAAATACAGGCATATAGGTTGACTTACAAAAATAAAAATGGACTGGAATCCCCAGTCCATTTTTCGTTTGCTGTTTTTCGAAAACTTACTTCGCTACGATGTTTGCGATCCTGCCCTTAACGTAGATGAACTTAACGATCGATCTGCCTGCAAGAGCGCCTGCGAGTCTGTCGTCAGCGTTAACGATTGCTTCGACTGCAGCCTGGTCAGCTTCAGCAGGGATGTTGACCTTGAACTGTACCTTGCCGTTGATCTGGACTGCAATCTCGATCTCATCCTTAACGAGTGCGGACTCATCGCATACAGGCCACTTCTGGTCGTATACGGAATAGCCGTTGCCAAGTGTCTCGCACCAGAGTTCTTCAGTGAAGTGAGGTGCGAAGGGTGCAAGCAGGAGAACGAGCTTCTCTGTAGCGTATCTCTTGAACTCAGCCTTGGCAGATGCGTCCTGGCTGTACTTCGTGATAGCGTTTAAGAGCTCCATCATTCTTGCGATAGGAGTATTGAACTGGAATTTCTCGATATCAGCCGTAGAGCTCTTGATTGCGTAGTTGACAGCGTAGTTGAGTTCCTTATCTGCTGCTGTCATGTCTGCCTTAGCGGGAACTGCGGAAGCACCTGCGCCTGCGCAGTCTGCTACGCATGTCTCGATCCTTCTGAAGAACTTAACGATAGCCTGGAGTCCGGAATCTGCCCAAGGGCCGCCCTCGATGTACGCAAAGCCGAATCCCAAGTATGTTCTGAATACGTCTGAACCGTACTTGCTGATGTAATCGTCAGGTGCAACAGTGTTGCCTCTGGATTTACTCATCTTCTGGCCGTCAGGTCCCAAGATAGTGCCCTGGTGAACGAGGCTTGTGAAAGGCTCGTCAAAGTCGAGCATACCCATGTCACGCATAGCCTTTGTGAAGAATCTTGCGTAGAGCAGGTGCATGCACGCGTGCTCAGCACCGCCGACATACTTGTCAACGGGGCAGAACTTATTGATCTTATCCTTGGAGAACATCTCCTTATCGTTCTTGTTATCAGGATATCTGAACTGATACCAGGAAGAGTCAACGAAAGTATCCATTGTATCGGGGTCACGTCTTGCATCGCCGCCGCACTTGGGGCACTTGCAGTTCATGAACGATTCGCACTTGGCAAGAGGGCTCTCACCATCAGGTGTGAATTCAACGTCGTAGGGAAGAAGAACAGGAAGTTCGTTCTCCGGAACAGGTACAACGCCGCATGAAGGGCAGTGGATCATCGGGATAGGTGTTCCCCAATATCTCTGACGTGAGATAAGCCAGTCACGCAGTCTGTAATTGATCTTCCATTCGCCCATGCCGATCTCTGCGAGCTTTGCAACGATAGCCTTCTGGGCATCGTGCATCTCCATGCCGTCGAACTCGTCTGAATTTGTGAGGTAACCCTTCTTCTCGCAGTAAGGGAGCTCTGAATCGACACCCTTTTCGGGCTGGATAACGCGGATGATATCAAGGCCGTACTTGTGAGCAAAATCGAAGTCTCTTTCATCGTGTGAAGGAACTGCCATTACGACGCCTGTACCGTATCCTGCGACGACATAATCTGCTGCCCAGATCGGAACTCTTCTGCCGTTCAAAGGATGAATAGCGTAAGCGCCTGTGAATACACCCGTCTTCTCACGTGTTGTGGACATACGGTCGATCTCGCTGACTTTGGCTGTTGACTGGCGGTAAGCTTCGACAGCCTCGCGGCACTCGTCGGTAGTAAGCTTTGCGCAAAGCTCTGACTCAGGTGCGATAACGACATATGTGATACCCATGAACGTATCGACTCTTGTAGTGAATACTTCGAGCTTCATAGGAGAGCCGTCTTCGTCTGTAAGACGCTCGCCGTTCTTTTCGACATAGAGTGCGACCTGCGCACCTTCGGATCTGCCGATCCAGTTCTTCTGAAGCTTCTTTGTCTTCTCGGGCCAGTCGAGCTTCGGGAGATCATCTAAGAGTTCCTGAGCATACTCTGTGATCTTGAAGAACCACTGGGTCATGTTCTTTCTGACTACTTCCGTATGGCATCTCTCGCAAGCGCCGTCTACGACCTGCTCATTTGCAAGAACGGTCTTGCATGAAGGACACCAGTTGACCGGCGCGTTCTTACGGTAAGCCAGGCCTCTCTTGTAGAGCTCAATGAAGAACCACTGGTTCCATCTGTAGTAATCGGGCATGCAGGTCTTTACCTCGTAGTCCCAATCTACTGTCGTGCCCATAGCCCGGAGCTGCTTTTCCATTGTATCGATATTCTTGAGGGTCGAATCCTGGGGATGAATACCTGTCTTGATGGCATAGTTCTCAGCAGGGAGTCCGAAAGAGTCGAATCCCATGGGGTGGAAGAGGTTATAACCCTGCATGTGCTTGAACCTTGCCCAGGAGTCTGTCAAGGAGTAGTTGTACCAGTGACCCAAGTGTAGGTTAGCGCCGGAAGGATAAGAGAACATCTCGAGGCAGTATAGCTTCTCGCCCTCTGCATCCGGATTGAACTTGTAAAGGCCTGTCTGCGCCCATTTTGCCTGCCACTTCTTGTCGGTCTCAATTGAATAACTCATGTTAAAAGACTCCTTATTCTTATAATTGAACAACTAATTATACTCCGATGTTTTGGGAAATTACATAGAGATAATTTGTCTAATTTCGAACCGGTAGTTCGATTTTAGGGAATTATCAGATGAACGTACAGTCCTCAAATGCCTACAAATCGCCTCAAAATGAAACCTGATTGTCACTTAAAATAGGGCATCGCGTAATTGATTTTTATAAATCGTGATGTAATAATAAATTGAATTTTTGCGAACTAACGCGCCAAATAAGGCGTTTTCGAATATATGAGGTGAAAAAATTATGGGTTTAGGCATGGAAATCGGTGTCGATCTCGGCACCAGCAGCGTTCTTGTTTACATCAGAGGTAAGGGTATCGTTCTTAAGGAACCCTCTGTTGTTGCTGTCAACAGCAAGACCGGTAAGGTCCTCGCTGTAGGCGAATCCGCTTCGCTCATGCTCGGCCGTACTCCCGGTATCGTAGAAGCCATCAGACCTTTGCGTGAAGGCGTTATTTCCGATTTCAGAGCTACGGAAGTTATGCTCAAGGCCTTTATCGGCCGTGTCTGCACAGGTCTCCGCGCCACATATTTCAAGCCTACTATCGTAGTCTGCGTTCCTTCGGTCATCACACCCGTTGAGCAGCAGGCAGTAGAGAACGCATGCCGTCACGCTGGCGCTAAGGACGTATTCCTCATCAGAGAGCCTATCGCTGCAGCCATCGGCGCAGGTATTGATATCACAAAGGCTTGCGGTTCAATGGTCGTAGACATCGGCGGCGGTACGACAGATATCTCCGTTATCTCACTTTGCGAACCTGTTGTTGATGCATCCTTAAAGGTAGCAGGCGACAAGTTTGACGAAGCTATCATCAAGCACGTCAGAAAGAGACATAACATCCTCATCGGTGAGAAGACAGCAGAGAAGCTCAAGATCGAGATCGGCTGTGCTTATCCGAGAGATGAAGAGCTTACTTTGGACGTTCAGGGAAGAAACATCATCACAGGTCTTCCTTCAACGGTTACAGTATCTTCCACAGAGATGCTCGAAGCATTGGAAGAGCCTATCACACAGATTTTTGAAGCAGTTCATAACGTACTCGAGAGAACACCTCCGGAACTCATGGCAGATATCTCCCAGAGAGGTATCGTTATGACAGGCGGCGGTGCTATGCTCTACGGTCTTGATCACATGCTTTCCAACAGGATCGGTATCGACGTATACCTCGCTCAGGACCCTGTATCCTGCGTTGTTATCGGTACAGGTAAGGCGCTCGATATGATGGATAAATTTGCGGCACTTTCTGATAACTAAAGCTTATTCGATTGACTGAAACAATAACAAATGTTATATTATGCGCGTCGGGTGAAGTCCCCGGCGCGCATTCGTTTTATTTCGATATTTTCCTTTTCTAGTTTGAAGTTTGATATCTCTTTTTAAGCAGTATTGCGCATAATAGGAATTTTGCGACTATTTTAATTTTCGAAAGGCGTTTATGGACGATTTTGACAACCTGAATTCTAAGACGGATTCTGACTTAAGACAGATAGCTGTCGCTTTTGGTGACTTCACACCGGAAGAAGCGGAATCAAAGACAAGAGACGAACTCCTCATGGCTATCACAGGCGCGAAAGACATCGGAGACATCACTCCCGTAGATCTTTCCGAAGATCCTGTACCCGTTAAGCCGGCAGCTATTCCGGAACCCATGAAGAGCACGGAAAACCAGAAGTCACTGGACGAGCTGATCGTTGATGTCGGCAGGACCGCAAGGTTCGAGACAAATGAACTGGCTGATGCAATGATCAAGGCAGAGAAAAAGGAGAAAAAAGTGGCTAAGAAAGTAACTGAAGAAGCTGCAGCAGAGCCTAAGGAAGAGAAGAAGGCTGAGAAGAAGCCCGCTAAGCGTACTTCCAAGAAAGCTGCCAAGGCTGAAGAAACTCCCGCTGAAGCTGCGCCCGCTGATGCTCCTGCAGCAGAAGCACCTGCAGAAGAGCCCAAAAAGGCTGAGAAGAAGACTGCAGCTAAGACTAAGAAGACCAGAACTTCAAAGAAAAAGGAAGAAACTCCTGCTGAAGAAGTTAAGGCTGAAGAGCCTACTCCCGTTGAGGCTCTGGCAGCTGCCGCTGAGGCAGAGGCTGCGCCTGCAGAAACAACACCTGCAGCTGAAGCTGCTGTTGAAGCCAAGGCAGATGAGAAGAAGCCTGAACAGCAGGCTCAGGCTCAGGGCAAGCACGGCAGATCAAGGAGAAGAAAGATCACTTTCGGTCCCGGCCAGGATACAAAGACAGTAGAGACTGTCGAAGAAGTTCCTGCTGAGACAGAGGAAGAAATCCCTGAAGTAGTTCTTCCCGTTGAGATCGAGATCGAGGGCGTTCTCGCTATCAACAACAACGAAGGCAACAAGAACGATTTCTGCGGATTCGTTCACAGAAATAACTATCTGCCCGGTGAGGATGACGCTTATGTCCCGGGCCAGATGATAAAGAGAATGGGACTTCGCAGAGGCGACTACATCAAGGGCTTCGCGATCCCGAAGCGCGGCAAGGACAGATATGCTCCCTTGAAGCGCATTACTGAAGTAAACGGCATCCCTGTAATCGAGAATGATTACGAGAACATCAGAAGACGTCCCAAGTTTGAGAGCCTCACAGCTATCTATCCTGATGAGAGACTTGATCTGGAGACTGAGAAGGAAGACATTTCCACAAGGATCATCGACCTTTTCTCGCCTATCGGTAAGGGCCAGAGAGGTATGATCGTTTCTCCTCCGAAGGCAGGTAAGACGATCCTCCTCCAGAAGGTCGCAAACTCTATCACAGCTAACAATCCTGACTGCGTACTTATCGTTCTCCTCATCGACGAGCGTCCTGAGGAAGTTACGGACATGCAGAGAAATATTTCCGGCGAGGTCGTTTACTCCACATTCGACAAGCGACCTGAGAATCACGTAAGAGTAACTGAGCTCGTGCTCGAGAGAGCTATGAGACTTGTTGAGCTCGGCAAGGACGTAGTAATCCTTTTGGACTCCATGACAAGACTTGCAAGAGCTTACAACCTTACGATCAACCCTACAGGAAGAACCCTGTCAGGCGGTCTTGATCCGGGATCACTTTACGGACCTAAGAGATTCTTCGGTGCCGCACGTAATATCGAGCACGGCGGATCCCTCACGATCCTCGCAACGGCTTTGATCGAGACCGGTTCAAGGATGGACGAAGTTATTTTCGAGGAATTCAAGGGAACAGGCAACATGGAAGTTACTCTCGACAGAAAGCTCGCAGACAGAAGAGTTTTCCCGGCTATCGCAGTCGACAAGTCCGGTACGAGAAGAGAAGACCTCCTGCTTACGCCCGAAGAGCTCGATGCGGTATGGCTCATCAGAAGAAGGATCGCAGAGGCAGATACGATCACTGCTACCAACGCAGTCATCAGCTTTATGGAGAAGACGACGAGCAACAAGTCCTTCGTGCTTTCCGTAAAGAAATCTTTTGCTACCGATTGACAACCGCATACGATTCAAGTAATATAGCAAGGCTAACACGAAGAATCCGGTATGACATACGTGAGTTTAGGATTACGCGTCATATCTTTGATTGAGAGGTGAAAGGACATGAAAGAAGGAATTCATCCTAAGACGCAGGTCGTAACAGTTAAGTGCGCATGCGGCAACACATTCGAGACTCTTTCCACAAAGAGTGATCTCAGAGTTGATATCTGCTCTAACTGCCATCCGTTCTATACAGGCAAGCAGAAGCTCGTTGATACAGGCGGACGTGTTGATAAGTTCAAGAAGAGAATGGAAAAGGCTTAATTCTCGTTCAACTAAAGCTAACAAGAGGTTGCCAAATACGGCAACCTCTTTTGTTTTGGCCAAAAAGGGTTACATTCCCTTATTTTGCCTTTTGTTTGTAACACCAATGCTCTTTTTATTTGTTATACTCACATCAGAATGCACAATTATGCTTAGACAAGGGGAAATATATGTCAGAGAATAACAGTGACATGAAGATATTGACCGAAGAACAGGTCAGGGAGATCACGCCCGAGCAGATGGCTCAGGATATTGATCTTGTACCCGAAATGCAGCCCAAGGCTCCTGCGAAGGCAGCGAAAAAGAAGAAAAAGAAGTGCTGCGAGCCCGTAAAGAAGACTTCCATAGGCGGTCAGGCGCTCATTGAGGGCGTCATGATGGTCGGCCCTTCGAGAACTGCGATGGCAGTAAGAAAAGGCGACGGCACGATCCATGTTGAAGAGATAAAGCAGAGCGAAAAGACCACTTATTTTGAGAAGGTCCCTTTTATACGCGGCTGCATCAGATTCTATAAGATGCTCGTTACAGGTACCGGCGCGCTCATGAAGGCCGCTGATATCTCTGAAGAGGGTAAGCCCGAAGAACATAAGGAAGGCGAGAAGAAGTCCCGTCTTGACGAGTTTGCCGAGAGGCACTTCAATGTCATGATGACCATCTCGGCCATTGTCGGCATCCTTCTTTCCGTAGGCCTTTTCATCCTCGCACCCAGACTTATCGTTGATATCGGAGCTAAGTTCATCCCCGAAGAACTCAAAGAGCTCACCTGGATGACGGTTGCCCTTAACGTTGCAGAAGGCTTGTTGAGACTGCTCATCTTCCTCTTCTATCTGATATTTGCTTCCAGCCTCAAGGACATCAAGAGAGTATGGCGTTATCACGGAGCTGAGCATAAGACGATCGCCTGCTATGAGGCAGGACTCCCGCTTACAGTCGAGAATGTTTTGAAGCAGACACGCTTCCATCCCCGCTGCGGAACATCCTTCATGTTCAATGTGCTTGCGATCTCCATCATCATCTATACGGTTATCGGTATCTTCACGGGCGCCCAGCCCATGTGGGTCAACGCCCTTATCAGAGTAGGCTGCATCCCGATCATCTGCGGTATCTCTTTCGAGGTCCTGAAGTTTGTCGGAAGACACGACAGGAACTTTTTATGCAGATTCTTGTCCAAGCCCGGTCTCTGGCTCCAGAAGTTCACTACCCAGGAGCCTGATGCTCCCATAGTCGAGGTTGCCATTGCTTCCATGCAGGCAGTCATTCCGGAGAACAAGGAAGATGACATCTGGTAATGACGGACTTTTAAGTCTTCTCGAGCGTTCGGGAGATGATGAAGCTTCGTTGGACCTTAAGATCCTTAAGGAAGAATTCGAAGGCGAAGAATTAGAAAAAGCTGTTAAGAGGCGCGCTAATGGCGAGCCTCTTGCTTATATTCTGGGATACCGTCATTTCTATAAGGAATGCTATAAGGTATGCCCGGGCGTCCTCATCCCGAGAGCAGATACTGAGATCGTAGTCGAATCCGCGCTGAAATTTCTCGGCATAAATGAGATGGCGACAGGCGATCTTCTTAAGATCCCTTCATACGGGAAAGACCTGTCAGACATAAGATTTGCGGACCTTTGCACAGGCACGGGCTGTATCGGCATATCCCTTGCAAACGAGATATCAAGAAGGGGAGGCAGGGCTTTTGGATGCCTTGTAGACATCAGCGATACCGCGATCGCCGTTGCTTCCGGGAATGTCACATCACAGGCACTTAAGCCTGAAGATATTAAGATACTTAAGCATGACGTGCTTGGCACGGTGCCTGAGCTTGGAAAACTCGATCTTATCTTATCCAATCCGCCTTATATTACTAATGGCGAGATGGAAGAGTTAGACCCGCAGGTCAAAGACCACGAGCCTGATCTGGCTTTAAGGGCAGGCGATAAGGGTATGGATTTCTATGCACCCCTTGCAGATATCGCCATCAAGCTCCTTAAAGACGGTGGCGCGCTTATAGTTGAGCATGGGTTCGGGCAGGGAGACCTTGTTCGCGAGTTTTTCGCGAAGGCCGGCCTTCATGACTGCATGACAATAAGGGATTACGGAGCTAATCCCAGAGTTACCATAGGAATCAAGTGATCAATTAGTCTCGATATACTGCGAGACGCAGATGTGGCGGCCGTCGACGTCCTCGAAGACGAACTGGCGGTTAGTGCCCTGGCTCTGCGCGGCCTTTGCTTCAGGCAGGTCTTCGACGATCTTAATGCCGTTGCCTGCGACTTCGTTATGAAGAAGGAAGGGCTCGGAGCAGTATATGTACATGTCGTATTTGATGCCGAATTCTCTTGCGGGCTTAGTTATGGCGCCTTCGCTCTGCACAAGTACAATGGCGATGTTATCCCTGTAGAGCTTTATGTGAGGCATAGCCTCGTCGTCTAAGTGAGCGGCCTTGAAGCCGAGCTTGTTCTCGTAGAAAAGAGCTGTCTTGTAGATATCTTCGCAAGCGAAGACCGCAGCCTGGCTGTTCATGAGAAGAAGTCTGTCGCTGCCTTCTTCTTCGCCTTCTTCAGGTGCTTTTGCAGGAGCTTCGCTGCCTGAACTGAACTGATAGCCCAAAAGCGGAGTGCCGAATACCTTCTCGTGATCAGCAAGGGAATTTACATAGTCGGATCTCTTTTTGATCTCGTCGTTGGTCAGTGTGGAAGGGATGTCAGCCAGATACTCGACCTTCTCTAAGTACTCAAGAAGGTTCATAAGCCTTACATGAAGGGGATTGATGTCTGATGTGGCGGGCACCTCGGCGCCTCTTCCGTGGATGAACATCATGCCGTGCTCAACGGCTTCTGCGGGAAGTCCTGCGTAAAGATGCATGAGAAGGTTCATCTCATCTGAAGCCTTTTCCTCTGTACCGCCCTTTGCTATGGACTTCTCGATCATCTCGAAAACGAGATTCATATCATGTAAAGGATATTCTTTATTAAGCATCGGTTACTCCCTTAAGAAATAATGGTCTTAATATAACAAAGTGAATCAGAAAATGACAGAAGAGCCCTGTTTTTTCAATGAAAACAGCCCTGAAAAAATTTTTTCAAAAAATGCTATATTTTTTGTAACGAATCTCAGATTTCTCCGTCTAACAGGTGAGATCACAAAAGAAAGGTTAGTTGATACGTGGATAAGAATACCGCAGAAAAGCTATATGAAGCCTTTTATATGAAGGTATTCTCTTACGTTATGACGCTTGCCAAGGATCGGAATGACGCCGAGGAGATAACCCAGGAGACCTTTTTCAGGGCGATATCAACTGATAAGGCCTTCAAGGGAGAGAGCGAGAGCTTCACGTGGCTTTGTGCTATCGCAAAGAACATCTTTATAGATGAGAAGCGGCGTTACGCAAGACAGGATGAGGAACTTACAGAAGAGCTTCCGGATACAAATAAAGGGATAGAGGAGAAGCTCACCGAAAGGGACACATCACTGAAGATCCATTTAATACTCCATCAGCTGGAGGAGCCGTACAAGGAAGTTTTCCAGCTGAGGGTATTCGGCGAACTGTCATTCGCGGAGATCGGTTCTATCTTCGGAAAGACCGAGACCTGGGCCCGGGTCACGTATCACAGAGCCAGACTAAAGATCAAGGAAAGGATGGATGAAAATGAAATATAATTGCGATTTGATCTCAGATCTTCTTCCGTTATATAAAGATGACATCTGCAGCGAAGCATCCAGAAAGATAGTCGAAGAACATCTCGCCGAATGCCCTGACTGCAAGAAGATCCTAAACAGTCTTAATGACGTTACCATAGATGAAAAGATCGTTAAGGAAAAAGAAGAGGTAATCAATTCCCAGGCCAAGTTCTTTAAGCGTAAGAGCGCTTTTGCGGGCAGCATCATCGGACTTATCTTCTCGATACCGATCTTGGTATGCCTTATCGTTAACCTGGCAACAGGCGCAGGACTTACATGGTTCTTTATCGTACTCGCGGCGATCCTTGTCGCAGCGTCAGTGATCATTGTGCCGCTCATGGTCCCCGAGAATAAGATGCTGACCACGATGGGAGCATTTACCGCAAGCCTTATGGTATTGTTCGGTGTTATAAACATCTACACACAGGGAAGATGGTTCTTCGTAGCAGCCTCAGCAACACTCTTCGGACTGACAATGTTCTTCGCGCCTTTTATCTGCTTCAGAAGACCTGTCAAAAACTACTTAAAGAACTCTAAAGGCCTTGCAATCATGTGCGCATATACTGCAACATTCGCGCTCATGATGCTCTGCATCGGTCTTCACGTTAAGGAGCGCATGTTCTTCCCGATGGCATTCGCTATCGCTATGCCGCTCGTGGCAATGGCATGGGCTATCTTCGCAACTATCAGATATCTCCGCGTCAATGCAGTCCTTAAGACAGGCATCTGCATTACGGCAGTAGGCATTTTATCCGGCATTCTGTCACACATGACAGCTATGGCAACAGTTAAGGAAGCTACAAACGGTGTCGTTATGTATTCGGATCCCTGGCTGCCGCTCATGCTCTCGATCGGATCGGTCGGCCTGCTTCTTGCAGGAATCGGAGCATTAATCATGATTTTCAAGAGAGGAAAAAAGAATGAGAACAAATAAACTTATCGCAGGCGCTCTGGCGCTCATCGTACCTTCAACACTTTGCCTTACAGGCTGCAGCTTCGGCGTTTTCAATACCTTTACATACACATACGATAACAGCGAAAAATACACTGCAGGTGACCGCGAGATCGACGATAAGATCACTGCTATCGACATCGATTATGTATCAGGTGACGTAACGCTTAACGGAAGCGACACTGATAAGGTTACTGTTAAGGAGACTTCAAATAAGGACCTCGACGACGCCCACAAGGTACACACCTGGGTCGACGGCAGCACTCTCTATGTAAGATACTGCGAATCTGCAAAGAGCATCAATTTTAACAATATCAACAAAAAGCTCGAGCTCAATATTCCCGGTGCGCAGGAGCTGGATAATCTTAACGTTAAGATCTCTTCCGGCGATCTTAAGTGCAGCGGTGTAACAACAGGCAAGCTTAATGCGAACTCTTCTTCAGGAGACGTCGGCATCAGATGCAAGGCATCCGATATTGAGCTCAAAGTATCATCCGGTGATATCGTCCTTGATCAGGAAGGTATGGGCGGCTCTGTCAGCATCAAGTCTTCTTCGGGCAAAGTGAATTACACCCAGACCGGCAGCAATGACCAGATCAGCATCAAGTCTTCTTCCGGCGGAGTAATCGCAAGTGTAGAGAAGGCATCGGGCCTCACTGTAGATGTAAGCTCAGGCGATATTACAGTTAATGCTGATGATATAGCTGACTTTAGTGCAAAAGCTTCCAGCGGCGACCTTGATATCACTCTCGGCAATATTCCGCAGACGTCAAAGATCGACTCAAGCTCCGGCGATGTCAAGTTATTTGTTCCCGAGACAGCTGATATGACTGCAAACATTAAGATCTCCAGCGGATCATTTAATTCCCAGCTTCCTTTCTCAAAGGATGGAAAGACTTACACCTGCGGAAACGGTTCTTCCACAATGGATATCCGTGTATCCTCCGGTGATGTCGATATCAAAGTGATCTGACCCCGGGTTTTCGAAATAAAGATCTTAAAGGGCTGTCTCTTTTTAAGGGACAGCCTTTTGATATATTCTCCCTGTTGTTCTACAATACTGTACTGTCAGTAAAGACTTTAAGGAGAAGATAATGGCTCAGTTCAAAAAGACAAATGCTATGAGGATCCTCGACAAAGCGGGGATCGATTATACATATCAGGAATATGAGTACGACGAGAATGACCTGGACGGCCATCACGTCGCGGAATACCTTGGCGTGCCCTACGAGGAAGTTTTTAAGACCCTGACCGCCGTATCAGATAAGGGTGAGTATCTCGTGTTCTGCATCTGCGTCGATGACGAGATCGACCTTAAGAAGGCTGCAAAGCTCGCAGGCGTTAAGAGAGTCGACATGATCCATGTCAAAGACCTTCTGAACGTAACAGGCTACATCAGGGGAGGATGTTCTCCAATCGGAATGAAGAAGCAGTACAGGACTTTCATCGATGAGATGGCAGAGTTGGTTGACAGCATATGTGTCAGCGCAGGGCAGAGGGGAGTGCAGTTAAGACTCAAGCCTTCAGACCTGATTTCTTTTACAAATGCCGTAGTCGGCGATTTTGCTGTGCGTGCTTAAAATGTTAGAATTACAAGGAAAAATCGCGAAAAACAGGAAGTGAATTCTCATGTTGGAACCTAAGAGTTTTACGTTGAATGATATCCAAAAGGGCGCCCGCATCTACTTTATCGGTATCGGCGGGATCTCAATGAACGGTCTTGCAAGACTTGCAAAGCATGCGGGATTCGTTGTCGGAGGTTCGGACAACCATCCTTCGGAGAGAACAGAGATCTTAGAAGAGCAGGGCATAAAGATCTATAACAGCCAGATCGCTGCAAACATCGATGATTTTAAGCCCGACTATCTCGTTAAGACCGCTGCCATCCTTCCTCACAATGAAGAGGTAAAAAGGGCAACAGAACTTGATCTTCAGATCTTTGACAGAGCCGAGTTCCTCGGAGCTTTCACAAGAACATATAAGAACGTTATCAACGTTTCCGGTACTCACGGAAAGACTACGACCACCTCTATGATCTCTCTCATGATGATAGACGCGGGGCTTGATCCCACCGTTCATCTCGGTGCCGATCTCGATATCTTCAACGGCACTATCAGAACAGGTTCACACGACCTTCTGGTATCCGAAGCATGCGAGTTTAACAGATCGTTTTTGAACTTCTCATCAACGACGGCAGTTATTACAAATATCGACCACGATCACGTTGACTGCTATCCGGCATTACATGATGTTATCGATGTTTTCGCGCGCTTCATAAGGCTCGTAGATGACAACGGATATGTAGTCGTATCCGGTCACGACAAAAATGTCGCAGAGTCAATAAAAGAAGCTGAAGAATACTTCAAAGAACAGGGAAGAAGATTCCCGCAGATCGTCACTTGCGCAACAGATAACGAGCCCTGCGAAGCTACAGGAAAGCAGGCTGATTTTATTGCAGAGAACATTACTTTCGAGAACGGACTTCCCAAGTTCGACATCGTTATCAGGGGTGAGACTTCCATAAGCGTTCAGCTCAGGATCCCCGGACGCCACAATATAGCAAATGCGCTCAACGCGGCAGCTGCCGCATACCTCAACGGAGCAGCTCCTGACGCTATTCAGAGCGCTCTTAACAGCTTTGCGGGCGCTGACGGAAGATATACTGTCAAGGGCAAGTACAAGGGCTGCGATGTCGTAGTAGATTACGCGCATCATCCGACGGCTGCAAGAGCTACCATCGAGGCAGCTTCAAACATGCCGCACAACGATATCCTCGTAGTGTTCCAGCCTTTGACCTTCAACCGCACCAAGCTTTTGTTCGAAGACTATGTCACAAGCCTTCTGCCCTGCAGGAAGATATTGTTCTCAGAGATCTTTTCCGACAGGGAAAGTGATACTCTCGGTATGTCCAGCAAGCTTATTTCCGATGAGATAAATAAGCGCGGCGGAGATTCTGAGTTCTACGAAGACAGAGAGGAACTCAAAAAGAGGATCGACGAGCTCATTAAGCCCGGAGACATCATCCTCATCCTGGGTCCCGAAGACATAAGGACTTTAGGCGACGAGTTGTGCCCTGAAAAGTAATGAAGAAGAACTCCGGAAGACAGGAAGAGCAGAAGATCGCGCCGCAATACGGATTCCGCAAGCTGCGCCCTCTTAAGATACCCAAAGCAGCGTGGTTTGCGCTCCTTTTGGCGCTCGTCATGGCGGTAGTCCTGTTCGTTCTTTACGGAGCATCTTTCAAGGGCACTAAGAATGCCGACAAGACTCTGGTCATATATTCTGACGGTACAACTATACCTGACGTATCGTTCCGCAACAGCATGGCAGCGGCAGGTTTTGACTATGTCATAGTAGAGCCGGACAAGCACAGCTCCAAGCCTGGTTTTGTATATGAGCTTCCCAAAGACTGCGCCAAGGACGATGTTGTCGTCTGCGCGATCGGCGCTGACGCTTTTAAGGTCATGAACGACCTGTTGTCTTCGGGCGCGGGCAATATCGAAGGCTATGTCCTGGTAGCGCCCGATTATCCCGGAAATGCCGCACTGGAAGGCTACACAAGCGATTATCCCGCTTTGCCGTGCGCGATCTTCGGACTTGACAGCAAGGCCAAGACTTCAAGCGAATTAAGCGGCTCCCAGATGATCTTCGAGAAGATCTCGGGCGTCGACACGATGTACGGACATGCGGCACAGAGAGGCAAGATCTCGCCTTCGAAGGTATATATCTCGCCCAACCAGATGAGATATCTGTCGCTGTCATCTTCCAAGTCCGGCACAGGAGCGCTCCTGGCTTCGCCCTCATTCCAGAGCGAGCTTTCCCAGTATCTCGGAACGACATTCGGAAGAGGCTATTCGTCTTCGAGGGTCAACGTCTGGTTTGTAATGCTCACGTTCGCATTATGCCTTTCAATTACAGCTCTTGCGCTGTTCCTGTTCATGGTCCCGGTATCGGTCCCCGACAAAGGACAGAGAGAGCTTAAAGGGAGAGACAGCCTCGGAGCGATAATATTCCTGGGCATTTCCGGCTGGATAGCGCTCTGCGGCGGCATCATGACACTTATTCCGCAGGCAAATTTCGCTGCAAGGTATGTGGCAATATATGCCCCGGTACTCATAATCGGCCTTATGGCCATAGCCCAGATCAGGCTTTTATCCGACAAGAAGATCAATTACTACCGCAAGGATAACGGCCCCACGATCTTCTCCGCATCCGTCCTTACCGGAGTCACCGAGATAATGGTGATCGTTGCAGCGGCTTTGAACCTTACCAATGTCGAAAAGTCCTTTAAGGACACCGGCAATCTGGTGGCAGCCCTTGCGGTATTCGTTGTTATGAGCCTTGCAGCTGTCGGCCTGATCCTTGCCGATAAGAAGTCGAGATTCTCCGGCCAGGGCCCCGCAGCTTATTTTGCCAGCCCGATGTACTTTTTTGAGGCGCTTTTGCCTCCGCTCGTAATACTGATCATCGCCCTGATAAACAGAGCAACGGATCTGGTATGGGCTTCTTTGACGGGATTGGCTTTGGGAACGCTGCCGTTCATCTGCGCTACGCCGATCAAGAGGATCTCGGATTTTTATGAGATAACGGGACTTGTTTTCGGTCTTGTCGCATCACTTATCGTGTTTGTCGGAGCATAAAAGATCGAAAACTGACAGTCTCTATATATTTATATTGACTTTTTCGGACCCCTGGTGGTATTATACGTCGGTGACCGCATGCAACGGGCTTTTTTAAATGCGCTTATTTTTGGCGCTGCCTTGGGTTAAAGCAGCGAGACTGGAAGAACAGGAGGAATGAATATGTACGCAGTAATTAAGACAGGCGGCAAGCAGTACAAGGTTTCTGTTGACGATGAGATCTTCGTCGAGAAGCTTGAAGGTGAGGCTGGCAGCCAGGTTACTTTCGAGGATGTACTTGCAGTATCCGATGACAACGGTATCGTAGCAGGCGATGTTAAGGCTACCGTTACAGGCGAGATCGTTAAGCAGGGCAAGAACAAGAAGGTTATCGTCTCTAAGTACAAGGCTAAGAAGGGCTACAGAAGAAAGAACGGCCACAGACAGCCTTACACACGTGTACTTATCAAGGCTATCAACGCGTAAGTCAGGGCGTAAAGCTTTATGATTTCCGTTATCGTCAACAGGGAAGGTAATCTGATCCGTGCGATATATGCGAACGGACACGCAGGTTACGACGAACCCGGAAGAGACATCATCTGCAGCGGAGTATCAACATTACTTTTTACTGCAGCGAGTGCTCTGGAAGATATTTGCGGTTACGACAGTGAATCTTTCTTCCGGATCAGCGGTGAAGGTACCGAGGATGTCAATCTTAGGATAACGGTTCCCGATACGGGAGACGATGAGACAAAGAACAGGGCTCAGGTAATTATGAGAACTTGCGAATTAGGTCTTATCGGGATAGCAAGAGATTATAACGACAGTAAAAAGAAGTACGTAGAGATTATTAATTCAAGAACACCGGAGGTGTAATTATGATTAAGTTTAATTTACAGCTCTTCGCACATAAGAAGGGAATGGGTTCCACCAAGAACGGCCGTGAGTCCCAGTCCAAGAGATTAGGCGCGAAGAAAGGTGACGGACAGTCAGTTCTGGCCGGCAATATTCTTGTAAGACAGCGCGGTACTAAGATCCATCCCGGCACAAACGTCGGTATCGGATCTGACGATACACTTTTCGCTTTGATCGACGGTAAGGTCAAGTACGAGCGTATGGGCAAGGATAAGAAGCAGGTTAGCGTTTATCCTGTAGCCTGATTTTAGGTAACAAGAAGAGACCAAACAGAGCAGTCTTCCGCTATATAGGCGTGGACTGCTCTTGATTTTGAGGGAGAATCAGATGTTTATAGATCACTCTAAGATATATGTTAAGGCCGGTGACGGCGGTAATGGCGCGCTCAGTTTCCATACCGAGAAGTATATTACCAACGGCGGTCCGGACGGCGGTGACGGCGGAGACGGCGGTAACGTCATCCTGCAGGCTGCGCCGAATCTGACGAGCCTTCAGAACTTCAGATTCAAGCATAAGTTCATTGCCGAGAACGGTGCCAAGGGCATGGGCAAGAAGATGTACGGAAGACGCGGCGAAGACCTTGTTATCGGTGTTCCCGTAGGAACTGTCGTTAAAGATACAATGACAGGTGACATCATTGCCGATCTCACGGAGCCCGGTCAGAAGATCGTCGTTGCCAGAGGCGGCAAGGGCGGCCTCGGCAACATGCATTATGCCAATTCCGTAAGACAGGCTCCGCAGTTCGCTACACCCGGTGCGCCCGGCGAAGAAAGAGAACTCTCGATCGAGTTAAAGCTCATCGCAGACTGCGGCCTCGTAGGATTCCCCAATGCGGGCAAATCCACTCTGCTCTCTGTCTTAACAAGAGCAAAGCCGAAGATCGCGGACTATCCGTTCACGACATTAGAGCCTGTACTTGGCGTTGTATCCAAGGATGATTTCTCATATGTCATCGCGGATATCCCGGGTATCATCGAGAATGCCCACGAAGGCGCGGGCTTAGGCCACGACTTCTTAAGACACATCGAGAGAACAAGGCTTCTCGTCCATGTTGTCGATCTTTCGGCATCAGACGGAAGAGATCCGATAGAAGATTTTAAGACGATAAATAACGAGCTCGAAGAATTCAGCTTAGAGCTTGCACAAAGACCTCAGATCGTTGTCGGCAACAAGTGCGACGGCGTATCTGAAGAAGACGCACAGAAGTTCGTAGACACAGTAAAGTCAATGGGTTACGAGGATGTATACATCATCTCCGCAGCAGGCATGATCGGTGTCAGCGAACTCGCTGACAAGATCACTGAAGCAGTCAGCAAGCTTCCTCCCACGATCCTTCACGATATCGCAGAGGGCGGAGAGAGAGTCTACACATTTGACGAAGGCAAGAAGTACGAGATCATCATCAATGAGGACGGCAACTTTGAAGTCACCGGAAAGTGGATCAACAAGATCTTCAATTCAACGAACTTCGAAGATACCGAATCGACCAACTTCTTCCAGAGAACCCTTGAGAATGAAGGTGTTTTCGAGGAGCTCAAGAAGATGGGCGTTAAGGAAGGTGACACTGTCAAGGTCTGTGATCTGGAATTCGATTATTATGACTGACATTTCATAATTGAACGGTTTTATTCACGATTTATTAACAAACGTTCCCTTATGATGCCTTAATGGTTGTGTATTATTCTAACTGTAAGATGACATCGCAATAGCGTGAGTTTTGAGTTTGTTTGTAGGATGCCGCAGTAAAACCTGCGGCATCTTTTTGTTTGCGGGCTTTTGCAGTGATGTTTTTTTCTATTATTTAGAGTAAAATATATGGGATTTAGGAAGGTGAAGGGAACATCATGAATTTTTTTGTGCAGATTTTTACTAACAGAATACTGGTCGTAGGCATTGTGTCATGGTTTTTGGCGCAGGTCTTTAAGATGATCAGTAATTTTATGCTGACAAAGAAATTCAGTATCGAGAGACTTTTTGGCGACGGAGGTATGCCGAGCGGTCATACCGCGACAGTTGTTTCCGTTGCGACCGCGACAGGCCTTTACGAAGGCTTTGATTCGGCTTTCTTTGCTGTTGCCGCGATCCTTGCGATCATCGTAATGCACGACGCCATGAACGTCAGATATCAGGCAGGTAAGCAGGCTGCGCTTCTTAATGTTATGGCAGAGACATTTGAAAAGCTTACCGGTGAGGATCTCCCTAATGAAGAGAAGCTTAAAGAGCTCCTCGGCCACACTCCTCTGCAGGTTGCCGCAGGCTTTGTTTTAGGCGTCTGCACTGCTGTCGGAATGTATTTTATTTTCGGATAATCCCATGATTGCCGACGATATCCGTATAGAATTATCGAATCTCCAGGACCTCAAATACAGGGATCTCCAGATAACCACGATCCCTTCGGTCGCATCTGACAGGATTACTGGTGTAAGGACGCCTCAGCTTCGCGCGCTGGCTAAAGAATTATCCAAGAGGGAAGACATATCTCTGTTCCTCGAAGATCTGCCTCACAAGCTTTTCGAAGAAGACCAGCTTCATGCTTTTATCCTGTCAGGAATGAAGGATGCAGAAGAATGCATCAGGCTCGTTGATAAATTCCTTCCTTATGTTGATAACTGGGCTACTTGCGACCAGATGTCGCCGAAGGTCTTTAAGAAGAATAAGAAGCTTTTGCTCGAATATGTCAACACATGGATAAAGTCTGACAAGACTTACGTCAAGCGCTTTGCGATCGGCATGCTCATGGAGCATTTCTTAGATGAGGATTTTAAGCCTTCGTATCTTTCCAAGGTCGCGAAAATCCGTTCTGACGAATACTATGTCAACATGATGATCGCCTGGTATTTTGCGACAGCGCTCGCAAAGCAGTACGAACGGACACTGCCGTTTATCGAAGAACAAAAACTGGATAAATGGACACACAACAAGTCGATTCAAAAAGCAGTAGAGAGCTACCGCATAACACCCGAACAGAAAGAATATCTCAAGACGTTGAGAAGAAAGGCATGAAGCCATGATCTACACAGTTACACTTAATCCCGCAGTCGATGTAAGTCTTCATGTAAAAGACGGACTTATGCCCGGAAGCATCAACAAGTCATATGGCGTCAGGACCGATCCCGGCGGCAAGGGCATCAATGTGTCCAAGACACTTAAGGTATTGGGAAAGAAATCCGTTATCTGCATCGGTGTATGCGGCGATGACGGAGACAGGCTCCTTAGGATGCTCGATCATATCGGTGCCGAAGTGATCAGTGTCAGATATCCTTCCGGCAACACCAGGATCAATGTAAAGATCACGGGTGAGAACGGCGTTACTACAGACATCAACGGCGAAGGCCCTCTTTATGACAGAGATACGATCGTAAATCTTACCGCGCTCATCCGCGAGAGACTTACTGACGGTGATACTGTCGTAATCTCGGGAAGGCCGCCTCTCGGAGCACCTGCCGATATCTATGCGGATCTTATAAAGAGCTTCAGTGAAGTTCCGGGCGTTAAGGTGATCCTTGATGCTTCAGACAGATATCTCATCGAGGGCCTTTTTGCAAAGCCCTATGCCGTTAAGCCCACATGCGAGGAGCTCGAGATCGATAACGATTCCGACAGCGCCAAGAGTGAGGCAAGCGAGATCGTTCTGCGCGGCGTAAAGCGCTGTCTCATCTCCATGGGAAGCGTGGGAGCAGTATACGCAAGTTCGGATCACGAAGCAGTATACTCCAGAGCTCTGGACGTTAAGGCCAACTGCACCACAGGCTGCGGAGACGCAATGACAGCAGGCCTTGCATACGCTGCGGAAGAAGATCTTTCATCTGAAGAGACATTCAGGCTCTGCATGGCTCTCGCGGGCGCCGAAGCAGAGACGGAAGGAACGAATCCGCCTTCCAAGGAACGAGTATCGGAATTGCTGGACAGTTTCCCGATTTGAGGACAACCTGTCCCTGCGTCATTGCAGTACAAGAACAAACGTTCTATAATTGATTCAGAAGACTAATCCTTTTGAAAGCAGCGGGATACACGATCTATGTTTAAACTGGTTTCAGATTTTAAGCCGTCAGGCGACCAGCCTGAAGCGATAAACACCCTCGTACAGGGCATCAAGGACGGGATGAAGGCTCAGACCCTTCTCGGTGTCACGGGCTCGGGCAAGACCTTCACCATGGCCAACATCATAGAGAAGGTGCAAAGGCCGACTCTTGTTCTCGCGCACAATAAGACCTTGGCAGGCCAGCTCTATGCCGAGTTCAAGGAGCTGTTCCCTGAGAATGCCGTAGAGTACTTTATCTCATACTACGATTACTACCAGCCTGAAGCATATATCGCCGCTACGGATACTTATATCGAGAAGGACTCGTCTATAAACGACGAGATCGACCGTATGCGCCACGAAGCTACCAAGTCCCTTCTTACAAGAGACGATGTCATCATCGTAGCTTCCGTTTCCTGCATCTACGGCATCGGTGAGAAGGATGATTATCTTGCTCTCGCACTCATGCTCGAGACAGGCCTTGAGGTACCCATGGATGTCGTTATGGCTCAGCTCATCAACATGCAGTATTCGCGTAATGACTTCGATCTGCAGAGAGGCACCTTCAGGCGCAAGGGCGATGTTATCGATATCTGGACACCTGATTCCGAACATACGCTTACTAGAATAAGCTTTTTCGGTGACGAGATAGATAAGATAAGCTACGTCGATGCGATCACCGGCAAGACGGAGTATACCAAAGACTACATTGAGCTCTTTCCTGCCTCCCACTATGCGACAGGCAGGGCCAAGCTCAACAAGGCCATAGACAGGATCGAAGCAGAGCTCGAGGTAAGGCTTAAGGAGTTAAGGGAGGCAGGCGACATGATCGCCGCGTACCGCCTTGAGCAGCGCACCCGCTACGATATGGATATGTTAAGGGAGACGGGCTTCTGCAAGGGCATCGAGAACTACTCCAGGCACATTGCGGGAAGAGAAGAGGGAGAACCTCCATGCACATTGATGGACTTCTTCCCGGATGATTTCCTTCTGTTCATCGATGAGTCCCACCAGACGATCCCTCAGGTCGGCGCCATGTATAACGGCGACAGATCCCGTAAAGAGATGCTCGTCCAGTACGGCTTCAGGCTTCCTTCGGCATTCGATAACAGGCCGTTGAAGTTTGCCGAGTTTGAGCAGCGCATGGGCCAGACTGTTTTTGTAAGCGCTACTCCTGCAGACTATGAGAAGGAACACAGCGAACAGATAGTAGAGCAGATGATAAGACCTACGGGCCTTCTTGAGCCTGAGATCTTCATCCGCCCTGTCGAAGGACAGATCGAAGATATTTTGGCCATGCTTAAGGAGCAGAAGAAGACAGGCGATAAGAGCCTTATCATGACGCTCACAAAGAGAATGGCAGAAGACCTGACAGACTTCCTTAAGAAAGAGAATATCAGGGTCACTTATCTGCACTCGGACATCAAGGCCGTGGAGCGTATGCAGATACTGAATCAGCTCAGAAATGATGAGATCGACGTCATCGTCGGCATCAATCTCTTAAGGGAAGGTATCGATCTTCCTGAAGTATCGCTCCTTATGATCCTCGATGCCGATAAGGAAGGCTTCTTGAGATCCGAGAGATCGCTCATCCAGATAATCGGACGATGTGCCCGTAATGATCACGGCAGGGTAGTCCTCTATGCTGATGAAGTCACTGATTCCATGATGAACGCCGTCTCTGAGACTAACCGCAGAAGAAAGATCCAGGAAGAGTACAATAAGGCTAACGGTATTACGCCTAAGACCGTCAAGAAGGCGGTAAGAGACGTCTTCGACATCGTTGCCGAGAACAGCAGGGATTCTTCGGGCAAGGGCAGAGGCAAGTCCTCCAAGGGAGGCATAGATGCTGCAAGGCTCATTAACGAAGGCGTATCCGGCGGAACGGAAGAAGAGAACAACAAGCTTATCGATAAGCTTACGATAGAGATGACCAAGGCTGCCAAGGATCTTGATTTCGAGAGGGCGGCTGAGATAAGAGACATAATCATCGAGCTTAAGGGGAAGAAATAATGGGCGGCTTTTGTCACTTACATCTTCATACCGAGTACAGCCTTCTGGACGGAGCCATAAAGATCAAGGATCTCGCCCAGAGACTCAAGGATATGGGTATGACTGCCTGTGCCATAACCGATCACGGAGTAATGTACGGCGCGGTCTCTTTCTATCGCGAGATGAAGGCTAACGGCATACATCCCGTTATCGGCTGTGAGGTCTATGTAGCTCCGGGCTCGAGATTCGACAAGACACCTGTCCCCGGAAGAGAAGACAAATACTATAATCACCTGATCCTTCTTGCCAAAAACAACCAGGGCCTTGCCAACCTGAATAAGCTCGTATCGGCAGGTTTTATGGAGGGCTTTTACAGACGCCCGAGGATCGATGAGGAACTCCTTGAGAAGTGGCACGAAGGACTGATCTGTCTTTCCGCCTGCGTTGCAGGCAAAGTGCCGACACTCATCTTATCGGGCGAGACGGAGAAGGCGGTACAGACTGCCCTCTGGTATGACAAGCTTTTCGGCAGGGGCAATTACTACCTTGAGATCCAGGCCAACACTACGCCTGAGCAGGCCAAGGTAAACGCTGCGCTCGTTAAGCTTTCCAATGAGACAGGCATTCCGCTAGTTGCGACAAATGACTGCCATTATCTTTTGAAGGATGACTACGAGGCACAGGATATCCTCTTGTGTATTTCCACGGCTGCGCGCATCGATGACGAGAACAGGATGCGCATGTCATGCAATGAATTTTACGTCAAGTCCGAGACAGAGATGAGGCGTTTCTTCCCTGAGTTGCCGGAGGCTATCGAGAACACGGGAAAGATCGCGGAGATGTGCAATGCCGAATACGATTTTGAGACAATCCATCTTCCTGTTTATGACGTCCCTGAAGGCTACGCAAGCCATGCAGACTACTTATCCGATCTGACGTTTAAGGGGCTTAAAAAGAGATTTGAGATCACGCCTCCCACAGGAAGCGTCGATGACTACATGAAGCGCGCAGAGTATGAGCTCTCCGTTATCAACAGCATGGGATATACCGATTACTATCTCATCGTCTGGGACTTCATTAATTACGCGAAGACACACGATGTCACGGTAGGTCCCGGAAGAGGCTCGGGCGCAGGCTCGCTTGTCGCTTATGCTGTCGGCATCACCGATATCGATCCGATAAGATACGGACTTGTTTTCGAGAGGTTCCTCAATTCAGAACGTGTATCGATGCCAGACTTCGACGTCGACTTCAACGATGAGAGAAGACAGATCGCAATCGATTATGTCACCGCGAAATACGGCAAGACCAGAGTCGCCCACGTAATCACTTTCGGTACGCTTGCCGCAAGGCAGGCTGTAAAGGACGTCGCAAGAGTTCTTAACATGTCTATCGCGCAGAGCAATAAGCTCACTAAGATGATCCCGTTCTCCATCGGCATGAACCTGAAGCAGGCATTGGAGATCAGCACCGAATTCAAAGAAGCATATGACACCGATCCCGAAGCGCGCAAAGTAATCGATATGGCTATGCGCGTTGAAGGCCTGCCGAGGAACGCCGGAACGCATGCCGCGGGAATAATCATTTCGGGCAAGGACATTACGGATATCGCGCCGCTTGCGGTCAATGACGATACTGTAGCAGTACAGTTTGCTAAAGCTGATGTAGAGAGCATCGGACTTCTTAAATTCGACTTCCTGGGCCTTCGTACTCTTACTGTTCTTCAGGACTGCGTAGAGCTCGTAAAGAATAACTACGGCAAGACGATAGACTTAGACAGGATCCCTCTGGATGACCCCGAGATCTTTAAGATGATCGGCAGAGGTGAGACGGTCGGCATATTCCAGCTTGAGAGCCGCGGAATGACTTCGTTCATGAAGCAGCTTGAGCCCGGAAGCCTTGAAGATATCATCGCGGGAATCTCACTTTACAGACCGGGCCCTATGGACCAGATCCCGAAATATGTTGACTGCAAGAAGAATCCTTCACACATTACTTATGACCATCCTCTGTTAGAGCCCATCCTTAACGTAACTTACGGATGCGCTATCTATCAGGAACAGGTAATGCAGATAGTAAGAGATCTGGCAGGCTTCTCAATGGGCCAGTCCGATAACATCAGACGCGCCATGAGCAAGAAGAAAAAGTCGATAATGGAGAACTACAGAAATCTCTTCATGTACGGCGGCACCGATGACAAAGGACGCCAGATCGACGGCTGTATAAAGCGCGGCGTACCTGAGAATATCGCAGCCAAGATCTTCGATGACGTAGCAGGATTTGCGGGATACGCTTTTAACAAATCGCATGCCGCTTGCTATGCGGTCGTAGGTTATTGGACTGCTTACTTCAAGTATTACTATCCTACAGAGTTTATGGCTGCCACGCTTAACTCTTTCAGGAACGATCTTGGAAAAGCGTCGTACTATATCTCATGCTGTTCTGCGATGGGAATAGAAGTGCTTCCGCCTGATATCAACAGGAGCCGCGAGCGCTTCACGACAGAAGGTGACCGCAAGATCAGGATCGGTCTTTCCGTGATCAAGAATGTCGGCGAAGGAGCAGTGCTCGATATCTTAAGTGACCGCGATAAGAACGGCATTTATAAGTCTTTTGAAGACTTCGTTGTCAGAGCTGCCAAGATCGGCGTTAAGAAGCCCGTGGCAGAGTCTCTGATACTCGCATCGTGCATGGATTCGTTCGGGCTTACCAGAGCCCAGATGACCGCCTGCGTGCAGACGGAATTAGAGAAGCTCGCGCATGAGGAGAGCAGGAATATCGAAGGCCAGTTATCACTCTTTGATTTCGGAGATTCTTCTGACACCGGAGCTTCGATCTTTATTCCTGATATACCTGAATATTCCGATGCCCAGAAGCTCGGTTATGAGAAAGAGATGGTAGGCATCTATCTGTCAGGAAATCCGCTGGCTTCTTATACCAAGCTCATGGCAGAAGTCGCGACATTTGATATGTCCGAAGCATCAGATATTCTCGCGCTTTCGGGAAGCGATGCCTTAGACGATAACAAGCAGGTCGCGATGTGCGGCATGGTAACTGATAAGAAGACAGGTTATACGAAGAAAAAGACCATGATGAGCACCATCGGATGTGAAGACTTAAGCGGCACATTTGAAGTGCTTCTATTCGGCAAGAAATTTGATGAGTATAACAGGGTCGTAGAGAAGAATAAGCCCTATATCTTTATCGGCAGAAGACAGATGAGAGAAGGCGGCGAGCTGTCTTTGTTCGTAGACAGCTGCTATGAATTATCTGATGCCCCCGGCCTTTTGAGCATGATACGAAGTGACAGGGCTTACCAGACCGCGTTAAGGGAAAGAGACGGTGGACAGGCGGCAAGACCGGCACCGGCTCCTGTACAGGCTTCAGCTCCGGCTGTCTCTCAAGCTCCTGCTGCTCCTGCAGCGCCTCAAAATGAGAGCGGTGAACATATCATGCGCATTCACTATTCAGGAAGGCCTGATTCGAAGGGTTTTTCTAGACTTTTGAATTTCCTTGCATATTTCCACGGCAACGTGCCCGTTGAAGTCCTTTTCGAGTCCGATAAGAGCATAATAAGGCTGGATGACATCTGTAAGATACAGCCTGATGAAGCGGTCTTAAGGAAGCTCGCAGATCTTGTGGGCGAAGACAATATCGAAATGATATAAGGAGGTATTACCATGAACGAGAAAGACGTAGCTGAACTTAACCGCATAGTGAAGGAATGCAAGCATATTGTCTTCTTCGGAGGTGCAGGTGTCTCGACCGAGAGCGGTATCCCTGACTTCAGAAGCAAAGACGGTCTTTATAACCAGCACGATGTAAAGTTCGACAGGTACAGCCCGGAATACCTCTTGAGCATTGACTGTCTTATCGAGCATCCTGACGTTTTCTATGAGTTCTACAGACAGAAGCTTAATACTGCAGGCATCGAGCCCAACAGGGCGCACTATAAGCTCGCAGAGATGGAAAAAGCAGGAAAGCTCGACGGAATAATCACTCAGAATATCGACGGCCTTCATCAGAGAGCAGGCAGCAAGAATGTCCAGGAAGTACACGGTACGACATTCCGCAATTACTGCATGAAGTGCCACGAGAAATATCCGTATGACTTTATCTTCAAGTCAGAAGGTCCTATCCCGAAGTGCCCTAAGTGCGGCGGCATGGTAAGACCTGACGTAACGTTATATGGCGAAGGGCTCCCGCAAACGGCATGGATCGAGTCAAAGAGGCTCGTATTCAGGGCAGACTGTCTTATCATCGGAGGCACGTCTCTTGCTGTACAGCCTGCGGCTTCTCTGGCTTATGATTTCAGCGGCAAGTATCTGGTTATAATCAACAGGGATAAGACGTTCGCTGACAGGAATGCGCATCTCGTATTCCACGACAATATCACGGAGGTTCTGGATTCTATAAATTTGGAAGAATAAGTATAGGAAATGGGGAAGATAAGGAAGATAGTCATCGGAATTGCTGCGGTGCTTACGGCAGGCGCTGCAGCTGTTTCAATATATTGCAAAGTAAAGGCTGAAAGCATTTCCAAGCCTGTTGACGCAGTGGATGCTTTGATCAGTAATACTCCTTCTGATGGCGATGTCTTGTATCTCAAGGTCGATACTGATTATGTGTTCAATGTCGCTGATGATCTGTGGACTTGGACATATACGTATCCCGAAGATGAAGACAGGTATGTAACTGTGCCCATAATAGCCAAGAGCAATCTCGAGAACAGGACGTTTTTCTATGCCACGGTCCAGGCAAATGATACCGGTATGGCAGACAGAGTCGCCCAGGCGTACAGGGATTATTTCCAGAGTTCTTTGGATAAGCTCCTCGCTCTTAAAGAGAACGGTCTTCCCGAAGGCTCTAATACTACTCCGGAAAAGCTCGATGAATTTATTGCCATGATGACGGATCTGGTCTCAGACGAGACCTACGAAAAGGATAAGGCAAGTGTTACTTCCTTTACTCTTATAGCCGAGCGTGCACCGAACTATGCTTTGACGGGATATATCTCCGGTGCCGTGGCAGTGCTGTTTGGAATTATCTTGCTTTACGCTGTTCTTGGAATATGGTTAAGCGGCAAAAAGCTTTCCATAGGCAGTCTCGCGTTCCTGCTGCTCGCTATAGCCATTGGCGCATTCGCGCTCCGGAAAGAAATAGCCACGATGGCTTCAATCAGGCAATATGCTCCTGACTTATACCTCTGTAACGTGACTAACAATTACAAACTGGACGAACTTTTGGCTTCAGACATCAGAAGCACAGATGATCTGGTCGAAGAAGCGAGCGAAAAGCTTTTGGGCGGATTCCCTGTTTCTGTTGAGGCACACCATTACGGATGCTCTTCGTTTTCCTGTGTTACCAAAGACGGAGACCATCTGTTCTGCCGCAACTACGATTATACTGAGACAAACGGAATGGTGCTCTATTCGGCCCGGGAAGGCTCGTATGCTTCTATTGCCGTATGTGATCTGCATTGGGTCAACATGGCGGGAGAAGGGGCAGTAACAGAACCGGATTCGTTTTTCGGAAGGCTGGTACTCAGGGGAAGCTGCGCGATCATGAGCGTTGACGGTTTTAATGACCAGGGGCTCGGCATCTCGATATTGAGCCTCAGTTATCCTGAAGAAAGAACAGATACCGATAAGCCTGATACATTAGACCTTATCGCCATAAGAGCTATACTGGATAAATGCGCCAATGTTGATGAAGCAGTAGTGTTCCTGTCTTCTTACGACGTGCACTCTATGTTCGACAAGGATTTCCACCTGTTTATCACGGATAAGTCAGGAAAGAGCGTGGTCGCCGAGTGGATAGACAGCGTATTAACGGTTAGCGAGATCGATTACGTTACCAATTATACGATCGCTACACACCAGAGAGATGACGAGAGCAGATTTGTCACATTTAAGGATAAGCTCACTGAATCTGACGGAGTATTGTCGGTAGACGAAGCGCTGGACCTTTTATATGCGGGTTCACAGCAGTCTGACTATATCCAGACGGAATGGTCATGCGCATACGATCTTGATAATTTCGTGCTCTATATCTACTGTGACTGCGACAGGAATACTGTGTATACGATCACGCCTGAGACGTTTAAGTAACGGTTTTTCGCCCGGGCTGCCTTAACAGGCCTGCCAAATCCTAAACTCCTTTTATTATTTAGTGTATAATGGCCTTGAAAATCTTTTCGATGTTTCGGAGGCATTATTATGGGCAGACTTCTTTACGATGAGAGTAACCTTCCCGAGATCAACAGCCTTAAGGCTTTAAACTACGATGAAGTAGATAAGAATACGGTAGAACCGGTTAAGCGCGTTGGCGTTCTTACGAGCGGCGGTGACGCTCCCGGCATGAACGCGGCTATCAGAGCCGTTGTAAGAGCCGGCATAAATGCAGGATTTGAGATGTATGGCGTTACAAGAGGTTATCACGGCCTCTGGAAGGGCGAGATCAAGCCGCTTGACGGCAGAAGCGTATCTGAGACGCTGCAGCGCGGCGGTACGTTCCTTATGACCGCAAGATCACAGTCTTTCATGACTGACCAGGGCGTTCTTAAGGGTGCCAAGATGATGGAAGCTTACGATCTTGATGCTTTGATCGTCATTGGCGGTGACGGATCCTACAAGGGCGCTAGAGCTCTGGCAAGGATCGGAATCCCCGTAGTAGGCATGCCGGGCACGATCGACAACGATATCGCTTCCACCGAATATACGATCGGTTATGACACGGCAATGAATACTGCGATGCAGTGCATCGATAAATTAAGAGATACTGCTTCTTCGCATGAACGCTGCAGTGTTATCGAAGTAATGGGAAGACATGCAGGATGGATCGCGCTCAACGTAGGCATCGCTACAGGCGCAGAGAGCATCCTCATCCCCGAGGTTCCTTATGACTTCAACAAGGATGTACTGAGAGTTATCCTTGACGGCCGTAATACAGGCAAGAAGCACTACATCGTTATCGTTGCAGAGGGCGTCGGTCATGCTGAAGATATCGCCAGGCAGATCGAAGAGGCTACAGGCATCGAGGCACGTCCTACGATCCTGGGACATCTGCAGAGAGGCGGTTCGCCGACATTGAGAGACAGGACAATGGCCAGCCTTATGGGCATCAGGGCTATCGACTGCCTCGTTGAAAAGAGATTTAACAGACTTGTTGTTCAGCAGCACGGTGAGATCTCCGATGTTGATATCGAAGAAGGTCTTGCAATGACTAAGACCATAACACCCGACATCATCGAGAATATCAAGAGGCTTGGCTGATACAAAAGGTCAGTAGGGATAGCCGGCTATGTATGAGTTTTTAAGCTTTGAAGAGAGCCTTGAGCGGAAGAAGATCCGCGGGCGCGTCTTGAATACGCTTGAATTTACAAAGATCAGGGACGCTGTGGCCTCCAAGGCCAGAACGTCTTACGGACGTGAGCTTTTGGAAGACATGGCTCCGTGCTGCGATGTCGATTATGTGGCTTCTGAATTGTCATGCACAAAGCAGGCGATGGAGCACATTTTGAGATTCGGCATGCTCCCTCTGGGCGGGATGAGAGACTTGAGAGAGGCTCTTACTTATGCCAAGGCGGATGGCACGCTGACATGCGGACAGTTATTGGAAGTCGCATCTTTCCTCAGAGCTTCAGATGAGATCAAGAAAGCAATCGCCAAGGCGAGATCTGCAGGATCTCCGATGGTCGATGAAGTAGAGCCTGACATCTGTTCTTATGCCGATAAGATCGAGACGTGCGAGAAGCTCTTAGAGAAGATACAGAGCTCGATCTTAGGCCAGGATGAAGTATCTGACAGAGCCAGCAAGGAACTGTCATCTATCAGGCGCGAACGCAAGAATATCGCCAGCGGCATCAGGTCGCTTCTTGACCGCGTTATCAATAACCACGCTGATATGCTCCAGGAAAGCATCGTTACGCTCAGGGAGGGAAGATACTGCATTCCCGTCAAGGCTGACTTTAACGGCAGGATCGAAGGCATCGTGCACGGCGCTTCGTCTTCGGGGCAGACGCTTTTTATCGAGCCTATGAGCGTTGTCGAGGCGAACAACAAGATCGCTGAACTTAATTTCGCAGAGCAGGCTGAGATTCAGAGGATCCTTAAGGTGTTCTCGAATGAAGTGGTATCTATCTCAAGCCTTCTCGAAAACAATATGGGCCTGGCATCGCGCCTGGACTATGTTTTCGCTAAAGGCGAATACGGCGTTGAGAACAATTCATTCTGCGCAGATCTTAACACGGACGGCAGAGTAGCTTTGAAGGGCGCAAGACACCCCCTGATCCCCAAGGACAGCGTCGTACCGGTCGACATAAGTGTCGGCGACGGCTACGATGCCCTGATCGTTACAGGCCCTAATACGGGCGGTAAGACCGTATCTCTCAAGACGTGCGGACTTCTTGTCCTCATGACGATGGCAGGTCTTGCGATCCCGACTGACAGCGGATCTGAAGTCTGTGTTTTCGACAGGGTACTTGCGGATATCGGAGATGAGCAGAGCATCGAAGAGAGCCTTTCCACGTTCTCGTCGCACATGTCGAATATCGTATTTATCCTGAAGAACATCAGGGGCAGATCCCTGGTGCTCTTAGACGAGCTCGGCTCGGGCACGGATCCCACAGAGGGCGCTGCGCTCGCCATATCGATCATTGAAGAACTCCGGAAGAAGAACTGCATCGTAATGTCTACGACGCACTACAGAGAGCTCAAGGGCTATGCAGAGACCACGGACGGCGTCATGAATGCTTCATGCGAGTTCGATACTGAGACACTGGCTCCTACATATAAGCTCATAACGGGAAGGCCCGGTTCTTCGAATGCTTTTGTCATCTCGAGCAAACTCGGTCTTGCAAGGCACATCATAGACAATGCGAAGTCGAGAATGTCTTCTGATGAACTGAAGTATGAAGAGCTTCTTGCGAAGGCTGAAGAGCAGACGAAGAAGGCGCAGAGCTTAGCTGCCGAGAATGACAGGCTGAATATCGAGCTTAAGTCTGAGAAGGCGCGTCTCGAAGAAGAGAATGCCAAGCTCAAGCAGTCTAAGACCAAGATATTGAATGACTTGAGGGCAGAGCAGAAGAAGCTCCTGCAGGAGAAAGAGCAGGAGCTTACAGAAGAACTCCGCGCGCTGAGAAAGAGATCCAGAGATATGGATGCCAGACACCGCGAGCAGGAGATGGATAAGCTCAGAAGAAAGCTCAGAGCCGGCATGGAGGATCTGACTGAAGAGGATGAAGAAGCAGTAGAATCCGTTGCCCTGAGCGGCGAGCCCGTCAAGGAAGTCGTCGAAGGCGAATGCTATTATGTACCTTCGCTTGGCCAGATCGGTGTTGCCGAATCAGGCCTTTCTAAGAGCGGATGTGTTAATATATTATGTGGAAGCATGAAGATTGCCGTTAAGAAGAGCCAGCTCATGATGCCGACTAAAGCGCAGCGTGATGAGTTTGCCAGATCCAGAAACGGCAAGATCAGCGGAAAAGGTAAAGAGAAGAACAAGAGCGGTTCCGGCGAGATGAGCAAGGCGATATTCAATGCCGCATCTTCCGTTAAGTCAGAGATCATGCTGATCGGCATGACGACTGCGGAAGCCGAATCGGGTCTTATGAAGTATTTGGAAGATTGTGTTCTTGCAGGGATCAAGGAAGCAAGGATAGTTCACGGTAAGGGAACAGGTGCTTTGAGATCCTGCGTGCAGGACATTCTCATAAAAGATGACAGGGTAGAATCCTACCGCTCCGGAACACAGGGCGAAGGAGACAGCGGAGTTACAATCGTTAAGTTCAGATAACAAGAGGGGTGAACGTTATGTCAGAGAACAATTCAATACAAACATATGACCCTGTAACAGGCCAGCCTGTTGTCCAGCCTGCCGCTGAAAATCCTCAGGCAGCGCCGGCCGCCGGCCCTAAGAAGGTACGCGTAGGTTTTATTTTCCTTGCGATCGTTCCTATGGTCGTGCTCATAGCTATCCAGACCATGGCCCAGATCCCGTTCATGATCATGTCTGTGCTCAAGGTCTACAACGAAGGCATACCGATCGATCTTACCGATGCATATGAGCTTGGCATATTTATTACCCAAGACTTTATGGAGAATTATGCCGAGTACGCATATCTCATTTATTCTGTCATAGGTCTTATTGTTTTCATCATCTGGTATTACAAGGGCTTTGTTAAGAAGTCCCCCAAGGTAAAACTCGGACAGATATTCGGACTAAGATCGGTCCTTGCTGTTGTAGGCACAGTGGTCGGACTTGTTCTGTTTCTCAATGCGGCATTCGTAATTGTTTACCAGATCGCTCCGAAGGTAATCGAAGACTATAACCAGCTTATGGAGGATGCCGGAATCGGTGTCGACAGCATCGCCATGATAATCTATGCGATTATCCTTGGTCCTATCCTGGAGGAGCTCTGCTTCCGCGGTGTAACTTACGGAATTCTCAAGAAGGCAAATCTTAAGCCGGGATTCGTTATCGCTATATCGGCGGTCCTTTTCGGCATTATGCATATGAATCTTGTTCAGGGCGTATATGCTGCGGTCTTAGGACTCCTGCTCGGTTTCCTCAGATATAAGTACCGCTCGGTAATAATCACTATCACAACGCATATCCTGTTTAATATCGCGGGCACGTTCGGCGAGATCGGACTCGAAGAACTCGGCATCATGGACAATGACGGCTTTACGCTCATATTAGGCGGCTTCGCTTTGTTCTTGCTGGTATTTGTCATCGTTCTCGTAAACAACGACAAGAAGGCTGAGAGCCAGGCTTTGGAAGCCTGATACTGTCTGTTCTAAGTTGAAAGTTTTTTTGATATACTTAACCTAAAGATCAATTCATACGGGAGAGTTCATTTTGCAGAGCGAAGAAGAACAGATGTCAGAGGCCCTCGTAAGGATCTTTGAAAATGTCGTTTTAACAGAAGAGAAGTCTCTTCAGGCAGGCTACTTTAATGACCTGTCTATTGCTGAGATGCATACCCTTACAGCTATCGGACCTTATGATGCCCGCACTATGACTAATACTGCAGAGGATCTGGGCATTACTACAGGTACCCTGACAGTCGCCATCGACCGTCTTGTTAAGAAGGGTTATGTTCACAGAGAACGTGATAAGCGCGACAAGCGCATCGTAAGGATCAGCCTTACGCACAACGGCAAGCTCGCATGCCGTATGAATAATAAGTTCCACAGAGTTTTGGCAAAGCATATTCTTGCAGGCTATGACGAGAAAGACAGAAAGCATCTGCTCGATCTTGTAGCCGAAGTGGACGAGTATCTCGCCCAGCAGTTAAGACGTTATGACAGCAGTGAGAACGTAAGAGCTACCGCAAGGCAAGTTGCGAAGGATACCACAAAGGAGACTAAATAACATGGGCGATTATAACACCGACAGAGAACAGGTTTTCGCAGACGTTATTAGGATCATGGCTGAGACGCTGGAGATATCTCCCGAGGAGATCACTGCAGATCTTAACTTCAATTCCGATCTTCCTTTCGATTCACTTCAGCTTTATGAGTTCGTAATCGATGTCGAGGAGAGATACAATATCCGTCTTCCGGATGAGGTCCTCGATCAGGTAAAGACCGTAAGCGACATTGTGGACGTAATAATGAAGCTCAAGAAATAATCGCTGTTTGACGGTACTTGATGAAGAAACTATTTATCGTAAACAGCAGAGCCGAGCCTAAAGTCCTCGCAAGATTCAAAGAAGCTTATTCAAAATGCGCCGAAGAACACCCGGGTGAGTCCCGCGTGGTCTATACGGAGTTTGCCGGTCATGCAGGTGAAGTGGCTGCAAAAGCCATAGATGAAGAGGACCTTCTCGTTATCGCATGCGGTGGTGACGGTACCATCCATGAAGTGGGAAATGCCCTGGCGGAATCCCAAACGCCTTTGGCAATCATTCCTCTCGGAACAGGCAATGATTTTACAAGATCCATAATGGACGAAAACCACAGGAGCAACTGTGAGGTCTGTGTCCGTGAGATATTCAGCGACAGTTACCAAATGAAGGATATCGACCTTATCAAGGTCACTTCCTATGACCGCGCAGGAGCCAGGATCGACGCGAGCTCGGCGTGGTGCCTTAACGTTGCATCAATCGGTCTTGATACGGAAGTACAGCTAAGGGCTAAGGGAAAGGTGCTCGCGCATCCTAATTCAGGACTTGTCAGAAGTACCGCATACCTTACATCCGCTTTGGGCTGCATCTTCGGCAACAGGAATTTCGATTTTAAGTACAGGGCGCTTCGCGCTGACGGCAAGCCGAATGAGTCGGAGAAATCCCGTTTTACGCTCATTGCAGTCTGCAATGCATCATATTACGGCGACGGCTTCTGCCCCGCGCCCACAGCGAAAATAGATGACGGGCTTATCAACTGCTGTGCCATTGACGCCGTACATCTTCCGAGAGCGCTTTATCTCCTTACGAAATACAAAGCCGGCAATCACGAAGGCTACAAAGAGATGGATACATTCGTAACAAGAGCTGTTACGGTGGAAGCCACAGGCTCCAGAGCTCTGAACGGCAATTACGACGGCGAGGATTTCTCAGGTTACAAGGTCGAATTCGACTGCGTGCCGGGATCTTTGAAGCTGGCTTTCTATAAGAACTGAGCACTTCGCTCTCAGTTTTCATTCAAACTGACATAATTCTTTTTTTATTTTATTGGTATAATCAAGAGTTATGAAGGCCACTATCGAAAATTACAGGAAATACGGTGTAAGTGACAAAGCGCTTGAGGCAGCAGTAAGGGCTGAAGAGGCGCTTGCTGATGTGTATGCCCGTATAGACGATATCGTTACATATAACGAGCTTAAGGTGCTCGATGCTTTCAGAAGCGAGAAATTCTCCGATACACATATGGGTTCGACTTCAGGCTACGGCTATGATGACGTCGGAAGAGAAAAGATAGAGAATATTTTCGCTAAGGTGTTCGGGGCTGAAAAGGCTTATGTAAGATGGCAGATCAGCACGGGCTCGCAGGCAATTTCCGCTATGCTCTACGGAGCATTGAGACCGGGCGATATCATGCTCTCTGTTACAGGCAGGCCTTACGATACGCTTATGGCTACGATCGGTCTTTCATCAGGGGATAATGCCATGTCGCTTATGTCATATGGCATTGGCTACGAGGAAGTCGGCCTCAAAGAGGACGGGTCTCCTGATCTTGAAGCCATCAGGGCAGCGATCAAGCCTGAGACGAAGATGGTATTTATCCAGAAATCCAGAGGTTATACTGGCAGAAGAGCGCTCCTTTGCGATGACATTGAGAAGATCGCTGATCTTGCCCATTCCATAAGAGAAGACATCATCGTTGCAGTCGATAACTGTTACGGTGAATTTACCGAGAAGAAAGAACCGACCGAAGTCGGTGCTGATGTCATTGCCGGATCTCTTATCAAGAATCCGGGCGGCGGAATCGCCAGAACGGGCGGTTATATCGCCGGCAGGGCAGACCTTGTGGAGAATGCCGCAAGACATCTTACTACGCCGGGCTTAGGCAGCGAGGTAGGCCCTACATTGGGCGCGAATCCCATGATAGCCAGAGGCCTGTTTACTGCTCCCGCATGCGTCGGTGAGTGCCTTAAAGGCGCTGTTTTCGCAGCTGAGATATTAGGCGCAGAAGGATATAAGACGAGCCCTGCTTCGACAGAAGCAAGAGGAGATATCGTCCAGACTATAGAATTCGGCGATCCCGACAAGATGAGCAAGTTCTGCGCTGCCATCCAGTCATGCTCGCCCGTGGATTCTTTTGTAACACCCGTGCCGTGGGATATGCCGGGTTATGATGATCAGGTAATTATGGCGGCAGGCGCCTTTGTCCAGGGCGCTACGACCGAGCTCTCTTGTGACGGTCCCATCAAGCCGCCTTACATAGCATATATGCAGGGAAGCCTTGCAAAAGAGCAGGCTAAGCTCGCCTGCATGCTTGCTGTCGGGGGTTAATGCAAATGGCAGACGGTAAACAGTGGTATAACAATCCGCAGGACAGCGGTGCCGGCAAAAAGCCTGCAGGACAACCCGCAGGTCCCGTTAAGAAGGCCCAGAGCAAGCCCGCAGCAAAACCGGCAGCAAAACCTGCCGGAAAACCAGTGGCAGGCGCTCATGCACCTTCAGGCAGGAAGATCGTTAAGCCTTCCGGCAATAAACCCGTAAATACCGCAGGCAAGGGACCTGTAAAGCCCGCGCAAAAGAGCATCATCCCGGGCAAGGAAGATGCCGCTAAAGAAACTGCCGTTAAGTCTTCTGCGAATAAAGCTCCCAGAAGAAAGATGTCTGCAAAAGAGATCGCTACTGCAAAAGAGCAGAAGAAGATCATGGCGCAGGCAAAGCGCAAGGAAGAAGCTAAGCTTAAAGAGCAGGCCAAGATCGAGAAGAGCGAATTCAAGCATAAGAATCCCTCCCAGAAGAGTGCCGAGAGCCGCGCTATCAGAAATGGTGTTCTGGGCGCAATAGCAGTTGCTGCAGCACTCCTCGTGCTCGCGTTCATCGTGCATCACTTATACGACTATATTGCAGAGAAGCCTAACTTCTCTTTCGTAACTACGGGCGCCGTAGAGCATACGATCGGTGCAAAGGCTCTCATCGTAAGAGATGAGGATATTATCGTTGCTTCATCAGGGGGCGAACTCGTTACGCAGATCACGGAAGGCTCGAGAGTTGCCAAGGGTCAGGAGCTTGCAATTGTCGTTCCTGAAGAGATGAAGACCACGGTAACAGACTTGCGAAATGTCCAGTCACAGATATCAGACGTGCAGCAGGAGCTTATCCTTGCAGGTAACGTAGCTGAAGCTGACGTCATTTACAGGAACTACAACAAGAATCTGTCGGTTATTCTTGATTCGGTCAGATTTGACGCCATGAGCGGCAATCTCAACAATATGTCTTCCTACGGTTCATCGGTCAACGTTATCCTCGACGAACGTGAAGATGAGATGAGCCGTATCGACTTCGATGACGAGAGGATCACCGTGCTCAGATCAGACGAGAAGGTCTATGAGGCACAGTTGGAGAAGTATGCATCGAGGATCAACGCACACCGTCCCGGAATCGTATCTTTCAGACTTGACGGAAAAGAAGAACTCCTGAATTACCAGAACTTCCTTCAGATACCTGCATCTGAGATCAAGTCATATATAAACAGTTCTGTAGGAGCTATCTCTTCAGACCTGAGTGTTGAAGCCGACAGCGCTGTCTGCAGGATCGCGCAGAACGAGAGCCAGTACCTTACGGTATATCTTTCTTCCAACGATGCTGCCGCTTCCGACTTCGCTTTGGGAACGCTCCATGACATCAATGTCCGTACGGAAGGTATCTCCATCGATAACTGCAAGGTAGTACGCTGCGAAAAAGACAATTCGGGCATGCTCATTACTTTCGAGACTTCCAGATATGTAGAGGATCTTCTCGACTTAAGAACGGTGGATATCGAGATCGTTATTACGGAGACTGACGGTATGAGAGTATCCGTATCGAGCCTTGTAAATGCCGATTATGCTCCTAAGGGCAATCCTTGCTTCTGCGTTTTCTTCGGACCGGATACAGTTATTAACTTGGAATCTTTCACTGAAGGCGCGGTATTCAACATCAATATCGTTCCTGTCGCAGCACCTGCAGGTGAAGGCGATGACAGTAATAGTGACGAGCCGCCGGCCGGCACGGCTGTAGTGAGCTGTACGGTCGTTCATGCCGAGATCGTTGACGGTATCGGTACAGTCGTTGCGTTCTCTACGGCTAATGACTTCTCCGCTCTTAAGAAGCTCGACAGAGTTTATACAAACGGTTACAAGGCTTCCTTTGTAAATGTCTCGACAGCTCTCGGAATGAACTGCGATAAGATCACCGTATCCGATTATTCCGGAATGGCTTCCGTATATCAGAACAACCAGGGCTTTGTAGAAGAGATAAGAGTAATCGTTCTGGATAACGACAGAGAGTTCGCGATCATTGACCAGGTCGGCAGATCTGTTGTTCCTAACCTTGATACGGTTATCATTACTAACCCTAAGACTGTAAAGCCGGGAGATAAGGTCGACTGATATGGAATTTGATTACAGAGAAGATCTTAAGAACAGGATCTCAGATAATATACAATCCGTTTTAGCATCAATAGACGAAGCTACAGCCGCTTCGGGCAGGGAGAAGGGAAGCGTGACACTCATAGGTGTCACGAAGGTATTCCCGGTGGAGTATGCCGAAGCTGCTGCTGTGAGCGGTCTTAAAGATCTCGGCGAAAACCGCGTGCAGGAACTTGTGCCTAAGGTCGAGAGATTCTCTTCTCTCGGCATCGATGTCAACTGGCATCTTATCGGAACGCTTCAGAAGAATAAGGTGAAATATATTATCGGTAAGACGAGCCTTATCCATTCGGTCAACAGCGTGGAACTTGCCGAGGAGATATCCAAGAGGTCGGAAAGTAACAATGTTACTACGAACATTTTGCTGCAGGCCAATGTTTCCGGTGAAGAGAGCAAGCACGGCTTTGCTCCGCATGAATTAAAACCTGCAATAGATAAGATCATGGCACTTCCGAATATTACCGTGTGCGGCCTTATGACTATGGCTCCCATTGAGACTTACGAGGGTGAGGCGAGGGAAGTTTTCGCGAAGACAAGAGTAATATTCGAAGACCTTAAGAGCTATACCGGACTTGACTCATGGAACGTCTTGTCGATGGGTATGAGCCAGGATTATAAGAGCGCTATTTACGAAGGCTCAACGCATATCAGGATCGGTACCGCCATATTCGGCGACCGCTCGCAATATAAGCCTTTGTAACATTGTTCAGTAAAAAATTACTGATTTTTGTTACATTTTGTAATATAACCCCGTTTTAAGTTACCTTCTTGTGTCATATTGACCAATTATATTGAAGCGAAAATCAAAGTTCGTTAATATCCGAAGTATCTTATACGAATGTCCTTGGTCGGGCGAATATTTAAGGAGGAAAAATAAATGGGCACTTTTAACGTTAAGAATTTCTTCGGAAGCATGTTCACACCTGTAGAAGATGACGTAGAAGAGAACTATTACGGTGAGGAAGAAGGCTACTATGAAGAAGAGGCTTACGAACAAGAGCCTGTCGCTGAGGAGTCTTATGTAGAAGAACCTCGCACCTTCGTTCAGGAGCCCGCTGTTACAACACCTGTAATGCAGAAGAACGCTACAGTCATAATGCTCACACCTTATGACATCAGAACAAGCCAGATCGTTTGTGATCACATCCGTGAAGGCCACATCGTTATCTGCAACCTCACAAACACAGATAAGAACCAGCGTGTAGTTGACTACATCAGCGGCGGTGTTTATGCATTAGGCGGAAGAGTTGAGCCTACACCTGTTAAGACAACATTTGTCTGCACACCTAAGTCTGTTGACCTCGTAGTAGAGAATCAGGATATCGAGCAGGTTGGAACAAAGGTTTCCGCTCTCTGATAAGAAATCACAACAAAGATTAAAAGAGCTGTTTCGTTAACGAAGCAGCTCTTTTCTTTTGCCTGTCAAACCCCTTGGAAACACTATCTTTCCGCTTGAATAAAATATCTTTGTTACTATATAATAAGACTTAATGTTTTCTAAGGAGGATAGGCCAATGACCATTGAAGATCGCGAATACTTATTCGATCAGGCTGCGAAATTGTCTGACGTACTTAACGAGGAGACTATCGAGCTGTTGGGCATGCTCGAGAAGATTGAAGACCGAGTAGCGATCTCAAGGCGTATCAATAAGCTGGAGAATGACGGCGACATCATTTTCCACGCTGCAGCAGACAAGCTTCATGAATGTGTGCAGGATCCTGAGAAGAGGATCTATATCTTCCAGATGATCAGACACATCGAAGAGTGCGTTGACATGGTCGACGAGCTCTCCATGACTATCGTCCGTTATAACACAAGAACAGTAAACCCCGGAATCAAGTCCAGCGTTAATGCTATTTCCGGATGCGTTAAGAAGGAGATGCATCTTCTTAACCTTATGCGTACTTATGTACCTGAGAATAAGGAACTGTTCATCAGAGCGATCAATGAATTCGATGCTTTCAAGGTCGACTTCTATAAGATGTATGACATGCTTATTTTCGGCCTTTTCTCACAGGCTCACGATACTGTAGATATCATCAGATGCAAGGCTATCTATGATTCCGTTAAGGATATCTTCAAGGCATTTGAAGTCAGCGCTGATGACTGCTACAAGTACATCATGGCCCGTGAAAACGACGATGATGCATTCAAAGAGGACAGGTAATTTTTTTCAAGGTAGATCCTTGGAGATCAGCTGAATGATTAATAAGATCTCGCTCCCGGACGGGTATCATGTTGCCTGGTCCGATGACTTTAACAGCAATAATATCAATGATTCTGTCTGGAGCGCGGAGACACGTGCTTCCGGATGGATTGACGGCGAGAGACAGGAATATTCCGGCGATAAATGCATAGAATTTAAAGACAGCTGTCTTTGCATAAGGCCTAAGATCGAGACCGACCGTTCGGGCGCGACCAGTTATTACTCTGCAAGGATCAGCACTTTCGGCAGACAGGATTTTAAATACGGAAGAATAGTAGCAAGGATCAAGGTCCCTAAGACCAGGGGTCTTTTAAGCTATATCAGACTGATGCCTGACGAAGGCTATGATGAAGAGAACGGAGAGTATAAAGAATTCCCGCTTCACGGTCAGATCGACATGGTCGAGATCGAAGGCGCAAGAGCTGACGAAGCTGTCTCGCGCGTTGCATTCGGTTATCCTTATACCCAGCGTGTCGGAAACTACAGAAGACTCAATACGGACTTCTCCGGTGATTTCCATCTATTCTCCTGCGAGTGGGATCAGGATGAGATAATCTTCGCATGCGACGGCAAGGAGTATTACAGGACTTCCTTCTGGTTTAAAAGAAGCGGAGAGACCGAAGAGCCTTATCCCGCACCGTTTAATAAACCATTCCATCTTGTTATCGGTGTTGCAGTAGGCGGCAATAAGCTTGGCGCGGGAATGGCGGTCCCGACAAGCTTTGATGAAGATTCCGAACTGCTCGTAGATTATGTCAGAGTCTATCAGAAGGAGAGATATGACAGACAGGTCGTAAGACCTGCAAGGATACTGACACTCAACACTGACGACAGTGTAAAGAACAGTGACAGCAATGCTTTCTACGTTGTTGAAGGCGACCTCAATGCCAATGTCGTTTTCATGGAAGACGAGCTTATCATCACGCCGTCTTTCATATCAGGCACTTCCGGCGAGACGAGGCTTTTGCAGGGCGGATTCCCTTTCAGGAAAGGTGAGACATATGAGTTCTCATTTGACGGAAGAGTAGATGAAGCGCGTACCATCAGATGCCAGTTTGAATCTGATAAAGACGGCACGCTGATAATAGATCCTTACACGGTAAGCCTTGAGAGCCACTGGCAGAGGCACAGGATGCTTTTCGAGATCGATGAAGACTGTGACAAGGCATCTGTAGTATTTGCTATCGAAGCCATTTCAAAGGCTTCGATCCACATCAGGAATATCACATTAAAGAGGAGACCGGTGAACACCAACAGGCGCAAGCTTATTGCAGTCTGCGGAGTCTGGAACGATTCAGATAACTACAGTCTCTTCTTAAGATCGCTCCAGTCGGAGGAGATTAAAAAGAATTACGTCATCACGAGTTTTACTTTCAATGACAGCAATACGGGCACTCTCCAGGCGGAATTGGAGGTCGAGTTTGCCGATCTTTTGAAGCGCATGGAGCTTGCGGCGATCATCATCTTCAGTGAGATGATAAAGTCTTCTGAAGTATTGGAAAGATTGGTCAGTATAGGGCACGAAAAAGACATTCCCGTCATCACGTTCCAGCATTCTCTGGACGGATGTATCAACGCTGATTTTGAATATGAGAACGGCTTCAGACAGATCGTCGAGCACGTTGTCGATGTCCACGGTGCAAAGCGCCTCGACATGATGGCAGGCATTAAGGATAACCGTTTCTCTGACGCAAGGCTTAACGTATTTAAGGACGTTCTTAAAGAGCGCGGAATAGATCCTTCTTCATCGAGGATCTTCTACGGTGACTTCTGGCAGGCGAGAGCTGGTGAGGTCTTAGACGATGCCCTTGATAACGGTTATGAGATCCCTGACGCTATCATCTGCGCCAACGATTCAATGGCGATCGGAGTTTGCGATTCGTTAAGCAAGAGGGGCATTAAAGTCCCTGAAGACGTAATGGTTACGGGCTTTGACGGGATCTGGCAGGCATTGTTCCACGCTCCGGTAGTTACGACTTGCGAGCTCGATTATAAGAAGATACCTGAGCAGATACTCTTAAGGATCAAGTGCTGGGAAGAGTATAAGAATAAATGCAATGACACTTTCACCATTCCTTACAAGCCGCTGTTTATGCAGTCCTGCGGCTGCAGGATGGATTCGCAGTTCCCGTGGTCAAATGCTGTTGAAGTGCTTACGGAAGAAAGCCAGAATTCATTCAGGCATATGCTTGAGATGGGCCACTTCGTTTCGCGCATGACTTCGTCTGACAATCTCGATGACGCTGCAGCGAACTTAAGGAACTCGATCTGGATGTGGAAGAGCCAGTATTACTTCGTCGGCATTACTCAGGAAGAAGAGTGCTGTCACAGCATCTTCCACGGCAGAGGAAACAAGTATTCCAATGCCCATAAGTTCTACCGCATGAAGTATCCGATCCCGGATTACGATCTGATCCTTGATCCCGACAGCAATATCAACGTTTTGCTGTTCAGACAGATAAGATCCCGCAAAGAGATATTCGGTTATGTCGCCAACGGATACGACCGCGTATCTTTAAGGTCAGAACAGCGTTTTGAAGAGTTCAGTCTCTTTGTTAATGCTGCGGTAAACGCAGTCAATAACAACCGCAAGCTCATCACTAAAAACAAGGCGAGCGAGCTTTTGTCCGAACAGGATTTCCTTACGGGACTTTATAACCGCAGAGGGTTCTTCGCATCCATCAACAAGATGCTTAATTCGCCCGCAAATTCCGGCAGGATACTCTCGCTGTTCTCGGTCGATATGGACAGGCTCAAGACCATAAACGACGCATATGGACACGATAACGGCGATGTCGCGATACAGACGCTTGCAAGGGCCCTCCTGAAGTTCGTAAAGGATGACGGAATAGCGGCCAGATACGGCGGCGACGAGTTTGCTATTGCCATCGTAAACGATAAGCGGTATGAGGATATCATTAAGGATGTCCGCAACGAGATCGAGCGCACTGCAGATGCCGATCCTGCTATGTCAGACAGGGATTTTGAAGTCGGTGTCAGCCTTGGAGTTTCAGAACGCGTCATAGACAGGCATATCGATATCGAAGACATGATCCTCGAAGCCGATTCCAAGATGTATGCCGACAAGATGGCAAGGAAAAGAATGCGCTGATAACAGTGAAAAAATAACAACAAAAAACGCTGCCGTTATTCTTCGGCAGCGTTTTCATTTACTTGAGTTTTGTCTTTGCGATCTGACATTTTTTTACCGCCACATGATATACGTAATATGCTATGACGCTCGTTCCCAGACCTAATAGTAAACCGCCCAGAACATCTGTCGGATAATGCACGCCTACATAAAGTCTTGAGTATGCGATGATCGTCGCGTATATCAGTGTAAGAAGCGCGAAAAGCTTATATGCAAGTGTCATCTTTGAACGCGTCATTATACCTTTTTCTTTTGCGACCGGAAGTCCGATCAATGCGATCAAAAGCAGCACGCCTGCTACCGCAAATGAAGCACCTGTGTGGCCGGAAGGGAAGGAGTAATCCTTCTGCTTTTCGATGAGGTTAACGAGGCCGTTGACCGCTTCGTAAGGCCTTGTCCTGCCGACTGCGTTCTTGATGACGAGATTTGTGATGATGGCTTCCAATGCAAGGCTTGCACCTGCGATGGCACCGGGTCTTCTTGTTTTCGGAATGACCAGGAGAGCCACGCACAAAAGGATCCAGATCCATCCGCTGTCGCAAGTATGCGTGATGACCTTTAAGGCCGGAGTAAGCGCGTCCGACCTTAAGTGCTCTTGTATGAAGATCAGGAATCCGGAATCCCAGTCCATCTTTAAACCTCACGTTAATCTGGTATTACCTCATTATTGTAATACTAAATAACGTCCGGTCTGTGACAATACAATGATAAATTAACGGGGCTGGTCAGACTGTCTGTTATGACGTCTGTTGTGCTTGCTGTAATAGTTGTTTTTGTCTTTATACATCAGATGGTCGATCGTATAGAGCAGCTCTGATAATTCCTCACCGTGGTAATCGAAGGTGGATCCGCCAATAGCACACGAGAGCTTATACGGCTTGCCGGAAGTCTCATTATATTCATCTACTGCTTTTAGGATCTTTTCTTTGTAAGGCTCGATGCTTTCACCTTTGAACCTGCGGATGAGGATAACGAATTCATCGCCTGCAAATCTTATTACTCTGCCTTCGCCTCTCATTACGCTGACAAGAATATTCGCGAAAGCTATCAGAGCATTGTCGCCTTCCTCGTGTGAGAAGTCGTCGTTGATCTGCTTAAAGCCGTTGAGATCGAGCATGAGCGCGGCGATCTTTTCGGGCTTTCTGTGGATGAGTCTTTTACGGATTATGTCGAGCTCATAACGGTTGTTGACGCCCGTGAGCTTATCAATATAGATGCTCTCATTCTGAAGGCACGTTACCAGTCCTGCAAAGGCGATCGCGAAGCTTACAGGCTGCAGGGAGATGCCGTAGACGTTCATCTGTACTGCCACCGCAAGAAGGATGGGCATAAGGAACTGCCAGGCAGGGAAGTATCCGAGTGAAGGGTTCCTTATCTTGGAGATGAAATAGAATGCATATCCGTAGAAGATCAGGAGGAATCCGACGATGATGAAGACCATGTACAGTCCTTCTCTGGAATAGACGTTGTTCGCGTCAAGTGAGAATACTACCGGCATGAAGAAGTTGATTATAAGAAGGATTACCTCGATGGCGCTTATCACTGCGAAAAAATAGACCTGCAGCTTCGGGACCTGCTTGTCGATATGACTTACGACCAGATAAATGATACCGATGCCGACAAGCAGATTAAAAAGATAAAGATAAGTGTTGCCAATCATTAGGGCAACTCTGTAACCGGTTCCGGGAGTTCCGTCGCATATGGACGTAAAAGCATCGGCTATACAGTTAAAAAGAGAAGCTGCCATGAGAAGGAAGAGCAGATGGCTCTCTTTCTTTCTTGTAGGCATATACCAGCCTTTTGTGAACATGAGAACCAGAAGCAGGCATACTCCTACCGAATCAGTGATCAGTATCGATGTAAGATTGATCGAGGATGCCATTTCGAAGCCTCCGCATGAATCTTAAAATATTTTTATATTCTCGATACCAACATTATAACTATTTATTTGCATTTTGAAATAAACACATTGTTAACGATGTGTAATCGATTGATGGTTATTCACAGGTTAATTATGTGATGTTTTTTGCCCAGATGCCGCTCTTTACAAAGAATCCGGCAGATAAGCATTTAATGAGTTCAAGAGCCTGTACGGCAGCGACCATCCAGAGTACCGGCATGGAAGTATAGCGGCTCAGACAATATGCAAAAGGAACGGACAGGAGCCATACAAATCCCGAATCGAAGATCATGGTGATGAATGTCTTGCCTCCGGATCTGATAATGAAATACGAAGCGTGAGTGAATGCGTAGAACGGCATCAAAACACCATTGATGACAATGAGCCATGTAGCAAGATGACGGATGTTATCAGTGGTGTCATAGATCAACGGATAGAAGGGACTTGCGATCGTCATCAGCACACCGAAGACCAGTCCGAAGAATACGGTGAAAAAGATCATCCTGAAAGCATTATCCTTTGCCTCTTTGATCTGGCCGCTTCCCAATATCTGACCGATAAGAATGCCGACAGCTTCTCCCATTGCAACAAAAGCGACCATCATTACGTTGTATATCGTAGCTTCGATCTGTATTGCCGCAACGGCGTCAAGGCTCCTGTATGAATAAGACTGGTTAAGCACTGTTATTCCCAAAGACCAGAATGTCTCGTTGAGAAGAAGCGGAGTTGCTTTGACTATGATCTTTCCTGCGAGTTTGCCGGGTATGTGGAAGTGCCTGAAAGCGCCGACAATGAACGGACATTGTTCCTTGTGCGTAGCTACATAAATGACAAGAACTCCGAGCTCTACAAATCTGGAAATTACCGTAGCAATGGCAGCACCCAAAGCGCCGAGTGCCGGGAGACCCAGATATCCGTAGATGAGCAGGAGGTTACCGACGAAGTTAACAACGATCGCGCATGCTGAAGCAATGAGAGGGACCTTGGTCTGGCCGATATCTCTTAATGTGCCGGCATATGCCTGACAGATGCCGATAGGTATCAGGGAAATGATCATCACATGGAGATACTGGACGCCGATCTTAAGTGTCTCTGCGGCATCAGCAGGATCGCCTTCGCCCTGAAGATATCTTGATACGAGGAAGGTGGCACCGAAGAAAAATATGAAGCAGGCAAGTACTGAAAGGACGATGCTCGTTACCAGCTTAAAGCGGAATGTGATCCTGACGCCTTCCCAGTCTTTTTTGCCGTAATACTGTGCGGTAAAAATGCCCGAACCTGCAGTCGCACCGAAAGTCATGAGAAAGAACACGAACATCATCTGGTTCGCGATGGCTACACCCGACAAAGAGTTCGTGCCTACCCGGCCGATCATGAAATTATCGAGCAGATTGACGATCTGGGATATACCGTTCTGGATCATCATCGGAACGGCTATCTTTAAGACTCTTCTGTAAATTGACTTGTTTTCTGTTAGATTCAGTGACATAACGGCGATTATATAGATAAAGGCGTTGGGTTACAACGCCTTTTAGAAATGTTGTCCCAAAAATCGTTCGTGTTTTTATTCTTCAGGCGGCATGGGGAGTGTGGCTCCGCCGAAAGGCATGCAGATGACAGAGCACTCTTCACCGTATCTTGCGTAAGCTTCATCGAAGGCTTCCTGAGCCGAATGCATGGGCTCTAAGAAGATACTCCTTACAAAGTCATCGTCCATCTCGGAGATGAGAACGATCTTGGCATGCTTTAATACCATGGCGATCGCAGCTGCTTTGTGTCCGCCTAACTGGAAGTCTCTTCCTACTCTCTCGATAAGTTCGTCAGCAGTGTTGGCTGTAGTGAGCCACTCTTCAAACTTGGCGCTTCCCAAGCCTTCATTGCATGCGCCGATGACGATGATCGTACCGCCGTCTCTTACCGCATACTTGGAGTTATCCAAAGCCTTTTGTGTCTGATAGAGGTTAGCATCCTTGGGCGCACCTCCCTGGGAGACGATAACGATATCAGCTCTTCTCTTAAGGGGCTTTCTGTACATCTGGTCCAGGTACTTGCAGCCTTCCCTGTGAGCCTTCGTAACGTCACCTGCAACGCAGTAAACGATGTGTTTATGCTCATCAAGGATAGGGTTAACGATGAATGACAGGTGGCAGAATGTCTCGGATTCTTCGATATCTGCTCTTATCGGGTTGCCGTTCAGATTACCTGCGCAGGCCTTCTCATCGACCATCATGCGGTGGTTGGCCTGGATCGCTGAAGGAGTGGAGACGCCAGGCATAAGCGCCTTTGCGCCGCCCGAGTATCCTGCGAAATAGTGGAATTCGATATTGCCTACGCCGATCCTGAAATCAGCCTCAGCAACGCTTCTCGTGATATCAACGGGAGTGCCTCTTGAAGTATCACCCATGTGGATGCAGTCTGAAGGATCGCTGTCGATGCATTTTACTTCGCTGTATACGCGTTCGCCGACAAGCTTTTTCTTCTCTTCTTCGGTGTGAGGTCTGTGTGATCCGAGCGCGAAAACAACCGTGATGTCCTTCGGGTCACATCCTGCCAAATAAAGCTCATCAAGGATAGAAGGTATAACGTCAAAGCTCGGGATAGGTCTTGAGATATCGCTTGTGATGATGCAGATCTTCTGTCCGGGCTTTGCGAGGTCCTTTAAGCGGGGTGAGCCGATAGGATTTTCGAGCGCATAGACAACTGCGGCAGGGCCGCGTCTTGCATGCTCGATCTCATTTGCGACAAGGATCTGATCGAGATTCTTGTCAGGGATATCAACTATCTGTACGCCTTTGCCGTAGCCGAATTCAACCTTCATAATGCGCTCCTAAGAAAAATAGATTCTACTATTTTACATTGTCGGAAATGATTCTCAATAACGAAGGGTCACAAAAGCTAAAATCGTTAAGTTCTTGTATTTGGTAAGTTTCACGCTTGTGCAGGTTGCTTCTTTTATTGTTGAAAAAAGGGCGTTTTGCCCCTGCCCAAACAAGTTTTTTTGACACCCCCTATGCTATGATTTAATAAGTAAGCGTTGACCTGACGTGCAATAACATTTAGGGTCAGCGCTTATTGTACTTTAGCGGAGGTGGAATATATGCTAAGTAACTTTGAGGAAGCGAGGATCTTCATCGACGAGAATGACATCAAGATGATCGATTTCAGGATGATAGATCTCAACGGAAGATGGCATCATCTGACGATCCCGGCAGACAGATTCACGGAATCGATCATGACAGCAGGCATAGGATTCGACGGCAGCAACTACGGTTTTGCGCCCGTCGAAAAGAGTGACATGGTATTTATTCCTGATCTCTCCAGTGCCGCTATCGACGATTTCTGCGAGATCAAGACTCTCTCCATGATCGGCGATGTAAGGATCATCGGCAAGAACGAGAATGTTCCTTTTAACCAGGAGCCCAGAAATGTCTGCAAGCGTGCAGAAGAGTACATGAAAGAACTGGGTGTCGCAGACACATTCCTTTTGGGACCTGAGTTCGAATTCTATGTTTTCGATGAGGTCACCTACAACAACAAACCCAACAGCTCGGGCTTTACTCTTGATGGTGCGGAAGCCTTCTGGAACACAGGTGAATTCGGAAGCCTCGGCTTCCAGACTCCTCACCAGGGCGGCTATCACGCAGCGCCCCCTCAGGACATCGCTTACGACTACAGAAGCCGCGTAACGATGCTGATGGAGAACCAGGGCATCAAGGTCAAGTATCACCATCACGAAGTAGGCTCCGGCCAGATGGAGATCGAGGTCGAGTTCGGCGGCATGACCGAGATGGCTGACAAGACGATGCTCACCAAGTACATCGTTAAGAACGAGGCTGTTAAGGAAGGCAAGACTGCTACATTCATGCCTAAGCCGATTTACGGTGAAGCAGGCTCCGGCATGCACGTCCACATGCTCATGTTTAAGGACGGCCAGCCGATCTTCTACGATGAGAACGGTTACTCAGGATTGTCTGAGACAGCACTGAACTTCATCGGTGGCGTGCTGCGTCACGTTCCCGCGATCTGCGCTTTCTCGAATCCTTCGACCAACTCATATAAGCGTTTGCTTCCGGGCTTTGAGGCACCGGTTACTATCGGCTATGCTACCGCTAACAGAAGCGCTGTAATCCGCATTCCGGCTTATGCCAAGACACCTGACAAGAAGAGGTTCGAACTGAGGAACCCTGATGCTACCTGCAATCCTTACTATTGCTACGCTGCCATCCTCATGGCAGGCCTCGACGGCATCAAGAATAAGATCGATCCCGAAGCAGAAGGCTACGGCCCTTATGACTTCAATCTTTTCAATCTGTCTGATGAGGACAAGAAAAAGATCAAGGGTCTGCCTAAGTCTTTAGGCTCAGCTCTTAAGGCTCTCGAAAAAGACCACGACTTCCTCACCGCAGGCGGTGTTTTCCCGATCGAGCTCATCAACATATGGATCGCCAACCGCCGTAAAGACCTGGCACGCCATATCTCCATGCCCACACCTATGGAGTATGAGATGTACTACGATCTGTAACAGTTTTAATTCGTATTCCGGCCGCAGTCACGGGCACGTGATTGCGGCTTTTTTGTGCTCTGTTCGTCAGTTTTCGAATGTTCACGAAATGGTCGTCGTAGTAGGTCATGATAGGCGACCAAAGTGGCGAATATAGGCAAAAGTCGTCTGTTTGATCATCGTTTAACCCATTCAGAGACCCCCATTTTGCGACCATGTATTAGACGGGAAATTTGATTGCTTTTCCATAGATTGCAGCATTCATTTTCGCAGATAAGTATCTTATGTCGAATGGCATATCTTCGGTGTCATATGTGAACAGAATATCAAGATCCGGAATGAGGCCGGCGTTAGTATAGTTGCCATATTTAACCTTGGTCGTTGTCAAATAATCGGATGAATCCTTTATTCCGAAATGTTCATGGATGAAGCAGGTATCAAGTTCTTCGATATAGATTACAAAATCAGGATTGATTGGCTTGTTTAGTCCTGCAAGTATTATTGAGGGTTCATATTTAAACGGTATACCCAGATATGTGTAGAAGATCGCTATATCACGCTCGGCTGCAGAACGATAATAGATTCCATTGAAATAGTTGTTTTTATACTTAATATATTTTGAATTGTCATCGTTTTTCAAACTATCGAAAAATGCCTTGTTCATTACCACTTGTTTATCTGTATCAATACGCAAGGTTCTGGTTACCTTATGAGGATTGCATTCCGTAAGAGGTTCATCGATAAAATGGCAACTCCAAACCGTTTCATAAATCTTCAGTTGACATTCAGTCTGTTTCCGCTTGTGCATCCTTTGGAGATATTCTTTTCCGAGTTTTGAATCAAGAAAATACTCATGGTTATTCACTTTGATAACTTTCCGTAGTTTACCTCTTTTGAAATGCTCAGCCACAACATATTTTGGCATCTCTTCGAGACACTTCCTACAGTAATTTATCTTGAGGGCCAGAAACTCTTTGGGCACATATTTGTTTAAGTATTCCATAGTTGGATTATAAGCAGCCTCTTTGTCGGTTTTCTACCGACAAAATACGACAAAAACCGACAAGCGCAAACGACCCCAAAACAAGAAACGCCCAAGTAAGAATAGAATTAATATAATTAGCGAATTCAAAAAAATAGCGGCCCCAAAGCACCAGCTTTGAGGCCGCTTAACGCTAAGTAAACATTATTCCACGTTCTTTAATGCCACATCCATAGGGATCTTCTTTATCCTGAAGAAGTCGATCATTGAGACGAACGCGTATCCGACGAGAAGGTAAAGGACTGATAATACCATTGACAAAGGCTTCATGTAGAAAGCAAAGTATCCGTCCATTTGCAGCAGGAATGCGTGGAAGATCCAGAGCATCAGGAAGTAGCCGACAACGAGACTGATTAATGTAAACAGCACGACAACGATCGCGGTCGGGATGATGTAGAGCGAACCGATTTCGCCGTTCTTAAATCCCAGGATCTTTACCATGGAGATAGAGTGTTCGTTGCGTTCGATGATGATCTTTGCGAGCAGATAAATGAGGGCTGCCGCGAGGATGATCATCGCATACTTGAAGATCTCGATGAATCCGCCGACCGAGTGCATGAGCTGGGTCGTTACCTTGGAAATATCCTCCACGGTTATTACGGTTGCGATGTCCTGCTCATCAATGTCGGTTATCTCGTTTCTGGAGAAATATCCGGAGAATTCGCCGGACTTCTTATCGAATGTCTTATTGAAGTTCTCGTTGCTCATGAAGACTGCGATGCCGCCGTCGTAATCAACGAAGCCTTTGATGGTAAATTCATAAGACTTGTTCTCGTATTCCTCGTGAAGCGATAACACATCACCTTCCTTAAGATAGAACTTATCTCTGAATGCCGTGGATGCGAAGACACTGCCTTCGGGAACATCGGCAGGAAGTGAGATATATTGGCTGTTGTCTGCGATTCCGTAAACGGTAATGCTCTCATCACCGCCGCTTCCCATACCTTCGAAGCGTGAGAAATCACTCTTCTGCTTAGGGTACATCAGCGAATGACAACTGAATCTTTCGGCAGTATTCTCGTTTGTCTCGATGACATTGCCGTCCTTGTCTTTGTATCCCATGAGCATGTACTGGTATTCGGCAAAGACCATTTCGGGCGCTTTGTCACCATAGTTGACCAGGGAGTCAGTAAGGCCGAAAGCAAAGCAGAGCATCAGTTCCGACAGGATTACACCGAAGATGAGTACTGCGTAGTTCGGCATGTTCTGGAATAAGACCCTGATCCTGAATCGTCTTAAGAATGACCATGCCGGAATCCTTCTTGCCTTTGTGCGTCTGGATTTTGTGAGGTCATGTCTTAAGAATTTCAGAGGGCTTAACTGAAGTTTTTTCACGATAACGAAAAGGTTGATCAGGAACATCAGAAGCAGCGGAATGACTGTTGTCTTTACCAAAGCCGACGAACTCCACACAAGGCGTGGAGTAGGGAGGCTGTATGTGTTGTAGTAAAGGTTTACGGCCATGCCGCGGAATGCTGTATAACCCAGTACATTACCGATCACCGCGCCTGCGATCGTTACGATAAAGGGCATCGACATGTAGTGAACTATGAGTTCGCCCTTGCTGTAACCTGAAGCACGTAATGTGCCGATAACGGATGCTTCTTTATCGATCGTGTTGCTGATCGTTATTGCAAAGATAAATGCAATGACAGCAATAAGAATGTAGCAGAAAATGCCTGTACCTGTTGAGTCACCGTCGATATCAGAGATCGCAAAGTTTCTGGCCTGGCTTAAGTAGGTGGGCAGATAGTCTTTGAGTTCGTTATCGTATACGACTGACTGGGTGATAAGGGATTTTAGGAAAGCTTCGGAAGTGTCCTTTTGAGCGGCTTTATCCGCGGGTTCGCTTTCGTAAAAGAATGAGTAATTATAGTGAAGTCTTGATGACAGTTCGTCAAAAGCTTCAGGTGTTACCATTGCGACGTCGAAGCCGAACGCGTCAAACATCAGATCGGTATTTGACTCGTGCATAGTGAGGTAATTTACGAATGAGACGAGTCCTGTTACTTCAAACTCTTTACCGCTGATCCTCACCTTATCGCCGACTGAAACACCGACTGTTTCAGCGTGGTTCCGGTCTAAAGCGATCTCGTTTTTGTTTTCGGGAAGTCGGCCTACGATAACCGAAGCCATATCAACCGTTGAATCACTCTTGAAGATCCTGACCGTGGCATCTTCCGTGCCGTCTTTGTTGTTATCTTCAGATTCATTGCGGTAGAAGTGCTCGAAAACCTTCACGGGAACAGGCGAGAAACCGGGATCGTTGAGTTTGTATTCTTCCGCGATATCCTCCCATTCCTCGTCAACAGCCTTAAGGACTTCCTTATGTGCTTCTTCGTATGCCTCGTCGACAGCTTTTTTGAATTCGTCTGAGTCTCTTGCTTCATCAAGCGCGCTGTCGAAGTTCTCGTCCATTGCAGTCTTTATCTGCTCTTGGATCATCGCTTCATCGGTAATACCGTAGGCTTCACACTGTGCGCGGACACCGTCTTCTATAGCTTCTTCGACCGTGGAGCGGAGCTCTTTCTCGATCTCTTCTGCAACTTTTTCATCAGCTTCCTTCATGCCTTCATCGATGAAATACTGCTTAACGTCAGCCATACCGCCGGTGCTTATGCTGTCAAGCATTTCATCTGAAGCTTTGTGTGAGAGCTCGAAGCACCCGTCTTCAAGATTCAGTTCTTCTTTTCCGGCATTGATAGCAGCGATCATGCTGTCACGGCCGACATACATGCCGGAGATAACACCGATCATGCCTACCATGAACAGAATGATTACCAGATACTTGTGCCAGTCGGAAGCGAGCTCTTTAGGGATTCGCTTTACAAGTGGATTTCTCATCAGTACGCCTCCTTACCATTCGAGCTCGGAAGCGGGGATCTTCTTATCGTTGATATCGTTATGGCGTACGATACCGTCTCTTAACTTGATCACGTGATCTGCCATGTACTTGATCGCTTCGTTGTGCGTGACCATGATGATAGTGCTGCCGTACTTTTTGTTGCAGTCTTCGATAAGCGCGAGGATCTCTTTACTTGTTTTATAGTCGAGAGCGCCCGTAGGCTCGTCACACATTAAAATATCCGGATTCTTGACAACCGCACGTCCTATGGAAACTCTCTGCTGCTGTCCTCCGGATAACTGATTAGGATATTTATACTTGTGATCCTGAAGCCCTAATGTTGTGATTACTTCCTCAACGTCCAGCGGTTTGTCCGACAGGTACGCTCCGACTTCGATGTTCTCTTTTACGTTAAGGTTGGGGATGAGGTTATACATCTGGAATACATAACCCAAGTGTTTTCTTCTGTAGATCGTAAGCTGTTTCTCATCCATGTCTTCGAGCTTATCACCGTTGATGCTTACGAATCCCGAGTCCGGCGTGTCGATCCCTCCGATGATGTTAAGAAGGGTGGACTTGCCCGATCCCGAAGGCCCAAGAAGGACGCAGAACTCACCTTTGTTTACAGTGAAGTTCATTCCTCTTAAGACTTCCTGTTTTGCTTCTCCGGTACCAAAGCTCTTCATAAGATCTTTGATCTCCAAAAAGTTTTCTGCCATGCTGATCTTCTCCTCTGACTTTATAGATTTTCTAATTCCCTAAAGTCTTCGAAAAACGAAAGACCCAAGTACAGCAAAACTATACTTGGGTCATCAATGTCTTAATAATAACGTCATGTATAGTTTGGCTATACATGAGTCTCGCAATTTAAAACAAGCCAGACCGTAAGGCCAGGATGTTGACTTGCTACGCTTATCAGGCGCTTGCTACTCCCCCATGGGAATTACATTCTCAAGTTAGCATAAGCTAATTGTAGTGTCAACCTGAGCAAATCCGCCAAAAAACTTGAACAATATTCCGATTTAACCGTGAAAAAGCGAAAAACAGCGTACCGGGTTTGCGGGCTTGTACTTGCTGCACAATTCGATTTTTCGAGTGGTCATGAAATGGTCATCCAAAACAGGCAATAAAAGTGACCCAAATGGTGACTTTTCGCAATAGTACTCAATTTGGTCACTAAATCTATTTCGAACAGGCGAACATTTGGCGACTGGGCTTAATATATCGTTTTTACCTCATCGACACCGCACATTCTCTTGAATTCAGCAAGATCGGCTTCAGACTTGATGAGCATGACATCTCTGTACTTGCCGGTCTTATTATCGATGAATCCGGCAGTCTTTTCGCCGGTGCAGATGCTGGACTTTACTGCGGGAGTCTCATTTTCCTTATCATAGGACAGCTTAGAAGTCTTTTTCTTTCCGAACATTTAAGTGAACTCCTTTGCCAAAGCAGATACAAATTCATCGTCGTTAAGGACTGTTATGTCAGGAAGTGCATCGGGATCAGGAATCCCGCGTCTGTTGAGCCAAAGCGAATGCCAGCCGGAGGTAATGGCGCCTGCGATGTCTTTATCGTAATTGTCACCGATCATCCAAAGGTCGGAAGGGGAGAGCCCTAAGCACTTTTCCATCATGCGGTACAGTTCGAGTTCAGGCTTGGTGTAAGGAGTATCGCCGGTGACGAGGATCATGCTGCGGTCGAACCATCGGTCCAGACCTAACATATCTACTTTGTTCCACTGGTGTTTTGATTCGCCTGCAGTAAGGATCGCGAGCTTGAGATCAGGATTTGAGGCAAGCTTATCCAATGCGCAAGCCAGATCTCTGCTTATGGACATGTGGCTCTGGAGCTCGAGATAAGCGTCAGCGGCACGTCCGCCGTCCTTAGGTTCGTAGGGAAGTCCCAACAAACGGAATGTCTCGTTGTAGCGCCAGCCGTTGGTATCGCGGGTGGAGACTTCACCGGATTCAAGCTGTGCCATGTTGAGGTCGCTCTTTTCGTAGAAGATCCTGATGAATTCGCGCCAGTCGGGTACCTTTACGCCGAGTACGATCTCGGCTGCTTTTACGAGCATGTCCTGCCTGCAATATAGTGTGTCGTCAATGTCAAAAACGATACCTGTCATCGAGCCCTCCGATTTAAGGTTAGGTTAAGATTGTTTGTAATATAATAAAGCAGTTTCAAGAAAATGGAATAAGGGAGAATTATATGAAATTGCTTAAGAAAAGCATCGCGCTTATTGTCGGAGCTTTGATGACAATGCCTTTACTGGCTTCATGTTCAGCAAAGCAGTCCGAAGAAAAAGAACCGAAGATCTACACAGGATCTTATGAAGAGAAGATCAATTCTTTCTACGAAGACCACAAGGACACCACTGCAGGTGCGATGGTCGGAGTTTTCGATAAAGACGGCGTAGTATTTAAAGGCTATTACGGTTATTCGGACATCGAGAACGGAATCAAAGTTGATGAGAATACTGTCATTGACTGGGGTTCTACCACAAAAACGCTGGTCTGGGTCAGCGTCATGCAGCTCTGGGAGCAGGGTAAGATCGATCTGGAAAAGGACGTAAGGGAATATCTTCCCGACGGTTTCCTTACCAACTTAAGATATGAGAAGCCCGTCCGCATGATCGACCTCATGAACCACAGGGCAGGCTTCCAGGAATACTATACGGATATGTTCCTTCCTGCAAATATGGAGGCATACACGCTCGAAGAAGCTTTAAAACTTGACCAGCCGCCACAGGTTTTCGAACCTGATACGCTCACTGCTTATTCAAACTGGGGCGTTGCTCTGGCTGGTTTTATCGTTGAGCGCATTTCGGGTGAGAGCTTTGCTGATTATGTTCATCACCATATTTTCGAGCCCTTGGACATGAAAGATTCCGCTCTTGAGCCTGACCTCATGGATAACCCGGGCGTCAGGGAGAGGCGCGACCAGCTCATGTGCTATTCAGGGACAACATCCGTCGGCAACGCGTTCTATCTGATCAGCCTTTATCCTGCAGGCGCATGCGTATCCACGCTTGATGACTATATCAAGTATGCTTCCTGCTTTGTTAAGGATGAGTTCCCGCTTTTTGAGAATCAGGAGACATTTGATGTCATGATGTCTGCGACATCTTATTACGGTGATACGAATGTTGCGAAGAATGCCCACGGTTTCTGGGCGCTTCCTTACGGAAACAACACTTACGGTCACGGCGGCAATACGCAGGCATGCTCGTCTTATATCACTTTCGATCCCGAAAAGCAGATCGGCTGCGTTGTAATGACCAACCAGGCAGGAGAGGAATATTACAACGGTGAGCTCTTCGATTCGATCTACGGCAGGTCAGCTTGGCTGTCTTATATAGATGGAGATTATAAAGAGGGTTTATACCATCCTGCCAGAACAGTGCTCGAGGGCCGCTTTAAGGTAATGGGTGCCAGTTATGTAACGCCTGATACTTTCAGTGAGTTCCTCTGGACATATAACGAGAAGGACGGCATTTCAAAGATCGAGATGCCTTACGGCGATTATTATCTTGCTGACACCGGTACCATGATCGCTGACTGCATTCTTTTCTACGGGTGGATGCTGTTCCTGGCATTTGCGCTCATAAGTCTCATGGTTAAGGGCATAAGAGCCATCGTCCGCAAGGCAAGAAAGAGCACGAAGAAGATCATGCTCGGCAAGACGACGGGCTTCATCGCTCTTATTGAACTTTTGCTCGGTCTGTGCGGCCTTGGCATTATCCTGTCGATCGCTGTATGGCTGCCTCACACCTTTTATATGTGGTTCTTCTATGCAGCCGGCTTACTTACAGTTATCCTCCTGGCGCTGGCTCTTTATTCGCTCATTAAGCTCATAAGGACACCGCGCAAGGACTCTTCTGTGATCCGCAAGATCTACAACATCATTGCTATTGCCGGTGCTGTTCTTACAGTCGTCTTCGTTGTCTATATGCAGCTCTGGCACTGGTGACAAAGGCTCTCCAAAAGCCCGAAAATACAGCAATTTATGAATCCTCAGTTTTCCCTCAAATAATCATTTGACTATTTTTGACTTTAAGAGTATATTGTTGTTGGCACTCAAAGGGATAGAGTGCTAATCGGAGAAGGGAGAGACATAAAGATGCAGTTAGATAACCGTAAAAAAGAAGTCTTGCACGCTATCGTAGATGACTATGTATCTACTAACGAGCCTGTCGGTTCGAAGTCTTTGATCGAGCGCTATAACTTTAATGTCAGCTCCGCTACGCTCCGTAACGACATGGCTGAGTTAGAGCACCTGGGCCTTATCGAGAAGCCCCATACCTCTGCAGGCCGTATTCCTTCTGACAAGGGATATCGCGAATACGTTAACTCCCTTATGACCATCGAGGAGCTCTCACCCAGGGAGCAGCTCGAGATCGAGAAGAGGATAGATTCCAGCGTTGACGAGGTCACAGACCTTATCAAGAACGCTACACATACACTCTCAGAGACTACAGGCTTCGTATCTCTTGCCATGAGCCCGAGACTTAAGAAGAGCTTTTTGAAGCAGCTCAAGATCCTCATGATCGAGCCCGGCAAGGCACTCGTGGTAATGGTCCTTTCGGCAGGCGTTGTTAAGGATAAGGTCGTAAGGATCCCTAATTTCTTAAGTGATGAGCAGATCATGAAGATCTCCGGTGCCATCGAGAAGAGCCTCACGGGCAAGCCTTTGGACGAGATCACGCTCGTTACAGTTGAGACTGCAGGCAAGAGCACCGACGTGCCCGAGCCGCTCCTTAAGCAGGTGCTTTACGAAGCATACGCTGCTATCAAGCAGGCAGACGAGCTCAATATCTACCTCGAAGGCGAGCACAGGATGCTTAGTCTTCCTGACTTCAGTTCTTTGGGACGCGCAAGAGACCTTTTGGGTACGCTTTCAGATTCCGGAATGGTCGCAGGATATGTCAATGAGATGGAGAATGCGGCAAGGGAGCAGGGTAATGACGATTCCTTCATGATAAGGATCGGTCAGGAGATAGCGCTCGAAGGCCTCGATGACTGCAGCTTTATCACTGCAACATATAATCTTACGGATTCCGTCTCCGGCAACATCGGAGTCATAGGACCCAAGAGAATGCTTTATTCCAAGGTAATTTCGCAGATCGATTTCGTTAAGAAAAAGCTTAACCAAGAGATGCAGAAATTTACTTGATAAATAAACAAATAACAAAAGGGAAAGGATAAAGAAAATGAGCGATGAAGAGTTATTTTTCGGGGCTGATGAAGAACCTGTAAAAGACGAGGTCGATACCAGCTCCACAGAAGATGCGGCAGCATCTGACAAGGCTTCCGCAGAGGACCCCAAGGCTGAAGATAAAAAGCCTGAAGAGCATGCAGCAACTGCAGATGATGAGGAAGAAGAGGAAGAGTTACCGGCAGACAGTTCTGAAGCAACTAATGAACTTGAAGCAAGATATATGAGCCTCTACGCCGAGTACGATAACTACCGTAAGCGTACACAGAAGGAGAAGGACAACCTTTACGCAGACGCCATTGCAACTGTTACAAAGGAATTCCTGACGCTTATCGATAATCTCGACAGAGCATACGAGGGCGCGAAAAAGTCAGACGAGACATCACTTGATAAAGTCATTCAGGGCATGGAGCTCGTCGGAAAGCAGGCGAAGGACACTCTCACAAAGATCGGTGTAGAAGAGATCCCTGCAGAGCGCGGAACAAAATTCGATCCTAACCTTCACGATGCAATGATGCACGTTGATGACGAAGAATTAGGTGAGCAGGAGATCGCGATGGTTTTCGCGAAAGGATATAAGTACAAGGACAGAGTTATCAGACACGCTCAGGTCCAGGTAGCAAACTAAGTAAAAAAACAAATTGAAATAAAGGAGAAACAACATGGATTTAATCAGATCAAGCTTGGTTCCTACAGTAATCGAGACTACCGGCCGCGGCGAGCGTGCCTATGACATCTATTCAAGACTTCTCAAGGAGAGAATCGTTATCCTCTCAGAAGAAGTTAACTCAGTAACAGCAAGCCTTATCACGGCTCAGCTCCTCTTCCTCGAGGCAGAGGATCCTGATAAGGACATTCAGTTCTATATCAACAGCCCCGGAGGATCAGTATCTGACGGTCTCATGATCTTAGACACAATGCGTCTTATCAAGCCTGACATCCAGACGATCTGCATGGGTATGGCAGCTTCAATGGGTTCAGTACTTCTTTCAGCAGGCACAAAGGGCAAGAGATGCATCCTGCCTAACGCAGAAGTCATGATCCACCAGCCTTTGGGCGGCGCACAGGGCCAGGCTACAGAGATCCTGATCGCAGCAGATCACATCAAGGATACAAGAAAGAGATTAAATCAGATCCTCGCAGACAACTGCGGCAAGGACTTAGAGACCTTGATGAAGGATACAGACAGAGATCACTGGATGACAGCCCAGGAAGCTCTTGATTACGGTATTGTAGACAAGATCCTTGTCAGCAAGAAAGCATAATAAGTGATAGAAAATTTGGTAAGTCCTAAGGACTTCAGGAGGAAAACAAAATGGCAAAAGTAATTGGTATTGACCTTGGTACAACAAACTCATGTGTTGCAGTTATGGAAGGTTCGGAGACAGTAGTCATCCCGAATCCCGAAGGCAACAGAACCACACCTTCAGTTGTAGGTTTTACAAAGACAGGTGAGAGACTTATCGGACAGGTAGCTAAGAGACAGGCAGTCACAAACCCTGACCGTACTATCCAGTCCATCAAGAGAGAGATGGGTTCTGACTATAAGGTAACTATCGACGATAAGCAGTACACACCTCAGGAGATCTCCGCAATGATCCTCGCTAAGCTCAAGAGCGATGCTGAGGCTTACCTCGGAACTCCCGTTACACAGGCAGTTATCACTGTTCCTGCATACTTCACAGACTCACAGCGTCAGGCTACAAAGGACGCAGGCCGTATCGCAGGTCTCGAAGTTTTGAGAATCATCAACGAGCCTACGGCCGCATCTCTGGCTTACGGCCTTGATAAGGAATCCGACCAGAAGATCCTCGTCTTTGATTTGGGCGGCGGTACGTTCGATGTATCTGTCCTCGATATCGCTGACGGCGTTTTCGAAGTTCTTGCTACAGCAGGTAACAACAGACTTGGCGGTGACGACTTCGATAACAAGATCGTTGATTATCTCGTAGAGTCCTTCAAGACATCTGACGGTGTTGACTTAAGATCCGACCGTATGGCTATGCAGAGATTGAGAGAAGCAGCTGAGAAGGCTAAGATCGAGCTCTCCGGCGTTACATCTTCCAACATCAATCTCCCTTACATCACAGCTGATGCTACAGGTCCTAAGCACATGGACATCACTCTCACAAGAGCTAAGTTCGATGAGCTCACGGCTGACCTCGTTCAGAAGACAATGGATCCTGTTAAGCGCGCTATGAGCGATGCTTCGATCTCTCCTTCTGATATCGATAAGATCCTCCTCGTAGGCGGTTCCACAAGAATCCCTGCAGTTCAGGACGCAGTTAAGAATTACTTCGGCAAGGAGCCTTTCAAGGGCATCAACCCTGACGAGTGCGTTGCTATCGGCGCAGCTATCCAGGCAGCAGTCCTCACAGGCGACGTTAAGGGCCTCCTTCTCTTGGACGTTACACCTCTTTCTCTCGGTATCGAGACAATGGGCGGTGTATGCACAAAGATGATCGAGCGTAATACAACGATCCCTACAAAGAAGAGCCAGGTATTCTCCACAGCAGCTGACGGCCAGACACAGGTTGAGGTCCACGTACTCCAGGGTGAGCGTGAGATGGCTGCTTACAATAAGACACTCGGCAACTTCATCCTTGACGGTATCGCACCTGCACCCCGCGGTGTTCCGCAGATCGAAGTTACATTCGATATCGACGCTAACGGTATCGTTAACGTAAGCGCAAGAGATAAGGGCACAGGCAGAGAGCAGAAGATCACGATCCAGTCTTCTTCCAACATGAGCGAAGAGGATATCCAGAAGGCTGTTAAGGAAGCTGAGATGCACGCAGCTGAAGATAAGGCCAACAAGGAGAAGGTCGAGATCAAGAACCAGGCTGAGACAGCTTGCTATCAGGCAGAAAAGACAATGAAGGATGCCGGCGACAAGATCTCCGATTCTGACAAGGCTCCCGTAAATGCCTGCATCGAGAAGCTCAAGGGCTCTATCGCCCAGGACGATACAGAGGGCATGAAGAAGGGCACAGAGGAGCTCCAGGAAGCTCTCATGAAGCTCGGCGAGAAGATCTATCAGGCAGCAGGCGGCGCTCAGGGCGCAGGTCCTCAGGGCCAGCCTAATCCCGATGATTTCGCAGGTTACGGCTCCGAATCCGTTAACCCTGATGAGGGAAATAACGGTGACGGCTTCAAGAATGCCGGCGGCGACTTCTAATAGTTTTTGAATCTGATACAATAGTCCGGCATGTCCGAAAAGGATGTGCCGGACATATCTGTAAAATCGCTTAGTTCAAGCGAAAATAAGAACGGAGGAGTTCCTCTTTGGCTAGAGATTACTATGAGGTCTTGGGAGTATCTAAGGGTGCTTCCGATGACGATATAAAGAAGGCTTTCAGACAGCAGGCCAAGAAATATCACCCTGACCTTCATCCGGGCGATAAGGAGGCTGAGACTAAATTCAAGGAAGTCAACGAAGCCTATTCTGTCCTGTCTGATCCTGACAAGAAGGCTAAATACGACAGGTTCGGTCATGCGGGCGTCGATCCCAACGGATTCGGCGGCGGTGGCGGCGGCTTCAACGGCGCTTATGACGTTGACTTGGGTGATATCTTCAGCTCGTTCTTCGGAGGGGGCTTCGGAGGAAGCTCGAGAAGACGTACGGGCCCGCAGAAGGGTGCTGATCTTAAGTACCACATGTCTCTTGAATTCATGGAGGCAGCCTTCGGCGTAACCAAGTCCATCCAGATCACCAAGGAAGATCTCTGCAAATCCTGCAACGGTTCAGGCGCACAGCCCGGAACTACACCCGAGACATGTCCCACATGCCGTGGTGCCGGAAGAGTACAGCAGCAGACACAGACATTGTTCGGTATGACTATGGTAACCAAGTCATGTCCTACCTGTAACGGCAGAGGTACGGTCATCAAGACACCGTGCTCGGCATGCAGGGGCAAGGGCAGATTAAGGACCACAAAGCCGCTTAATGTCGTTATTCCCGCAGGCGTTGATACAGGCGATCTTCTCCCGCTAAGAGGCGAGGGCGAGCCCGGTACAAACGGCGGCGGATACGGTGATCTTTACATCGAATTCAAGGTTAAGCCGCATGATGTTTTCGAGCGCAAAGGCAGCAACACATCCTGCAGCATACCGATCACTTTTGCCCAGGCAGCTTTAGGCGGTGAGATCGAAGTGCCCACCATCTACGGCAAGGAAAAATATAACCTCAAGGAAGGCACGCAGCCCGGCGATACCATTACACTCAGGGGCAAGGGTATTCCGAACAAGGGCAACCCGAACATGAAGGGCGACCACGTCGTCAAGTTCGTTCTGGAAGTTCCTACGGGCCTTTCACGTGAGCAGAAGCAGCTCCTGACGCAGTTCAACAACACTCTCACGGAGCGCAACTATTTAAAGAGCAGCCAGTTCTTCCAGAGGATTAAGAACCTGTTCAGATAAAGATCCGCGCGGATCCTCCGTAAGGGGGACCCGCGTTTTTTATAAGAGGAAAAGACTATGAGATGGGCAGAGATCACGATCAAGACAACAGAAGAAGCTTCCGATGCTATCTGCGAGATGCTCGCGCAGGTCGGTGCTGACGGCATTGCGTCACAAGACCCCGAGGAGTTCCGCAAGACCATAGATAATGACCCTTTAAGCTACTGCGACGACGGCACGATCGAGAGCTACGGCAGGGACGTTGTGATCAAGGCATATTTTGCGGAGACAGACGAAGGCGTTATCCGCATGGGCGCCAAGAGCGAGGAATTCGCCAATCCCGACGGTGTCGGCATGATCTACGGCTCCATCACGGACAAGGAGCTTCCGACAGCAGAAGCAATGGGCTTCATCAAGCAGCGCTTAGCTGAGATCGGCGGGTTCCTTGATATCGGCGAAGGATTTAGCGGTTTCCGCTATGTCGACGATGAAGACTGGGCAAACAACTGGAAGAGCTACTACGAAGAATTCAGGCTCTCAGACCGCATCGTTATCTGTCCTTCATGGATCGAAGAAGGCGATGCCGAGCTCGAAAAAGATGCCGTCAAGGTCATCCTCGACCCGGGTTCTGCTTTCGGCACGGGCACCCACGAGACAACGGCTATGTGCGCTGAGATCCTTGACCGCGTTATCAAGCCGGATACGACTGTTCTCGATCTCGGTACAGGTTCGGGGATCCTTTCGATCATCGCAAGCAAGCTCGGCGCGAAGAGCGTTGATGCTGTAGATATTGACTCTATGGCTGTTAAGGTCGCTGAAGAGAATGCTGCTGTCAATGAGTGTTCCAATATCGTTTGCTACACGGGTGAGCTTAAGAGCGTAAAGAATGCGCCGTATGACCTTATCGTCGCAAACATAATCGCTGACGTCATTGCGCAGATCGCATGTGACATTCCGGCAGACCTTGCTGACGACGGTATATTCGTATGCTCCGGCATCATCAACAACAAAAAAGAGAGAGTTATTGAGGCTTTGAAAGCCGCAGGAATGGAGATAATCGCCGAGCAGTCCAAAAATGACTGGATGGCATATGTAGCAAAGAAGCATAAATGATCTGATCCGGAAATAATATGCATGTTGCCCTGAAAGAACGTACCGGCCGCAAAGAGCTTTATGAAAGGCCTGAACTGCTGTATCTGATACTGGCTGTCATTTTCAGTATCGTGTTTATGGTGATCTTTACGCCTTGGAATTCTGTTGACGGTCCGACACATTTCATGGCGGGCTACAGATATTCAAATAAGCTGATGGGCCTTCCCGAATGGAGCGTCAGAGGCAATGACCAGGATGTGGTCTATGAGAACCTCTACGACGGAAGCTTTTCGGGGATGTCTAAGCATTACGAGCTGTTTTGCTCCGACAAGACCATTCAGGATGACGCGAATAAGTGTAAGTACATGGACTTCTATGGAGCTTTCAATTATCTGCCGTTCATCTTGGCGATCCTCATCGGAAGGATCTTTAATCTGGGCATAATGTCCATAGGTTATCTGGGAAGGATAATCAGCGCGGCGTTCTATATTTTCCTGTTTTACCGCGCTATCAAGACTACGCCTGCCGGCAAGCACATATTCGCTTTCATCGCGCTTTTCCCGATGACCATTCACATGATCACTTCATACACATATGACAGTGCCGTGCTTGCGGTAACTTTCAATTTCTTCGCGTGCTTATTCAGGGTTAAATCTCAGAATGAGATCAGGAAGGATAAATACCTGTTTGAACTCCTGATATGGTGTGTCGCGCTCGGCCTCGTAAAAGGCGGAGCTTATGCAGGATTATTACTGCTTCTTGCGGTCCTCTTTGAGAAAAAGAACGGACTTCGTAAAAACATTGCCGTTGTTCTCCTGATGGCCGCGGGATTGTTTGCTTTGCTTTGCTCTAATGTACTGCTTAATCCTTCGGAAGAATTCTTCCAGCTTCACAGAGCCGCCGATAATAAGTTTGATTTCTCATTCTTCTACAAGCACCCCGGAAAGTATTTTGTTTTGTGGCTCAATACGGTTAAGACATACTGTTTCCCGTGGCTGTTTGAGGCGATCGGCACCAATGCGGGTTACTGGCAGACCTTTGTGCTTCCGAGCCTTCCTTTCGCACTGTTAATGCTGATCCCGACATTTGTTGCCGGATATTTCGGAGGCGCTGATGAGAAGAAAATCACGGACAAAAAACTGTTGATCATCACGATCGTCATCTCCTTGTTGTTCCTGTATATAACTCCGGCTACGGTCCTGCGCGAGAATCTCGTGACGAACACGGAGATAGATTACTGCACCGGAAGGTATTTCCTCCCGCGCTATCCTTTGATCTTTACCGTTTTAGCAGGCTTATTCAGCAAGCCTGCGAAAACATCTAAGAGAAAATGGATAGTTCTGGGGTCATATGGTGTCTATGCCGTCTTGATGTGCTGTGTTTCATTCACATTCTTCCAAAGCTTCTTTTACGGCTGACGGCTTTTGACTATTCTCACATCCCTGACAGCCGGCTTAAGGGTATATGTTATTCATTGTGCTTTCCCTGAACATATAAGCAACTTTCTTAACTTTATGCTAAAATATCTTGTTATTTAAAAGATATAGGAGAAAAGTAATGAGATACGCAGCGCAGAAGGGCACGAGGGACATACTTCCTTCAGAGATTCACAACTGGCAACTTGCAGAGAGAACATTTGCTGATGTATGCCATTCCTTCGGCTATGAGGAGATAAGGATCCCCACATTCGAGCAGACAGACCTGTTCCAGAGAGGCGTCGGTGATACTACTGACGTCGTTACCAAAGAGATGTACACCTTTGAGGACAAGGGCGGCAGAAGCATCACTTTGAGACCTGAGGGTACGGCAGGTGTCGTCAGAAGCTTTATTGAGAACGGCATGACAAGCCTTCCTTCACCGGTAAGGCTCTTTTATAACATCACGGCTTTCCGTTATGAGAAGATGCAGAAGGGCAGAATGCGTGAGTTCCACCAGTTCGGACTCGAGTCCTTTGGTGCAGCAGGCCCGGATATCGATGCAGAGATCATTTCCGTAGTTGACGTCTTCTTCAAGAAGATGGGACTTAAGAATATCGCGCTCCACATCAATTCGATCGGATGCCCTGCTTGCCGCGGTGAGTACAACAAGCTCCTTAAGGATTATTTCAGACCGCACGTTGCAACGATGTGTGAGGACTGCCAGGCAAGATTCGAGAAGAACCCCTTGCGTATGATCGACTGCAAGGTCGACGGCGGCAAGGATATCGTTAAGAATGCGCCCAGGCTCATCGATCACCTCTGCGACGACTGCAAGGCTCATTTCGAGGCGCTCAAGGCAAGACTTGAGGCTATCGGCATTTCTTACACTATCGACCCGAATATCGTTAGAGGGTTGGATTACTATACAAGAACAGTTTTCGAGTTCGTATCCGAGAACGTCGGCACGCAGGGCACCATCTGCGGCGGCGGTAGATATGACGGACTCGTAGAAGACTGCGGAGGCACTTCTACACCCGGTATCGGATTTGCGATGGGCGTAGAGAGACTCCTTCTTGAGACTGAGGCTCAGGGAGCGCTCAAGGAAGCGCCTTCATACGTTAAGCTCTACATCGCTTCAATGTCCGAGCAGGCAAAGATCGAAGCGCTTAAGATCTGCTATGACTTAAGACTTAAGGGTATCGGCTGTGAGACCGATATGGCGGGAAGATCTTTCAAGGCACAGATGAAGTATGCGGGCAAGCAGGGGATCCCTTACCTTGTAGTCATCGGAGACGACGAGCTCGCTTCCGGAGAAGTCAAGGTCAAGTGCATGGCTGACGGTTCTGAGACTGCCGTTAAGCTTGACGGTATCGGTGATTTCCTGATCTCGAAATAAAAAAGTAAGCATTTGCTGGAGGTAATATATGCAGTCACGTACACATACATGTGGAGAACTTAGGATCACAGATGCGGGCAAGAAGGTACAGCTCGCAGGCTGGATGGAGAATTTCCGTGAAGTCGGAGCCGAATTGGGATTCGTTGTAATCCGCGATTTCTACGGAACAACTCAGGTCGTTATCGAGACATCTGAGATGATGAAGACTTTTAAGGCCATCACCAAGGAATCAACTATCCAGGTAGAGGGCACTGTAAGAGAGAGAAGCTCCAAGAACCCTAAGCTTGATACAGGCGATATCGAAGTAGTTCCCGAGAAGGTTACGGTATTGGGACGTTGCCGCTACAACGAGCTTCCGTTCGAAGTTAACCACAGCAGGGAAGCTGATGAGGCTGCAAGACTTAAGTACAGATATCTCGATATCAGAAATCCTGAGGTTAAGAAGAATCTCATTCTGAGAAGCAATGTTATCGCTGCTCTCAGACAGTCTATGATCGACCATAACTTCATGGAGATCACAACACCTATCCTTACGGTATCTTCACCTGAAGGCGCAAGAGATTATCTCGTTCCTGCAAGAAAACATCCGGGCAAGTTCTACGCGCTTCCCCAGGCACCCCAGCAGTTCAAGCAGCTCCTGATGGTGTCAGGTATCGACAGATATTTCCAGATCGCTCCCTGCTTCAGAGATGAGGACGCAAGAGGCGACAGATGCCCGGGCGAATTCTACCAGCTCGACATGGAGATGGCTTTCGCAAGCCAGGAAGATGTCTTCGCTATCATCGAAGATGTACTGCCTCCTGTTTTCGCAAAGTACGGTAAGTACAACAGAGCATCAGGCTCTCCGTTCATGCGCATCCCTTACCTTGAGGCTATGGAGAAGTACGGCACAGATAAGCCTGACCTCCGTATCGACCTGACTGTTACTGACGTAACGGATCTTCTCAGGACAGAAGAGTTCGCACCTTTTGCTGAAGGCGAGATCAAGGCAGTAGTTATCTCTGACTTCCACGAGAGCCGCAAGTTTATCGACAAGACGATGGCAGACTGTGAGATCCAGTCAGGCAGCAAGGGCTACTGGTTCAGAATGGATGAGAACGGCGAGATCGTCGGAGGCATCTCCAAGTTCGTAGCTCCTAAGAAGGATGAAGTAGTCGCTAAGCTCGGACTTAAGCCTGATACACTCGTAGTCCTCTCAGCAGGTACAAAGGGCGCTGCACAGAAGATGGCAGGCGTTCTCGTAAAGACATTCGGCGCAGCAGTTCCGGGCCATATGGACAAGGAACAGTATGCATTCTGCTGGATCGTTGATTTCCCGATGTATGAGATCGGTGAGGAGTCCGGCGAATTAGAGTTCTGCCACAATCCTTTCTCAATGCCTTCAGGCGGTCTCGATGTCCTTCTTAAGGCAGAAAAAGGTGAGATCGATCCTCTCAGCATTATGGCTGACCAGTATGACCTCGTAGTCAACGGCATCGAGCTCTCATCCGGTGCTGTAAGAAACCACGATCCTGAGATCATGATCAAGGCTTTCGAGCTCGTAAGACTCGGAGAAGAGGACGTTAAGAAGAAGTTCCCCGCTATGTACAACGCATTCTGCTACGGCGCTCCGCCGCATGCAGGCATCGCTCCCGGAGTCGACCGTATGGTCATGCTCCTTTCAGGCGAGGAGACGATCCGTGAGGTAATCCCGTTCCCTATGAACAAGAACGCCCAGGACATCATGATGGATGCACCCGGATATGTTACAGACAAGCAGCTTGAAGAATTGCATATCAGTATCACAGCTACTGAAGATGCCGGCGGAGATAACTAATGAGCAAAGAAGAAATTAAACAGACAGAAGAAACCACTTCTTCCGAAGAAAAGGACGTCTCTTTAGAAACTGAAGCATCCGAAGAGGTAAAGGTCTCTGAAGAAAAGGCTGAAGAAGAGAAGACTGTCTCTGAGGAAAAGCCCGCAGAAAAAGAGCCTGAGACTTCTGAAGAACCTTCGAAAGAGGAATCTTCCGCGGATGAAAAATCAGAAGACGAAGGATCTGATGAGGAGGAGTCTGAAGAAGAATCCGAAGAAGAGTCCGAAGAGGAGTCTTCTGACAAGAAGGCTTTCGCGCGCGGAAAGAAGATCGAGAAGGGCAGCAAGACTTACGAGATATTAGACTGGCTCCGTACTATTTGTATCGGTGTCCTGGCAGGTATCTTTATCGTTGTCTTCCTTGTGCAGAGAGATGATGTTTACGGCAGCTCCATGAGTCCCACACTGACTCAGGGAGATGTTCTCTTTACGCAGAAGCTGTCTACTTATTTCAAGAGCTATAAGAGGGGCGACATCGTCGTTCTGGACGGTTCCGGCATGGAAGGATATACAGGCAAGGAATATCTCGTTAAGAGGATCGTAGGACTTCCCGGCGAGACGATCAGGATCGCTGACGGCAACGTTTATATCAAGGCAGCGGATTCTGCGGATTTTTATCTCCTGCAGGAGAATTATCTGCCTTCCGGAATACGCACTACCATGATGGACGGCGGTACGAAGAAGGGCTACGACGAGATAACGCTCGGCGAGGACGAATATTACTGCATGGGTGATAACAGACCGGTAAGTAACGACTCGCGCAATCTGGGTCCCTTCGAAGAGAAGAGGATAGTTTCCGTTGCCTTCATCCGGGTATTCCCTTTCAACGAGATTAAATTACTCTGACAAGGAACAATCTGAATGAGTGAAAGCTATAGAAAATACATAAGAAATTTCTGCATTATCGCGCACATCGATCACGGTAAATCTACTTTGGCTGACCGCCTTATCGAGCATACTCACGTAAGAGAAAAGCGCGAGATGACAGACCAGATATTAGATAACATGGATATCGAGCGCGAGCGCGGTATCACGATCAAGTCACAGGCTGTAAGACTGCCTTATGAGGCTTCTGACGGTAACACATACCTTCTTAACCTCATTGACACTCCGGGCCACGTAGACTTTAACTATGAGGTCTCAAGATCGCTTGCTGCATGCGACGGCGCTGTGCTTGTCGTAGATGCTTCACAGGGCGTTGAGGCGCAGACACTTGCCAACGTTTATCTCGCAGTTGATGCAGACCTTGAAGTGCTTCCCGTAATCAACAAGATCGATCTTCCTTCCGCAAGGCCCGAAGAGGTCCGTCAGGAGATCGAAGACGATATCGGAATCGATGCTTCATATGCTCCGTGCATCTCAGCGAAAAGCGACATCAACATCGATGAGGTATTGGAGAAGATCGTACAGTATCTTCCTGCGCCCGAGGGCGACGAGAATGAGCCTCTGGCAGCTCTTGTTTTCGATTCCAAGTACGATTCATACAAGGGTGTTATCGTAAGCGTAAGAGTCAAGAACGGCACCGTAAAGACCGGCGACCGCATCAGGATGATGCACTCCGGAAAAGAGTTTACGGTCACAGAGCTCGGCATGTTCCATCCGGGCGAGCTTGTCCCGACTGAATCTTTGAGAGCAGGCGAGGTAGGCTACATCTGCGCTTCCATTAAGAACGTAAGAGACACAGCCCCGGGCGACACGGTAACTCTCGCAGATAACCCTGCAGCAGAGCCTCTGATCGGCTACAAGGGCATCCAGCAGATGGTATTCTGCGGAATGTATCCTGTAGACGGCGCAAGATACGGTGACCTCAAGGATGCTCTCGAAAAGCTCAGACTTAACGATGCAGCTCTCTCTTTTGACGCGGAGACATCGGCAGCTCTGGGCTTCGGCTTCAGATGCGGATTCTTAGGCCTCCTTCACTATGAAGTAATCCAGGAAAGACTCGAGAGAGAATTCAATCTCGATCTTATCAGTACCGCGCCTTCCGTTATCTACAAGATCTATCTTACGGACGGCACCGTTGTTGACTGTTCGAATCCTACGAATATGCCTGATCCGGCAAATATCGATTACATGGAAGAGCCTGTCGTCAAGGCGACGATAATGCTTCCTAAGGAATATGTAGGCAACATCATGGAGCTCTGCCAGGAGCGCCGCGGCGAGTATACAGATATGAAGTATCTTGATGAGAAGCGTGTAATGCTCCACTACAAGATGCCTTTAAACGAGATCATCTACGACTTTTTCGACGCGCTCAAGTCCAGGACCAGAGGCTATGCTTCTCTGGACTACGAGCCTGCAGGATACATGAGATCCAAGCTCGTTAAGCTCGATATCCTTCTTAACGGCGATATCGTTGACGCGCTCTCATTTATCGTTCATGCTGATAAGGCATACGGCAGAGGAAGAAGAATGTGCGAGAAGCTTAAGGAGAACATCCCGAGGCAGCAGTTCGAAGTACCTGTCCAGGCTGCGATCGGCGGCAAGATCATTGCCAGAGAGACGATCAAGGCTTACCGTAAGGACGTTACCTCCAAGTGCTACGGCGGTGATATCTCACGTAAGAAAAAGCTGCTCGAAAAGCAGAAGGAAGGTAAGAAGCGAATGAGGCAGGTAGGCTCCGTTGAGGTGCCTCAGGAAGCCTTCATGAGCGTACTTAAGCTTGACGAAGAATAAAACCTGAAAGCATATAGGGAGTGCTTAAAAATGACGGTAATCAAAGGACACATCTGCCCCTCATGTGCGGGCGCGCTCTCAATAGATATCGACAAGCAAATGTATATTTGCCCGTTCTGCGGCGTCACTTTTGACTATGAGTATTTCAATGAAGACAATGTCCTTGATTTAGGTTCTGATGCACTGATAAACCAGGAATTCAATTCGGCTTCGAAGGCTTACTCGTATGCGCTGGAAAAAGATCCCCACGATTTTAAAGCGTTGAAGGGTATGCTCTGCACGCAGTTCAAATGGCGTTCTTTCGGTCAGATAAAAGATATCAAAAAGCCTAATGCACTTACTCCGGTTCAGAGAGATATATCGGCTTTAAAAGACGCAGCAGCGGAAAAGGATAAGTTCTTTTTTGACGGGGTCAATGAATGCATAGGCATGGCTGATGAGTATGCGGAAATCATCGATCAGATGGAAACAAACGAGAACGATATCCGCAAGTTTGACAGGACTGCTGAGGAATTTAGACAGAAGCTTGAAGACAACAAAAACTATTACGATTACAAGTTTTCTTTGCTGTACGCGTTATATGGGTCATTTGCTCTTGTGATTATTTTCCTGATAGTCAGTAATTTTGCCGATGTCAGTTTTTTCTATTTCTTCCTGGTGCATATGGTGATCTTCGGCATAGTATTCAGTAATGACCGTTTTTCAGGTTATAAAAAGAAAAAAGAGGATGCTTCGGTAATTGCAATTTCAGCAATGAAAAAGGAAGAACTCGCAAATAAGAATACTGAACTTAAGAAACAGGCTGATGCTCTTAAAAGAGATTTTATCAAGAAAAGCACGGTTCTTGTCGAGTATAAGTCTCAGTAAGTATTTCAAAAGGCTGGTTTAGAGACACTAAGGACATACATATGAAGGCTTTTATTCTTTGGCATTCACATGAAGAAAATGACGATTACGGTATCCACGACGAGGTAAAGCTCCTCGGCGTTTTCTCCACGCTCGAAAAAGCCAATGAGAGCATCGATGTGTTCAAAGACAAGGAAGGCTTCAAGGATTATCCGCTGGATTGTTTTACTGTTGAAGAAAGAGACATGGATATTCCCAACAGAACGTGGACAGAAGGATTTGTTTCTGTCAGGTATGCGGGAAGCGATGTGGTTATCCGTCCCGTAAGAGCTGATGATGACAGGGAAGAGATAAGCAATATTTTCGAGCAGAGCTGGAAAATGGCATACGAAGGCATCGTGCCCGAAGAATATATGTCCTCGATACCGGCAGGAGAATGGGCCGGCAATATCGATGATCCCGACTGGAAGCATATCGTATGTGAACTTGACGGCAAACTGATCGGCACCGCGAGTGTGTGCCGTTCGAGATTCGAAGAATATCCTGATGCGGGAGAGATAGTGTCTATCTATATGCTGCCTGAATATACGGGCAAAGGATACGGCAAGATGCTTCTTAACGAAGCTTCAAAGGTGCTTAAATATTACGGTTTTAACGAGATCTTTTTGTGGGTGTTAGAGGATAATAAGAATGCAAGGCGGTTCTATGAATCGCAGGGATTTTCATTGGCTGACGGGACGCTGGATCTCACCATCTGCGGCAAGCCCCTTAAGGAAGTCCGTTACGTCAAGAAAACAGTAAGTGTCGAAATATGAAGATAAAGACCAAGACTATCACTTATGAAGATGCAATGGCGCTTCCTTCCTGGGAGCACAAAAAGCCTAAGAAACCGTCCGCTCTGCTTGCAGGCGTGGCACGTCTTTTGCTTAACGGCGAATTGAAAAAAGTTGATTTCAAATACGATCAGATCGACATGGAAAAAGCTGGCGACGGCCCCTGGATGATCCTGATGAATCACTGCAGTTTTACCGATCTTTCCATCGCTTTCAAAGTGCTTAAAGGGCGTCCTTTCAGCATCGTCTGCACATCTGATGCGCTGGTAGGAAAAGAAGGATTGATGAGATCTTTAGGCTGTATTCCCACCAGAAAATTTGTCTCTGATATTACGCTTATTTCCGATATGGATCACGCACTCAATGTCAATAAAGCAAGTGTTCTTATGTATCCGGAAGCAGGCTATTCTCTTGACGGCACGGGCACAAGGATCCCGAGAAGACTTGGCGTCCTTCTCAAAAAACTCAAGCACCCCGTGGTCATGATCACTACTTACGGCGCGTTTGCGAGAGATCCTCTTTACAACAATCTTCAGAAGCGCGACGTCAAGGTAAGCTGTACGATGAAGTGTCTTTTTACTCCTGAAGAACTTGCCAACACCAAGGTAAGGCAGATTGATGAAGTATTGGATAAAGAGTTCACTCTCGATTACTTTAAGTGGCAGCAGGACAACAAAATAGAGATAGATGAACCGTTCAGGGCAGACGGCCTTAACCGTATCCTTTACAAGTGCCCTCACTGCCTGAAGGAAGGCGTGACTGAAGGCAAGGGTATCAGCCTTACATGCCGTGAGTGCGGAGCCGCATATGAGCTCGATACTTTGGGAAGGCTTAAAGGAGTTAATGTCGAACCGAAGTTCACGCATATTCCCGACTGGTTCAGATGGGAAAGAGAACAGATCAAAGAAGAGATCACAAACGGCACTTATGCACTTGATGTACCGTGCGACATAGCGATCCTCAAGGATTCCAAAGCGCTCTATATGGTAGGCACGGGAAGGCTTCATCACGATAACAACGGCTTTGTCCTGGACGGCTGTGACGGCAAGCTTCATTACGAGCAGTCACCGAGCGCTTCTTACAGCGTTAACTCCGATTATTTCTGGTACGAGATCGGAGACATCGTATCCATCGGCACCAATAACTGCCTTTATTTCTGCTTCCCTAAAGAAGGCGATATCGTAGCGAAAACAAGGCTTGCGGCAGAAGAGCTCTATAAGATGTCCAAAGGAAAGACATCTTCGGAAAAAGACAGTGATTAGAACTAAGCAAAGGAGATAAAAATGCTTATCAAGGATGTTAAAGGCAACGAATTATTAGACATTTTCAAGGTCGACGAGAACAAGGCGGATGGATCTTATTCTCCGATAACGCACTGCCTTGCCGTAGTAAAGGTCGGTGACGACTATCTCCTCGGCTGGAATAAATACCGTCAGGAATGGGAGATCTTCGGAGGCTGCAGGGAAGAAGGCGAATCCCTGCGCACATGCGTCAACAGAGAGTGTGAAGAAGAACTCGGCATCAAGGAAGCAGGGCTCTCCTTCCTCGGAATAATGCATTACCATCTTGCGCCCGGATACTTTAATCCCGAGTGGCACTACGAGTACGGCGGACTCTACGGCGTCACGCTTCCTGCTGATGCGCTTAAGACTATCGAAGCGTTCAGGACCGATAAAGAGGAAGTCGAGAAACTGGCTTTTTATCGCGATGTCAAAGGCAAAGATAAGATCGCTCTTATCGACGAGTATCTGCTCTCAAGCTGGGAATAAAAGCGGGCGGGTACACTGCTTTAATATACGATTGCTGAAAAGTGACACGTTTTGAAGCTGAATCGTGTCGCTTTTTGTCACTCTAAGGATTATTGCCGGGAAATGACACGTTTTGGCAGTGTGCCGTGTCACTTTTCATCACAACGCGAAAAATAAAAAAGGCTGTCTGCACGACAGCCTTAGTTTTTATCTTATCGCAGCATTTTTCTATTCATGCCCTGCTTCTCAAAGTCTGTAGCGTCTTCACGCTCATCAGCTTCTTCGACTTCAGGAGCAGCGGTCTTAAAGTCGTAAGTCTCTTCTTCGCCGTATTTCCAACCTGTCTCGACAGAAACGAAGTCTTTGGTCGTCTCGTAAGCTACTATCGGGAAACTCGAATCGTAATAAAGCTCTACGCCGGGTTCGGATGCAAGATCGTGGCTGCTCGACTGGGAAAGAGCCTCAAGGTCTTTCTTTTCCCTGTTTCTCAAGACTTTCGGGAGGATCTCGGCGCCTACATACATTGCCAGACCTAACGTAAGACCTATCAGGATGCATTCAAACGGGTGGTCAAATATGAAATCCATGAATTCCAGATCTCTCGAGAATGATGCGAAGAAACGGAGGATCACGACGGCAACTGCCGGGATCAGATAAAGGCAGGCACGAAGTCCCATGTTCCAGCTGACCGCTTCCATTCTTGCTTTCCGGCCGGTGCGCTCGAGTGTCTCCCAGCCCTTCGCGTAAGGGAACTCTCCGGAGACTTTGCCTGTCTGGCCGTTTACGATGTACTGGTATCTTCTTCCGTCGTAGTCGAGGCTTAAGAACCAGCAGGGAAGGAGCGCGTACTTGATATCCTGGTTGTTGTATTTTGTCATGCTCATGTCGGCGTTGGGCACAAAGTCGTCGAAGCCGAAATCAACTTCGTCGCAGACTTTGAGCGAATACTTGTCCAGACGCTTGTAGATCCTGTCGGTCATGTCGAGAGGAAGCTCATCGTACTTCTCGGCAAAGAAGCCCTGGAGGTATTCAGGTCTGAATTTTACGAGCTCTGAATAGTCAAAAGGCTCTGCCGCAGCATAGAGACGGTTGGCAATGTTTTTCTCGCCGTCGAAAGGTACGTTCTTAAGCCTGAACTTAACCTTGCCGTATGTCAGCTTGGAATAATTGCCGTTTGTCGACATGTGCTGGTCTGCGTAAGCGGAGTCAACCATCTTACCCATGTTGCCCTGACCTGCGACATTGACCTCTACCTCTGTGGAGATGATCCATGTCGGCACATAAAGACCGGTCATTTTCGATAATACCTTCTTGGACTTGAAGTCTTTGGGAAGGTGGGAGATCTTGGCGCAATGCTCTTCGAAGAGACTGATGGCCTTCTCCTTATCGAACTTGAAAGGAATGATGTAGTCCGGCTTAAACTCACGTGAAAGCCTTCTGGTTACAAGCGCAGGCGAACCGCAGAATGCGCAGAATGTTGAAGCCGTATTCTTGTCGGTGACGATCTGTGCACCGCAGGAGTTGCATACGATCTCCTGACGGCCCTCGTCTTCTTTGCTTACCTCAATGCTTCCGTCGTATTCTTTCTCCGGATTTGCATAGCCGAATGAACCGACTTTGTCGAGCGTCTCAGGATCGAAGAGACCGCCGCAGTTTCTGCAGATCATTGCTCCGTGCAGCGACTCGAAAACAAGGTTCGATGCGCAGTTCGGACATTTGTAAGAGTTTGCCGAGAATGTCTTGATTTTGGATGAGCCAAAACCGCCTGCCGTACTTGCAGGATTGTCCCAAATAGCCATAAAGTTCTACCCCTCTTTTGTGTTTCTTCTTATTCCTGAAGATAAATATACAATAACGCTCAAATTTTTGTCAATGATAATTGATTTTAAGCAATTTCTTCCAGAGAACGACTATGCTGATCGATATTGCGCCGGCAATAAGGATCTTTATCTGCCCCCTGTCCAGGATGCCTGTATTTGTATATCTTAAGTATTCAACAGCGAATCTTGCGGGTAATGCGATGGCTATGAGGATATAGACTGCCTTTACTTTGTTCTCCATCTTCAGGACAAGGATCAGGGCGATTATATGGATAATGATAAAAACCGTCATATCCACGAGCTGTGCGGGGAAGAAAGAGCCTGAATGGATCCCGTGATTAACTATCGCAAACGGTCCGCTGTAAGGCTTTCCGTGGCAGCATCCTGCCAAAAGACATCCGGTCTTTGAGAGCGCGTACATCAAAGGTGCCGAAGCGGCGAAAGAGGCCAGAACATACTCGGCTTTATCTTTGAAAATAAGACCGGATATCAGGATGCCCAATGCCATTCCGACTACAGCTCCGAGGCCTGAAAAACCTAATACCAGACCGTTTCCGGTGAACTCAAAAGCTGCCATAAAAGAAATAACCAATGTGCAGATCAGTGTAAGAAGAGATGTGTACAGGATGGTCTTTTTTGCCACGCCGAATCTGCGCATGAGTAATACAGCGGCCAGAAAGCCGATCAGAACCGATGCTATAACGATCAGAGCGTAGGGCGAATGCTCAAATTCGGGAATGTTTATTGTCATGTTCAGAAATGATCAGTGGCAGCCGTTTATCATTATTGCGCACATATAGATCAGAATGAGCGTTCCGATGATGCCGATAGACAATATGCCGAGATAGACCCACATCAGGACTTTGGCAAAGACACTCTCGCTGTACTTTGCTCTTGCGATGATCATGAAGACCCATGACGCTATGTATGCGCCTCCGCCTATATAGCCCAATATCTGGACAATAGCGGGCGCTGTGCTTGTGCCGGTGAAGCCTGTTTCGAGGCTTTCCAAAATGCCCTCAAGAATACCGACAAGAACAAATGGTGAAAAATGCAGGAACAGCGAAATAATGCACAGAGTATTAGCCTTTTTCTTTCTGGCTGATCTCTCTTCAGGAGGCAGCAGATCGATCGGTCTTACCGGCTTTTGAGGCGCGCCGGGCTGCTGGTACACCGGCTGCTGATATACGGGCTGCTGGTAAGGTGACTGATAAACCGGTTGCTGGTACTGGGGTTGCTGCTGGTAAGGCGGCTGCTGGTACACTGGCTGCTGATACTGAGGCTGCTGGTATGGCTGCTGATATTGCGGCTGATACTGCTGGGGATCCGGAGCCTGCTGGGGCTGATAGTTTTGTCTGTCGTTGAAAATGTTGTTATTGTTATCCATCTGACTGATCCCCTTTCTAACAGACTTTGATCTCGACTTTTGTATTTTATCACACCAAATGAAAATCAATAGCCCGGCCTTAATGCGTGAAAAGAAGCTGAAAGCAGTTGAAAACAAGGCTTTGCGGGGAATTTTGCACAAAGTAGTAAGGTAGCGTATTACAGATTATTTAAATATATTTGTCACATTAACGAATTTGTTACTTTTTTTGTTTTAAAGCCTTTACAAGATTTCGGACAATAGTATAATCGAAAACAGCGATAGGAGTTCTAACGCACTACATTTTTAGGAGGTTGTTATGGACACAACAAAAAAGCAACAGCAGACTGGTCTGATTTTGGGTATCGTTTCACTGGCACTGCCTATCATTGCAGGTATTATTTCTAATGCTGCAACAAACAGCGCACAGAGCGCTTCTTCACTCGGCGGATTAGTTTTCCTTCTCATCGTTGTTACACTTATCTGCTTGGCAGCAATGATCGTTGGTATCATCGGTATCGTTAAGTCTTCCGGTGCTATGAAGGCAGCTACAGCAGCTGGCGAGAAGAAGGTTCTCGGTATCGTTGGTTTAGTTCTTTCTATCCTCGGTACAGTTTACTCTGCATTCGATTTCTTCTTCGTTGGTATCTGCGCTACATGCACAGTTTGCGCTATTGCATCAGCAATGGGTTAATCTTTTAACTATTTCCATTGTTTTCATGGACAGTTGCTTTATAATAAAGCAACTGTCTTTTTTTAGGGATGAGTTTTTATGTATCCAATTATTGAAATATTCGGAAAAGAAATAGGCACGTACGGCATTTGCACATTGGTGGGCATTTTCGTCTGCGCGTTCCTGTCCTGCTATCTTGTAAAGAAGAAGGGGCTGTTCTACGAAGACATGATCATCACGATCGTGTATATCCTTATCGGCATGTTTATCGGCGGCCACATCCTTTACGGCATTACCAATATTCCGCATATCATTACGCTGTTCCAGAATGCCGAAAAGTATACCTGGTGGAATTTCCTTAAACTGCTCGTGGTAGGATATTTCGGTGGAATGGTCTTCTATGGCGGACTGCTCGGCGGTATTGCCGCACTGGCTATCGTATGCAAAAGAGGAAAGAATCTGCCTGCGAATGTCGTGTTTGACATTTATGCGATCGACATTCCGTTATTTCATGCATTCGGAAGGGTAGGCTGCTTTCTTGGCGGCTGCTGCTACGGCGTAGAATCGAAATTCGGTTTTACCGTTCATAACAACCAGCTTAATCCTGCCATCAATGATGTTAACCGCTTCCCGGTCCAGCTTGTTGAAGCAGCCTGCAATCTGATCATATTCTTTGTGATCTTTATGCTCTACAAAAAGGGCAAGTTCCAAAACAGGCTGCTCATCGTGTATTTCTATATCTATCCGGTAGTAAGATTCACTCTGGAGTTCTTCAGAGGAGATGAGATAAGAGGTTTCCTCTTCGGTCTTTCGACATCACAGATCATCAGCATTTTGCTGTTCGCTTTTGCAGTTATCTTCACGATCGTGGATCTTAATAAGAAACGCAAAAACGGCGGCGAACCGGCTGAAGAAGCAAAGCCTGCCGAAGAGCCACAGATGGTATAAGCTTAGATTATTCACAAGCATAAGACCGGCCGATGTGCCGGTCTTTTTTTCCGTGTCAGCACCAAAATATAAGCCTCGCAATTTTCCGCACAAGCGAAGCGCGGAGGACCTTTTGCGAGGCTTATATTCTGGTGCGCCTGACAGGACTTGAACCTGCACACCTCACGGCACCAGAACCTAAATCTGGCGTGTCTGCCAATTTCACCACAGGCGCTTATCGCGGAACATTATAGCAAAAAAACAAAGAAGTGATAAGATTAACAGGAAGGTCGGCGGCGGCCCCCTTGTTATTGAATCAAAGGAGTTTTTAGTGTCTGACAAGAGAAAGCGCAGAGAAAACCTGATAACCGCACTCCTCATCGCGGGAATGTGCATTGTGGTCGGTGCGACGATCGTTTTCATCGTCAAGTATTCAAAGAAGGACAAAGTTGACACTGTCCGGCTGACCCCGGGCATGACTGAGGGTACAGGGCTTTCAGTTGAAAGCGATCTTCCGGCATCTTCATCTGAAGCAGCTCCTACAGAGACGCCTGCACCCACTCCTACGGATACGCCTACGCCGTCTCCGACTTTAAGTCCTACACCTACAAATACTTCCACGCCTACGCCTACTCCCAAGCCCGAGAAGCTTAAGAGCCTGTCAGGCTACGATCCCGGTGATACCATAAGCAGCGATAAGATCGACAGGGATAACCTTTCGCAGTATTTCACTTCGTCCGAGATCGTTGAAGGCGACAGCGTTTATAACCGTATCTACGGCAAATCATATGTCAGCAACAGCAACATCGGACTTTCAGACTTAAGATATCTCAAGATGCTCCACATCAATTTCAACGGAGACTATCAGGTCGGCGAGATGATAGTAAATAAGAGCGTTGCAGGAGAGGTCTTGGAGATTTTCGAGATACTCTGCGCGGAGGGCTATCAGATCTATTCGATGTATCTTATCGATAACTTCTGGTCAGGCGATGCCGCCACATCCGACTGGTATTCAATTGACGCAAATAACACATCGGCATTCTGTTACCGCGAGGCTACGGGCTCTTCAAACCTCTCGAAGCATGCTCTGGGCAGGGCGATCGACATCAACCCCCAGCAGAATCCTTATGTTACTTACACTGACGGCAAAGCCAAGTATTCACATGATAATGCGGCTGACTATGTTTATGACAGGTCATCTTCAAAAGCCCATGAGATAACGACATCCGACAGGGCATATGAGCTCTTTACATCATACGGCTGGACATGGGGCGGCAGCTGGAACAGCCCCAAGGATTATCAGCATTTTCAGAAGTCTTAACAAATGAAAGGTATTTGACTATCTGATTTTCACTTGATAATATCTTGTCATGAATAATCCTGACAGAAGAAAACAGATCCTGGATATATTGGCTGAAGAGGGCGAGATCAATACGACCGTTCTCTCAACGAGGCTCGGCGTCACCGGAGCTACGATCAGAACTGATATCAGAGCTCTCGAAAGAGAAGGCGCCATCATCAGATTCCACGGCGGAATCAAGCTTCCTCACAAGATGTCATCTTACAGCGGCGAGAACTATATGGTCAGAGCCGTTACCCACGTTGACCTCAAGAATGCTATCGGAGCTAAGGCCGCAAGCCTTGTCGGCAGCGGCAATACCATTTTCATGGATGCAAGCTCGACGACCTTTCATATGATTCCTTACCTCAAGAAGGTAAAGGACGTTACGGTCATTACGAACGGTATCCATACGGCCATGGAGCTCCAGAGAAACAGCAACTTCAAGTCGATCATTATCCTCGGAGGCATGTTGAGACCGCATTCCGGAGCCATTGAGGGACTTTCATCTAAAGAGATGATCGGAAGACTTTCTGCAGAGTTTTATTTCGTTTCGGGAAACGGTTTTTCTGCCGAGTCCGGACTTTCAGGTGATAATTTCTTCGAGCTTGAGCTCAAACGTCTTTGCGCTGACCGTGCAAAGAAGATAGTTGCCCTTATCGATTCCACAAAGCTCGGTACTGATTCGGCTTCATCGTTCATTCCTGCGGACAGGATCGACTATCTTGTCACTGACTCGGGTGCTTCTCCCGAGAGCGTTGCCCTGTGCCGCGCGAAGGGCATAGAAGTGCTTATCGGCGAAGTCTCGAACTGATCTGCGCTATTTTCGCGCACTATTTTCAAAATTTCTATTTATTTTTCTTTTAATGTATAATAATCGGATAGAACTATTCTCACTTTTGACGAGGAACGAAAGATGCAGATTAATCCGATCATTTTGCCCAGCTGGCTTACAAGCAAGTGTGTTTTCCAGCAGGGAGTTGAACTGAAGATTGAAGGAATAGCCGCTCCGAGCGCCACTGTTACGCTCGAGATAGTCAAAGACCCTACTGACGGCAGAAAGGTCAGTAAGCTCGATACCGATTACGGCGTTATCCTTAGCCGTGAAGCTACAACGACTTCCAAGGGCAGATTCAGCTTTACGATCCCGCCTTACAAGGCATCAGGTGACGCTTACACATTCACATTCAAGTGCCTTACGGACCAGACTGTGCTTACCGATATCAGATGCGGTGACGTCTGGGTCTTCTTAGGATCCGATTTCCTCTCGATCCCCATGAAGGAAGCCAATGCCACAAAGGCTCCTCTCAAGCGCAAGGTAATGAATTACTTGAGATTCTTCTCGCCCTCAAGGTCAGGCCTTGAAGACGGTGAGGAAGAGTATCCCGCAAAGGACAAGTCACACTATAAGAATGCCGAGTGGATCAAGGTCACGGAGACCGACAAGCTCGCAGGCGTTTCATCTGCAGCATTTGCTTTCGCATACCGTCTGAGCGACCAGATCTCATATCCTGTCGGTGTTGTAGATCTCGCTTATAACGATTCAACGATCTTAAACTGGATCGCTCCTTTCGCGATGGACAGGGTAGAAGCCCTTAAGGACGTCGTTACCGATATGGGCCTTTATCTTGATGATGAAGCATACGAGAAGCTTCTCTGGATCGACAAGAGAAAGAAGAAGGTCGTTGAGCTCAAGGAAGAGTACAAGAAAACTGTCGAGAACGGTGATATCGACATCGGCATGCAGGATGAGCTCAAAGCTTTGCAGGGCGAAGATCCTGACGACATCAAGCCTCTCGATATCGATTTCCCTACTGCAGACGGCAGTTCGCTTAATGATACCAAGGGTCACAGGGAGAATATCTCATTCTCTTCCGCAAGCCAGCTCGACTTCAACATGATCCCCGAGAAGAAGGTCAATCCCTATAAGCTCAGTGAGGAAGACGAGAAGAAGTTCATCAAGCCCAAGTACAGAATGTCCATCCTCTACAGGACAAAGCTCGTTCCTTTGAAGAATCTTGCGGTAAGAGGCTTCTGCTTCTCTCCTGACAAGGGCGAGCTCCAGTATGTAAGATACGACCTTTTCCTCATGGGCCTTCTTACAACGCTTGCTGAAGTATTCGAGCCTAAGGAAGTCTTCGATGATTCGGTAATGCCTTCGATCCTTTTCGTTACAATGCATCCGAATGACGTTGACTTCGACAATCCTTACAGCGTTCTTGAATTCAACGAGAACTTCACCGCGTTTACCAAAATGCTTACAATGCCTTCGGGTATCGTCAGCATGCACGATATGCTCCTGCCTGATAAGACGATCAGCTTTATCCTGGGCCTTAGACTTGCCACCATCGCTCTCGGCACGCACTTCTCGCCGAAGATGAGTAAGTCTTCACCTGAGCCTAACGATATCGAGATCGCAGGCAACAAGAGGATCATCAGATTCAGCAATCTTAATTCAGGCCTTAACAGCCAGGATGCCACGGGCGAGATCACCGGATTTGCCATTGCAGGCGAAGACCGTATCTTCTATCCCGCGCACGCAAAGAGCCTTTACGGAATGTGCGTAATGGTATGGAGAGACGATATCGAAGAGCCGCAGTCCATCACTTACGGCTTCACGCCTTTCCCGCACGACGCCACGCTCAAGAACGGCGAAGATCTGCCGATCCTGCCTTTCAGATTCGACAGGGATCCGGCTTATTTCGCACCTGACTTAAGCTTTACTCACTGCGACAGTCTGCAGTTTGTAGGCAAGAAGACACCTGATTCCGAGTTTGAGACACTTGAGATCTACAGGACCTTCAAGGGCAAGGGAATCATCTCCCAGGATAATATCCACAAGCTCACGGGCGGCGCATCTTTGAGGATTCGTTACGAGACCGACAAGTCACTTTACGGATTCGAACCGTGCCTTGAGTACGCTTCGCTTTTCGCGCCCATCGAAATATACGGAAGATCAAGGATCCAGCTGTCGATCTTTAATCCTGACCAGAAGAAGAAAAAGCTCATTGTAGAAGACTTCGGTGAGGCTGAGATCAAGCAGCAGCTCACATGGCAGACTATCACTCTTGATTATTCCGAGGACGGACCTATCAGACTTAACAGTCTCAGGATATACATCGAAGACAAAGACCGTAACGGCGAGATCTATATCGACGCGATCAATTTTATCTGAAAAGAGGGCTAAATAAATGGCAAACAAGCTTCTTTCTGCTATCGAGGATGACGTCTTCTTATCTGAGGGCTCAGTGCCTATCGTTATCGAGGGCTTAGAGCATTCATACGATAAAGAAGACTTTTTACCTGAAGAGAGCATGCATAATTCACATGAACTCCTCTGTCTTCGCGAAGGCAAGATCGAAGCTGTGATAGGCGGTGAGACTATCCAGCTCACCAAGGGTTCAGTAGTCGTTATCAGACCGCTCGTAAGACACAAGCTCATGATCAAGAGCGAGAAGGCCGATATGCTCAATCTCTATTTCGGCTTTGTTCACGACACGTCCGATCTCAAGCTCACAAAGGAGACAGGCAGTTCTGCCAAGAGCAAGGATTCCAAGAACAACAATGCGGGTCCAAGCGTCTCCATCCCGGGATCTCTTGCAAAGGTCACTCTTGAGAGCTTCCTGAAGTTTGCTGACCTCGGTATCACCGAGGATAACGAGATGATCAGACTTCCTTTCTTTGTCATCAAGGGCAACGAGAAAAAAGAGATCAACCAGCTTGCCGAGCGCATCGTCTCCGAGCATTCAGATAACCGTTACGCAAAAGATCTCATGGTCCACACACTTACCGTTGAGCTCATGATCATCCTCGCAAGAGCATTGAGAAGCGAATGGGAAGAGAGCTTAAGCGTTAAGAACGGCAAGGCCAAAGAACTTGTTGCGATCGCAAAGCTTTATATGGATGAGAATTTCGATCAGGGCATCACCGTATCCGAGGCGGCTTCGTATGTTTACTTAAGCCAGGGATATTTTACCCGCGCCTTCAGGGACGAGACCGGAATCAGCCCGATGAACTATCTGATGAAGAAGAGGATAGAGAAGGCCTGCAAGCTCTTGCAGAACAACGAGATAAAAGTCTCCGCGATCTCGCTGCAGTCCGGCTTCTCATCACCTCAGAGATTTAACGTTGCTTTCAGAAAGCAGATGGGCATGACACCCATGGAATATCGCAAAAAGTATTTGTAAGAAGGTGAGATAAATGTACGATTACGCAAATGACAATTCGATCCCGGAGGAGAGCCGCCAGAACATGGATCTCCCGAAGATCGAGAATGCCGTAAGAGATATCCTCGAAGCCATCGGCGAAGACCCCAACAGAGAAGGCCTTCTTGAGACTCCGCAGAGAGTCGCGAGAATGTATGCCGAAGTATTCGCAGGACTTCACAGGGACATCAACAAGGACATCAAGACATTCCACGGCGAAGGCAATGACGAGATGATCCTCATCGGCGACATCCCGTTCTATTCAATGTGCGAGCATCACCTTCTTCCTTTCCACGGAAAGGCGCATGTAGTTTACATCCCTAAGGATGGCAAGATCTTCGGCCTTTCCAAGGTCGCAAGAATAGTAGATACGCTTTCGAGAAAGCCCCAGCTTCAGGAGAAGCTCACTTCAGAGATCGCCGATGCAATCGAGAAGGCCGTTGACGCGAGATCGGTATGCGTTGTCATTGAAGCAGAGCATCTCTGCATGACCATGAGAGGCATCAGAAAGCCCGGCTCAAAGACTGTTACTTCCGCCATGAGAGGCGGCTGCAGATCTGATATCAGGACCCGAAACGAAGCCCTTGCGCTTATCAACAGACAGCGTTCGGGTGTATAAGGGAGTAAGCTCTTAATGAATTCAACTGACGGCAGATTTTCAGGAATATATAAGTGCGGCAACAGATCGCTCGAGTTCGGCAGGAAAACGCTCATCATGGGCATCTTAAACCTCACGCCGGATTCATTCTCCGACGGAGGAAGATATACGAATGTTGATGCCGCTGTCGACCAGTGTGCGCGCATGGTGAATGAAGGCGCTGATTGCATCGACATCGGTGCTGAATCAACAGGCCCCAAGGCTGTTCCGATCTCTGCAGAAGAAGAGCTCGAGAGGCTCATTCCGTCACTTACTGCAATCAGGAGCAGATTCGACATACCCTTGTCTGTAGATACTTACAAGTCTGAGACCGCAGCTCAGGCAATCACCGCAGGAGCTGACATCATCAACGATGTCAACGGTTTCCTCGTTGATCCCGACATGGCAAAGGTCGTTGCAGACAATGGCGCAGGCTGTATCCTTATGTTCAACAGAAGGACCAGAGGCGATGATTTCCCGGCTTTTGAGCCCATCAGCAGAAGATGCGTAAGAGAACTTACAGAAAGCATTGAGATTGCCAAGAAAGCGGGCCTTGCAGACAACATGATAATGACCGATCCCGGGATAGGATTCGGCACGACAAGGATCGAGGATGCTGAGCTTACGGCATCTTTGCTCTCGCTCGGCATGCAGGGCAGGCATCCTGTGCTTTATGCGGCTTCCAGAAAGCGCTATGCAAGGATCTTTGCAGGCGGCGACCAGGCAACCGAAGCACAGCTCGATTATGCAACGGCAGGACTCTCGTTCACGGCAGCATCAGTCGGCGCTTCGATCGTGAGAGTTCATAACGTCGCGGCGTCAAGGCTCGCCTTAAAGAGCTTTGACGAGACGTTCTACGCGTTTGCGAATATGTGATCTTCGAAAGGAATAACGGCATTTGGATAAGATAACGCTCTCGAAAATGGAATTTGAAGGACATACCGGCTGCTTTGACTTTGAAAAGCTGGACGGCCAGAAATTCATTGTCTCTTTGGATATCTTTTTGGACAGGATAAAGGGATGCTATTCGGATGAATTATCTGACACCGTTGATTACTCGAAGATCTACGATGTCACTAAGGATATTGTCACTTCAGACAAGGGCAATCTCATCGAGAGCCTCGCGCAGAAGATATCTGACGGTGTCCTTGGCACAGACAGCAGAATAGAGATGGTTACGGTCACCGTGTCAAAGCCTGAAGCACCCATAAAGGGTATTTTCGAGACTATGGAAGTTAAGATCACCAGAAGACGCAAAGAGTTTGTAATTCTCTCTTTGGGCAGCAATCTAGGCGACAGGGAAGCTAATATCCTCGCTGCGGAAGATGCTTTGAAAGCACTGCCCGGCGTGGAAGGATTTAAGACCGCTTCGATCTATGAGACAGAGCCCGTGGGACTTGAAGACCAGCCGTATTTCCTCAATACATGCGTTGGTTTTTATACCGATATCGATCCTTTCGAGCTGCTCGATAAGATCCACGTGATCGAGAGCGAACTGTTGAGGACCAGAGAGATTCACTGGGGCCCCAGAACGATCGATATCGACATCATATTCTACGGGGACAGGGTAATAATGAAGCCTGAGCTTACGGTGCCTCATCCGAGGTGGAATCTCAGATCGTTTGTTACCGTACCTTTGAGGGAGCTTAAAGATGTGGGACTAGATCACCCTGATGACAAGGAAGTGTCCTTATATCGGAAGCGCGGATAATTGAGTTATCAGATAGCACAGTTTATAATTAGGCACGTCATTTAGAAAGATGGAGGAATTTATGTCAGAAAACAATCCGGGCGCAGCAGTACCGCAGTCAGACAATCGTGGTAACGATCAGAATAAAGAGAAGCGCCAGAGGTTCGATCCCGCAAAGCAGGAAGGACGTAAGAACAACTATAACCGCAATAACCGCAGAAGAAGAAACAACGGTCAGAGACAGGGCGGTAACGATAACAATAACAACAATAAGCGCGCTGATAATGCCGAGATCCAGGCTGAGGGCGGCAACAGAAACCAGGGCCGCAACAGACAGCAGGGCGGCCGTGACCAGAATAAGAAGTTCAACCGCGACCAGAACCAGCAGGGCGAGAACAGAAAGCAGTTCAACCCCGAGCGCAGAAATAAGAATAAGCGCTCCAGAGAGATAGATGCAGAGGTCGCAAAGAATGTTAAGAAGGTCGAGACCATCGAAGACATCAGAAGCGATAACGCAAGAATTACCAAGGAAATATATCTTGAGATAGCATCTCTCAAGAATATTAATCTCAACTGATGATGAAGGGCATATTCATTACTTTTGAAGGTATCGACGGGTGCGGCAAGAGCACCCAGTGCGAGATGCTCAAAAATCACCTCGAATCAAACGGCAAAGACTTTCTCTTCGTAAGAGAACCCGGCGGCACCGTAATAGGCGAGCGCATCAGGGAGATCCTTCTTGATAAGAAGAATTCCCAGATGACTGCAAGGACAGAGCTTCTCTTATTTGAGGCTGCAAGAGCGCAGATCACGGATGAGGTCATCAAGCCCGCACTGGAAGAAGGAAAGATCGTTCTCTGTGACAGATTCTTCGATTCATCTTCCGCCTATCAGGGAATGGCCAGAGGCATGGGCATGGACTTCGTCGGAAGCCTCAATATGGCTGCTACAGGCGGCCTTAAGCCTGATATCACGTTCTTCTTTGACATAACAGCCGAAGAGGCTTTGGCCAGAAGAGGCAAGAGAGGCGAAGCATCTGACCGCATCGAGCTTGCCGGCTTGAAGTTCCAGGAAGATGTAAGAAAAGGATATCTTGAACTTGCGAAGAGTTCAGACGGACGCATCGTTACGATCGATGCTACGAACAGCATAGACGAGATCTTTGCGCAGATATTAAAGACGTTGGAAGGAAAGATCTGATGGCTTTCTCAAGCATTACAGGTCAGAAGCAGATCAAGATGAGATTAGCTGCTGAAGCCCGGAGGCGCGGCAGCGGCGCTTATATGCTCTCAGGTCCTGCAGGCTCGGGCAAGAGACTTATTGCCGAAGAGTTTGCAAAGGCCCTGATGTGTCCTGATGCGGGATCTGACGGTGCATGCGGAGTGTGCAGCAACTGCAAGTATTTCGATAACTTCACGACGCCTGATGTCACGAGGGTTTATGAGCCTTCGGACACTAAGAATGTCAAGGTGGATTTCATCAAAGACCACGTTGTGGCTGAGTCTTACTTAAAGCCCCAGTTTGCGAGGACAAAGACATTCATTATCGACTTCGATTATCTCGGAGTCGAGAGCCAGAACGCTCTGCTTAAGTCTTTGGAAGAGCCCAGGAAGGATGTCGTATTCATTCTTACGAGCTCTAATACAGATCAGGTGCTTGATACTGTCATGTCCAGAGTAACTGAGATCAAGCTTGATCCCTACAGCGAAGAAGAGTTAGAAGAGATAGTAAAGGCCAATTGCCCCGATCTTGATGAAGCTAAGATCAAGAGCGCGGTATATAACAGCGGAAGGATCCCCGGAAAGGCCATAAGCCTTGCGATGGAGGATTCCGGCGTAAGCTTAAGACACGAGATAAACAGCATCATGATCGCAATGCCGACAAGCTCATACATCGATGTGCTCGAAGACTTTGTGGATGTGCTGACAAGCTTTAAAGATGACAGCAAGATCGTTGCTTCAGCGATCCTGTTATTCTTAGATGATGCGGCAAGACTTATCAATTATCCTGACTGCCGCAAGATAAACAACGAACTTGACCGTGAGGCGATAGAGACTTTCGTTGCCTCCAACAAACATATATCAACACTTAAACTCGGAAGATGCACAGAAGCGGTGAACACTTTCTTAAGAGCGCTCGAAGTCAATTCGAACTTTGATTCCTCAGCTTCTGCCATGCTTCTCCGTATACATGAGGAGCTCAAGAAATGAAGATCGTTAACTTAAGAACAAGAGATGCAGGTGTCACGTTAAGATACCGCTGCGACGGCCTGTCGCTTACTTTGGGCGATGCGGTAATGATAGATACCGAGGCATGCGAAGAGATAGCTTTCGTAGCGCAGGAGCCTTACGTCGAAGAGACAAGTGAGGAGATCCCTTTTGTAAAGCGTTTGGCATCAGAGAAGGAACTTGAGAAGTATTACGACATCTGCGCCAAGGAAAAGGAAGCATTCTTCAAGTGCAAAGAACTCATCGCGGCACGCGGCATTGAGATGAATCTCGTAGACTGCGAATATTCTTTTGACGGCAAGAAACTGACGTTTTATTTCACGGCTGACGGAAGAGTAGACTTCAGAGAGCTCGTAAAGGATCTCGCTTATACATTCCGTACGAGGATCGAGCTCCGTCAGATCGGTTCGAGAGACCAGGCCAAGCTCGTAGGAGGTATCGGTATGTGCGGAAGAGAGCTGTGCTGCTGCTCTTTCCTCAATCACTTTGCGCCCGTTAACCTTAAGCTCGCAAGATCACAGGGTCTTTCTCTTAACCCCGGTAAGCTCAACGGTGCATGCGGCAGGCTTATGTGCTGCCTCCAGTTCGAAAAAGAAGCATACGAAGACGCTCACAGAAGGCTTCCTGACCTGGGCTCGAGAGTAAGGACACCCGTAGGTGTTGGCGTTGTCACTGATGTTAACTACATAGAAGAGACGCTCAACGTTAAGTTTGTAACAGAGAGCGACACAGAGATCGAGAAATTCTCCTGGTCAGACATTGAAGACCTGAACCATGATATGGCAAAGCGCAATCCGGGTAACGGCAAGGGCGGCAATAAGAATGAAGATTCTTATTCAGATTCCGATTTTGAAGACGATGGAGAAGCCTGAAAACAGGGGATAAGCGTTTCCGACCGATGTCGGTTTTTAGGTCAATAATATAAGGCTAAAAGGGTGTTTTACAAAAAACACCCTTTCTATTACTTGTAGAAATCTTAGTTTTGTGAAATAATCAAGCCACTATTCGAATAGGAGGATAATTTTTATGGCATATGTAATTTCTGACGCTTGCGTATCTTGCGGAACATGCGCTGACGGCTGCCCCGTTGGAGCTATTTCTCAGGGTGATACACAGTACAACATCGATCCCGATGTTTGCGTATCCTGCGGTGCTTGCGAAGCTTCCTGCCCTACAGGCGCTATCGCTGAAGGCTGATACGTAATCGGCAAATTCGATTAGTAGATTGCAGCGCGTTCCTTCGGGAGCGCGCTGTTTTTTATGTTTTTGCCCGAAAATCTGTTAATATTGTTTTTGTAGGTTTGGGTCGGATTTTGTGTGGGGGAATCCTTCTATGGCTTTACTTAAGAGTTATACATGTTCTAAATGCGGCGGCGTCCTGTATTTTGATTCAGATCAGGAGTTTTTCGATTGTCCGTTCTGCGGAAACCATTTTGATATTGTTGATTTCCATGGTGATGAGATCCTTTTGCAGGCTGAAGAATGCCTGAAGCAAAAGGATTTTGTCGCTGCCAAAGAGAAATACAACTTGATATTGGCCAAAAATGAGAAGGTTTTTGAATCGCTGCGCGGACTTGTTTTCTGCGAAGCAGGTCTGACATCGGCAGATGATCTTAAAGATCCGGATAACGTTAGCAGGAATAATCTCTCAAAGGTAAAAGAAGCAGTTTCCCGCGCGGAAAATCTTACTTCAGGTGCAAATCAAGAATACTTCAAGAAGTTGTCTTCCATGATGGATCTTGTCGGGTCCATCAAGGCTGCGGAAAAAGAAGGCTATGTTGTCAGAGCCGACGCGAATAAGGGCAAGTTCAAAAAGGCTGAAAAAGAACTGGAAAGCAAGAGAAAGGGCTGGATTATGGGTATCATTACGATCGGGCTTGCTCTGATATTAAACTTTGCTTTTTCTATGGCCGGAGGATTTTTCGACCAAACAAACCTCAAAGCTCAGCTTATAGGTAATCTGATTGCTTTTTCTCTGCTTTTCGGAGGCTTTTTTATCTACAGCACTATCAAAACCGCCTGGACAAGTAATGATTTGAAAAAAATCGTCAGAATCGGCGAGTCAGGGCAGAAGCCGTACCGGGAAAGGATCGCTGATATCAAAGAGCAGTATAATCAGCAATATTTGCAGCTCTTAGAGATCGAGCCGATGTGTGGTAAAGGTTCCGTTGAGGATAAAAGCGTGGAATCAGCTTCTGAAACGTCTTATGATACTGAAGCAGTAGATGAAAATAAGACGATCCTGTGTTCAAAGTGTGCTGCACAGCTGATCCTCAACAAGGAAAAACGCATATATGAATGCAAGTCCTGCGGTGTAGGCTACGGAATCTCTTTGTTCTTCGGTCTTCCTTTGGAAAAAGCTTTGAATTCAATGAATAAAGGATTCTACTCAGATGCGGAACAGCGATTCTCGAATATGCTCATGGCTGATCCGTCTGATTTTGAAGCTCTGCTGGGGCGTATCCTTTGCAAGGGCAGATGGACTAAGGTAAGCAGCATAGATCTTCATGAAGACCTTACGCCTACACGTATCCGTGTCCTCGAGAAAGAGGCCGGAGATGCAAAGGAACAGGCATTGGAGCCTGACAAAGAATTTTTCGAAGGGCTTAAGGAACTTTTGCATATACTCTCAGAACGCGCAGCTGTAGATTACAAGATCAATATCACCAACAAGAAGAAAGATGATGCTGACGCGCAGGTCCGTGTATACCGTTCGGCACAGCCCGAGGTGATCCAGGCTTCAAAGGAAAAAATATATTTGCTGGACAAGGAACTTCAAACCTATTTCGATAAGAAGAAGCTCCTTGAATCACACTTCGAAAACGGGCTCGAAAAGCTTCTTCAAACGAGAAGTGACAGTGAGCTTGCCAAATAATGGAGATTGTGCAGGAGTATAATGATTCTGTTATTATTCTCTGCGTAAGCTGATAACGGATGGTATGACTCACTTGTCTGATTCAATGACTGTGACAATAGAAGGCGGGAAGATCGTCCCCGAAGATCTCGGGCGCGACGGCTTAAAGCTCCTGCAGCACAAAGACTGCTATAAGCTTGATACCGCAAGTGTGCTTTTGGCGTGGTTTGCGGCATCTTTCGCGCGCAAGGGCAAACCCTGCGAAATGCTCGAATTAGGCAGCGGTACGGGCGGTGTCTCACTGCTTGCATCAGCGCGCTGCAAGAACGCCCGTATTGACGGCGTAGAGCTTGTTGAATTGGCTTACAAGGTGTTTTGTGAAAACATCAGGCTCAATCATCTGGAGGAACGTGTAAGCGCATATAACTGCGATCTCAGAGACCTTCCTCCGGAACTGAAGAACAAGGCTTACGACGTGGTCTTCATGAACCCGCCTTTTTATGACGGCACGAAAGGATCTGTCACAGATACAGCTGTCAAATCCGAACATGAGGCCGCTGCGCGCTTTGCTGATAGCGGCGTGCTGGAGGACTTTATCCGCGTACAGTCTTTGAGGACCCGTACGAGCGGCGGATATGCGGTCATGTGCATCAGTCCCGACCGTGTGCCCGAATGTTTTGCTTTATACTCGAAATATAAGATCACTCCTGTCAGGCTTCTTACTGTGCATGCAAATGCCGGAAAGCCCGCTTTCCTGGCTCTGATAGCAGGGAAGAAAGGCGCTCCGAATGCCGAGTTTAAAGCGCTGCCGCCTTTATTCATCAACGAAGAAGGATCCGGCGGTCTCACCAGACAGGCTGTACACATATATGAGGAGGAACATACGGATTGCTTTATCTAGTTGGAACACCGATCGGAAACCTTGACGATATGTCTCCGAGAGCTTGCGAAGTGCTCAAAAACGTTGATGTTATTGCCTGTGAGGACACAAGAGTCACGGGCATTCTGCTGTCGAACCTCGGCATCACCGGAAAGCGTCTTATCGCTTACCACGAGCACAACAAAGCTGCCAGCGGCAACGGCATTATAGACCTTCTGAAGCAGGGCCTCGACGTCGCTGAAGTATCTGACGCCGGCATGCCTGCCATAAGCGATCCGGGCGCTGATCTGGCTCTCCTTGCCGCTGAGAATGATATCGACATCACAGTTATTCCGGGACCTTCCGCTGTGACAGCTGCTCTCAGCATTTCCGGTCTTGATACGAGATATTTCCATTTCGAAGGATTCCTTCCTTCGGAGGGCTCGAAAAGACGCGAGAGACTAAAGGCTCTGACGCTGATCGGCGAGACCATCGTGCTTTATGAGGCTCCGCACCGCCTGAAGAAGCTTCTCGATGAACTGGCTGAGAACGGCTTCGGCGGCAATAAGATTGCTTTGTGCCGCGAACTTACGAAGAAATACGAAGAAGTGCTCAGGATGACCGTCGCGGAAGCGGTCTCGTATTATGCTTCAAATGAGCCGCGCGGCGAATTCTGCATCTGCCTGGAGCCTCTTGAGCAGAAGACGATGGTGGAAGCCGGCGACGGCACGGCGCTCATCGCTTTGCTTAAAGAGAAAGGCATGTCCTCAAAGGACATCGCTGCCGTAGTATCCGAATACACGGGCATGAACAAGAAGGAAGCTTATAAGATCGCTTCTGAGAGCTGATCACCTGTAGTTCTTTTCGATGAAATCATCGATCATGTTGACATCTATTGAGTCATCGGAAGTCTCAAAGGTGAAAAACAGTCTGTCACCTTGATATATCTTGGCTGTTGAGTACAGTTTTACGCGTTTTACCATATCTCGTGCATAATCTTCCTTGTCTATCATCCCGCAGTGTTCATGATAGACGATTTGACGGTCGCTCATCCTCAGAATGCTGAAATCTGGATGAATGATCTTTTTCCCTATTTTAAGAGGACATTCATATTTGTAGGGAATGCCTTTCGCGTAAAGCCTGTCTGCAATGATTATCTCGGATTTTGACCTGACACGGTCGCCTTTGAGGGAATAGTATTCAGGATCGTCCTTCTTGAAAGGCTTTCGCTGATAAGGGGCTTCCAGCCACTTGTTAATATACTGATCATCGCCAATGACTATTGGCTTTGTATTGATTCTCAATTCTTCAGGAAGTGAATCGTAAATATCTTCAATAGTGATCTCAGGAAACAACTTTAATGCTCTTTCAAGCGCCTCTGCTTCCTGGTTTGCTGCTTTCAGAACTTTCTTGAGGTAATGCTTTTGAGATAAGTCTTTTACCGTCTGGGCGTTATTTTTGTTCAGGTAGTGTACGGAATCGTTTTGGTAATGCTCATAGAAAGTTGAAGTTTTATGATGCTTAACAATGATTCTGCCTTCTGGCAGCTTTTGAATCCTCTCATCCAATTCAGTTATGGTTTTAAGAATCAGTTCATATCGAGCTCTTAAGGATGTTTTTAATGGCATAACCTTATCCTCCTGGAATGTTTGCATCATTATATGAAGCTGAATTCCGGATGTGGGTGTAAATTGCTTGAAATTGAAAATTTGCCCCCGAAAATGAGACTATTTGACTAATTTTGAGACTGAAGGTGTTTTTCGGAGTGATAGGAGTATCCACATTTTTCTAATTTTCAGCTTTTTGTGGATACCATTTTCGAAAAAAGTAGTACTTTTTTGCGAAAAGAACGATTTTGTGGTGAATGGTTTTGCCGCGCTTATCGAAAAACACACTCCACAGCCCAATTCTTGAAAATACAAAGATAAATCACTATAATCATTTAATTACGCGCACTCTTTAATATACGCGCGGGGAGGAACATCATGGCTGAAAAGAAGACATTCTACATCACGACACCGATCTATTATCCGTCGGGCAATCCGCATATCGGACACTGCTACTCGACTCTTGCATGCGACGCAATCGCAAGAATGAAGCGAATGCAGGGCTATGATGTAATGTTCTCCACAGGTACAGACGAGCACGGTCAGAAGATCGAGAAGAAGGCTCAGGAGATGGGTATTACTCCTAAGGCTTATGTTGACGAGATCGTCGCCAACTTCAAAAAGCTCTGGGCAACGCTCGGCATCAAGTACGACAGATTCGTCAGGACTACTGACGATTACCATATCAAGACTGTTCAGAACATGTTCGAAAAGCTCTACAACGACGGCTACATCTACAAGGGAGCTTACACGGGCAAGTACTGCACACCCTGCGAGTCTTTCTGGACAGAGAGCCAGCTCGTTGACGGCAAGTGCCCTGACTGCGGAAGAGAGGTAACCGAGGCGTCCGAGGAAGCTTATTTCTTCAAGCTTTC
>JAEEGK010000341.1_pt1 | contig 117450 bp, 96 predicted proteins | sample 8958771 | NCBI WGS metagenome assembly JAEEGK01 (sample SAMN16246547, study PRJNA631951) | gut metagenome | biome: gut microbiome; feature: rumen; material: SC-attached | host: Bos | place: Iran: Karaj | collected 2018-10 | reverse complement strand
TTTTCTTGGTGGTAACAAAAAAAGCAGTACCTTTGCAGTCGCAATTAGGAATTGTCCTGTGGTGTAATGGTAGCACATCGGATTCTGGTTCCGCTTGCGAGGGTTCGAATCCTTCCAGGACAACAAAGAGAAGTGACCCTTAAACAAGGTCACTTTTTTGTGAGTAAATACTTTATAACTAAAAATTTAAACTGTTTTATTATGGCAACAAAGATCAGATTGCAGCGCCACGGTCACAAGGACTATGCGTTCTATCCCATTGTTATTGCCGATAGCAGGGCACCACGAGATGGTAGATTTATTGAGAGGATTGGTTCTTATAACCCCAACACTAATCCTGCTACCATCAGTTTGAATTTCGAGCGTGCACTCTATTGGATCAACGTAGGTGCAATTCCCACCGACACTGTACGTAACATTCTCTCTCGCGAGGGTGTGATGCTGATGAAGCACCTCCAGGGTGGCGTCAAGAAGGGCGCTTTCACCGAGGAAGAGGCTCAGAAGCGTTTCGAGGCTTGGAAGGCCGAGAAGCAGGCTAAGCTCGACGCAATCCGCAACAAGGAGCGCGACGACAAGAAGGCCGATTACAAGAAGACCATCGCCGAGGAGGCCAAGAAGAACGAGGCCAAGGCCGAGGCTGTAGCCAAGAAGAAAGCCGAGATCGCTGCCGCTAAGGCCGCTGCTGAGGCTGAGGCTGCCAAGGCTGCTCAGGAGGCCGCCGCTGCCGAGGCTCCCGCCGAGGAGACACCTGCCGCTGAAGCACCTGCCGAGGAGGCTGCTCCCGAGGCATAAAAAGAACCCGTTCTTTTTAAAACCACACAAGCTCTCGATCACCGGATCGGGAGCTTGTTTTATATTCATATGAGTTAAAAACCTTATTGTTTAAAATGCTTTAATCTCTCATACCATTCACACACCCTATCGATCGCAGGTGTCTCGATACCGTTTAATCTCGCAGTGTCACGGATATAAAACGTTCCACACTCAAAGTCCTCGGTGAAATAACGACTATCCAAATCAGGTATAAAGCCATTTCCAGCTTGTTTCATTGGGGACATAATTGACTTGAATGCTGGGATAGAACGTATTTTGCGTGACAAAGAGGATGCATTGGTCGATTCATAGTAATCAAGAATCGATGGAACACTCATCGGGTCAACTGGCAAATGCTTCAATAATTCTTGCAACTCATTATCCATGTCGATGAGTAATTGAGAAGCCGCATCATCCCACTCGCCATAGAAAGGAGGAATCTGCTCATATTGTACAGATGGATTCCAGTCCTTCCACATGGTGTAGAGTCGTGCCGGGTGCAACAAGGGGTTGCTGTTAGAGAGACTTACCTCGTAGAAATTACTTAACAACTTCACTGGTGTGTGCAGCAAGTGTTCTATCGTCAGGCGTATTGCGTTCCCATTGCCATTTTCCACACACAGGCTGAGTGACTTCTTTGAGCCCAAGAGATCGGCCTCTTTGCCGTATTCAACAATTCTCGATATGAACGGAACACGCTGAAAGCCGAAAACTGTCTGTTTTGGGATCACTTCATGGGCATGAAAGAAAAAGCCGGTATTCGACACAATGGTGCCGACTATCGTTTTCTTGTTCAGATACGGCTTTATTTGCTCAAGCATTGACTTGATGTGGGGACCAGGTAAACAGATAAAGACCATATCGGCATCAGGTATGACCTGTTCAGCTTTTGATGTCACCAGATTCAATTTACCATTCAGCGCTTCAGAACCGCTTGGATTCTTTACATTGATTTTCAAAGAATCAGACCATTTCTCGGGATGTCCTGTTAAGACATTTACACGATGGCGTCCTTGTGAAGCCAAATATCCAGCCATCACATGACCCAGATTACCACCACCACAGATGCAAATATTCAATCCGTTAAGGCTCTTAAGCGCATCCACAAGCTGGTTGTTGTCCTTCTCGTCACGAATGGCAATCCTGACAAAATTCTTTCCTTCGAGGCCTGTTTTAGTGTCACAGTCTTTGATTAGTATATTATGGTCATTCAGCAACATTTCAGTCAGCTGCCTTGACGTGTAGTGCTTCGTCACTTGGCACAAGAAGTAATTGGCCTGTGAGGGTATGACCCTGAGATAAGGAATTAAAGATAATTGCTCGGCAAAACGGTTGCGCTCATGCACAAAGCTGACACAGGCATTTTTATAGAAAGACTCATACTTGTTGAAAATCTGCATATAGAACTCAGCGAACGAGTTGATGTTCCAAATGGCCACATCCTTTTTCATTTTATTCAGCAAATCGATATCGGATCCTGCCAGGATTCCCAGTCTTAGGCCTGGAACACCGTAAGATTTGCTGATGCTCTTCATAACCAACAGATTCGGGTATTTCTCCAAGATATCATCACTCAGCAAAGAATTTGCAGGTCCTTCGTTTGAGAAATCCACAAACGATTCGTCCACAATCAGCCTGATGCCGCGTTGAGCACACCATGCTGCTAAAGCCAATACATCGTTCTTGGGTATGAAGTTTCCAGAGGGATTATCGGGATTGATGAGCAGTAATGTCATGATATCCTTTGACTCATAGAATGCTTTTAAATCATCGGCCGAATAATGCAAATCAGGATAATTTGGATAAAAGGGCACAATAGCCTCCTTAGCCAAACGATGAGGATACTCTTCAAATGTCGGATACACGACTCCCACCTTATTGTCCTTCTCCGTGGTTTGTTCCATTAAGCTCTTTATCAGCTCGGCAGCACCATTTCCCACAATGATATACTGAGTGCTGACCCCAAAATACTTTCCAGCCAACAGCGAATTGACAGCCATGCCACTGGGATATTGTGTCAAGAGTTCGTCAAAGTTGGCTCGCATTTCATCTCTCATTCGTTTCGGTGGGAAAAACGGATTGACGAGATAACAGAAATCTAACATTTTAGGAAATCGCCAATAGCCGCCATACCTTATATGGTACTTTTGCAAACGGTCTTTCTCGGGAGAAAAAATGGCCTCGGCAATATCCTTATCCTGCACATCATCGATCTCATACCATGGCTTGTCCCCGATGGGCAATGCTTTGAGATTGGCCTGATCCAACAATGTGATCACGCGCAGTACTTGCTCGTAATACTCATTGTTTCCCATTACCTTGCAATAAGCGTCCAGGAACGGCACATAGACCTTGGTCGAGAACTCCCTGCTGAACTTGTAGACATTTACCGTTTTATAATAGGAGTCCACCTCAGAATACTTGAAAGCCTTTTTGGGCACAAAGTTGACAATGTTGTTATCCTTGTCGATGCGTACCATCGTGCCGTCCATCCATGTCTCATATTTAGCTACAAGCGCCAAGTTGGGAAACGGGTTATCCAAAATCATCTGGAAAAGACCGTCATCCAGAATCAAATCACTCTCGATGAGAAGCGTGTCATCCTCGACCATTTTGTCCTTGACTAAGGCCAAAGAATAAATGTTGTTGGTCTTGTCATAGACAGGATTCTCGGCAAATTCAATCTTCAATCTGCCATCATAACGATCACCGATATACTCCATCAATTCCTTGCCTTTGTATCCAACGACCAAAACAAGGCGAGAAAGGTTTAACTGGCACAATTGTTCCAACATCCTGTCAATTAGCCTAACTCCATTGACTGGTAACATACACTTGGTGTTGTCGCGGGTGTATTTGCCTAACCTGCGGCCCATTCCGGCCGCTAAAATTATCGCTTGCATTATATCCTGTTTATATCATTGTTAGTCGTAAAATTCAAGACGCTCGACATGGTGGTAGACATTATCGAGATTGTCGGGGAGCTTCATATAGTCGCCATACATGGTTTGGAGCATATGTTGACTGTTGGATGGAACCGAAAGTTGAACACCCTCAAAAACATGAGTTGTCAACGGGAACACATCTTTTAGGTCATAGATGTTGTGGAACGGGATTCCGTAGTCGCACATGAGTGCCTTGGTGCCACTCAGACGGCTGACGGCACGCAACAACGGAAAAGCGAAATGACGGTTGAACCACGTCAAAACCCTGATTTTTTTCATTGCTGAGTCATTGCCATCACCCTTGCGGAAGATGTTGTAGGCCATGCTCTGCAAACGTAAACGCTGCGTCCAAGGCAAGAGTATGTCCAATGGGAAAATATCGATGAAGATACCTCTTTCTTTAAACACCTTATCAAAAATTCCCTCATCAAGGAATGACCGTTTATCCCTCAGTTTACCGACAAAATAGAAATAATTCTTGTCGGTGTCATTGGTCTGCAGAGCAATGTGCTCGGGCAACTCATCTGGCAGGACTTCCAAGAAACGCTTGTAATCACGGCGCATCATGGCCACATCCAGGTCGTCATCCCAAGGAATGAATCCATTGTGTCGGAATGCACCCAACAAAGTTCCGCCATATAGAAAGTATGGAATATCGTGCTTTTTGCAAATGCGGTCAAGAACTTTTGCCATCTCCAGCATGACCATCTGTTGGCGACGCAAGGGAGAACCCTCGGGGTTAAATCTAGCCCTAAGTTCCTCTTGATTGAATGAGCGATTGTCTGCCATTTATCTTGCTGTGTCTATTACATGATGCCGCGCTCGCGGAGGCGTTTCTGCCAGTTCCAGGCGCTGAGCATGGTGTCGTCGAGGGAAATCTCGGCATGCCAGCCCAAGACCTCGTTAGCGCGTTTGGGATCAGCCCAAATCTGGACGATGTCACCTGGACGTCGCGGAGCGATCTTGTGAGGCACTTTCACGCCCGTGGCACGCTCAAAGGAGTGCAACAATTCCAGCACTGAAGCTCCGTTGCCCGTGCCGATATTGAAGATTTCCAATGCTTCGTCGCTCTTATCCTCCAGCATGCGCTCCAGAGCCTTAACATGAGCCTTGGCCAAGTCAACAACGTTGATGAAGTCTCGGATGCAAGAACCGTCACGTGTGGGATAGTCGTCGCCAAAGATGCTCAACTCCTTACGCACACCAATAGCGGTCTGCGTCAGGTAAGGCACGAGGTTCTGAGGTACGCCATTAGGCAACTCGCCGATTTCGGCACTGGGATGAGCACCAATGGGATTGAAGTAACGCAGCAGGATGGCCTTGATGGGGCTGCCGCTGCGTATTACGTCGGCAATAATGTCCTCACAAATCTGCTTGGTAGCACCGTAGGGCGAAGTGGCCTTTTTGGTGGGAGCATCCTCGGTGATAGGGTTCTTGTCGGGTTCACCATAGACGGTGCAAGACGACGAGAACACGAAACCCTTCACACCAAACTCAGGCATGAGTTCCAGCAGATTAAGGAGGATGTTGAGGTTGTTGCGGTAGTACATGATAGGCTTCTCAATGCTCTCGCCCACCGCCTTGCTTGCTGCAAAGTTAATGATGCCGGTGATGCCGGGATTATCCTCAAACATCTTGCGAAGCACCTTCATATCGGTGCAATCACCCTCGACAAAGACAGGGCGAATGCCAGTAATGCGCTCGATACCGTCAAGCACCTCGATATTACTATTGCTCAAGTTGTCGATGATGACCACATCATAGCCAGCCTGTTGCAACTCTACTGTCGTGTGAGAACCGATGAATCCGGTTCCACCTGTAACTAAAATTTTGCCTTTCATAGTTATTTCTCAATTATTGTTGATGATGTTTTGATTTCTTGGAACGAATAAACTCAATGCACTCCTCGAGGATCCTTGCCCGCAACAGTTTCATCGTTATAACGTAGAGTGCCGCCGCCAACAGGATGCGCGCCACAAGCAGGAAGTACATATTGCTGATGCTGAGTGTCACGAGATAAGTTACCGCCATCGCTGCCAGCGCGATGACCATAAATGGCAACAGGTCGCGCAACATGCTCACAAAGCGGTAACCGATGAGCCGATAGGCAAACAATTGCCAGGCCAACAGCCACAGGATGTTGATGCAGGCAAACGCAATCACCATCGCAGTAATACCTAACTTGTGGCAAGCCAATACCGCAATGAGCATGACGGCAATCTGCGAGATGGTGAGCCACATGTAGGTATCGGATTTCCCTTGACTGAGGAACAAATTCTGATAAACCGTGTAAAGGGGAATGAACGCGCCACTGATGCACAAGATCTGCAGTAGCGGGATGCTGTCGATCCATTTCTCGCCAATCGCCAGCAGGATCACCTGTGGTGCAACAATCGCCAAACCAAACATGGCAGGGAAGGCCAAAAATGCCGTGAAACGCAGCATCTTGCCGAAGACCCGGCGTTGGCGCTCTTGGTCGTCGGTGATGCGCGTGAGGACGGGTTGTGCCACCTGTGCCACAGTATTGGACACCAACTGATTGGCCATCGTGTTCCACTTGTTGGCCTGAGTGAAATTGCCCACGGCTTGAGCTGGGAACAAACGGCCAAAAATCACCGTAAGCATATTATTGTTGATTGTGGTCAACACGGCGGTAACAAGCACCTTGTAACTGAACGAGAACATCTGTTTCACAGGAGTGAAGTCCACATTGAAAGTCGGGCACCATCGGGTATAGTAATAACGCCCGATGACAATGACCACATTATATAAAATCTGTTGCGTTGCCAAGCTCCAATAAGAAAATCCATTCAATGCCATAATTACAGCCACGGTGCCCGATACTACCAGGGCCAACAGCGATGTGATAGCCTTTTCCTTCATCTTCAACTCCCTCACAAGCATCGCATTGGGGGAAATGCCCAGCGAAGCAATAACAAATGCCAGGAAGACAAAACGAGATAAGTATACCAGACAAGGTTGATGGAAAAACGCGGCAATCAACGGGGCACACAGGAACAGTATCAGATACAACAAGAGGCTCATGCCCACGTTGAACCAGAATACCGAGTTATAGTCGTTGTGCTTAATGTTCTTGATGTTAACGAGAGCTACTCCAAATCCGCTCTCTTGCAAGTTGTTGGCTAGTAGGGTAAAAATGGCCAGCATGCCAACAATGCCATACTCCCCTGGTGACAACAGACGTGCCAAAAAGATACCGATAATCAGGTTAAGCAACTGGATACCCCCGCTGCTGAGAAAAGCCCAAAACAAACCTTGGGCGGTTTTCTCTTTCAAATTCTGATTATCAATACCCTCACTGTTCATTGTCTAGCCAAAATCAAATCGATCCATTCACGCACACAGGCATCGCCGCCCCGTCGCTGGAGGATGTGTATTCTAGGGATTCCTCTTACTTTTTCACAGGCATCGGCAGGACATGCCGCCCACCCCACTGCCGCTAGCAAATCGTAACAGTTCACGTCGTCACCTACATAGGCTACCTCTTTCAAGTTGATACCCATCTCGTCGCAAATTTCCTGTGTAGCTGCCAGTTTGCCGCCATCACGGGCACTTTGCTTGAGGAAATCAACTCCAAGTTTACGGGCGCGATTCACGTTGATGGGTGTGTTCTCGCTGGTAACGACACCCACCTTGACCCCAGCACGTTGAAGCATCTGTAGCCCCATTCCATCACGGGTGTTGAATTTCTTGAACTCGGTTCCGTCGCTACCATAGTACATGCCGCCGTCGGTGAGCGTGCCATCAACATCGGTCAAGAACAACTTGATGTCACTCGGAGCAGGTACCAGGTAATTATGTTCGTTAGTTATTTGCTCTGCCATATCTCATTTGACGTATTTTTCAATATGATAACGCGGACGGTGTTTGCCCTCAGTATATATGCGCCCGATATAGACGGCGATAACGCTCAAGCATATCAACAGGCACCCGCCGACAAACCAAATCGAGAGCATCAGCGAAGCCCATCCTTGCACGCCATTGCCGCGACACAGCGAAACGATGACATAAACCAAAATCGCTAGGCTGATTAACAAGAAAATGGTGCCAAGATAGAAAATCAGATTCAGCGGCTTCACACTGAAAGAAGTGACGCCATCAATAGCAAATGACATCATCTTGCTAAAGGGATACTTGCTCTCTCCCGCCTCACGCGACAAGCGGTCGTAATAGACCACATCGCTCTGGTAGCCTAATTGAGGAACAAGACCGCGCAAGAACAGGTTGCGTTCCTCATACTCACACAAGGCATTTACCGCTCGACTGCTCATGAGTCTGAAGTCGGCATGGTTATCGATTGTCTTTGCTCCCATGTTTGCCATGAGCTTATAAAACAGCCGCGCAGTGGTGCGCTTGGAGAATGAGTCGTGTTCACGCTTGCGACGAACACCATAAACAATATCATTACCGGCGTCATATTTCTTGATCATCTCGGGAATGACATTGAGGTCATCCTGTAAGTCGGCATCAATAGTGATCGTCACGTCGGCATCTACATTTGCAGCTTCCAATCCTGCCATGATTGCATTCTGATGTCCCACATTACCCGCCAATTTCAAGCCACGCACATGACTGCCCACATAGCTCTCGATCAATTGCCATGTACCGTCACGCGACCCGTCATCAACATAGAGGATGTAGCTATCACCACTCACCATGCCATCGCGCATCATGCCGCTGAGTAAGGCTCCCAAACGGTCGTTGGTCTGCGGCAGCATCTCCTGTTCATTAAAGCAGGGCACGATGATTGCTAAAGTCGATTTATCCATATTCACAAGAAGTCTAAATAGACTAAAATGCAAAAGTACACAAATTTAACGGAAATGGCAAAACAATTGTTGCAGTGGCAGTGATTTTTATTCTCAATTTGAAGAGAATAATGATGTCAAGTGATATAAATTTTGTACTTTTGTGCGTTAAACCGAAGAACAATCTTAATTATGATACTTTCCATGACAGGTTTTGGCAAGGCTGTTAAGGTTTATAATAACAAAAAAATTACAGCCGAGGTCAAATCTTTAAATAGTAAGCAACTGGATTTTGGGACACGCACGCCCCAAAATTATCGTCAGATTGAAATGGACTTACGCAACCTTGTCTCACAATCATTGATGCGCGGCAAGATTGACTTGTATGTCTATTGCGAGCCTATTGAGGGGGCAACATCAGGTACCATCAATATCCCGATGCTACTGCAATACAAAGCCCAAATCGAAGAGATGGCAGACAAGCTGAATATTGCCCAGCCCGAGGATTGGTATGCCACATTGTTACGTATGCCAGACGCACTTAAAACCGACGCCAAGGCTACTGAGGCCGATGAGGAGGAACTGCAAGTCGTGAAAGAGGTAGTCGCTCAAGCCACCGAGCAACTGATTGCCTTCCGCCGTCAAGAGGGAGAACGACTGACCTCATTCTTTGAAGAGAAAATTGCTGCTATCCAGGCTTTGCTCGATGAGGTGCCCAAATATGAAGTGCCCCGCACCCAGAAAATCAAGCAGCGCATCCTTGACTCACTCGCTAAACTCAAAGAGGTGGATTATGACAAAAACCGCTTTGAACAGGAACTGATATATTACATCGAGAAACTCGATATCACCGAGGAGAAGATACGCCTGCAGAACCACCTGAACTATTTCCTTGAGACCCTGAAAAGCGACGAGCCGGGTCAAGGCAAGAAACTTGGGTTCATTAGCCAGGAAATCGGTCGTGAGGTGAACACCATGGGTTCCAAAGCCAACCAAGCTGACCTGCAGAACCTTGTTGTGCGCATGAAGGACCATTTGGAGCAAATCAAGGAACAAGTCTTAAATGTGCTTTGAATCAATTTTGCTTCACAGAATTGATGATTAGAGATTAGTGATCAGAGATTAGTGAATGATTATGGAAGAGGGTAAGTTAATCATTATCTCGGCGCCGTCAGGGTCTGGCAAATCGACCATCATCGGGCGCGTGATGCAGGACGAGTCGCTCAGGCTCGCGTTCTCGGTGTCGGCCACCACTCGCCCCCGCCGTGGCGATGAAGTGCATGGCGTTCATTACTATTACCTCACAGTCGAAGAGTTCCAGCACATGATTGAGAACGATGAACTGGTAGAGTACCAGGAGGTGTATGAGGGACGCTATTACGGTACACCCAAGAGCGAGGTAGAGCGTATTACCGCCCAAGGGCGTAACGTGGTGCTCGACCTGGACGTGCTGGGCGGCGTGAACGTTAAGCGCATGTATGGAGACCGTGCCCTGTCGATTTTCATTCAACCGCCAAGCGTTGAAGTCCTTCGCGAGCGCCTTATCAAGCGCGGCACCGACAGCATGGAGGACATCCAAAACCGCGTTGATAAAGCCGAATTTGAGATTTCCATTGGTCCGCAATTTGATTATACCGTCATTAATGATGACCTTGACATCGCTGTGGCCCAAGTCCATGACCTCATTGCCGATTTTATCACTCCAGAAACTATAAAGCGATGAAGATCGGGATTTTTGGAGGGTCATTTGATCCGATACATACGGGGCACGCAATCATCGCTCATCACATCATCAGCAGCGGGGTTGTGGACCGCCTGTGGATGATGGTATCACCCATGAACCCGCTAAAAGCCGATAAGGAGCGACAAGTTGCTGACACCGATAGGCTGCGCATGGTGGAGATGGTGACACGTCACATGGAGCATGTCGAGACATCGGCCTTTGAGTTCACGATGCCCAAGCCGTCTTACACCATCGACACGCTCAATGCCCTTCAAACCAAATTCCCTGATGACGAGTTTTATCTGGTTATCGGCGCCGACAACTGGACAGTCTTTGACAAATGGCGTAGTCGCGAGGAGATTCTAGCAAAATACCACTTGCTAATTTATCCCCGCCTGGGTTATGAGGTGATTATTCCCGAAGAGCTAAAAGACCGTGTCACATTGGTAGACGCACCGATTATCGAGCTGTCATCAACTCAAATTCGTGAGCGCCTTGCCAATGGTAAGAGTGTTCGCTATTATGTGCCTGACGAAGTACTCAACTTCATCGAGCACAAGCACCTGTACCACAAACTTTAAACAACTGAATTTTCAGAATATTCAGTTGTTGATCAAGAAATATGATGAAGTAATTATGATGGAGAAATTAACACCAAATGAATTGGCGTTTATCGCCCTCGCCAATGAGTATTGCCACGCGCTGGAGCACTCGCTGGATTATGAGTCCCGAGAGCAATTTGTGGGCACTATGCTCAAGCTGCTTCCCCGCATATATATTACCATGAGCGATTTGGAGGAGGATCCGTTTGCCGACGCCTATATCGAGTCGGCACTCGAGGAAGACGTGTATGACATGATGCGTGGCCGAGTGGCTCAAATCATGGCCGAGGAGGATATCTACCTTGAGGTGTTTGTTGAGGATATGAAATATAGCGACACGCCCATCTCGGCCTCGGTGTCTGAGAATCTTGCCGACCTGTATCAGGAGTTTTTCAACATTATCCACTCGGTGCAGGACGCCTTGACCGAAACCCAGCACGAGATGCTGTGCCAATGCAGGTTGAATTTCGTCAACTATTGGGGACAAACCCTGTGCAACGTATTGCGGGCACTGAATGCCGCTTTTTATGGATGGTAACAACTAAATAATCATAACAATGAAGAAAAACGACAAGTATGTGGACTCGCTGCTCGAGTTCCTGGATAACAGTCCGTGCAATTTCCTTGCTGTGGACACAGTAAAGAAAATCTTGACCGCTAACGGTTTCAAGGAGAAGAAAATAGACGATAAAATGACCGCTAAGGCAGGTGATAAGTTCTTTTTTACCAAAAATGACAGTGCCATTTTCGCTGTCATCGTGGGCAAGAAAAAGCCGGCCGATACCGGTTTCAAAATCATTGCCGCCCACAGCGATTCGCCCTGCTTCAGAATTAAGCCCGCATGTGAAATTCCCGGTGAGGGCGGCATCATGCGTCTGAATACCGAAGTCTATGGCGGTCCCATCCTGTACACTTGGTTTGACCGTCCCTTGTCACTTGCCGGACGCGTGCTGCTTAAGGGCAAGGATGCGTTACATCCCGTGACTAAACTCATCAAGATTGAACGTCCGCTCATGTGCATCTCCCATTTGGCTATCCACTTCAACCGCGCTGTCAATGAGGGCAACCACTTGTCGAAGCAAAAGGACATGCTCCCCATCCTCGCCAAGATCAACCGCGACATGGAGTGGCAGAACACTATGCTCAACACTGTTGCCGATGAGTTGCAAGTAGATCCCGCCGACATCATTGACTTTGACCTGATGCTCTATGACGTGAGCAAGGCTAGCCTGTTCGGCTTGAACAACGAGTTCATCTCGGCTGGACGACTCGATGACTTGAGTATGGTGCATGCGGCTATCGCTGCCATCACCGAAGCCAAGGATAAGGACTCGACGCTGGTAGCCGCCATCTTTGACAACGAGGAAACCGGTAGCGGTACCAAGCAGGGTGCCCACTCGCCCGTGTTGGCTAACATGCTGCTCAGGCTCGTAATGGCCTTGGGTGGCGACTTTGAGGACTATGGTCGCGCCGTTCACCGCTCGTTCATGATCTCGGCAGACAATGCCCATGCATACCATCCCAATTATCCAGAGAAATATGACCCCACAAGCCATCCCTCACTGGGCGGTGGTCCGTGCGTGAAAATCAACGCCAACTGCAAGTACATGAGCGACGCCCACTCGGCAGCCATTTTCAAGAGTCTGTGCATAGAAGCGGGTGCGCCATTCCAGTACTTTGTGAACCACAGCGACGTGGCTGGCGGCAGCACGTTGGGCAACATCCTCACAGGCCAAATGGATATCGAGGGCGTTGACGTGGGCAACCCCGTACTGGCTATGCACTCGGTGCGCGAGACCGGTTCGGTGGACGACCACGTGAACATGATCAAAGTGATGAAGCAGTTTTTTAGCTGATTAATTGAGGGTGTGTCATAGTTTATCTACTGGAATTATAACCGCCCTTCGGGCGGGAAATTAAAACAAATTCTGTATTAATATTCTTATAATAATTTATTCAAGTAATTTGTTTGAATTTCCCGTGTGTATCACGGTTAATAATCATTGCGACGTAGAATTATGGTAGAACCACGGAGCACAGAACAATATAATATCCATGGTGAGTTATTTGCAGGTTGAGGGCCTGAGTAAGGCGTTTGGCGTGGATGTGCTCTTTGAGGACATCACCTTTGGCATTGCCGAGGGTGAAAAAATAGGGCTCATCGCCAAGAACGGCACCGGCAAATCCACTTTACTGGATATCCTTGCTGGCGTGGCAAGCCAGGACAGCGGTACCGTGATTTACCGCAATAACCTGCGAGTGGGTTACCTGCCGCAGTTGCCTGACCTGGGCGGCGCACAAACCGTGATTGATGCCTGCTTGCACGCCGATGACGCGTCTTCACAGGCTATTGTTGCCTATGAAAACGCCCTGCGAAAGGGTGACAGCGACGCTATTACTACAGCCATCCAAGCGATGGATAATGCAGCCGCATGGGACTATGAAGAGCATTTTAAACAGATTCTCACTCAGCTAAAAATCACCGACTACAACCAGCCCGTCAAGGAATTGAGCGGAGGTCAGGTCAAGCGTGTGGCGCTGGCCCGATTGCTGCTTGATGAACCCCAGATGCTCATCCTTGACGAGCCGACCAACCATCTCGACATCGACATGATCGAGTGGCTGGAAAACTACCTGCAACGCAGCCGTGTGACCCTGCTGATGGTGACTCACGACCGTTACTTCCTGGATAACATATGCAACCGCATTATGGAGATGGATCAGCACAGCATCTTCTCCTACAACGGTAATTATAACTATTATCTGGAAAAACGTGCCGAGCGCATCGAGGCACAAAATGTTCAGGTTGAGCGCGCCCGCAACCTGCTGCGCACCGAGCTAGACTGGATGCGCCGCCAACCCCAGGCTCGTGCCCACAAGGCACAATACCGCATCGATGCCTTCTATGATTTGCAGGAGCGGGCCCAGCAGCGCCATGACGACGGCGAGGTGGAGTTGAACGTGAAGAGTGCCTATATCGGGAAGAAGATTTTCACTGCCCATCACGTGAGCAAGCGCTATGGCGACAAGGTGATCCTCGACGATTTCAACTACACTTTTGCGCGCTATGAGAAATTGGGTATCGTGGGCGACAACGGCGTGGGAAAGACCACATTTATCAAGCTGTTACTCGATATTGTCAAGCCCGATAGCGGCTACTTTGAGATCGGTGAGACGGTCAAGTTTGCCCACTACAGTCAAGAGGGTGTACATTTTGATGAGGGCAAGAGGGTTATTGACGCAGTGCGAGACATTGCCGAGTACATCTACTTTGACGAGAAACACCACTACACCGCCATGGCGTGGCTGAACCATTTCCTGTTTGCGCCACAGGACCAGCTCAAGCCCATCGCCAAACTGAGCGGAGGTGAGCGGCGGCGCCTATATCTGGCGATGGTGTTGATGACCAAGCCCAACTTCCTTATCCTTGATGAGCCCACCAACGACCTGGACATCTCTACGCTTGAAATCCTGGAGGAATACCTGTCCCAGTTCAACGGATGCGTCATTATCGTGAGCCACGACCGCTTTTTCATGGACAGGACTGTTGACCACACATTTGTGTTCACCGGAGATGGCCATGTGAAAGACTTCCCTGGTAATTACAGCGAGTATCGAACCTGGAAGCAACGCCACGAACAAGAGGCGGCACAACTGGCCAAGGAGCAAGCCGCAGCCAAGCCCAAAGAAAACACTTGGGCCAACCGCAGCCAACAGAAACGCCTCAGCTACAAGGAACAGCGAGAGTTAGAACAACTCACCGCCGACATCGAATCACTGACACATGAGAAAGAAGCGCTCGATGCCTTGTTTGCCAGCGGCGAGACCATCGATGATGTCGCAACCAAGGCTGCCCGCTATCAGCAAGTCAAAGATTTACTGGATGAAAAAGAAATGCGCTGGCTGGAACTCTCTGAGAGTTAACAGTGAAGAGTTAACAGTTAACAATGAAGAGTTAACAGTTAACAATGAAGAGTGAGATGGTCAACTATAACTATTAACTATCAACTATTAACTAATTACGCATGTATGGCCTGATTGACTGCAACAACTTCTTTGTCTCCTGTGAGCGGGTGTTTGACCCACGGCTTAACGGGAAAAAAGTCGTTGTCCTGTCCAATAATGACGGTTGTGTTATTGCCCGCAGCAATGAGGCCAAAGCCGCCGGCATACCCATGGGCTGCCCGGCATTCAAGATCAAGGACTATACCAATCCTAACGAAATCATCCAACTATCGGCACGCCACATCATGTACCGAGACTTGTCAAACCGCGTGATGAACGTTCTGGGAAATGAGGTGGGTAATTTGCAGATCTATTCGGTTGATGAGGCATTCTTTCGGCTACCCTATGAGGATGTCGAGACCAGCCACCGCGCGATGGCCGATGTGGTGAAGAAAGTGAAGCAATATGTGGGCATCCCCGTGAGCGTGGGGTTTGCTCCATCGCGCACACTCGCCAAAATTGCCAACCACATCGCTAAGAAGGATAAACGCATCACCGATGGTGTGTACTGGCTTGTAAGGCCCGAAGCCATTGAGATCATCCTGCGCCGCACGCCTATCGAGGACGTCTGGGGCATTGGACACCGACTAGCCTACTCGCTGAAAAGCCGAGGCATCAAGACAGCAGCCGATTTTGTTAAAATGCCTCCCTCGCTTGTACGTTCGCTATACTCAGTCACCTTGGAACGCACCCAGCGCGAGCTCATGGGGCATGACTGCCAAATCGTTAACCCTGTGACCATTGCCCACAAAACCATCATGACTTCGCGCACTTTTGGCAAAATCATCACCAAGTATGATGAGATTGCCGATGCTGTAGTCACTTTTGCCGAGAAAACGGCCCGCCAATTGAGGGATGAAAATAGTGTGGCCGGAAGTATCATGACTTACGTGAGAGGCGACCGTTTCCGTGAAGACATCCCATTCTACTCCAACTCGTGCCAACTGAAGCTTGCCACACCATCTAATGACACCATGACCATCGTGAGACAGGCGCTCAATGCCTTCAACAACATCTGGCGCGAGGGCTATGCTTACCGCAAAGCAGGTGTAATGGCACTTGATATCGAGCATGGCGGAGCCATCCAGCTCAATGTGTTTGATCTTGAAGACCATGGCAAACTGCGCAGGCTGATGACAAGCATTGACGGCATCAACAACCAGTACGGAACACGGTCAGTTAAATTAGTTCCAGGCCTCCAACGTGGCGAGTGGTCACCCAACCAAACCCACATCAACGCTACAAGCAAGACCCTTCATTTCTACACCGGCATCATCCACTCATGACTTCCCGATCTATCAAGCGGGATATTAGGCTAATTACCATGACAGCTTGTAGTCGAAGAAATCTAAAAATAGATGAAAATAAAGGGGTTCAGTAAGAGGAAAAGATAAAAAATGTTTATTATTTGAAGATTTGAGCAGAGTTGGTGTATTTTTGAGTAAGTTTGTAGCCAGTTTTGACAAGAAAATCAATAATGATGAAGTTTTTATTAAGAATTGCGCTTGCCGCAATGGCAGCATTCCTGCTAACCGCATGTAGCGGTAGTGACTCCACCTACCAGTATAAAACCGAATATCTGCCCGTGCAACTCGTGGGTAGCGAGAAGTGGTCCATCCTTGACGTGAACAATGGCGAGGTGGTCGTTAAAGACGCCTTTGATACTGCCCCATCGCCTATTGTCAATGGCATGTTCTATGTGATGAATGAGGATGGCAGCTACCATTACTATGACGTGAGCGCTCCGACGAAACCCGTTTCAGGCCCATGGGGCAGCGTGACGGCATTCAGCGACGATGGCGTGGCCGTTTGTAGCCGCGTGGGTGGCCCGTTGTGCGTTATCGACCGAACCGGCCAAATCATAAAGGAGTTGCCCAAGGAAATTTCCCAATGTTCAATGTTTTCACGCGGCATGGCCGCCTTCCAGAATGATAATGGGTCTTGGGGTTATATCAACACCAGCGGTGACACTATCGTTCCCGCCATCTACAGCACCGTCAACCTGTTCCTTTATAATGACTACGCCTTGGTCATTGACGAGAATCAGGCGGGAGACAGCATTGTGAACTTTTCAGTAATTGATAAGGCTGGTAAGGTGATGTTTACTGCCAGCAGCAACGAATATCAGCCCGTACAGCCCTATTTCATCAATGGCGTTCTGCCAGTTGTGAAGGGCGACACGCTGGTTTGCCTCAATCCTGATGGCAAGGAAGTGGATAATCCCATCGATGATGATGAACAGGTTGCTAAGGGTGGATATGACGACTACTCGCGCACGCCATCGGGCGACTATATCGTCATCAAGGGCAAGAAGGTCGGCCTGGAGGACAAGTACTGCAAACAGCTCATCCCCATCCAGCATGACAACCTTATCGATATCAATGGTGAACGCCTAATCGCTGTTGACGGCGACACTTTTCATATCATCGACAGGAACGGAAATGCTGTAGGTAATACCAAGTTTTCCAATGCCCACGTGAGCGTGGATAACCCTTATGCCACGCGAGGCTTTATTGATACTGACCTGGCAGCCGCATCCATGATGATGATGTTTGACGAGACCAGTGCATGTGGAGCAAATGCATCGACTACGCTGATGGACATGAACAGCATCTTGAGCACTGATGCTAATTTATATGCGGGAAGCAACACGCTCGTATTGCCTCAGGGGCCTTACATTGTTCAGTATGTATTTGACAGTGAGGTAGCAAGCACCAATCCTGACGGCACATCGGCAAGTTTCAACTACGACGCCCGTGTGAAATGCGTCATCATTTCGCTCAACGTCAAGCACTGCCCCGCCACAACCGAGGAGTCGATCGTCAAGAAGGTGGAGAGCCGCCTTGGCACCAAGGGATTTGTTTTTGCGCGTGACGGAATCTTCTGCAGTGATTACCTGACCGCATTGGCAATGGGTTATGACAAGGGCATTGTCAGCCTCAACTATAACATGCACTTTAACGAGTCAGTGCCCCAACCCAAAAACAAGAGAAAATAACTAACGACTAGCAACTAAAAGACTATAATAATGTATTACGTACAAAAGACACTCGAGATTTCTTCGGCCCACATGCTGTACTTGGACCATAACAGCAAGTGCGAGAATCTGCACGGCCATAACTGGATTGTGAACGTATATTGCAAGGCCAAAGAGCTGGATGATAACGGCATGGTTACCGACTTCACCATCATCAAGGAAATGGTGCATGGCAAACTCGACCATAGGAACCTGAACGAAGTGCTCGACTTCAATCCTACTGCCGAGAACATTGCACACTGGATTGTCGAGACCGTACCCAACTGCTACCGCGCTGACGTACGCGAGAGCGCCAACAACTTGGCCATCTACGTCAAGGACGAAGATAATGATGTGGAGTAAGGCTTTAGGCTTTAGGTGTTAGGCTTTAGGTTAATGACTATAGACTAGCGTCCAAAAGTAATGTACAAAGTTAACGAAATCTTCCACTCGCTGCAGGGCGAGGGCTATAACACAGGCACCGCCAGCGTGTTTATTAGGCTGAGCGGCTGCAACCTGCATTGCGCCTTCTGTGACACGCGGCACGAGGAGGGTACAATGATGTCGTTGCCCGAGATTGTCGAGCAGGTGATGAGATACCCTAACGCTCCACTCATCGTACTCACAGGCGGTGAGCCGTCGCTGTGGATTGACGAGGATTTCGTCGCTGGCCTTAAAATGATGACGGGCAAGCGCATCTCCATCGAGACCAACGGTACCCGTCCCCTGCCCCATGGCATCGACTGGGTGACCCTATCGCCCAAGACTGGCCTCGGCGACAGTGGGGACCTACCTGTGGTTCTCACCCGTTGCGATGAACTGAAGGTGGTCTATCTGGGTCAAGACTTAACTCAATACAACAACATCACGGCCGACCACCGTTACCTGCAGCCCTGTTGGGTAAGTAACGAGAACGACCGCAAACGCAACATGCAAGACACGGTGCAAGCCGTCTTACAGCACCCCGAGTGGCGACTTTCGCTACAAATCCACCGCATTCTCGACATCCAATGACTTTCTATTTTCTACAACGCGAAAAAACATCCGCAATCCATTAGCAGGAATGCGGATGTTTCTTTAAGTCTCTTTACTATGAACTGCGAGTATCTTACTGGCGGCCGGTGACGGTGACGTCACGGCTGGTCTTGGCGATGAGGCCTTGCAGCACCTTACCCGGGCCAAGTTCCTCGGCCTCGGTCATGCCGTCGGCTACCATGTTGGCAACGATGTGGCTCCAACGTACGGGGGCAGTCAACTGTTGCAGCAGGTTAGCCTTGATTTCAGCGGGATCGGTGTGCGGCTTGGCATCCACATCCTGATAGATGGGGCAACGGGGAGCCGAGAAGTCGGCAGCCTCAATAGCCTCAGCCAGTTCAGCACGAGCGGGCTCCATCAGGGGCGAGTGGAAGGCGCCACCCACCTTGAGGGGCAATGCGCGGCGAGCGCCAGCCTCCTTGAATTTCTCACAAGCAGCCTCGATGGCAGCAATCTCACCCGAGATGACCACCTGACCGGGGCAGTTATAGTTGGCGGGAACACAGATGGCATCGATGGTGGCACAGATTTCCTCCACCTTAGCGTCGTCCAAGCCAATGATGGCAGCCATCGTCGAGGGTGCGGCCTCACAAGCCTTCTGCATAGCTAGGGCACGAGCCTCGACCAATTTCAGACCCTGCTCAAAAGGCAGCGCGCCAGCGGCAACGAGTGCCGAGAACTCGCCCAGCGAGTGACCGGCAACCATGTCGGGCTTGAACTCCTCACCCATGGTGAGTGCGAGAATTACCGAGTGCAGGAATACGGCGGGCTGAGTGACCTTAGTCTGCTTCAGGTCATCCTCGGTGCCTTCAAACATGAGGTCGGTGATACGGAATCCCAACACCTCATTAGCTTTCTCAAACAATTCTTTGGCCTGAGGGTTGTTGTCATACAGGTCCTTGCCCATACCGACAAACTGTGCACCCTGACCAGGGAATACGAATGCTTTCATTGTTTAATTGTCTCTTTTATGATTGATAATAATGTTGATTACGGAATTTTTTCTGCAAATCGGCTGCAAAGGTAGTACTTTTTTCAGATATGAGATAAAAGTTAAGAGATAAAAGATACTTTTTTCATCGCAATTGGATGAAAAAGAATCTCCTATCTCTTATTTTTCAACTATTATCTATACGAGATACTCGGTGGGATCATCGATACCTGCTTCACGCAGGGCTTGGCGACGCTCAGTGCAAGTGCCACAGGTACCACAATGTTTCTCACCACCCTTATAGCAGGAATAAGTCTCGCTATAATCCAAGCCAAGCGCTGCACCATGGCGGGCAATATCGGCTTTGCTCAAGTCGGTATAGGGCGCATAGACTTTGACGCCCTCATAGGTACCTGTCATCATTGCCGTGCTCATGGCTTCGATAAAGGGCGAACGGCAGTCGGGATAAATGGAGTGGTCGCCAGCATGGTTGGCAATCATCACACGTTTGAGGCCATTACTCTCGGCAATACCACAGGCAATGGCCAGCATGATGCCATTGCGGAAAGGTACTACTGTTGACTTCATGTTCTCGTCATTGTAGTTGCCGTCAGGAATAGCGTCGGCACTCTCGAGCAGGGCGCTCTTGAAATACTTGTGCATGAAATCCAATGGTATCACTAGGTGCTTGATGCCCAAGCGCTCACAGTGCATAACGGCACAACGGCGCTCACGGCCATTCTGAGTGCTTCCATAGTCAAAAGTGATGGCCAAGGCAATCTGGTCCTTATACTCATAGAGCATGGTCGTTGAGTCCATGCCACCCGATGTAATGATAACCGCGTCTTTCATGTCAATCGTTATGGAAATTACTGATTAGGCGGGCGCGCACCAAATCCTGGTGTTCATTATCACCATAATTGGCAAAAGGCTTAATGCTAATGCCACCGCGCGGATTAAACAGGCCGATGACCTCCAGATACTTGGGATCCATCAATTTCACCAGGTCTTTCATGATGATGTTGACACAATCCTCATGGAAATCGCCATGGTTTCGGAAACTGAACAGATACAGTTTCAGGCTCTTGCTCTCAACCATGCGCACACGAGGAATATAATTGATGATGATATGCCCAAAGTCGGGTTGTCCAGTCTTGGGGCACAACGAAGTGAACTCGGGGCAATCGAGCGTCACCACATACTCGTTCTCTGGGTGCTTATTCTCAAAGGTCTCGAGCACATCAGGGCGGTAGTCAAACTCATACTGTGTGCCCTGATTACCCAGCAGGGTTACACCTTCCAGTTCTTGATTGGTTCTTGCCATATCATTTACTATGATTTGTGTTTTGGACTGCAAAATTACTGCAAGTTGCACACAAAAGCAAAATTCCATTTTGATTTTTAATTAACCATGTGGCTCCTCAGATATTGGAAGATGCTTTCAAGGCGTTTTTAGACCAAAATCAGATTATCATTAAAAAGGCCACCCTTTGAACAACATTAAGACTAATGATGAACAAAAGGTGACCATAAAATGATAACTAGGTAGCTCTTATTATATGGACCTAGAGGGCAAGGCGGAAGCCCATGGTGTCGTCTGAAGTCGACGGATAAGTGTAATTCCGGTAAGCTACACGACAGCTCTCACTGCTACGGCTCCAGCTACCGCCACGGAAGATGCGGAAAGAGCCCCAAGATGGTCCAGTCGGGTTGATTTGATCATCACTGCTGTAAGTGCCGTACCAGTCCTGGCACCACTCCCACACGTTGCCTGACATGTCATATAAGCCCAACTCATTAGGGGCCTTAGTGGCGACAGGTTGTGTGCCATATCCTAGCGTACCAACCTGTTGTGAGGGGATACTATTCCAAAACCAAGCCACATCCTGAATGTTGCTACTGCCGGAATACCTATATTTCTGACTCTTGTTGCCACCACGGGCGGCAAACTCCCACTCGGCTTCGGTGGGCAGACGGAATGTTTCACCCGTTAACTGGTTCAATTGTTCAATAAAGTCCTGGCAACTATTCCAAGACACACGCTCAACTGGAAGCTGAGAATCGCTAGTATAATAGCTTGGATTGGAACCCATAACTGCCTGCCAAAGTTCTTGTGTGACCTCGGTTTGACCAATGCTAAAATCTGACAAAGTCACATAGTGGACAGGTCTCTCCCAGTCGTTGGCACCAAGGCCTTGTTCGCTTGTCGCACCCATCGAGAAAGTGCCGCCCTCAACAGCCACCATTGTGAAAGTCACGCCATTGACCGTGAAAGTCATGTCAGTAGGCTCAACAGTGTCGTTAGGCCATGTTTCTGTCAACAGATAATCAATAAGAGTAACGACGTCCTTGATGTCCACCACGCCGTTTTGATCCACATCGCCTCTGGGGTATACAGTTCCAGCAGTGAATGAAGCCAACATCAGCAAAAGAACACATAAAGAAATAACTAATTTTTTCATAATTTTCAAATATTTTTAAATTACTATTCAATAATAAGCCGCAAATATACAAAAATCCCAATGATAAGTATGAGATATGTCCCCCTAAAAGACGAGATATAATATGAAACTATTAATATAAATAGTTGTGTGTTTTTCTATCAAAGCAAAGAGATAATACCGTCAAAAAAAAAGCAGAGACACAAAAATTGAGGCTCTACAATTATTCCATCAAAAGTGATAAAGAATTATTTATCAAATAAAAGGTCTAGGGCGTATCGAGCAGCCGCAGTACCCTGTGGAGTCATGTTGTCAAGGGTGCGCAACGCCGCTAGACGCACAGCCTCCTCGATGTCATCACTGCAGTTGGTGAGCAAATGTCGGCTATAAGCGACTGTAAATTCGGGATGACCCTGAAAAGTCACTACCTGACGACCGATCCTGAAAGACTCAATCTTACAGAAATCGCTGGTGGCACATAACGTGGCATCAGGTGGCAAGGTCATCACTTGGTCATGGTGACTGTAGAGCAGGTGCATCTTTTGGCCCGGGAAATAGGACGCCATGATTTTGTCAACCACATGCGAAGCACGCACGCCGGCACCAAATCCGCCTTCATATTGTCTCACTTCACCACCTAAAGCCCTGGCAATCGCCTGATGGCCAAAGCAAACTCCCATCAGCTTTGCTCCCTGGCGATAGGCGTGTTCAATCCATTTAATCAGAGCGAGTATCCAAGGTTTGTTGTCATAAGCCGAATCCAAACTGCCGGGCACCAGATACAACTCGTCGGCATTAATGGCTGACGGCAATTCGCCCTGCCACGTCTGATATATCTTGTAAGAGACCTGCTCACCAACGGCGGCAAACAGGTCCATAAACAGTGACTCGTAGTCAGGAATAGAATCGGGCAGCCTTCCAGGAAAGGTGTCACACAACAGGATGTTGATGCGGTGCGTCATAACTCGTCGATCTCCTCGCCTGAGCGCTCCATGATGCTGGCGGCCAGGCCGTCGGCAGTCTGTATAATGGTTACCAGGGGATAGAGTTTGCGGGCCGCATCATAGTTGCGCACATCCTCATAGCTATTCTGATTAACGCCCCAAGCGCCCATGTGCCATCGAATGGCAAGCATCTCGTCGTCGTTGAGGGGCAAACCACTGCACAGCAGCAGCGTCAGCGACTTCTCGCCATGGCCCATGGGGAAATTCTTGTAGGTGATTTTATAGCCCTCGGCATCTTCCCAAATGCCCAGCGCATTTTTGCGTTTCTTGACAGAGCGCTTGTAGATATCGCACTTGCACACATCATGCAACAAGCTAGCGATGATGATACTGTCACGTTTCACCTCATGCTCAAGGCTAGGCTCCAACGATTTCATCGACTCCCAGACCGCCATAGCAGCTTTGCAAGTGTTCAACGAATGGCGAGCAAGGCCACCCTCGATATTCAGATGATGACCTGCCGAAGCCGGAGCAGTGAAAAAGCCCCATTCCTCCAAGTCGCCGATTACGTCCTCAATTCCTTCACGCCCGGTTGAACGCAACAATTCAAGAATTTCCTCTTTACAGTTTATATCACTAGTTTTCATGACCAATAAAGTCTATTATTGTTTTGTGGGTTTGTAGCCATGCTCACGGCGGTACTTGCGCACATCACGGAACAGGTCGGTGGCGTAAACGAAGTTGTTCAAGTCTTCATTATCCACGTCATAGATCTGGTCCTTGGTGCCAATCCAGCCCACATGCCCCTTGTTGATAAAGACGATATTTTCGCCGATACCCATCACCGAGTTCATGTCGTGGGTATTGATGATTGTCGTGATACCGAACTCATGGGTGATGTCACTCAGCAATTCATCGATCACTATAGAGGTTTTAGGATCCAGACCCGAGTTGGGCTCGTCACAGAAGAGATATTTAGGATTTAAAGCGATAGCGCGGGCAATGGCACAGCGTTTTTGCATACCTCCTGAGAGTTCGCTGGGAAACTTGTTCTCGCTGCCCGTGAGGTTCACGCGGTCGATACAGAACTGTGCCCGGTCACGCATCTCACTGTAACCCATTTTACCGAACATCACCAGCGGGAACATCACGTTGCCCAAAACAGTCTCGCTGTCAAAGAGCGCGGAGCCCTGGAAAAGCATGCCAATCTCCTTGCGCAACTCTTTGCGCTGCTTGCGGTCCATCTTGGTGATGTCTCGCCCATCATATAAGATTTCGCCGTCATCGGGGTCAAACAAACCCACAATATTCTTGATCAGAACCGTCTTGCCCGAACCCGACTGGCCGATGATCAGATTGGTCTTGCCGTCGAACAGCTTGCAACTCACGTCAAACAGCACCTGACGAACGTTGCCTTCCTCCTTAAACGATTTGGAAATATGCTTTACTTCAATCATGGTTTACAGCAATAGCAGGGTTAAAATCACATCAGCCACAAGTATCATGATATTACTCATCACCACAGTGTCGGTACTGGCTTTTCCAACCTCCACTGAACCACCCTTGACGGTGTAACCGTAATAGCAAGCGATGGTAGACATCAAGAAGGCAAACACAAGCGATTTGATGAGCGCAAACCAAACATACCAGGGAATAAACAGCGACTGGATGCCGAAAATGAAGGTATCAGGCTCAACAATACCTGTAATGATACATATCAGCCAGCCACCAAATAAACTGGTGGCCATGCAGATGATGACCAGGAAAGGCAGAATCGAGATGAGCGCCAATATCTTGGGCGCTGCCAGGAAGTTAGCGCTGTTAATACCCATGATGTCAAGGGCATCGATCTGCTCTGTGGCACGCATGGTTCCAATCTCACTGGCAATGTTTGAACCGATCTTACCCGAGAGAATCAGACACAAGATGGTTGAGGAGAACTCCAACAAGATAATCTCGCGAGTGGTCAGTCCCACCGTGTAACGCGGCAATAACGGATTGGAGATATTGAGCTTGATGAGGATGGTACACAACGAGCCGATAAATAACGACACGATAATAATCAGCGGAATCGAGTCAATGCCCAATTTGCCGATCTCATCAAGATAGCGCTTAAAGAATACTTTTAACTTGTCGGGGATAGCAATGACACGCCACATGAACATGCAGTAGTCCCCGAACTTATCCAGCATTTTTGTCAATAACATACTCTATTTCGCATTTGAGCCCACAAATTTAGTCAGAATTTCCCGAAATACGAGTCCCACGAGTTAAAAATCATTATTTCAACACACATAATCACTTAAAAAACGACCACCCTACTCTCCTTTGCATCATTGCTAGTCCCAATGAAACACATGATGAAATAATTTGACGGATGTAAAGGAATGAGTTTCGACGGATTTTTTGTACCTTTGTCGCCTGATTTTGCGATTACAAGCACTAACAAGAAGTATTACGACTGAAATATGATTGATTTTCTCGACAATATAGATGCTGATATGAATGATGGCGGCGCTCGAGTAGTCCCTATTTTCACTGAGATACATGAGACTGACGACAAGATTGATATTCAAGACAATCGAGCCGATGACATCGCCGTTCTCCCGCTGCGCAACATGGTGCTGTTCCCCTCGATGACCATGCCGGTATCGGTGGGCAGGGAAAAGTCTATGCAACTCATCCGCGAAGCGAGTGAGAACCATTCACCCATCGCTGTATTCTGTCAATTTGATAGCCGTGTTGAAGACCCGGGAGAAAAAGACTTGTACCGCACTGGCACAATCGCTTCGATTGTCAAGGTGCTGGAGTTGCCCGACGGATCTACCAATGTGATCCTGCAAGGTCGCTCGGCATGCTCACTTGAAAAGATCACAAGAGTTCAACCATACCTGCATGGCAATGTATCGCTAGTTGAAGATAAGCTGCCGCTGGCGGGAGACAAGGAATTTGAGGTATTGTTGCAATCGATCGTCGAGGTAACCATGCGCATGTTACGCAATATGGGCAACAATGGTCGTGACCTGGCTTTTGCGATGAAAAACATCGACAACCCGTTCTACCTGATGAACTTCCTGGCCACCAATATCGCCTTTGACCCTGAGCAGAAACAGCGTATGCTCGAAGAGCATGACGTGAAAAAGCGCGGTTACCTGCTGTATAGCTTGCTATCTCAGGAGGAACAACTTGTGGAGATAAAGGCCAATATCCAGTCACGCACCCGCGAAGACCTGTCACAGCAACAACGTGAGCATTTCCTGCAACAGCAAATCCGCAACATCCAGGAGGAGTTGGGTAACGATATTGACGACATCGAGGACTTGCAGGAACGCAGCAAGGGGATGAAGTGGAGCGAGGATGTGCAACGGCACTTTGAGAGAGAGCTTAAGAAACTGGAGCGCCTTAACCCTCAATCACCCGATTACTCGGTGCAATATGCCTATATTGACACGATGCTCAACCTGCCGTGGGACACTTACACTGCCGATAACTTTGACCTCAAGAAAGTCGAAGAAAAGCTTAACAATGACCACTATGGTCTGGAGAAGGTTAAAGACCGCATTCTTGAGCATCTGTCAGTACTCAAGCTGCGTGGAGACCTTAAGGCGCCCATTCTGTGCCTCTATGGTCCTCCCGGAGTCGGTAAGACATCATTGGGTAAATCTATTGCCGATGCCCTGTGCCGTGAATATGCGCGCATCTCGTTAGGTGGTCTGCATGATGAGGCTGAGATTAGAGGTCATCGTCGCACCTATATTGGAGCTATGCCTGGCCGTATTATTGCTGCTCTTGCCAAGTGCGGCAGCAATAATCCAGTCATTGTGCTTGATGAGATTGATAAGGTGGGTCAGGATTTCAAAGGGGATCCATCATCGGCATTGCTCGAAGTGCTTGACCCGGAACAGAACGGGCACTTCCACGACAACTACCTCGACGTGGACTATGATCTGTCAAAAATCCTGTTCATCGCCACGGCCAATAGCTTGGCTACCGTAAGCCGTCCCCTGCTCGACCGTATGGAGGTGATTGAGATCAATGGCTACATCCCTGAGGAGAAACTGGAAATCGCTAAGCGTCACCTTATTCCCAAGGAGTTGGAAAACAATGGTTTCAAGAAGAATGAGATCAAGTTTGGCAAGCAGGTAATCCTCAAAATCATTGAGGACTATACCCGCGAGAGCGGTGTGCGCCAACTGGAAAAGAAGATTGCCACTGTATTGCGTCGAGTAGCCCGCCATAAAGCAAGCGGAGACCCTTATCCCACCAGCATCAAGCCTGATAGCCTCAAGGAATACCTCGGAGCGCCCGATTACAGCCGTGATAAGTATGAGGGCAACGAGTTTGCCGGAGTGGTGACTGGTTTGGCATGGACCGCTGTCGGTGGCGAGATCCTGTTTGTGGAGTCATCGTTGGCGCGCGGGAAGGGCGAGAAACTCACCTTGACTGGCAATTTGGGCGACGTGATGAAGGAATCGGCGGTCATCGCTATGCAGTACTTGAAGGCCCATTGCTCATTGCTGAACCTTGACCCAGAGTTGTTTGACAAGTATAATGTTCACATCCATGTGCCCGAGGGCGCCATTCCCAAGGACGGACCGTCGGCTGGTGTGACTATGGTGACTTCGCTGGCCTCATCGTTCACTCAACGCCGCGTCAAAGGCCATCTCGCCATGACGGGTGAAATCACGCTGCGCGGTAAGGTGTTGCCCGTTGGAGGTATCAAGGAAAAGATTCTGGCTGCCAAACGTGCAGGCATCAAGGAAATCATCCTGTGCAAGGACAACCGCAAGGATATTGAGGAAATCAACGAAATGTACTTGAAGGGTTTAACGTTCCACTATGTGAACACCATCAAGGACGTGCTCGACCTGGCGCTCCTGCCCGAGAAGGTAAAGGACGCCATGGAGTTATAATCAGTCTTCGGGATAGACGAGGTTCTCGGGCTTGATGTCCTGAAGCACCTCAATATAGTACTTACGAGCCTCCCATTTAGCCATGGGGAGGTTGTTGAGCGTGTAATTACCGCAATCGTGGGCATTGGCTCCAGGAATGTCGCCGTCAAAGTCAGCAATCCACTGGAACATTTCCTGCATCAGTGGGACGATATCTTCACTCTTAAGGTCACCCTTGAGTAACAGGTAGTTGCCCGTGCAGCAGCCCATAGGCCCCCAATAGATCACCTTGCTGCCCCACTCCTTATGATTGCGCAGGTAAGTCGCTGCCAGGTGTTCAATAGTGTGCAACGCACCCTGGCTTATGGCCGGCTCACGGTTAGGCAATTTCATGCGTATATCAAAGGTGGTCACCACGTCGCCACCCTCTAGATAATCTTTTCGCGAAACATAAATACCTCGCAAGAGCCTCGTGTGGTCAATCTTGAAACTAGCAATCTTTTCCATATCTTTTCAACAACTGATTTAAAATAATCTAAAGTTTATTGATCATGTCCTTGAGCAGGGCGAAGGACTCACGGGGAGCATCGTTCCAGAAGTCCATATACTGCTGGGTGTTGTTGTGGCTTGCTCCCGGGGAATCGCTGATGACACGCAGGGCCAAGAACGGAACGTGGTTCAAGTGGCACACCTGGGCTATCGCTCCCGACTCCATATCCACGGCCAGCACATCGGGGAAATTACCCTTGATGGTCTTCACGCTTTCTATCGTATCGATGAACTGGTCGCCCGAGCAAATAAGCCCTTTATGGATATCGTCACGGTCAGGCAAAAGTTTGAGTAGGCGCTTGGCGCCTTCAAAATACAAGGGTAAACCCTGCACGCGCCCCAACTCGCTCTCGGGGCCGCACCACACGTCATGATAAGCCACACGCTCGCCTGCCACCACGTCCATCACATTGACCGACTTGTCGGCACCGCCTGCCACACCACTATTAATGATATAGTCAGGCAGGAAAGCGTTGATGAGTGTCAACGCTCCCATAGCGGCATTGACTTTGCCGATGCCACACTGCATAACCATCACATCATGCTTACCCATCTTGCCACGATGGAACACAAAGCCTCCCATGCGGCTCTCCTCGCCATCCTGAAGCATCGGCAAGAGCAACTCAAGCTCCTTGGCCATCGCCACAATGATTCCGATTCTCATAACTAGTTCAAATTAGATTAATCTGGGACAAAATTACTATTTTTTCTCGAATTAAACTACCTTTGGATAAATTAGGCTTCGCTTCGGCATAAAAAAATGAAAAAACCAATTTTTCATTTTGTTCTGCTCTCAACTTGCACTAATTTTGCCCTCATGAAAGAATTGATTGACATCCTGCATGGCGAGAATTTAACCCTTGTGTTGAAAAGCGCTGACGGCAACATCCACCGTTTCACCCAGCGCGGTGTGAAAGATTTGTTGACACTGGTGAGCGAGCATCCCGATGTGTTAAAAGGAGCTCTCATAGCCGATAAAGCAGTGGGAAAAGCGGCTGCAGCGTGTATGGTGATAGGGGGCATCAACCATGTCTGTGCCGACGTGATGAGCCAACCCGCACTGGCTCTGTTGCAACAACATGGCGTTATAGCAGAATATGGCACTCTAGTGGACCACATCATCAACCGCACTGGCACAGACTGGTGCCCGATGGAAAAAGCTAGCCGTGACGAGAACGACCCCATTGCCATTATCCAAATTATCAAAGATTTTTTCAACAGCCATTAAAAAACACCGGAACCGCGTGGTTCCAGTGTCTCATTAATAAACATCACTAATTGTTACTATGACTGTGTCTTCAGGCTTCATCATTAGATCGTTGTCTGCTATATAGACACATCAAAACGGCGTTTTGTGACAATGAAACGCTGTTTTAACAATTCTTTAACGCAAGTCTGTGAGTTTCCTCGTTCTTTGGCCTCCAAAGCCTAGAAGTTTTTTAGGTCTGCGAATAATTGCATCCGCGCCTCATTGAATAGAGCACGGATGTCATTAAATCTTTGCGTGAGGTCTAGGAATGTAGATGCTTCACTGACCACAAATCTGCCAGTAAAAAGAGCACATTACAGTTCGGCTTCCTTGAGTTTTTCTGCGTTCTCGGCCACGATGAGGTGGTCGATGCAGTCCTGAATGTCTCCGTCCATGAAGGCGGGCAGGTTGTAGATGGTATAACCAATGCGGTGATCGGTGATACGCCCCTGAGGATAGTTATAGGTGCGGATTTTGGCCGAACGGTCGCCTGTCGAGACGAGCGTCTTGCGGCGCGAGGCGATATCATCCATATACTTCTGATGCTCGTGGTCATAGATAAAGGTACGCAGGCGAGCCAATGCCCTTTCCTTATTCTTGGGCTGGTCGCGGGTCTCGGTACACTCGATAAGGATTTCCTGCTGCTCGCCCGTGTTGGGATTAGTCCACATGTAACGCAAACGCACACCACTATTCACCTTGTTAACATTCTGTCCTCCGGCGCCGCCGCTGCGGAAGGTGTCCCACTTGATCTCGCCCTCGTTGATGTGAACGTCAAACGGCTCAGCCTCGGGCAGGACGGCCACACTGGCAGCACTGGTGTGTACACGACCTTGGGTCTCGGTCACTGGCACACGCTGCACGCGGTGAACGCCCGACTCATATTTCAGCGTGCCATAGACGTTGTCGCCCGTGATGCTGAACACGACCTCCTTGAAACCGCCTACGGCGCCCTCGCTGCAACTGGACATCTGCACGTTCCAGCCCTTGGTCTCGCAGTAACGGGTGTACATGCGGGCCAGGTCGCCAGCAAACAGCGCTGCTTCGTCGCCGCCCGTGCCACCACGGATCTCAAGCACCACGTTCTTGCTGTCCTCAGGATCCTCGGGGATGAGCAACAGCTTGATTTCCTCTTCAAGTTTAGGCACATCGGCCTGATTGGCGTCGATTTCCTCACGTGCCATCGCCCGCAGGTCCTCGTCGGTCTCGGTGTCAAGCACTGCCTTAGCCTGCTCGATATCTTCGAGCAGTTTGCGGTAGCGGTTAGTCGCAGCCAATAGAGTCTCAAGACTCTTATATTCCTTAGTCAGTTTGACATAGCGTCGCTGGTCGGCGATGACATTAGGGTCAGTAATCAGCGTGCCAATCTCCTCAAATCGGGCATCCAGGCCCTCGAGTCGTTGCAGTAAAGCGTTTTCTGCCATAGTGTTATTCTGAATTTGGCTGCAAAGGTAGTAATTAGTTTTCAGTTGGCTGACGCCTCCCCTTAAAAAACTGCTATATCACTGGGGTTAAAAACAACTTGGACAACTCTAATTCATTAAAAGGAAAACAATAAGTACAAAAAATACAATGGCTGCCTCACGCTTGTTAAAAACAACCTAGACAACAAATACAACTTTCTTACATGAATTGTCATGAAATAATCATTAATTAATGGATAATTCGTGGAAATTGATGTTAAAAATGATATGAATGAGGGGTTAAGGGCGGTTGAGGTAGTCGCGGATGCGGTCGGCGAATTTGCGGTCTTTTTTGTTGGCGGGATCGGGTGTGAAGTCCATATTCTCGGGGATGTCCTTGTCCAGGTCGATGACGGGACGCCAGTTCGCCCTCTTGTCAGGGTTCATGACGATCATCAGGGAATCGTAAAGGGCATGGGTATTGGCGTCATAGGCTGCCATCGCCAGAGTGTCGCCGTGGACGTTCACCGTCTGGTAGTACCGGCCTGAAATGCCGAATTTGTCAAAATGCTCGTCAAAATAGATGCGGTAGTTCTTGGGGGAACAGTGGCTGACGGTATAGACCGGGGCTGACGGGGCGTCATTCTTGTAATGGCCCGTCATGCGGGCATAGGCGTGCTCATGCCCCTGCAGCACAAGGTCAACGCCATATTGATGCACCAAGTCGTCGAATAACCAACGCTGGATGATGTTGTTCTTGCCCTTGATGGAATACAACGGATGGTGGAGGACTAGGATTTTCCACTTGGCACTGCTATGGCGCAACTGCTCTTCAAGCCACTGTCGCTGAGTCCACAGGTAGGGGAACTCACGGTTGCTGTCAAGCACAAAAATCTGAGCATTGCCATAATTCAAAGTATAGACCATGTTGTCGTCCACCTTTGAGTCCAGGAAATAGGAGAAGACGAGCGGGAATCGGCGTTCAAGGCGCTGAGTGATGCCCTTGAGGTAGTCGTGGTTGCCCGTCACGTTAAGGATGGGAATGGACTGGCCGATACTGTCAAGCGTGCGGAAGGTCTCGGCCCAATACTGATTGGCGGGGCGCTCAATCAGGTCACCGCCACACACGAGGAACTCGCAATCAGGATGATGCGCAAGTGCATCACGCAAGAGGCTATTAGCGATACCCCCGATGGTGTCCTGGACATCGCCCACAAACAGGAATGAGAAACGGTCACGTTCCACAGTATGAGTTTTGAAATCATACCACGGAGATGACTCTGCGGCCGCGCCAAGGCGAGGCCCTACGACAGCACGGTAACGGTAGGAATGGTCAGGCTTCAGCTGTCGCAGGCGGGCGACATAGTAGGCCGCCTGGCCGTTGCGTGAGGCAAAGACCTCGCCTTGGGCCTTGACGCGCATGGTGTCGCCTTGTTCCAGGTCAATCAGTTCCAAAAACGAAGGTCTCAATACGGTGTCACATTGCCAACTGATGTTGCGGGACAGTTCGTCCTCGTCACCAAAGGTAAGCAACACATTTGATGGTGCCGAGAACGGCTCGGCAGCCAACTCGGGCTCGTTGCCAAACCACACATGCCACCTTGCAGCCACCCACGCCACCAGAGCAATCGTGAGCAGCAACAGGACCAATCGTTTGAGTTTTTTAGACCGTGTTTCCATTTTTATGGTGCAAAATTAATGAAATGGTTTTAGGTATTAGGTATTAGGCATTAGGTTTTTTACTACTTTTGTGGCATGAAACGACATTTTTCTTTTTCCAATATACCAATAGTGGCGCTGCTGTGGGACCTGCTAGTGGTGTACTGCGCCTACACCCTGTGCCGCGCTGTTTTCCTTATGCTCAACTGGTCGCTGTTTGCCGGCTATTTGACCTTTGGGCACGGGCTGGAGCTGTTTGGCGCGGGACTATTGTTTGACACACCCGCCATCCTGTATACCAATGCGGTAATCATTTTGATGTTCCTGCTGCCGCTTAACTGGAAAGAATGCCCCGTATTCTATCGCGTGGCACGATGGATATATACCATTGTCAACAGCATCGCGGTGTATATGAACCTGATGGACTGCGTCTATTTCCCTTTCACGGGCAAGCGCACGACGGCATCGGTGTTCGCCGAGTTCAGCAATGAGGAAACGGGAGAGATGCTCAAGATTTTTGGTGGACAATTCTTGAGCCACTGGTATCTAGTGCTGCTGGCAGCCCTTGTTACCTGGTTGTTCTGGAAGTCATTTCGTCCCATACCAAAAACGGTCATGCCAAGGCGAGGCTCTAAATCACGCTACTATGTCAAGCAGGTGTTGTCGCTGCTGGTGGCTATCCCCTTGTGCATTGGGGCCATACGTGGCGGTTTCACCAAGGCGACACGTCCCATTACCATCAGCAACGCCAACCAGTATGTCGATCGCCCGGTTGAGACAGGTATCGTCTTGAACACGCCGTTTTCCATCTTCCGCACGTTGAAAAAAACGCCCTTTGTCGTTCCCGACTATATGAGTGACGAGGAGGCGAACGCCCTCTATACCCCACTCCACACGCCCGCTGACAGTGCCGCATTCACGCCCCGCAATGTCGTTGTGCTGATATTGGAAAGTTTCAGCAAGCAACACTTCGGCTTCTATAACCGCACCCTGCGCGGTGGCACATACAAGGGATTCACGCCATTCCTCGATTCACTGCTGACATCGAGCGCGATGACTTATCGTTACTCCTATGCTAACGGGCGCAAGAGCATCGAGGGCATGCCGTCTGTACTATCATCGTTGCCCAACTTTGTCGAGCCGCTGTTCCTCACCCCGGCTTCACTTAACTCCATGTCGGGCCTAGCACGAGAATTGGGCGAGAACAAGGGTTACACCACGGCCTTTTTCCATGGGGCGCAGAACGGCTCGATGGGTTTCCATGCATTTGCTCGAGCCACTGGCTTCCAGCACTATTACGGTCGTGATGAGTATAATGCCGATCCTAATTTCAACGGAGATGCCGACTTTGACGGTACCTGGGCAATTTGGGACGAGGAATTTTTCCAGTTCTTCGCCGAGCAAATGGGCCAGATGAAAGAGCCATTCATGACCGCATTGTTCAGCGCATCATCCCATGACCCGTTTGTCGTGCCTGAAAAGTATCAGGGCCGTTTCCCGCAGGGTGAGCGTCCGTTGCAGCAATGCATCGCTTATACTGACTATGCCTTGAAACGCTTCTTTGAGACCGCCAGCAAACAACCGTGGTTCAAGAACACATTGTTTGTCATCACTGCCGACCACGTGAGCCAGCAGATTGACCCATTCTATTGCACATCACTTGGGAATTACAGCGTGCCCATCATTTTCTATGCCCCAAGCGACCAGTCGCTGCACGGCTATGATGAGGAGCGTGTTGTCGAGCAAATTGATATCATGCCCACCGTGCTGGGCTACCTGCACTATGACCTGCCTTACGTCGCTTTTGGACTCGACTTGTTCAACACACCGTCCAATGAAGGTTTAGCGCTGCACTGGTTGCCCGAGTCCAGCGGCTATGAATACGTTTGGGGAGATTATGCGCTGCAGTTCGACGGCAAGGATGTGACAGCCGCCTATGAATTCCGCACCGACTCCACTTTTAGCCACAACGTGCTGAACACCATGCCTCGCGCCACACGCGAGCACATGGAACGCAGGATGAAATCCATCATCCAGCAATACATGCAGCGCATGACGACCGACAACCTGGTTATTAAGAAATAGCTTACTTAAAATCGAAGCCGATGATATTATACACTTTGTTGACCATGCCCAGGCGGTCGATGTCGGGACGTGTCGAGAAGAACAGGAAGATGAGGTCACGAGCAGGGATCTTGCCAGCGTAGATGGTGAAACCGCCATTGTCTCCCAAGTGATAAACATGGGTAGGCAGATTAGGCACGTCCTGCACGAAAAAGCCGTAACCGTAGCCCGTGTGAGGCTGGTAGCCATACTCGGCATCTTGTGGAATCTTAATCCAAGGGTGATAGGCCAAAAGCTTGCTTGCTGAAGTCCATACCCGATTGTCGCGCAGGGCACGTTCCCAGTTCACGAAATCGTTGATGGAGCAATAAAGGGCGCCATCGGCCTTGGTGGCAAAGAAAGTCTCCTCGCCATAGTCATATTCCTTCCAGTTGCCGCTGTCATCACGCTCATAGCCATGAGCCATGTGAGCAATATTGCGGTCGGGTTCAAAATACCGGCAGGATTTCATTCCAGCCTTGTCAAAGACACTCTCCTGCATATAGGTCTCAAACGGAGTGCCCGTGGCGCGCTCCACAATCTGGTAAATCAACTGGAACGTGGGATTAATATACTCATACTGAGTGCCAGGATGAAAGTTCAGGTGATCGAGCGTTTTCATGTACCCCACTGAAGCCACATCGGTGCTGTACAGCACAAAATCGCGGTCATGGCGGTCACGCGCGTCGGGGATGCCTGAAGTGTGGCTCATGATGTGATGCAAAGTAATGTCTTTGAAAAACGGTGCCTTGAACTCAGGGAAGAACTTAAACAGCGAGTCTTTCAATGACAGTTTGCCCTGCTCGGCCAACTGCAGCAAAGCCACCGCCGAGAACTGCTTTGACACCGAAGCGATGCAAAAATTGGTCTCAAAAGTGACGGGTTCGCGGGTCACCATGTCAGCGACACCAAAACAACGGCTATAAAGCGTGTCGTTGCCCTGCATAATCAAGACTGCAGCCCCTGGCTCGGCAGGATTATTGTACACTGCGCCAAACACATCATCGATGCGGCGTGTCATCTTGTCATTTCTCATCGTTTGAGCCTGTGTGCTGATGGCAATCACCATCAACATTAAAATCATAATTATCTTTTTCATCATCTGGCAAAATTAGTGCAAGTTAAGGGCAGAACAAAATGAAAAAGGAAAATTTTCATTTTTTATGCCGAAAAGACGCCTATCGTATTTGAGCAATTTCAAGGAGATGCCTAATTTATCAACAATTAGTCGATTATTGGATTTAAAGTTGTATCTTTGCAGCGTTTTTTGAAGTGCATCAATAATGATTGAGGTAAAGATCGATCCAAGGATTCTGGAGGCTTGTCCCGAAACCCGCATTGGACTCATCAGCGCCACGGTCGTGAATAGACCGACGAGTGATGAATTGTGGGCCGAAATCGAGGCTGCCGCAATGGATATCAAGCAGCGGTATGAGTTGTTGGAAATCAACAAGCGGCCTGCCATCGCGGCCACTAGACATCTGTACAAGTCGCTTGGCAAGGATCCGAGCCGATACCGCGTGTCGAGCGAGGCTCTGTGCCGCCGCATCATCCGTGGCTTGGGTATCTATCGCCTGACTACACTCATCGACGTCGTCAATCTGGTTTCTATTAAGAGCGGGTATGCCATCAGTGGCTTAGACGGTGACCGCATCAAGGGAAACACCCTCACCATGAGCGTGGGCACCGCCGATGACGTATATAACGGCATTGGACGCGGTTTGCTCAATATCGAGGGAATGCCTGTCTATCGCGACGCTGCAGGACCTATAGCCACCCCCACGAGCGACGAGGAGCGCACCAAATTCACTGAAGAGACAGTCAAGGCACAAATCAATATCAATGCTTTTGGTCCCGAGATGCCGCTGGAAGAAGCGGTAGAATGGATGGCATCGTTGTTGAAAAAATATGCCAACGGCATCAACGTGGAGACCTCAATCGTTAGTTTCTAGTTTTGTTTGATTATGGAAATATTAGAAATATTAGAGAACAACATCAACCAGCGTCACATCGACCAAGTGGTTGAAACCCTAAAGGATGGAGGGCTCATCATCTATCCTACCGACACCGTTTATGCTTTAGGCTGCGACGCGCTCAATAACCAAGCTATCGAGCGAATCTGTGCCATGAAGGAGATGAAGTCGGCCAAGACCAATCTGTCAATCATCTGTGACGACATCTCACAGGTGGCCCAATTCGCCAAGTTTGATAACGTCCAGTTCAGGATGATGAAATCAAACTTGCCGGGGCCATTCACCTTCATCTTGCCTGCCCTGTCCAAACTGCCTAAAGCGTTCAAGGGCCGCCGTACCGTGGGTATCCGTATTCCCGACAATGAGATCGCATTGGCCATCGTCAGAACCTTAGGTGGGCCTATCCTGACGACCTCGGTGCCCGGTGACGATGAGGACTACCGCTGCGAGCCCGGTTTGATGGCCGAAGCCTTTGAGTCAAAGGTCGATATCGTCATCGACTCTGGTAGAGGACAGCTCATGCCCTCAACCATTGTTGACTGCACGGGCAACGAACCCGTCATCACCCGTTTAGGCAAAGGTAAATTAGTGAATTAAGACAAGATTATTTAATTTAAGAAATCAAATATGAAAAGGATCATTTTCTGCATGACCGCATTGTTGTTGCTTGCAGCATGCAATAATAAATCAGATAATGCTGACAAACAAAACGCTAGCGGTAATGAGACCACACAAAGCGAGATGCCAGTTGCCAGTGCTGATGATGAGGGACAAACCGAGTGGGTCAAGCAAACCACCATTATGACCTCGAAGCCCATGGTCATCGACTTCTTTGCCACTTGGTGCGGTCCCTGCAAGGAATTGGCACCGGTGCTGGACAAGATTGAGCAAAACCATAAGGGCGAGGTGATTTTCAAGCGCGTGGATGTGGACCAAGAACCCGAGTTGGCCATGGAATTCCGCGTTGAAGCTGTTCCCACGCTGATGTTTGTAACACCCAAGGGCGAGTATCAAACCCTGCTGGGCTATCAAGACGCTCCCGTAATCGAAGCAAAGATTGCCGAGTTGCTCAATCGCAGTACTAAATAGACTAATTATTGTTCTATTTGGCACTTAAATAAGCTTGTCAAGGCGATAAAGTTGTGATATTGTGTTTTTTTTGCGAACTTTGCAGCCGTTTTTAAAAGACTAGTCAATATTTAACTACATCATGGAGATTACTGCACAACAACTTGCAGCAATGGTTAACGGTACGGTTGATGGTGATGCATCGGCTGTGATTAACAATTATGCTAAAATCGAGGAAGCAACGCCAGGTTGCCTGACGTTCCTCGCCAATCCCAAATATACCCATTTCATTTATACCACGCACGCCTCGGCAGTGCTGGTGCGTAAGGATTTTGTCGCTGAGCAAGAGGTGAAAGCAACGCTCATCCGCGTTGATGACCCTTACAAGACGCTGGCCGACCTGTTGAATTTTGTCAACAGCCAGCGCCCCGCCAAGCATGGTGTGGAGCAGCCCATCCACGTGGGTGAAGGCACAACCTTGCCCAATGACGTGTATGTGGGCGCATTTGCTTACATTGGCGACGGCGTGACCATCGGCAAGAACGTAAAAATTTACCCGCAGGTGTATGTGGGTGATGGCGTGACATTGGGTGACGACGTGATTTTGTATCCTGGTGTTAAAATCTATCACGGCTGTCGCATTGGCAATCGTTGCATTGTGCAGGGCGGAGCCGTCATCGGTGGTGACGGATTCGGATTCGCACCAAAGGAAGATGGCACCTACGAGAAAATCTCCCAGGTAGGCATTGTCATCCTTGAGGATGATGTGGAAATCGGCGCCAACACCACCATCGATCGCGCCACAATGGGCGCTACCGTGGTTAAGAAAGGAGCTAAACTTGATAACCTTATCCAGATCGCCCATAATGTTGAAGTGGGCGAAAGCACTGTAATGGCAGCTCAGGTGGGTGTTGCCGGCTCAACCAAAATCGGCAAATACAACATGGTTGGCGGTCAAGTGGGATTTGCTGGCCACATCACTGTGGGTGACAAGAATGGCATCGGCGCACAGACCGGCGTGGACAACAGCATCGGCAGCAACGGCAAGTGGCTGGGCGCTCCCGTGCAGCCTGCCATGGAATTTGCACGCCAGGTCGTTTATTTGAAACGCCTGGGCGAGATGTATAGCGACATCAAGGAGCTGAAGAAGAAGCTCTAGGCTTTAGGTTTTTAGGGAATTGAAATTAATAAAATGAAGCAAAAAACTCTCAAGGGCGAGTTCACCGTGAGCGGCAAGGGTCTGCACACGGGACAAATGTCAACCGCGACATTTAAACCCGCCGAGGTAAATACAGGCTATGTGTTCAAACGCATTGACATGGAGGGCCAGCCCACCATTCAAGCGCTTGCCGAACACGTTATCGAGACCACCCGTGGCACCGTTATCGCCAGCAAGAGCAACAAGGAAGCCCGCGTTAGTACCATCGAACACGCAATGGCCGCGTTGTATGCTGCAGGTATCGACAACTGCTTGATCGAAGTAAACTGCGGCGAGGTGCCTATCCTGGACGGCAGTGCCATACAATGGTGCAAGGAAATCGAGAAAGTAGGCGTTGTTGAGCAAGAAGCCGACAAGGAATACTATGTGGTAAAACAGCGCATCAAAGTTGTTGACAAAAATACCGGATCATCGCTCATCGTACTGCCCGATGACGATTTCTCTATCGATTGCATGGTTGAGTATGATTCGCCTGTACTGGGCAACCAGTTCGCATCGCTGACCGATATCAAACTGTTCAAGGATGAGATTGCCGCAAGCCGCACATTCGTGTTTGTTCGCGAGGTGCAGCCGCTTATCCAGCTGAATCTCATCAAGGGCGGTGACCTAGACAATGCCATCGTCATCTATGACTCGCCCATGAAGCAGGAAGACCTTGACCACATGGCCGATGTGATGAATGTTCCTCACAAGCCGGCCAATGAACTGGGCTACCTGAATAATAAACCCTTGGCCTTCAAGAACGAGCCTGCACGCCACAAACTGCTCGATGTGTTGGGTGATTTGGCATTGATCGGTCGTCCGTTGAAGGGACGCATCGTCGCAACCCGCCCTGGACACACCATCAACACCCAGCTGTCTAAGAAGATTCGTCAAGAGCTGCGCTACCAGAATGTTCAGGCACCCATCTACGACCCGAACAAAGAACCGCTTTATGACATCAATCAAATACGTGCCATGCTGCCCCACCGTTATCCCATGCTGCTCGTTGACAAAATCATCGAGAAGGGCAAGAAACACGTGGTAGGTATTAAGAATGTGACGGTTAATGAGCCGTTCTTCCAGGGGCATTTCCCGCATGAGCCCATTATGCCCGGTGTGCTTCAAGTCGAGGCCATGGCTCAGGTGGGTGGAATTCTCGTGCTCAGCAGTGTGGAAGATCCTGAGAACTATTCCACCTATTTCCTCAAGATTGACAACGTGAAGTTCCGCAGCAAGGTCATTCCTGGCGACACACTCATTTTCCATCTGTCGCTGATGACACCCATTCGCCGAGGCACCGCCGTGATGAAGGGCTATGCTTTTGTAGGCGAGAAGATTGTCACCGAGGCCGAGTTTATGGCACAAATCGTCAAGAATCCTGTTTAGGCTTTAGGTTTTAGGCTTTAGGCTTTAGGTTTTAGGCCCTTATTTTTAGAAATCAAGTGTTAGAAACAAATCAGAATATGAATATACATCAATTTGCCGTCGTCCACCCTGACGCTAAAATTGGGGAGAATGTGATCATCGGTCCGTTTGTTACCATCGACTCCAATGTCGAGATTGGTGACGGCACCATCATTGATAGCGGTGCCGTGGTTAGAAGTGGTGCTCGCATCGGCAAGAATTGTCACATCCATGCCAATGCAGTCGTTGGCGACATTCCACAAGACCTTAAATTCCAAGGCGAGGACACGCTGGCCATCATCGGCGACAACACGACTATCCGCGAGTTTGTCACCATCCATCGCGGCACAGCATCTAAAGGCAAGACCGTTGTTGGCAGTCATTGTCTGATTATGGCATACTGCCATGTCGCTCACGATTGTGTGGTGGGAGATCATGTCATCATGTCCAACTCGGCACAACTGGCTGGAGAGGTGGTAGCTGGAGACTGGGCCATCATTGGAGGTGGCGCTCTAGTTCATCAATTCACACAAATCGGTTGCCACGTGATGATTCAAGGAGGCGCGCTGGTCAACAAGGATATACCGCCCTATTGCATGGCAGCTCGCTACCCCATCGCCTATGAGGGTGTGAACAAGGTGGGTTTGCATCGTCGCGGCTACACCAGCGAGCAGATTGATGCCATTGCCGACGTTTACCGCGCCATCTATGACTCGGGATTGAATATTACCCAGTCACTTGAAGTGGCCGGACAATTACCCGAAAGTCCCGAGCGCGACACGATTATCGACTTCGTGCGTGCCAGCAAGCGCGGCATCGTCCGTAAGCCGTAAACTAATTCACTATTAGGAAATTAATGGATTGACTCGATGGCCTGGAGTTTCTGGGCCTCTCCTAGCTTGTAATAAATGTCACGCAAGGCGTTGATCAGTTCCTCGTTGTGGGGATTAAGGGCAAAGGATTTCTCCAAATAGGGCAACGCTTCACGGTAAATGGGATTTACCATATCGGCCAAGCGCTTACCGTATAAACGGCTGTTTTGGCGCGTTTCCTGTGCTTTGTTATAGAAAAATCTACCCACATTGAACTGGCCGCTGGCATTGCTGTCGTTCAGCTCGATGCAGCGCTGGTAGTAAGGTAAAGCCTCATAAATGCTCTGCTGGCTCTCGACAACAAGTCCCTTTAAATTCAGCAACTCATCATCATCAGGGTTGACAGCCATCGCTTCTTCAAGCAGGTCGTTAGCCCCGCTATAGTCCTCACGACTGACAAAATCGTTGATCAAGATGCGGATGTATTGTGGATCGCTTGTACCAAAGTTGATGAAAGCTTCCCAAGCCAGTTTCACCACCTCTCTCTCATTGCCCAAATCACTCAAGCAAACCAACGCGTAATCATAGGCCTCCTTGCCGGGGAAACCGCCATGCCTAGCCATACTGAATAGGCGCACAGCATCGATGGTATCACCTTTCTGCCATGCTGCGATACCTTGGTAATACCTCACCTCGGCAACTATGCTGTCAGGTTTCAGCCAACGCGGATCATCGACACGGGCAGCCATCTGGCAATAGTCATCCCATGCCTTGTAAGCTCCTTCCCAGTCCTTGATATTGTACAATTCGCTGCCCACAACACGATAATTGTCGTGATGCTCGAGCAGGCGGCTGACAACATCCTTGCTGAAACGAGTTTTGACTTTGGGTCGTTTGGTCTTTTTATCGATGACAGATTTTCCTTTTTTATCGAGTACGGGGATAGTATCAAGGCTAAGGGACTTCATCCCATAGTCATAAGCATCCAGCAAGGTGTGACCCATCGACTGGATATTGATTTTCTTGCCCACGCGACGATTGTCCATGTACTTGTCAAACTGTTCAATCTTGATTTGGTTGGCTAGAGCCCAAGTACCAGGATGGTTACAAGTTTCCTCATTGGTGAGAGCGGGCTTGAACTTATTGAAAGCCTTTTCATAGTTATCAATGGTCATGGTTAATCCATTGATGGCTTTCTTAGCCTCGCCGATGAGATGCCGCTGAGCCGAGGCGTTGAACGACAACGTCACGAGGGCGGCCAATATGATCATATATTTTTTCACAACTATCTCTCTAAAAACGACCGCAAAATTAGGTATTTTTCCACTCCCGTGCAACATCATGAAAAAATATTGCAGGCGGTGAGTCGTATGCATCACCGCCCGCATTAGGAATTTAAGATTCAATAACAGATTACTTCACACCCATGACCTCAAACTTGTAGAGGATGTCATCCAGCACGTTCTTAGCCTTAGTGTCATCGGGATTGAGGTTGATGGCTTTCTCCAGGTAGGGGATGGCCTCGTCATAGATGGGCTTGATCTTGGGAACAAGCTCCTTGTTGGTGGCATTAGGATTATCATCGATAATCTTCTGGGCCTGCAGATAGAGGCAACGGCCGACATCAAAGAATGCGTTAGCGTAGTTGGGATCTACCTCAACAGCCTTGCGATAGAAAGGCAGCGCGGCGTCAACACCATTTTGCAACTCAGTGGTAAAACCCTTGATGTCATGCAGAGTACCATTCATGGGATCAGCCTTGAGGGCATTGTCAATGAAAGACATTGCCTTTTCATACTCCTTGTTGTCGATCATGCCCTGAACCATATTGGCCAACGCTGAAGTCTGGAACTCAACAATGTTGTTGTCGGTGTAACCCAACTTGCGAGCCTTGGTAAAGCTGTCATAAGCGTTAGCAAAGTCCTGAATCTGGTACTGTGAGTAGCCCTGGAAGAAGCGAACCTGACTCAAAGTGCTGTCAGGAGCAGCAACGCCATTGGCGATAGCAAAGGCTGAGCGTGCCAGATCGGCATAGTTACCGAATGCGGCAGCAGCATTTGCCCAATCGCTGTTCTGCAGATACACGTTACCGGCGTTAGCGATGTCACCCATGTGAGAGGTGAGCGCACCAATGATATCCTTGCTGTATTTGGTCTTCACCTTCTTGGTGCCATCACTGTTCAGCTTGGGAGCGCCAGTCTTCTTGTCAACCTCAACGATGGAGTCAAGAGGAAGAGCTTTCTGATAGAACTCGAAACCTGCACTCAGTGCCTCGTTCATCATCTCATCTTCAACGGGCTGACCCAACAGTTTCAACTTGTACAACTGATCATACAAGCCAAACGCAGCCTTACCAGCGGTGTACCATGTGAGCACGTCACCAGCACTCTCGGGATTATCAAGAGCGGGCTCAATCTGCATGAGCACATTAGCCAGGTCCATCGGGTTCTCCGAAGAGGCCTTCTTGGCGAGGTCTTTCACGAGGCTCATCTGAGCCGATGCGCCGAACGCAAACATGATGGCGGCGCCGAAAAGAATCATCTTTTTCATTTTTATTAACAATTTAAGCTAGTTTATAATGTTTATTCGTTCTCGTTTTGTTGTTCCTCATTGTTATCCGGGTTGTCCTTTACATCCTCAGTCTCTTGGATGGGCTGGACTTCACCATTCTCTTGGGCGAAAGCGTCGCGTACGCTTTCCTCGTCGGTCGTTTCGGGCTCGGTATCCACCTTGCAAACGCTTGCTATCTCGTCGTTTTTCTTCTCCAGGTTGATAAGCCTTACACCTTGTGTGGCACGTCCCACGATACGCAGTGAGCTAACCCGTAGCCTGATGGCGATGCCGCTCTTGTTGATGATAACAAGGTCGTTATCGTCATTCACATTCTTAATAGCAATAAGCTTGCCAGTTTTGGCAGTGATGTTAATAGTTTTAACACCTTTACCGCCACGGTTGGTCACACGGTAGTCCTCAAGAGCACTGCGCTTGCCCATACCCTGCTCAGAAACGACGAGTACGTCGTCGCGTGTACCGGCACGCATGCAGATCATACCGATAACCTCGTCACCCTCACTCAGACGCATACCGCGAACACCGGTTGCCGTACGGCCCATCGAACGCACTGTGGTCTCGGCAAAGCGGATCGCGTAACCCTTGCTGTTAGCCAGGATGACCTCGCTGTCGCCCTCGGTGAGGATGGCGCCCACAAGGCGGTCATCATCATTGATGTTGAGGGCACGCACACCATTGGCACGGGGACGAGAGTACTCGCTCAGTCGCGTGCGCTTAACAATACCGTTCTTGGTGGCAAATACAATATAATGTGACTGGTTGTAATCGGGATCGGTGAGAGCCGTGGCACGTACAAATGCCATGATGCGGTTCTCGGCATCCAGGTTGAGCAGGTTCTGGATAGCACGACCCTTGCTGTTCTTAGTTCCCTCGGGAATCTCAAACACACGCAGCCAGAAGCAACGGCCCGTGGCAGTAAAGAACAGCATATAATTATGATTAGTGGCTTCGTATACATACTCGATGAAGTCCTCATCGCGCGTGTCACTGCCCTTGGCCCCCACTCCACCGCGAGCTTGGGCTCGGTATTCCTTAAGCGGGGTGCGCTTGATATAACCAAAGTGGGAGATGGTGATGATCATGGGATCGTCGCTGTAGAAGTCCTCAGCGTTCATCTCCTCGCTAGAATATTCAATTTGGGTGCGGCGCTCGTCGCCGAATTTCTCCTTGACCTCAATGAGTTCCTGCTCGATGACCTTGCGGCACTCGGCGGGATCATCAAGGATGGCCTGCAACTGGGCGATGGTCTTGCGAACCTCGGCCAACTCGTTGTGCAGCTTCTCCTGCTCCAGTCCGGTGAGCTGACGCAGACGCATCTCAACAATAGCGCGGGCTTGAACCTCACTAAGGGAGAAGCGCTCCATCAATCGCTGGATGGCATGGTCGGTCGAGTCACTGCTCTTGATGATGGCAATCACCTCATCGATGTTATCGCTGGCAATGATGAGACCTTCAAGGATGTGGGCACGTTCCTGAGCTTTTTTCAGGTCATAACGGGTGCGGCGGATAACCACCTCGTGGCGATGCTCCAGGAAGTAATGGAGCAGTTGCTTGAGGTTGAGCAACATGGGTCGGCCGTTGACCAGACACACGTTGTTCACGCTGAACGACGACTGCAACTCAGTCATCTTGTACAGCTTGTTGAGCAGCACATTGGGGTTGAAATCCTTCTTCACATCAATCACGATGCGCATACCGTGGCGGTCGCTCTCGTCGTTGATGTCGGCAATGCCTTCGATCTTCTTTTCCTCGACCAGTCGGGCGATGTTTTCAATGAGGTCTTTCTTGTTGACATTATAAGGAATCTCGTTGACAACGATGCGCTCGTGGTTGTGCTCGGTCTCAATCTCGGCCTTAGCGCGCACGACGATGCGTCCGCGTCCTGTCTCAAAAGCGTCTTTCACACCTTGATAGCCATAGATGATGCCACCCGTGGGGAAGTCGGGCGCCTTAATGTAGTTCATCAGGTCGCTCACCTCCATTTCGGGGTCCTCGAGCAGTGCCAGGCAGCCGTCTATGCACTCGCCCAGGTTGTGGGGAGCCATATTGGTTGCCATACCTACCGCGATACCTGTAGCGCCGTTCACCAGCAAGTTAGGGATGCGGGTAGGCAGCACTGAGGGCTCTTCAAGTGTGTTGTCAAAGTTGGGCACGAAGTCGACGGTGTCCTTGTCCATGTCCTCCATCATACTCTCGCCCATCTTGTCGAGGCGCACCTCGGTATAACGCATAGCAGCAGGACTGTCACCGTCTACCGAGCCGAAGTTACCTTGTCCGTCAACCAGCGGGTAGCGCATTGCCCATTCCTGGGCCAAGCGGACCATAGCGAAGTAAACCGACGAATCGCCGTGGGGATGATACTTACCAAGTACGTCACCCACGATACGTGCCGATTTCTTGTAGGGGGCATTGGAGTAGTTACGCAACTTGTCCATGCCATAGAGTACCCTGCGGTGCACGGGCTTAAAGCCGTCGCGCACGTCGGGTAGTGCACGCGAAACGATGACCGACATCGAATAATCGATGTAGCTGGACTTCATTTCGTTCTCAATGTTGATCTCTAAAATTCGATCGTTGTTCATTTTACTTGTAGTTTATAAATCTCTCGCGGGCACCGCACGGCAGGCAAAACTCCGCCCCAGTCTCGCACGAATGCCACGACATCAGGTTTAACCTACAAATTTACGCTATTATTTTCATTTATCCGCTCGTTTTGAGCGACTTTTTGACTCATTTGAAGATAAAATGTTTAATCAGATGCTATTTTTTTGATAATTTTCACAACAAACACTACTTTTGCATCAATAAATCGTCCAGAATAATGAACAGTTTTGCTGCTATTGATTTCGAAACCGCCAACTACGAGCGCACCAGCGTTTGCTCGGTGGGCGTAGTCATCGTGCGCGATGGCAAGATTGTTGACCGCTTTTACTCTCTCATTCAGCCCGAGCCCAATTACTATAATTACAGGTGCCAGCAAGTTCATGGCTTGGGGCCATCAGATACCGATAATGCACCCCTTTTCCCAGAAGTGTGGGCCAAGATAGAGCCACTCATCAAGGGCTTGCCATTGGTCGCCCACAACAAGTCGTTTGACGAGAGTTGCCTGAAAGCGGTTTTCCGCTGTTACCAGATGGATTATCCCGATTATGAGTTCTATTGCACATGCCTAGCATCTAGGCGCCTGCTCAAGCAACTGCCCAACCACCAGTTACAGACCGTTTCAGCCTATTGCGGATTTGATCTGCTTTCCCACCATAATGCCCTTGCCGATGCCGAGGCCTGTGCCCAAATTGCCATGAAACTGTTTTCAAGCGACAACGATAACCCGTAAGGCAACGAGTTGATCACACGAAAGTTTAAGATAAATGAATCAAGGCGTGCCCATAAAAAGACACGCCCTGATAGAGATTCTCTTGACTGGTTGATATAGTTATTGTGTTAAGCTCGCGGTAATCGCTGCCACCTCGCGCGAGAAGTCTTTCTCGATGGACATGCGCTGCTCAATCTGGATGCAGGCATGCAGTACGGTGGCATGGGTGCGGTCGAGTTTAGCGCCAATACTAGTCGACGACATTTGGGCCTCTTTCTTGGCGAGATACATGACGAGTTGGCGGGCATCGCTGATTTCACGCTTGCGCGACTTGCCGTAAATCAAGTCGGTGGGCATATTGTAGTAGTCAGCCACAGTCTCGGCAATGAGTTCAAAGGTCATCTGACGCTGATTCACCTTGACAGTATTGCCGATGACACTGCGCACCAAATCGATGGTGATTTCCTGATTAAGCATCGTCGAATGAGCCAACAGCGACACCATCACACCCTCTAGCTCACGCACATTTTCGGTGACATTGGTGGCGATGAAATCCAGCACCTCGCTGTTGATGTTCAATCCGTCCTGAGCGGCCTTCATGTCCAAAAACTTACGGCGCAACTCATAATCAGGCTTCTCTAGCGCCACAGTCATGCCCCACTTGAAGCGCGAGATGAGTCTGGGCTCCATGCCGTCGAGATCACTCGGACGACAATCGCATGACATCACCAACTGGCGCTGATGCTGATGCAAGTGGTTAAATATGTGGAAGAAAGTATTTTGCGTGCTTGGCTTGCCGGCAAAAAATTGGATGTCGTCTACCAAGAGCACATCAATGCTCAGATAAAAATTGATGAAGTCGTTGATTTTCTTATGCAGCATCGCCTCGGTGTACTGGCTCTCAAAGACTCGCGAAGAGACATAAAGTACCCTCATGCGCGGATATTTCTCCTTGAGCTTGACACCAATAGCTTGCAGAAGATGGGTCTTGCCCACACCTGTCGTACCAAAGACAAACAGGGGGTTATAGGTCTTTACCTCAGGATTGTCGGCAATAGCCTGGCCAATGCTCACAGCCAGCTTATTGCTCATACTGCTGCAATAATTCTCGAAGGTGTATCGGGGATTTAACTGCGGATCAATATCCTCAAGGCTATCATCGCGTTCAAAAGGATTTGCTAAACGAGGTTTACGGATCTTAAGATCCTGCATGAGCCTTGAGCTTGAGTTGTCCTCGGTTTGCTCAACAGCGCTGGCATCATCACTGCCCACCACATTATATTTATAGGTGAGCTTAACATTCTCGCCAAATACTCTCTTCAATGCCAGCGAGAGCACATTAATATAACGTCCCTCGATCTGCTCCACAAAGAACTGGGAGGGGACCTTGAGCGTCACACGATCGTTTTCCTGGTCAAAATCAACGGCAACAATGGGTGCGAACCAAACATTGAATTGCTCGGCCGGCAGGTTAGCCTTGATGACGTCAAGGCAGCGGTTCCACTGTTGTGCAACGTTAATCATTTACTCAAATTTTACTTAGTAAGGTTGGTTTGTTCTGTGCTATTTAGCAGTACAAATTTCGGTCAATAATTTCTTAAAAAAAAGTGCTGAAAAAATTTGGAAATGTCGTTTTAAGCGTAACAATATTGAAAAACAAAGGATTAGAACACAGTTTACATTTTTTATCAAATCATGGCGACATATGCGACATATCTAGTTATAAATCAGATGATTATCATTTGATGTGTTTTTTAATTCATTTTAGATACATCTCACAAACCGCTGTTATTGCCACGTTTCAAAATCAAAAATTCCGAAAACAATAATTTTCAAAAAAATCCCTATTTAGATTAATTCCAAATAGGGATTTTTGAGTGCTAAACCGAGGTGATTTTAACCACCTTCAATAGTTGTCTCGCTGTCAATAAACACCTTATCATTTTAGAACACTTTGACGTTGATGTAACGCTTGGGATTTGCCTTGATATCCATCAGCAATGAGTCCAGACTGGCAATGACATGATTAGCGTTGTCATAGAGCTCGCGATCATTCATGATCTTACCCAGACTGGAGTTCTTGTCATTGAGTTGCTCACTGAGGGTTTGCAGATTGGCAAGCGTAGTGTTGAGTTTGTTTATTGTCTCGTCAAGGGGCATTTCCTTGAGCGAAGCCGAGAAATCAGTTATGTTACCAGTGGCTCCGGTTAGGTTATTGGTAATGCCGTTCACGTTATTCATCACACCAGGCACACTACGGTTCAAGCCGTTCATCAATTGGGTTAACTGCTGTGCGCTAATCTGCAACTGGCGGGTGATGGCATCAAGCCTGGTCAACGAGGAGGCTAGCGCAGGATTGGCGGTCAAGCCGTTAATATTGCCCACGATGGAATCCACTTTAGGTAACATTTCGGTCACCATGGGCACCACATTTTCACTCACGTGGTCCATGATTCCGGGAACATCGGTCGTTGGGATATAGCTACCTGTCTTCATGGCAGGACCTTTGCCAAGATTAAGCACGAGTGAAGCACCACCCATAAGTCCTGACACCATGTTGATTGTGCTGCCTTCGGGGACTTTCATCTCCTTGTTCATGGACAACATGACCGTGATTTTGTTCTTGTCATAATCATAGTTGATTTCCCTCACCTGCCCCACCTGGAAGCCGTTAACGGTGATTGGAGCAGCTTGGAGCAAGCCATCGGTGGACTCGACCTCGGTATAAAAATAATTGGCTGGGGTCAAGAGGTTAATCCCCTTAAGGTAATTGATACCCCAGTACAGCAACACCAGTCCTATAAGGACGGTGAGCGCTATCTTCATGTTCTTGGTGAAAATCTTCTTCATTATCCTATTTAAGTTTTGATCGACAAAATTAATACATTGTTTGCTAAATGAGTCCGATTTTAGCCATTTTTCATCTTTTTTAGTCAATTACAAGAGCCAGAAAGGCGTTTGTGGACAAAAAATGCGGTACATAGAACAAAAAACTCACCATTATCGGTGATTATTACAAGTTTTCTCATTATTTTTGCGGGTGCAATAAAATATACGATCATGAAATCTCCACAAGCCTGTAAATATCTTTATGGATTGATTGGCTACCCGCTAGTCCATTCGTTTTCGCGTGATTATTTCAACCAAAAGTTCATTGCCGAAGATATTGACGCCCAATATCTGAACTTTGAGATTGAGGACCTAGGCCTGCTCATGGAAGTGATTGCCGAGTATCCCAACCTGAACGGATTGAACGTTACAGCCCCCTACAAGGAGGCGGTCATTCCCTACCTTGACTCGCTCGACGATGACGCGCGTGAAATCGGTGCAGTTAATGTGATCCGCTTCATCAGGGATAAAAAGACTGGTGAATTACAGGAACTGCGCGGATACAATAGCGATGTGGTGGGATTTGGTAAAACCATCGAAGGAATTCTTACCCCGTTGCGGACCAGCGCCATGGTACTGGGCACCGGAGGCGCGGCCAAAGCAGTGAGCGCCGCATTCAGCAAGTATGACATCCCAGTGCAACTGGTATCGAGACGTAAATCAGAGCGAACCCTTGTGTATGAAGAAATCACTAAGGCCATGGTTGCCGAATACAAGATCATCGTCAACGCCACACCCGTTGGCAAATATCCCCACGAAGACCAGTATCCCGATTTCCCATATCGATTCCTGACTAAGGACCACATTTGTTACGACTTGATCTACAACCCTGAGGAGACCATGTTTATGAAGAATTCGGCAAAATATGGTGCCGAGACCAAAAACGGCATCGAGATGCTGCTCCTGCAGGCGTTTGATTCCTACGAAATCTGGACCCAAGATATCATGTAACCACCCAATCCATGTCATCGCCATCGGTGCTTTCCAGAATTCCCGTTTTGCGCATACTTGTGCCATTTATCGCGGGCATCCTCATTCATGGTTTATGGCATTGCTGGTGGGCTCCGCTATTGCTCATCGTGATAGGCGCGGCTATATACTTATTGCTATCATTCGGCTCACGCTCACCTCAAGGTCGATTGCGATGGCGATCCTATTTCATCGTCCCGTTGGCTTTAGTTGCATTGGCGCTAGGCTGGCTATCAGCCGTCATCCATTGCCCGCCAAAGCTCACCGATGAGCAGCGGAACCACACCGTGATGGCAGGACGCGTGGCAAGTATAGAATATACCGACTTCTCGATGCGTCTTACAGTGGATTTAATTGACAAGGATTTGCCGCCCTGTAGAGTGTTGATTTCGACACGTGGTTGCGATTATACCATGCGAGCTGGAAACATTGTCGCATGGCATGCTGCACTCGAGGAAATCGGACAAATGGGCAATCCAGGAGAAATGGACTATGCGGCCCACATGCTTCACACCCAAGGCATCCGTTATCAACAACATCTGCCCGAAGACCATCTCAAAATTGTGGGTTACTCCCCCACTCTGATGACTCTCATGGCAAACATGAGGCGTGACCTGCAACTCAAGGTATTCAATTCCCTATTATCACCTGGAGCACAACAGTTTGTGGTGGCATTGATACTGGGAAACAGTAACTTCATTGACAAAGCGACACGCCAGGAATTCTCGGCTGCTGGGGTGGCACATGTGCTGGCACTGAGCGGGTTGCACGTCGGTTTTATCGCGCTCATCATCTGGTGGCTGATGTTCCCACTGGATTACCTGGGACTAAAAAAGGTAAGGCTTGTCATCACGCTTGCCGCCATTGCTCTGTTTGCCGTTTTCACAGGATTGTCTCCCAGCGTAGTGCGTGCCACGGTAATGATTGGTTTTGTGTTTGCCACACAGGTGTTCCATCGGCGATCGATATCGCTTAACGCTTTGTCGATGGCAGCGTTGGTTATCCTTGTTTTCACGCCGGCAGCACTCTACAGCGTTGGCTTCCAGTTGAGTTTTATCACTGTGGCCGCTGTGTTACTGTTCGCTAAGGTGCCATATTGGCTAGAGAGCAAATACCAAGTCGTGAACAGCGTTTACTCGACCATAATAGTCTCCATCGTTGCGATGTTGGCAACCGTTGCACTGAGTGCCCATTATTTTCACACGGTATCATTCATGTCGGTACTCTCCAATCTGCTCATCCTGCCCGTATTGCCCATCTTCATGATATTGGGCGCATTATTCCTGCTCGTGATTGCTGCTGGGCTCCACTGGCCATTGCTTGATTGGGGCCTTGATGCCATTTACCGTTACATCCACTGGGTCGCAAGCGCTGTCAATGCCATTCCGCTATCACACATTAATGGCGTCTATGTCAGCACATTTGGCGTGATTGCCTATTTCATCATCATGACCCTAGCAGTGCTATGGCTCTACCGCCGCGACTACCGATACCTGCTAGGTGCCGGGTGCGGATTAATTGCGTTGTTGGGGCACTCGTTGTGGATAGATGCCACGACACCCAAGCGTGGACTTGTCATTTTCAACTCATTTTCATCGACACCGGTACTGTACTATGACAATGGCAAGGGGTATGTATGGAGTCCTGATGATGAGGATACCGACTCGGCGACGTTCGCGAGATACTATGCTGGTTTTCTTGCCCGGCAAAACATCAACGAACTGGTCATTTTACCTGACGACACGACATTGAGGCTCGATGGCGCTCTTTTCAAACCGCCCTATGCGCATCTGATGGGAAGACGCTTTCTTGCGGTGGGCAGCGGCAAGTGGAAGTTCATGAGCACTAATCATAAACAAGAACTTGATGACATTATCGTGACCAAAAAATTTCACGGCAATGCCATCAAGTTAAAGGAATTGTATCAATTCAAATGCCTGATTCTTTCAGGCGCGATGTATGAAACGACATTAAAACCACTGCTCATCGAGTGTGATTCTCTAGGCATCAACACCCATAACCTGTCTCGACAAGGAGCAGTTAGCTTAAATGATCGTTAGCTTTAGATCAGCGAGAGTACGATCTGTTTTACATCGTTGCCGAGTTGCTCTGCCTCCTGCATGGAGTGAGCCTCGCTATAGATGCGGATGATGGGCTCGGTATTGCTCTTGCGCAGGTGGACCCAACCGTCGGCAAAGTCAATCTTCACACCATCGATGGTAGTCATCTGCTCTCCCTGATAGTGTTTCTCTACCGCCTTGAGGATAGCATCAACGTCCATGCCCGGCTTAAGTTCCAGTTTGGTCTTGGCAATGCTATACTGAGGATAGGTTTTCTTCAGCTCACTCACTTTCTTACCGCTCTTGGCCAGTAATGACAAGAATAAAGCCACACCAACCAGTGCATCGCGTCCATAGTGGCTAGCGGGATAAATGACTCCACCATTGCCCTCGCCACCGATGACAGCACCCGTGCGGCGCATTTCGGTGGTGACATTCACCTCACCCACGGCAGCCGCAGTATATGAACAGCCATGATTAACGGTCACATCACGCAGTGCGCGTGACGATGACAGGTTGCTCACCGTCGCTCCAGGAGTATGGGCAAGCACATAGTCGGCAACAGCCACAAGGGTATATTCCTCGACAAAGAACTCACCGTTTTCCATGACGATAGCCAGACGATCCACGTCGGGATCAACCACAAAGCCGACATCAGCTTTGCCTTGACGCATGAAATCACTAATCGCCGTGAGGTTTTCGGGTATAGGCTCAGGAGTGTGACCAAAATTACCGGTCGGGTCACAGAATAACTTTTCTACTTTCTTGACACCCAATGCATCAAGTAATTGGGGAATGGCAATACCGCCTACCGAATTCACCGCATCAACAGCGACCGTGAAATCGGCCTTACGGATCGCATCGACATCCACCAGGTCCAAAGCCAACACATGATCAATGTGGCGGCGTAACCAGGTGTAATTCTTCTGCTCACGTCCCAAGTGATCGACGTCGGCATAGTCAAAATCCTCGGCCTCGGCTAAACGGAGCACTTCTTTACCCTCGGCATCGGTAAGAAACTCACCGTTATGATTCAACAGCTTGAGTGCATTCCACTGCTTGGGGTTATGGGAGGCGGTGATGATGATGCCGCCACACGCGTTCTCACCCACAACAGCCAACTCGGTGGTAGGCGTTGTGGCCAAGCCGATATTTACGACATCAAAGCCCATACCAGTGAGCGTACCGACAACTGTATTCAATACCATGCGGCCCGAGAGACGAGCATCACGTCCAACAACGATCACGTTAGTCTTGACAGGCGAGTTGCGACGCATAAACGTGGCATAAGCCGACGTGAACTTGACAATGTCTAGTGGAGTGAGACCATCGCCAGCATTGCCGCCGATGGTGCCGCGGATTCCAGATATAGATTTGATAAGAGACATTTAAGTTTAATTATTTTGTTAGGTGTTAGATTTGGCTGTGGAAGTAACGGACATGGAAGAAGAAAGGCTGGACATAGGAAATCTCACTGGTAAAGCCATATTGAGACTTAACAATAAGATTGACCTCACACTCCACACCCAGGAAAAGAAGGGGGAACTGTAGGCCATATCCCCACTGTGACGAGGACGGCAAGGTGTAATCAGCATAGTTGAAAGAGCATGAGAATGCGTCCATCGTGTTCTCGTTACCGTCGGTCTGAGTCCATGCACCACTAGCATACCATGTTGCCAAGTTGTAACGGGCGTAACGGAAGTAAATCGGTTCGCTGGTTTTGGCCTTGTCATTCACCCTATCACCGGGATTGAGGACCTGCATATAGACGTTGCCATCAGCATCAATACGATAGAAAGGTGCATCGGGTCCCACTTCAAAGACGGTATCTTCGGGAATCGACATCACCACGCGGTGATTGGCTAGATAAGCGTTAACGGCATTACGCTCCTCATTCAGGCGGTCGGCATAACTCTGGTCGTCGTTGCACGATGTGAGCAACGTTAGGGCAGCAAACCCCAGAAACATAAATCTAGTGAAAAAACTTTTCATTATTCTTGTTCTTGTTTTGATTGTTCTTGTGAATTATCGGCAGGGAAAAGGTCGGCAATGACTTGATGAAAAACTGCCACCGCATCTTCAAGCGAACCATTGAAATCGCCACCGGCGGCATTTTCATGTCCTCCACCATTGAAATAACGCGCACAAATGTCGCTCACCGAGAAATCGCCCTGGGACCGACACGAAACCTTGATGCGGTCAAGATCCTCGCGCAGGAACACACTCCAATAAATCTCGGGAATGGCCAATGGCTTGTTGACCAATGTCTCGGTATCACCACGCTGATAATTAAAGCGTTCCAACTCCTCCTTGCTAAGCGTGATAAGAGCCGCACCCTGCTCGGGGAATAGTTGCATCTTCTCGCTCAAGGCATAGCCCTGCAATCGGATGCTATCGGCGCTGAATGTGTTCATCGCCTTGTTATAAAGCCAGATGCGGTCGATGTGCCGACGCATGATTGACGCCAGTATCTCATAAAACTCAGGATTGTCACAACTATAGGCATAACCGCCGGTATCGGTCGTGAGTCCCACATACAGGCAGCTTGCCACTATGCGGTCCATGAACCGCAACAACCCCATCTGCATGAATACGCGGAAAACGAGTTCACAGGTCGAGGAGACCTCGGGATGAGAAATCGAAACGTCAAAAACCAGGTCAGGATCCAAGTGATGATCAATAAGCACACGAGGAACTTTAAGCGGCTCAATAATCTCGGCAAGACGATCCACTCGCTTGAGGGAGTTATAGTCGAGGCAGAAGATGAGCTGCGCATCGGCTAAAACATTTCTCGCCCTCAACTCGCTCTTGGTAAACACCACAATCTCACGCACACCAGGGATAAACTCCAATGAGCGTGGAGCCATATCGGGCGTGACAATCATTGCGTCCTTGCCCAGGCGCCTTAACACACGGCAAAGGGCCAACGTTGAGCCCAAGGCATCGCCATCAGGAGACTTGTGGCACGTGATAGCAATGCGTTGCACCCCGTTAATAAGCGCACGCAACTTCTCGATTTTCGCGTCTTCTATGATTGAATTAATCATCGTTTCAAATCGCAATAGTCGGCAAAGATAACGCTTTTTTGGCAGTCAATGGCAAGAACTAACGATTAATTAAAGTTAATGAATTTATTTCAGACGAACGAAGACGGGATAATGGTCTGATGGCAAACGACGCGCATAGCGGCCGAAGTTGATTTCCTGTGGCGCGTCATGTCCTTTAATCTTACTGGCAGAATCCAAGCACGGCACCCAGTAGCCATCGGTCAAAACGCCATAAGCGTCCACCTGAGTCCCTGGCGAGACTAACACATGGTCGATGCGGCTCGATGTATATAAATCGACATCAAAGGAGTTGAATGTCCCGTTCTCGGCAAAGCGAATTCTAGCGGCTTGATAAGAATCCTTCAGTATGCCCGAATCCACAAAGATGGAATAAATCTCATTGGTCTGATCCACATTAAAGTCACCAGTGACAACCACTGGAGCATCATGGGCAATCTCTCGAATCTTAGTGACAATGAGTTTGGCCGCCTCGCGTCGAGCTACCACGCCCACATGGTCCATGTGCAGGTTGAAGAAAAAGAATGCCTCATCACTGGGGGCCGTTAGCTTGGCAAACTTGCCCCAAGTGCAGATGCGCACACAGGCAGCATCCCAACCCAAACCAGGTTTATCGGGTGTCTCACTTAGCCAAAAATGGCCTTGATCCAATAACCGCAGGCAGTCACGCTTATAGAGAATCGCCTCATACTCGCCCAGGTTCTTGCCATCGTCGCGGCCCACGCCGATGTAGTCATAACCATCAAGCTTATCAAGCATGTCCATCAATTGGTTATGTAGCACCTCCTGGGTGCCAAAAATATCAGGAGCCATGAAATTGACCTGGTCACAAATAACCTGGCAACGTTTCTCCCAAACATTGCCATTCACGCTGTCGCCACTATTCTTGTAGCGGATGTTATAGGAACCAACAAGCATCTGGGCCGACAAATTGAAAGCCACAATGACAAAAAGCAGTGATGATAAAACAATTCTTTTCATAATCAACGAGTTTTTATGATGCAAATATACTGTTTTTTTTGATTACTGGTTGCAAAAGTAGCTCAAAACCGCTAATTTTGCACTTGAAACAATCAAGAAAATACAACCATGCTGGAAGACATTTATAACCAAATCATCAGCCCTGACGTGAATTTGATCGGGGCCATAACCAAACTGGTGGTGAGCCTCGTGCTAGGAGCGATTATAGGCATAGAACGTCGACGAAAGGGTCAAAAAGCCGGGTTACGCACGTTTGCGCTCATTTCGATGGGTGCCACTCTCGCCATGCTCATCTCTATCTACATCCCTCAGGAATATATGGGACTCAAGAATGGCGACCCGGGTCGCATTGCCGCCCAAGTCGTGAGTGGCGTGGGTTTCCTGGGTGCAGGAGCGATTATCCAGATGAAAGGGTCGGTGCGCGGCTTGACGACTGCGGCAGGTATCTGGATGGCTGCTTGCATCGGTCTCGCCGTTGGTGCCGGGATGTACCTTATCAGCGTCATCGCTACCTTACTAATCATCTTCATCCTAGTGAACATCGAGCGTATTGAACAGCGCTATAATTTCCTATGGGAATCAAAAATCATACGCGTCAAGGTTCATGGCATCCTTGATGACATCCAACCCATACGGGACATTATTGAATCAAATGATATCCACATCAGCGACGAGTTCATGAAATATGACTATGAGGCACCACACACTATCGTGAACTTCATGGTGCGCAGCAAGAACAGCGTGAACGTGCCTGCCATGTTCAACGCCATCAAGGAGAAAATCAATGCCATCTCCATCACTATCACCAACGAGATGAACATGTAATAATCACATGGAAGGATTTGATATTAATAGCTTGATAAGCGATCTAGCGCTCATTCTGGTTTTGGGCTCTATCGCAACCATCGTTTTCAAAATGCTTAAGCAGCCCGTCGTGCTGGGCTATATTGTAGCGGGCTTTCTGGCCAGTCCTCACTTCACATTGCTGCCCTCGGTAGCCAGTGAGGCCAATATCGAGTTCTGGGCTCAAATCGGCATCATCGTGCTGTTGTTCTCCCTAGGACTGGAGTTCAGTTTCAAGAAACTGATCGATGTGGGCGGCTCGGCGATACTTACTGCACTCATTATAGTATTAGGCATGATGAGCCTTGGGTTTATCGTCGGCCGATTCCTTGGTTACGGGTTTGTGAACAGTATTTTCCTGGGCGGCATGATATCCATGTCGTCAACGACTATTATTCTTAAGGCGCTGACCGACTTGAATATGCGCCAGCGGCGGTTTGTGCCCATGACCTTCGCGGTGCTCATTGTCGAGGACCTGTTTGCCGTTGTCATGATGGTTATCCTATCATCCATCGCGCTAAATAACAGCGTCAAAGGCCAGGAAATGGTCGGAAGCATACTCAAACTCTCGTTTTTCCTGATCATGTGGTTCACGGTGGGCATTTTCATAATTCCCACCATGTTCAAGCGGTTCAGGCGATACATCAGTGACGAGCAGATGCTCATCATCGCCATGGGACTTTGCTTTGCCATGGTGCTGTTCTCTATCATCTCGGGCTTTTCGGCAGCATTGGGTGCATTTGTGATGGGTTCCATTTTGGCAGGCACCATCGAGGCCGAACGCATTGAGCGCCTTATCTCATCTGTCAAGGATCTGTTTGGTGCAGTGTTCTTTATCTCGGTGGGCATGATGGTCAATCCCACAGTGATGACCCAGCACTGGAGCGTCATTGCCCTACTGGCAGTTGTCGTCATTGTTGGCATGATCGTGTTTGGCACTTTTGGAATGCTCGCAACGGGCCAGCCGCTCAAGCTGGCAATGGAATCGGGTTTCTCGCTGACCCAGATTGGCGAATTCTCGTTCATTATTGCCACATTGGGAACGAGCCTTGGGGTGCTGGACAAGAGCATCTACCCGATCATTGTAGCCGTGTCGGTCATTACCACATTCACCACCCCGTTCTTTATTAAGCAGGCCGTACCATGTTACAATGCGCTGTATAAGATCCTGCCCAAGAGCTGGACGCGGTTGCTCAATGGCTATAGCCAAAATGCTAATGAAAGCGAGATGAGCGACACGGTGCGCCTATGGAAATCTGTCGCTTCGCGATATTTGGTGCGGGTCATCGTTTATTCAGTTGTCATCGCTGCGTTGATTGTGCTGTGCCGCACCTATATCATGCCATTCATTATCAGTTTATTGGGTGACACCGCATTAGGTCGGCTAACGTGTGTAGTCGTTTCTATCGTCATAGTGGGGCCTTTCATCATCTCCATCATTTTGCCATCGGTAAAGCGGTCAGAGTATGACAAGCTCACCAAGGCTTCGGGCTCGGTATCATTTGTGCCCTTTGTTGTGATGTCTATTATCAGCGGCATCTTGTGCATTGGTTTTATCGCATCAATTGTTCAAGGAATCTATCCCAGCGCCATTGCAATTGTCGCCGCTGTCGTCCTCGCTGTGCTCGCCCTCATATTGGTTTCAGCCCTTCCCACACCCTTGCGCAAAAGGGTAACCAACATTGAGAAACGATTTATCAGCAACATTAACGAACGCGAGAACCGTCGCACAGGGCGTGAGCACAACCTCGTGAGTGACCTGCACTTGGCCTACATGACCGTGGGACACGACTGCCCGTTTGTGGGAGATAAACTGCGCAATCTCGACTTGCGTACACGTTATGGCGTTAATCTGGTCAACATCCAGCGTGCGGGCAAGTCTCATCCCGTGCCATCGGGCGATATGCGTATCTTCCCTGGCGATGTGCTGGGTGTGATTGCAACCGAAGAGCAAATACAACGGATGCTGCCCCTTGTAGAGGCTCAACATGAAGTCGAAGACACTTCCATTAACGAAATCAAGTTTGTGCATTTCGCTATCGGTGATAAATCACCCATCGTGGGGAAAGCACTGGAAAACGCCAACCTGCGTGAGAACCATGGCGCCCTGCTGGTAGCTGTGCAGCGCAATGAGGACGATTACATTTCCCCGACGCCCGACCTGGTCTTCCGCTCTGGCGACATCCTGTGGATTGTTGGTGACCCCAAACAGCTCGCGCCCCTCAAAGGCTAAAAACCAATTTAGATACAAAGAAGCGGACTCTTTATGAGTCCGCTTCTTTGTAAAGGTTAAAACTAATGATTAATCAGCCCAAACTCCTGTCAACAGGTAGTCGATTAGAGCTGATACGTCGGCGATAGAAATGCCTCCGTCAAGGTTGCAGTTAGCATTATCAAGGCTAATGCCCTCAGCGTTATTAGTCAACAGATAGTCGATCAGGGCGGTAACGTCGTTGATGGCAACTTCATTGTCCATGTTAACGTCACCACGCAGACCAGCACTAAGCAGAGTCACCTCACGAACCACTGAATTAAACGAGGCACCCGTGTTTTGAATCACCTCCACATAATACTGGTAAGTATTACCGGGTGTCAGGCCTTCCACGGTATAGAAAGCACCGGGAATCTGGAATGGGAGAGCTTGACCATTTGAATCTACGATGTCATTGGTGGGCTCAACATTCTGTACCAAGACCTCTTGTTGTGTGGCCTTGTCAATAACATGGAGGAAATAGCCACAACCATCACCAATAAAGTTATTGATCAAGTAAGTATTTTCGGCTTCGCATGACCAGTCAGCAAGGAAGGAAGTCGAGGTTACATTAGTGGCTTCTTTCAGTTGGGGGTAAATCTCCATATAGACAATGTCCGAAGCGTTGGTCTGACCATTATCGGTGTAGTAGGTCTGGATGCCGATACGCCAAGTAAAGAACGGCTCGGCTTCAATGCCACTCTCAGCAAGCACATCAACATGATTTGTCATACCATCAAAATCAATCATCCACCAACCCACATAACCATTAGCATTAATGCTTGTGTAGGGGAATTGAGTTATCGGTTCATTCACCTGTCCGGGATACTTGTCAGGAGTAAAGGTGAAGATTTTGTCATTGTCGGTAAAGAGGCTAAATGACACCTTCTCCGGTTCCAAGATTGTATATGGCTCACCAAGTTCTTCCTTCTCTCTTGTATAGTCGTCAGCAACAGGATTCTTATTCGTATCATAGGCAAGAGTATAGCCTGCCATACAATTTGTCATATAGAATTCGGGATCAAAAACATAAGGTTCTGAATCAATCCATTCTGTAATTTCAGGATTACCGGGCTTGGGCAGTGTCGTCGGCTGTGAAAGCTCGTAATAGACGATGTTAGAAACGCCATCAATTCCAAAACTGTCATTCAGATAGAATATCTGAACACCGATGCGGTAGTTGAAGAAACGCTCAAAACCATCGGCGTTAGTGCGGTAGAAATAAACGCCATTGCTCTGGAGCTCTGAACCAACCTCCCAATTGTAATAATAAATCTCGGTTGTACTACCCCAGACATTTTCATATTGGGCACTGTTAAAGGTGAAGATCTGGTCATCGTCGGTGTAGATGCGATAGCCCATCATCTCGATGTCCAGGGGATTGCCATTCACGTCAACGGTGGGCAGAGTGAACGTCAAGTAACTGTTACCGCTCTCGTCGCCGCAGTCATACCACGAAAGATTGGTGGGATCGGCAGGTGTCACAGCATAGGCACTTGCAGCCACCAATAATCCAAGAATAGATAAGAATAACTTTTTCATAAAATGTATTGATTAAATTAAACGATTAATGTTAATTGATTACTGCTAATGGTTAAAATCAGTTGCAAATAAACTACTTTTTCTTGAATTATCAAAATATTGATTCCATTTTCATGACAATCCCATCATAATCGCATTCCTATAACAACAAAAAAGAAGCGGGCTCATGAAGAGTCCGCCTCCTTTTTAGATTAGTAATACACTAATTACTCAGCCCAGTTGCCGGTCAACATGAAGTCGATGAGGGCTGAAACGTCGGCGATAGAAATGCCACCGTCAAGGTTGCAGTTAGCGTTTTCAAGGCTAATGCCCTCAGGGTTATTAGTCAACAGGTAGTCGATCAGAGCGGTGACATCGGCGATGGTAATATCATTGCTCATGTTAACGTCACCACGCAGACCAACGGGAGCAGCTGTGCCCTCAATGTAAAGCCTCATCTCCTCGAGGTTAACGGTCAGCTTGTACTCACCAGCGGGGATGCGGATAGCGTGATACTCGTCCCAAGTCAGTGAGATGAAGTCCTCTTCGCCGGTGTACCAGTAGTCGCCGTCGGCAATAGCACCGAAGCGGAACGGCTCAATGTAAGCCCAGCCGCCATCGTCGTTGTTCTCGGCGAGCTCGGTGGTGAAGCCGAAGTAGTTAAACTCAGCGGGGAAGGTGATGGTAGCAGTGTAAACACCGTTCTCACAGTTGAACAGAGTACCATTGGTGCAATCCCAACCCTGGTCGTCGCCGCCCAGCATGTAAACATTGGGAAGGGTGGTGAACTCAACGATTTCGGTCCATTCACCTTCAATAATAGTACCAGGAGCCTGTACTTGTACCTCATACTTGGTATTGGGAGTCAGACCCTCAATCTTGAAGAAGGTATCGGTGAGGTCATATTCATAGTTCCAAGGAGCGGCCGGTCCAGTAATCTGTACGTTATCCAGATACACATAATAGTTGTTGTAGCTATTAAAGTGACGGAAGACAAGGCGACCTACCTGGCCATTGAATTGACTCAGATCAGCAGTGAAAGTGGCTTCATTTGCATCTGATGAGCAATCATACTCACCGATTAAGATCAAGTCTGACTCAGCAGGAGCATAACCAGTCTCAGGATCCCAACCGATTAAAGCATATACACCGATGTGATCGGGATATGAAGTCACACCACCCAAAAGGAATGAGAGGGTACCTTGAAGAGCTGTTTCAGGCGAAATCAGCCAGTTGTCAGGATCTGATGCACCATTTGCACTGCTCCATGACTCAGAGTACCAAACAATATTGGTATGTTCTGAGTCTAAGTATGTCGGCTCCCAATTCAAGGTGTCAGTATCAGCATTTACAGTGTACCATTCGTTCAACCAGCTCAGGTCACTAGTGGGGAAGTCCCACAGAATGCCATCACCACCCTCGGTCCAGGGCCTCCAGCGCAGGGTCCAGAGAGCATCGTCGGTATCCTCCCAATCAACATTGGCATAGGTGTTACCGGGTTGTACCGTCAAGTTCTCGGGAACGGTGGTCTCGTAAAGGGTAGTGCAGTCATTACCATTATCGCCCAGAGTAATTACGAACAAGTATGACCTGCCGGCTACGAATGTAACATCATCACCACGGCCACCCATATTACCATTTTGAGAAGCGATCCAAAGCCTGTCACCAGGAGTGGGGTTAACCATTACATAGTCATAGGTGCCAGCAGGAATCACAATCGTAACACTGCCGTCATAGACCATGTTCTGGGTATCCACATTACCATCAGCATTCTCGGGAATCTTGTACTCGAAATTAGCATAATCTCCAGTGAAAGTACCTGATCCACCAGGAGCTGTAAACTCAGTGCCATAAGCGGTAGCATCGGCATCGAGCAGCATCTGGTAGCCGCTGTAATCGGGATTCTCTGGATTCGTGTTCCATACTTGATGGGCTTCAAGGGTAATTGCGCAATAGCCATCGGGGATGTCCACCTTGGCGGGTGCCTTGAACGTCATGGGCTTTACGGTAGAAGTTGCCTGAGTGAACTTTACATTCTGCACAAAACCAGTTTTGGGTTGTGCCTTAGGCATCTTGGATACTTTCCGGGCTTGATCAATGCCCGCTGAAGCAGAAACTGCAACAGTCAAACCTAAAAGTAAAACTAATAATTTCTTCATAAATAATAATTTAATTAAAAAGTTAATATAAATTGGAATAACAACAAATTCTATCAATTTAGGGGTTTGGTGATCCGATAAAGAATCGAAACCCAGGGTCAAATCAGTTATGATGTGCAAAAATAAGACTTTTTCTTGAAACAAATATAAAAAAAATGACTTTTTTTCAAAAAAATAATTAACAATTTGACCACATAACCCAAAATAGTAGTCATGTGACATATGTAACTATTTAGAATGTTGGACAATAGAGTTTTCTCGAATGCGAGTAAATATTTTTTATTAAATTTTTTGTTAAAAGAAATGAAGATGAGTCATGCTGGGAATTGAGTATAATGAATTTATGATGCTTTTTTCATCGCTTTACCAGATCGAGTAACACCAACTATTGAGACGATTATATTTATAATAATGAGAAAGGCATGTTAATAGAATTAAAATATGTTGGTGATTGGAGGAATTTATGTAACTTTGCAGTTTTGATGGAAAGAATGACACGACAACGAAATATCGCAGTGCTTGGCAGCACAGGATCAATCGGCCGCCAAACGCTCGACATCATTGGCGAGTACCCCAACCTGTTCAAGGCTTGGCTGCTCGTCGCCCGCAGCAGTGCCGACCTGCTGATTGCCCAAGCACGCCAGATGCGTCCCCACATGGTGATTATTGCCGATGAGCAGTATTACGGCTATGTGTGCGACGCCCTTGAGGGCACTGGGATTGAGGTGGCTACCGGTAGCGCTGCCATTGCTCAAGCCGTCACTATGTCCGAAATTGATACCGTGGTCACTGCCATGGTGGGCTATAGCGGCTTGGAATCGACAATCGCTGCCATTGGAGCGCGTAAGCGCATAGCTCTCGCCAACAAGGAGACCCTCGTGGTTGCCGGCGAACTTATCGACCGCTTGATGAAAGACTCCAAGAGTGTCCTCTATCCCGTCGATAGCGAGCATGGCGCGTTCTACCAGTGTCTGGTGGGTGAACGCATGCAAGATGTGGAACGCCTGCTGCTCACGGCCTCGGGTGGTCCCTTCCGCACGATGCCTAAGGAACAGCTGGAAAACGTCACTGCTGCTGATGCCCTGAAGCATCCCAACTGGTCGATGGGTGCTAAGATCACCATCGACTCGGCCACAATGATGAACAAGGGCTTTGAGATGATCGAGGCGCGCTGGCTCTTTGGCATCATGCCCGATGACATCGAGATTGTGGTTCATCCCCAAAGTATCATCCACTCGATGGTCGCTTTCAAGGACGGGTCGGTCAAAGCTCAGTTAGGTTTACCCGACATGCATCTGCCCATCCGTTATGCTCTTGGATTGCCTGACGGTCGCTTGGCAAGTGACTGCCGCAAAATGACCATCGAGGATATGGCGATGCTGACACTGGAGCGCCCCGACTTTGACAAGTTCCCGCTGTTGGGTACGGCCTATGCTGCAGCCCGCAAGGGAGGTACCGCCCCCTGTGTGATGAATGCCGCTAACGAGATTGCCGTGGCCGCTTTCCTTCAAGACAAGATTAAATTTACCGACATTTATAAAATTATTGAGAAAACGATGGAGCAAGCGTCACATATCGAGCATCCCACTTATGAGGACTATGTGGCGACAAACACCGAGGCCCGCGAAATAGCTGCGCGCCTGGCCAAACAACGTTCCATCTAACTACTAAAAAGTAAAAGACATCATTTTAAATGGACTTATCATTCTTATTGACCGAATCCTTCTGGGTGAAGACCCTTGAACTGATTTTAGCACTCAGCATTCTGGTTGTATTTCATGAATTGGGACATTACTCGTTTGCCCGACTGTTTGGCGTGTGGGTAGAGAAATTTTATATGTTCTTCAACTACAAGTTCTCATTACTCAAGTGGAAACCCGGCAAGTACCTCAAGTGGTTCTCTCACGGTAACGAAATGGGTGCTATGGAGGAAGACAACACCAGCGGTGAGAACAAGAACTCGTGGCGCGCAACGGAATATGGCATCGGCTGGATACCCCTAGGTGGTTATTGCGCCATCTCGGGCATGATTGACGAGTCGATGAACACCGAGGCCATGAAGCAGCCCGCCAAGCCGTGGGAATTCCGCAGCAAGGCAGCCTGGAAGCGCCTGTTGATCATGCTGGGCGGCGTGTTATTCAACCTGCTGCTGGCGATGATCATCTACTCGGGCATCATGTATACCCAAGGCGAGCAGGTTATCCGCTTCACCGACATTACCGAGGGAATGGCCTTCAGTGATGCAGCACACAAGGCCGGATTTGCCGACGGTGATATCATCCTGATGGCCGACGGCCATGAGCTGGAGAACATGGTTGACCAAACCGACTACAATGACCTGCTGTTTGCTAAACAAGTGACTGTACTGCGCAATCACAAGGATACCGTCACGATACCTATTCCCAAGGGCTTTATCACCGACCTCGAACGTGAAGCCAAGCAGGGCATCGCGTTTATGATGCCGCGCGTTCCCGTTGTTATCAAGGGTACCCTACTGAATCAGGGCGGTGAGGCTGCCGGCCTCAAGGAGGGTGACCGCATGGTTGCCGTTAACGGCGTATCGACACCTGCTTACACTGAGTTCACTACTGAGTTACTAAAACACAAAGGTCAGACAATCGCTTTGGAAATAAACCGTGATGGCCGCAATATGGTAGTCCCCAATGTTCCTGTTGATGTCGATGGCAAGCTGGGTATCCTGCTGGCTGACATGTACTCGGTATATAACACGCAAACGCTTCATTATAACTTCTTCCAGTCCATACCCCGAGGCATCAAGATGGGTTGGGATCAGACGATCAGCTACATCAAGCAACTCAAGCTCATTTTCACCACTGAGGGAGCAAAGAGCGTGGGCAGCTTCGGCACCATTGGCAGCATATTCCCCTCAACCTGGAATTGGGTTGGTTTCTGGAACATCACTGCCTTTATCTCCATCATTTTGGCCGTCATGAATCTGTTGCCTATTCCTGCACTTGATGGTGGCCACGTGCTGTTCCTGCTGTTTGAGATGATCACCCGCCGTAAACCCAGCCTCAAGTTCATGGAGGTAGCCCAAATGGTGGGCATGGGTCTGATTATCGCCTTGATGTTATTAGCTATCGGTAATGACATTTTCAGATTCATCATTAAATAGGATTTAGGTTTTAGTACAGAAAAACTAGAATAACTATGATATACAAGTCTGTAACTCTCAAGCGTGGCAAGGAAGATTCGCTCCAGCGTTTTCATCCCTGGGTGTTTTCGGGTGCCATCGCTGCAGCCGACGACACTATCGAAGAGGGAGACCTGGTAACAGTTTATGCCCATGACGGAACGCTCATCGGTAACGGCCATTCCCAGATTGGCAGCATTGCCGTGAGGATGCTCACCTTTGACTACACCGCCATTGATGAGGCGTTTTACAGCCAGCGGCTCAATGACGCTTACAAGATGCGTCAGGCACTGGGATTACAGCGTGAGGACAACAATGCCTTCCGCCTCGTCCATGGCGAGGGTGATTTCCTGCCAGGCCTGGTGGTCGATGTGTATGGACCCACAGCCGTCATGCAGGCCCATTCGCCCGGGATGCATTTTGCCCGCAATATCATAGCCAAGGGATTGACCCAATTACCGGGCATCCGCAATGTCTACTACAAGAGCGAGACTACCTTGCCCTACAAAGCCCATCTCGATCCCGTGAACGATTACATTATCGGCGGCATGGAGACCGATGAGGCGCTAGAGAACGGATTACGCTTCCACGTCGATTGGCTCAAGGGACAGAAAACCGGTTTCTTTGTCGATCAGCGCGAGAACCGCCGGTTGCTCGAGCATTATAGTCATGGTCGCCGCGTGCTGAACATGTTCTGTTACACGGGTGGCTTCTCGGTATATGCCCTGCGTGGCGGTGCCAAGTTGGTTCATTCGGTGGACAGTTCGGCCAAGGCCGTACGCTTGACCGACGACAATGTGGCGCTCAACTTCGCCCCTGAGGACGGTCGGCACCAGTCGTTTGCCGAGGACGCTTTTAAGTTCCTCGACAATATGGAGAAGGATGCCTATGACCTCATCATCCTTGACCCGCCCGCATTTGCCAAGCACAAGAGCGCGCTGCGCAATGCCCTGGTGGGCTATCGCCGCCTAAATGCCAAGGCACTGGAAAAGATGCCTCACGGCAGCATCCTGTTCACTTTCTCGTGTTCCCAGGCGGTGAACAAGGAACAGTTCAGATTGGCGGTATTCAGCGCAGCGGCCCAAACCCGTCGCAAGGTGCGCATCCTGCACCAGCTTACCCAACCGGCTGATCATCCCATCAACATCTACCACCCTGAAGGTGAGTACCTGAAAGGGCTGGTGCTTTACGTCGAATAATCATTAAACATCAACCAATAAAAAATCAATGACAAAATGAAGAAATTATTCATTCTTACCGCTGCTGTGGCACTGATGGCCATGACCGCATGTAACGAGAAGCCCGCTAAAGAAGGTGAACAACTAAACGCTCCTGCTACCGAGCAAATCGACACCGCCAATGGTGGTCAAGCCAAGCCCAAAATCGATGTTGAGAAGGCTGCACCCACAGCTGACGGTAAAGACCACGTTGTGGCCGAGTTTAACACCAAGGAGTACCAGATGAGGCTCGAGAATCTGGCTGATGGCACTTACCGCGTGAGCATGTGGAAGGCCGGTCAAGACAAGAGCGGCACTCCCGAGAAGCTGGCCGAGAGCAAGAAATGCGTCATGAAAGATGGTGGCTACCTGATGAAGACCGACGATGGCACCATTTATGTCATCAACACTAAAGCAGGTGCCGAGAACATCACCATCATGAATGATAAGGGCATAGTCTATAATGGCAATGCCGTTAAATGACAACATTGATGAAAAAAGCCTTATTTATTATTGCTTTGGTGGCCCTTACACTGGCCTCTTGTTCCAAAATGGAACGCAACGAGAAGAAGTTTCTCAAAGCCATGCAAAGCGAGAATTACGAGGATGCTGTAAAAGGGTTCGATGAATTCTGTCACTGGCTGCAATCAGACAAGTCAACGATGACTCACGACTTTAAACTCATGCGTGACGCTATGGGCCTGAAGGTTGCTACCAGCGCTGACGGCAAACTGCGTTGTTACAGTTGGCCCACAGGCAGCACTGAGAACACCACTACCTATGCCAACCTAATCCAATGGATGGCAGGTGAGGATTTGGTCGCCTACAGGGGCCCACTTGACAACCTACTTGCTGGCCGCAAAGCCGAGATCTCAAAAGAGCTTACGATGGCTCATAGCATCGATACCATCATCGAAATCCACGATGGAGGTAAAACCGCCTACCTGATTGCCCAGTCCTATGTCAACAGCAATGGTAACAAGCGGTCTTATGTCTCAGCGTCAATGATGGACGGAATCAGGCTCTCATTGCTGCCTCACTTTTTTGACGGAATCGAATTTGCCGGCAACAACGAGTTTGTAAATTATGATAATGTGAAAACCGGTGACCTGTTCAAGTGGGACGAGAAGACTAAACGGTTCTATGCCTACCAGACCGATGACAGTCTCCATTACCTTCCTGGTAAATATACCGTTTACCAGTTAGGTGAAGAACGCTTCACAAGACTTGAAGCCGAATGACCACAATCGTAATCATGACAATTATCTCAAACAAACAACCAATATGAAGAAAACTTTTTTTGCCGTTATAATGACGGCACTATCATTCACCGCAATGGCACAAAACAGCAATTTCAACTACAGTGTTGACCGCTTTGCCGACATCGAGGTGCTGCGCTATCAGGTGCCTGGTTTCGAGGACCTGTCGCTGCAACAGAAACAGTTGGTTTACTACCTCACCGAAGCCGCTCTTAACGGCCGTGACATCCTGTTTGACCAGAATTGCAAGTACAACCTCATGGTGCGCCAAACCCTTGAGGACATCTACCGCAATTATAAGGGCGATAAAAACGACAAGGACTATCAGGCATTCTTGAAGTATCTGAAGCAAGTGTGGTTTGGTAATGGTATCCACCACCACTACTCGATGGATAAGTTCATCCCTGAGTTCTCCAAAGATTTCTTTAACAAGCAGTTTGACGCTCTTCCCAGCGCTAAAGACCGCGCTGCCGACAAGAAGATTCTGGATCGTGTCATCTTTGACCCGACCTTCATGGCCAAGCGCGTGAATCAGGCTGACGGCGAGGACCTAATTCTCACCTCGGCATGCAACATGTATGAGGGCGTGACCCAGCAGGAAGTTGAGGACTTCTACAATAATCTTAAGGACACCACCGACCTTACCCCTATCTCGTGGGGTCTGAACTGCAAGGTTGTGAAGAAGAACGGCAAGGTTGTTGAAGAGCCCTACAAAGTGGGTGGCCTTTACAGCAAAGCCATCGAGAAAATCGTTTACTGGCTCGAAATGGCTGCTACCGTTGCCGAGAACGACGCCCAGCGCGCCTATATCAACGAGCTCATTAAGTTCTACCGTACTGGTTCGCTCAAGACCTTTGACGACTACAGCATCATGTGGGCCGAGGAGACCACGAGCGATGTGGACTTTATCAACGGCTTTATTGAGAGCTATGGTGACCCCCTGGGCATGACCGGTTCATGGGAGGGCATGGTTAATTTCAAGGACAAAGCCGCTTCACGCCGCTCTAAGCTCATCAGTGAGAATGCCCAGTACTTTGAGAGCAACTCACCCGTTGACAACCGTTTCAAGAAGAAAAACGTTAAAGGCGTGAGCGCCAAGGTAATCACCGCCGCTATCCTGGCTGGTGACAGCTATCCCTCAACGCCCATCGGCATCAACCTGCCCAACAGCAACTGGATCCGTGCCGCTCATGGCTCCAAATCGGTTTCTATCGACAACATCACCGACGCTTATAATAAGGTGGCTGCCGGTACAGGCTTCAATGAGGAATTTGCCTACAGCAGCGAGGAGGTAGAGCTGATGAAGAAGTACCTTGACCTGGCCGATGCATTGCACACCGACCTGCACGAGTGCTTGGGCCACGCTTCAGGCCAGCTGCTCCCCGGTGTTGACCAGGATGCCCTCAAGGCCTATGGCGCCTCACTTGAGGAGGGTCGTGCCGACTTGTTCGCCCTGTATTATCTGGCCGATCCTAAGCTCGTTGAACTTGGCATTTTCCCCAATAATGAGGTTTACAAGGCTGAGTACTACAAATATATCATGAACGGCCTAATGACCCAGCTGACCCGCATTGTGCCAGGTAAGGACATTGAAGAGGCTCACATGCGTAACCGCAAGTTCATTAGCGAGTGGTGCTATCAGCAGGGCAAGAAGGACAATGTTATCGAGTACGTCATCAAGAACGGTAAGACCTATGTCAAGGTCAATGACTACGAGAAGCTGCGTGGCCTGTTCGGCCAATTGCTTGCCGAGGTACAGCGCATCAAGAGCGAAGGCGATTATGAGGCCGGACGCGTTTTGGTGGAGACCTATGGTGTGAAAGTGGATCCCGCTATTCATCAGGAGGTTCTCGATCGTTATGAGAAACTGAACATCGCTCCCTACAAGGGCTTTGTCAATCCCATCTACACCCCTGTGTATGACAAGAACGGCAAGATGATCGACGTGAAGGTTTCTTACACCGAGGGCTACATCGACCAGATGCTCCGCTACGGCCAGGACTACTCACCCCTGACCAAGTAAAGCATCAACCGAACCGCATTTTGATCGAGGAGGCAGCCACATGATGGTTGCCTCCTTGTTTTTTAGCCTGCTCGAGTCAAAAGGGTTGTGATAGTTGCACATTTCAGTTCTTTTTATTAATTTTGCGACATACAATAAATATTAAAGCGATATGAAAATGAGATTGAAACACTACATGCTTATTCTGGTGGCAGGACTGATCACGATGGGCGCCTCAGCTCAAGCTAACACAGCTGACTATCGGGTTGTGCCGCTACCCGAGAGGATTGACGGCATCAAAAATGCCAATTTCAGGCTTACCGAACAATGCCTCATCAATTATCCGACAGCCAATCGCGATATGGAGCGCAATGCCGAGATGCTGAGTGGCTATATCAAGGAACTGACGGGTATGCATCTGAGCATCCGTCCCACGATCAACACCAAGGATAACGCGGGCAACATCACCCTGCTGATCAACCCTAAAGTAGAGAATGATGAGGGGTATTGTATCACGGTGACTGCTAAGGGGATAGAAATTGCAGGAAGAACGCCAGCCGGCGTTTTCTATGGCATTCAGACCCTGCGCAAGTCCTTACCCGTCGGAACGACTGACCTGGTGCTGATGCCATCAGCCCAGATAGCATCCAACCCTCGTTTTGTGTATCGTGGTATGCACTTGGACTGCTCGCGTCATTTCTTCCCTGCCTCGACGGTTAAACATTACATCGACATGCTAGCACTGCACGGCATGAACAAGCTGCATTGGCATTTGACCGATGACCAGGGCTGGCGCGTTGAAATCAAGAAATACCCCCGACTGGCCGAGGTGGGAGGTTGGCGTAACGGTACCACGTTGGGCCACAATTCGCCCGTGAATGACGGCATCCGCTACGGCGGTTTCTACACCCAGGAGGAAATACGCGACATCGTGCGATATGCAGCCGAGCGCTATATCACTATCATCCCCGAGATTGACATGCCAGGGCACATGCTGGGTGCGCTGGCAGCCTATCCCGAGCTTGGTTGCACCGGCGGGCCCTATGAGGTGTGGGGCATGTGGGGCGTGACAGACGATATCCTGTGCATGGGCAAGGACCACACATTACAGTTCGTCAAGGATGTTCTCGACGAGGTAATGCAACTCTTCCCCGGCGAATATATCCACATTGGCGGCGATGAGTCCCCGCGCGTGCGTTGGGAGGCCTGTCCACTGTGCCAGCAACGCATTCGCGATTTAGGCATCACGCCCAAGGGAAAGCAGAGCGCCGAAGCCCTGCTTCAGGGTTGGTTCACTAACGAAGTTCAGAACTACCTGAGTCAGCACGGTCGCCGCATCATCGGATGGGACGAGCTGCTAGGCTGTGACGTGGATGCCTCAGCGACTATTATGTCGTGGAGAGGGGCCGAACCCGGTGCCGAGGGTGCCAAACTGGGGCATGATGTCGTCATGACACCAGTGGGACCACTCTATTTTGACTACTACCAAACCAGCAGCACATGGAACGAGCCGACGGCTTTCGGCGGTTGCAATACACTCAAAAAGGTCTATGACTTCGAGCCCATTGCGGCTGACCTGCCTGCCGACAAGCGGCACCACATCTTGGGAGCACAGGCTAATGTGTGGACCGAATACATCACTTGTGAGCCGCAAGTCGACTACCAGGTGCTGCCCCGCATGGCTGCTCTCGCCGAGTTGCAATGGTTACCTGCCGAACTCAAAGACTATCAGGACTTCAAAGCACGCCTACCCCACCTTGTGGAGATCTATAAACACTACAACTGGACCTATCGCGCCAAGAGCCTGATTCAAGACGATGAGGAAAAGGATAAATAATGACATCAAACAGTTCCATTAATAACAATTAAAATCATGAAGAAGTATCTACTGACATTAGTCATGGCATATACCATGCTCGGCGGCAATATCGCTTTTGCCGATAACAACACAGCTCCTGAGCCCATCGGACCGCTGCCATCACCACAGCAGGTGGAGTGGCAAAAAATGGAGACCTATGCGTTTATCCACTTCGGTCCTAACACGTTTAACGACAAGGAATGGGGCTATGGTGACGCTCCTGCCTCATCATTCAATCCCACAAGGCTTGATTGCGAACAGTGGGTGCGCACATTAGTACAAGGCGGCATGAAAGGTGTGATCCTCACCTGTAAGCACCATGACGGCTTCTGCCTGTGGCCCACAAAATACACCGATTACAGTGTGGCCAACTCGCCCTTCAAGCGCGACGTGGTTAGGGAGTTGTCTGACGCCTGCAGGAAGTATGGCATCAAGTTTGGCGTGTATCTCTCGCCATGGGACCGCCATCAGGCAAGCTATGGCACGCCCGAGTATGTCACCTATTACTATAACCAGCTGGAGGAACTGATGACCCAGTATGGCGACGTGTTTGAAGTATGGTTTGACGGCGCTAATGGCGGCGACGGCTGGTATGGCGGCGCGAGCGAGAAACGCGAGATTGACCGCAGCACCTATTACAATTATCCCCGCGCATGGGGCATTGTCAACCGTTTGCAGCCCAATGCAGTCATCTTCTCGGACGGCGGCCCCGGCTGCCGCTGGGTGGGCAACGAGAAAGGCTATGCTAACCCGACGAACTGGTCTTTCCTGCGCATCAAGGAGGTCTATCCTGGCTATCCGCAATATGAGGAGTTGCAGTCGGGTCATGCCGACGGTGACGCCTGGTGTGCCAGCGAGTGCGACACGTCAATCAGGCCGGGCTGGTTCTATCACGAGAGCGAGGACGACAAGGTCAAGACCGTTGATGAACTTGTGAACTTGTATTACCGTAGCGTGGGCCACAATAGCACATTCCTGCTCAATTTCCCCGTTAACCGCGAGGGTCTGATCCACCCCAACGACTCTACCACTATTGTCAAGTGGCGGGAACGCATCAATCAAGAACTGGGCAATAATTTGCTTGCCAAAGCGAAATTCACGGCCAGCAACACGAGGAACAAAGCATATAACGCATCCAAGATGGGCGACGGTAATTGGGAGACCTATTGGGCGCCTAGCGATGGCGTGACAGCAGCCGACATCATTATCAAGACCAAGAAGGAGGTGACACTCAACCGTATCATGCTCCAAGAGTATATCCCGCTGGGGCAACGCGTTAAGGAATTTGTCATCGAGTACAAGACTTGCTGCGGCAAGTGGGCTCCCGTGATTGTCGATGAGGAGACCACGACCATCGGTTATAAGCGTATCGTACGTTTCGCCGAGAAGACCGCCAAGGAGTGGCGCATCCGCATCCTTAATGCCCGCGCTTGTCCGTGCATCAACAATGTTGAAGGGTTTTATTCAGCGAATAGTTAACGGTTTCTGATATGGGAGAGGTGAGCGAAAGAGCGAGACGCATTGCAGAGGAAATCGGGCAAAGGACGACTTGCGAGCATTACAGGCTGGTGCTCAACGAGGAACGTGAGCCCAAGATGACTGGAAGTAAAATCGGCGGCTTGCCCTATTGGCCATCCGACATGGATTATCCTGTTGACAGCAATGGCAACAAGATGCTCATGCTGATGCAAATCAACTGTCAGGAAGCAGGACTTGCTAGCCCGTTGCCCGATCACGGGATGTTACAATGGTTTATCAGCGTCAATCCAGAGTTGATGTATGGTTGCCGTGGCAATTATGATGACCAGGGCAATGGATTCCGCATCGTCTATCATGAGATCATTGATATGAATATCACAGCTAGCGATGTTAGGGCGATGGATGTGCCAATCCATGACAGCGTTGAAGAGAGACTCTCTCCCGTTAAGCGTGAGGTTGCCATCGATGCCGTTGTTGAACAAACCGTGATTGCGGTGAACGATGGCCGTTTCAACAGCATCTTCTTTGACATCGTTAATGAGATTACGGGTGTGGAGCATACCGACAAAATGTGGTATGAGTATCTGGACAACGACGACTGCCTGTATTTCGAGCAAAACATGGGCATGAAACGGCCCCGACACCAGATGTTGGGTTATCCCGTCTTTTCACAGGATGACGCTCGCTGCGACATCAAATTGCACGACACCCTGCTGTTCCAACTCGATTCCCAATTCTCGAGCATTGACAACAAGGAATTGGTCATGTGGGGTGACATGGGTAGTGGCTTTGTCTTCGTTAACCGCGATGATCTGGCAAAACTTAATTTCTCGCTAGCCTATTACTGCTGGGACTGCGGCTGATGGTTAACTATTGACGTCAGGCGGGTATTGAAATCACGCGCAGCGGTGAGCTCCTCAATAGTGATGGGGAGACGTGACGACGAGGCCTTGGCCACGCGAGCGAGGTAATCACCATCGATAATGAGCCAGTCACGGAGCGGAACAAGCACCATCTCTCCACCCTGATTCAAGCGCTGTTCAAGAAAGCGCTGGTTAACCCATGGCTCCCTGAGATCCAAGGCCTTGACATTGCGTGGCGCCATGTCACAAGATAGTGTAATCTTCTTGGAACTAGCGTATTGGGCGGCAGCCATCAGCTGCTGACGCAACTGGAATTGCAAATAATACTGGAAAGCCGCTTCACGATGGCGGGCTTTCAGGAATTTCTCGATTTGTTCGGGATTGAAAGCAGAATAAATGCCCCAACCGGCACTCTCTGCTGTACTGTTAACCTGTTGCAGGATAGCCTGAGCCACATAAGGACGCAACCATTCACCATTCTCGGCGACAAACTTGCGGTAAGCGGCTGAACGGACTACCGAAGCGCCATTGTCAGCAAAGACGGTGCGGCCATAGTCCAATTTCAGGCGGCGCACTTCCTCCAAAGCGGCATTGTCAAGCCCGTTCAGTGCCATGCCTGCTTTTTGGTATTGCGCTTTGAGTTTCTTATCGGCAATGGTCCCCAATGCGGGCAAATTGACAAACACTGGGTCGATAGCGTTTTCCATTACCCGCTTGCGCGTGTCAACAGGCATCCAGCCGTCAACCACCGAGCCATCGGCTAACGAATTGAGCGACACTGCATCTTGACCAGTTGCCGCTACCCACTGGATCATTTTTTTAAGGTCACCTAAATCACCACAACCCATATCGCGTTCACTGCGCAGAGCAGCCACATCAATCACGGTAGCCACCTGAGAACGGATTGACCCACTCCTCCTGAATTTCAAACCATTCAGCATAAGCACCTCATCATCATTTGGCGCTTGCCTGAGCCAGCGGTTGTCACCACACTCCCACTCCACAGCACCGCGTTTTACGATAGCGATGAGTTTGAACTGGCAAGGGAAACGCTTAGCGGGCATCATGAATTCAACCCGCCATAACGAGTCGCCACATGACTGCATAGGCATCGCACGACGCACGTTCCATGCCCCAAGTTCGCTTGCTTCGCCAACAATCGCTGGTTTGAGGCCATTGTGAGAGGAATACTCAGCCTCGATAACAACGTGTCCTGGCTTGACCTGTGAGATATGAAGCACACGTTCATTGGCCTGCATCAATCGAGCGACAAAATCGTTAGTGGACAAAGCGCTCACTTCATCGTTCCAATAATCGTCCACGAGATAGCGGCTCACCCCTTCCTGCAAATCCAGGATGTGGCACTCACAACGTTCAACGCGTGTAACCTCTCCACCCTCCTTAACAATATAGCGGTAACGCAGTTGGCGTGTAGCATCACTCACGTTGTAGGATACCGTCCAAATGCCACCTGGATTGTAATTCATTTTCACGGCACTATAGCGGTCGTTGCCCAGCATGAGGTAGAGTTCTTCGCCCCATCGGGTCTTGTACTCGATACTGAAACTGATTGTCATTGTCCCCTTTTTTTGATAAAGGTGTGTTCTATCCTCAGCCAGACAGAACACACCATGATTCAACTTATTTTGCCACAAATTATCCGCAACGGGATGTACCACAGTTGGTGCAAATCAAGCAGCCTTCCTGATAAACAAGCGTGTCTTGTCCGCAGTTCGGGCAACGCTCGGCCGCAGCCTCACCATTATGGATATAACGCTTCAAAGCACGCTCAACACCCATCTTCCAGGTGTTAATGGACTGGCTGTCCAGTTCAAGGCTGCTCACGAGTTTGAGCACCTGTGGGATGGGCATGCCATAACGCAACACGCCCGAGATGAGCTTAGCATAGTTCCAGAACTCAGGGTTGAACTTCTCGCTCAATCCCTCGATGGTGGTCTTGAAACCACGCTTATTGATGAATTGGAAGTCATAGCGCTTTACGCCATCCTCGCCCACGGCCTTGATGATCTTGCCCTTGGTCACCGACTTGGGACAGAAGATACCCTCATCATCGTCGGCAATACCCGTGAAAATCTCATAGGGACGACCGTCAATCAAGCCAATAAAGGCAATCCATTTCTCTTTCTTGTTCTGGAAACGAACCACATCGGCCTCAAGTTCAACGGGACGCTTGAGGATATGTTCCTCCTCGGCAATGTAGCGGGCGGCCTGCTGTTCACTAGAAGTGTTTTCTTTCTCTTTCTCCTTTTTCTTGTCGTTGTCGCTCAAGGCAACGAGTACACCGGTGCGCGAGCCGTCACGATAAACGGTGCAGCCCTTGCAGCCACTGCGCCAGGCCTCAACATAGAGTTTGCCTACCATCTCCTCGCTGATGTCGTTGGGCAAGTTGATGGTCACACTGATGCTGTGGTCCACCCACTTCTGGACTTCACCCTGCATTCTCACCTTGTTTACCCAATCCACATCGTTGGCTGTGGCCTTGTAATATGGTGAACGCCTAACAATGTCATTCAGTTCCTCTTGGGTATAATCACGGCGAACAGGTATATTGTTGGCATTCATCCATGTCACCAACTTATGGTGATAAACGATGAATTCCTCAAATGAGTCACCATTCTCGTCAACCAGGTCAACATGCACATCCTTGTCACTGGGATTCACCTTGCGGCGACGCTTGTACACGGGCATGAAGACAGGCTCAATACCCGAAGTGGTCTGGGTCAGCAAACTGGTGGTACCTGTGGGCGCGATAGTCAAGCAAGCGATGTTGCGGCGACCATATTTCACCATCTCCTCATAAAGTTCGGGAGAGGCTTCGCGGATGCGGTTGATATAAGGATTATTCTTCTCACGCTCGGCATCATAGATCTCAAATGCTCCACGCTCCTTGGCCATCTGTACCGATGAGCCATAGGCAGCCAATGCCAATGCACGGTGAACGCTTACCGAGAATTCGGTTGCCTCGGAAGTGCCGTAACGCAATCCCATAGCGGCGATCATGTCGCCCTCACCAGTTGTACCCACACCAGTACGACGGCCTTTGAGCGTCTTTGTGCGGATTTTATTCCACAGGTTCATCTCGGTGGTCTTCACCTCACTGGTCTCGGGATCACTCTTGATTTTAGCGAGAATCTTTTCGATTTTCTCCATCTCCAGGTCGATGATGTCGTCCATCATGCGCTGAGCACAAGCCACATGCTCGGCGAACATGTCGAAATCAAATTCAGCCTGGGGAGTGAACGGATTCTTCACATAGCTGTAGAGATTGATGGCTATGAGACGACAACTGTCATAGGGACACAAGGGAATCTCACCACAAGGGTTTGTTGAGATGGTCTTGAAACCAAGGTCGGCATAACAGTCGGGCACCGACTCACGGGTGATGGTATCCCAGAACAAGATGCCCGGCTCAGCGCTCTTCCAAGCATTGTGTACGATTTTGGCCCACAACCTGGCAGCGTCGGTCTCTTTCTCATACACTGGCTTATCACTCTCGATGGGATACTGCTGGTGATAAGGCTTGCCCTCGACTGCAGCCTGCATGAAGGCATCGTCGATGCGCACCGACACGTTAGCGCCAGTCACCTTGCCCTCAACCATCTTAGCGTCGATAAACGACTCAGCGTCGGGATGCTTGATGCTCACGGTAAGCATAAGCGCACCACGGCGGCCATCCTGGGCCACCTCGCGGGTGCTGTTACTATAGCGTACCATGAAGGGCACAAGACCGGTCGATGTCAAGGCACTGTTCTTGACCGGAGAGCCCTTGGGACGAATGTGTGACAAGTCATGCCCCACACCGCCACGGCGTTTCATGAGCTGTACCTGCTCCTCATCAATCTTGAGGATGCCGCCATAACTGTCGGGCTCGCCGTCAAGGCCCACCACAAAGCAGTTGCTCAATGAGCCCACCTGGAAATTATTGCCGATACCCGCCATAGGGCTACCCTGAGGCACGATGTAGCGGAAATGACTCATCAGCTCAAACAGGCGGTCTTCAGTCATCGGGTTGGGATACTTATTCTCGATGCGCGCAATCTCGCGGGCGATGCGGCGGTGCATATCATCGGGAGTCAACTCATAAAGGTTTCCGAAAGAATCTTTTAGGGCATACTTCGAAGACCATACCCTAGCGGCAAGTTCGTCGCCGTCAAAGTATTTCAACGAGGCTTCGTATGCCTGTTGGTAAGTATAGGTTTTTGGTTCCATTATTAATTAAGGTTATTATGTTCTTTTGCACACATTGATTTACCACACGGGGCAAAAACCTTGCAAAGATAATAAGATTGTTTTGAACAACAAAATTAATAAGAAAAATTGTAAAGTTTTTAAAAATAATTTATATTATACTGATTATTAGATATTTAAGTTTTTCAATTTACAAAAAAGTTATCCAAAACACAAACCAACAACTCACCAAAGTCGCTCAAAATAAATTACTTGCAAAAAAATATGGGTACTCCTTTATCGGGAGCACCCACAAATAAATTTCACTAAAAATGGTTATCTCTTACTTGAGCGTACCATCCTGGGCAGCCTTCACCATGTCCTCATTAGCGGTGATGTAGATCTCAACGCGACGATTCTGGGCGCGACCGGCCTCGGTGTCATTGCTGGCAACGGGATAGTCATAAGCCAAACCCTGACTGGTCATGCGGGCACTGGGAACACCAGCATTGGTCAGATAGTTCTTCACCTCGGTAGCACGTGCATTGGAAACCTTCTCGTTTACAGCGTGGGTACCAACATTGTCGGTGTGGCCGTAAATCTGCACGTCGGTCTGGGGGTTGTTGATCAGCGAGGTAGCAAACTTGTCGAGCGAAGCCTTAGCATCGTCACCCAGCTTTGAGCTGTTGAAGCCAAAGAGGATACCGTTGTCAAAGGTCACCTTAATGGCCTCGAAACCATTCACGTCGGTGCAAGTGTCAACCTGAGCACCAGCGATCTGGGCGAGTTCCCTAGCCTGCTTGTCCATCTTCTTGCCGATGAGGGTACCAGCCACGCCACCAGCAACAGCGCCAATAGCACCGCCAATGGCAGCACCCTTGCCCTTACCGATGAGGGCGCCGATGCCAGCACCGATAGCAGCGCCACCGCCACCACCGATCAAACCACCCTTAGTGGCATTGTTCATTGAACCACAACCCGAAACGCCGAGCATTAACAAAGCACTCAATAATAAGCATAAAGTCTTCTTCATTGTTCTTTGATATTTAAATGAATAATGTGAATTATCTATGTTTTCAACTTGCAAATATAGTAAAATATTTTATTCTATAGTATTTTTAACTAAAAAACTTCAATTTAGTTCCATTTTCAATAAAGGAGAATAAACGTTGTCACGCGGTTGCCCTCAATAGTGGAGCAGCCGCGTGACAAGATGACATTGTCTAACAATTCTAATTAGCGTTTATTGGTAATGGGACGCAGGTTGCGTTCCTTGAGGTCACCAGAACGGTAGGCGTCAAGCAGTTCCTTGAGATCCTCGATCTGGGACTTGAGTTCGGTGCCGATGTCGGTATCGTTCACAAGGATACGTTGATGGGTGTGCTCGACTATGCTGCGCGTGGACTTGATGTCTTGACCGAGTCTAACGGCCTCGTCAATCGATGAGAACGGCTCATGCTGAACGAGTTCAAATCCTTGAGAGTGATAAACCAGCGTATAGCCGGCAATACCGGTCTCGGGCTGATAGGCCTTGGAGAAGCCACCATCAATCACCATGAGTTTGCCACCGGCCTTGATAGGATTCTCACCCTTGATGGTCTTGACGGGCACATGACCGTTGATGATGTGTCGATGCTCACCGGTGACGCCAAATTCATCAAGAATCATGTCAACCACGTCGGGGTTGTCACGCATCGTGTAATAAGCGCCCTTGACTTCCTTGTGGGTATCTTTGTCGGCGATGAAGTAGCGTTCAAAGGTAGCCATCTTGCTCTTGTCAAATGCGGGTGAATCGGGACCGCACCACAGATACCATAAGTAGTCAAGTGCAAAGGCGCGTTCCTCGGGATCATCACAGCCGAAATAAGCTGCACGGATGAGATTGCCAGCGCGCTTGAGCAATGCCTTGCCATGGAACTTCTCACCACGGATAGCCACATCCTTCAGCGTGCCGTCCTCGTTCAGAGGGATGGAGGCATGATAGAGCAGGTTGCCGTTGGTAATTGTGTACAGACAGCCGTTGCGGAACATGCACTTCATGTGCTTGCGCAGTTTCTCGCTTTCGGTAAACGACTGGTGGAGCTTCGTTACGATAGACTCTTCCTCGGGAGTCAGTTTGAAAGGATGCTTGGGATCCACCGTCGGGAAGTTGGTGTCGAGCAGTTCATACTCTTTGCCCTTGATCTTGATTACACCCTTCTTCAGGTCCATCTTGTCCAGCAAGAGACGGTCCTTCATGTCAAAGTCAGGACGGCGCTTGATGGCAGCGGCCTCCAGTTTGAATTGGATAATGCTAATGGCCTTGTGCATCTGTGCCACAAGCTGTGCGGTGCGGGCTCGCTCAGGATCCTTGGCGCTACCGTCCTTAGGCAGGAAGCGCTCGCAGGGGTCGTTAGCATAGGTGTCCATAGCAAAGGTAGCCAGTGGCAACAGGTTAATACCGTAACCATCCTCGAGCACGCCGTGGTTGCCGTAGCGCAAGGCGATGCGCAACACATTGGCAATGCTGCAGTCGTTACCTGCTGCAGCACCCATCCACAGGATGTCATGGTTGCCCCACTGAATATCAAAGTTGTGGTAGTTGCACAGGATGTCCATGATTTTATCAGGACTAGGACCACGGTCATAGACATCGCCCAAGAGGTGCAGCATATCGATGGTCAACTGCTGAATCAAGTTGCACATGGCGATGATGAACTCATCGACACGATTAGTCGATATGATGGTCTTGATAATCACATCGACATAAGCCTGCTTGTTCGGGTCGCTGCTGTGCTCGTGCAAAAGCTCTTGGATGATATAGGAGAAGTCCTCGGGCAGGGCCTTGTGAACCTTGGAACGGCTATATTTGGACGAAACGTGGCGGCAGACTCTCACCAAGCGGTTGATGGTGATAAAGTACCAGTCATCCAAATCTTCCTTTTCGGTAATCTCATCTTTCACCAATTCCAATTTCTCGGCAGGATAGTAAATGAGGGTACATAGGTCCTTCTGCTCACGGGCGCTGAGGGAGTCATTAAAGATCGTATTCACTTTCCGTTTAATCCTACCGCTAGCATTGCGGAGCACGTGCTGGAAAGCAAGGTATTCACCATGCAGGTCGGCCAAGAAATGCTCGGTGCCCTTGGGCAGATTCAAGATGGCCTCGAGATTGATGATCTCGGTGCTGGCTGTCGCCACATTGGGGAAACTGCGCGATAGCAGCTTGAGAAAATAGATGTCTCGTTTTCTTTCTTCAGGTTTCATAGTTTGTCTTTAGCTAAAGTTTAAGGTATAGTAATATTATACAACGTGAAAAGTTAAAGAATATTATTTGAGCAGTGATATTCTCACTTTCTTACCCTTGATTTTCACTTGTTGCAGGCGTTGTAACACATCTTGTACCTGCTTGCGTGGTACAGCCGCTATAGCATAGTGGTCACGCACGTCAATACGCCCGATGGCACCGGGTTCAACACCTCCGTTGTTGGCAATAAAGCCCATGATATCACCGCGTGACAGTTTCTCTTTCTTACCAGCCTGGAAATAGAGCGTTGCCATTGTAGCACGGGAAGGTCTTGGCTTAGGATTGAGGACAAAAGACTCATCAATCGACACCCACTCCGGCAAGGACTCGTCGGGGGAAGTGATGACGTAAGCCTCACCATGGGCATCCACCCTAGCCGTGCGCCCATTGCGGTGGATATAAGCCTCCTCGCTCACGGGCAAGTGATAGTGGATGATGTGAGACACCTGTTCAATATCCAGACCACGGGCAGCAAGGTCGGTAGCAACGATGACATTGACACTGCCGTTATTGAGCATGGCCACGGCGCATTCCCGTTCTTGTTGTTCCAATGCGCCGTGATAGATTCCGGCATCTATTTTGTGTTTCACCAAATATTGATGGATGCGCTCAACGCTCTCGCGATAGTTGGCAAACACAATAGTCTTGTCACCATCAAGGGTGAGCAACAAATCACGCAGGCAATCGAGTTTATCCCTGCTTGATGATTCCACCTGCCAAACCTTTATGCGCTCAGCAGGCTGTGCCGAGCCCTTTAGCACATTCACCGTGACGGGCTTGTTGAGTCTCACATAATCGGGAACAACATCCAGAACCGTCGCCGATGCAAGGATGCGACGATTGATGCGCGGCATCTGTTTGAGTAATTGACGCATCTCGTCCTCAAAGCCCAGTTCCAGCGATTTATCCATCTCGTCGAGCACGAGCAGGCGCGTACCTCCCAAAGCGATATGACCTCGCCGCTGATGGTCGAGCAGGCGTCCTGGAGTGGCGACTATGATGTCAGGAGTGACCTCTAAAGAGGCTTTCTCATCGCTGACCGCGTGACCACCATAGCATGGCGTCACCTTGTAGCCAGTAGCAAGAACACGCAGGATCTCGGCCGTTTGCATCACCAATTCACGTGACGGAGCCAGCACCACCGCCTGCAACTGTTGCATGGGGGGCTTGAGGGCTTGCAGCACACACAAGGCAAAGGCCAGTGTTTTACCCGTTCCCGTTGGGGAATACAGCACCAGGTCTCCCCCGCCCGATTTCCACGCTTCGAGCGCCGCGCGTTGCATGTCATTTAACGCGTCAATGCCCATGCGGTCTCTCACCACCTGTAATAACTCTTCTCTTTTCATCAAAAATGGTTATTTGCTCCACAAAAATAGTTAATAATTCAGCAACAAACGACATTAGAGCGATTTTTTAGTAATTTTGTCCACATTTTTATCAGAATCACATGGCAAAATTCTTCATTATAGCACTGACCGTGATGCTGGTCATGCAAGGATATGTATCATGGCACGTGTGGCGCGTGCTTCCCTTTTCAACACCCGTCAAAGTCGTTATCATTCTACTCATGCTGGCTGCATTGGCTTGCATGCTGCTGCAGTTCAAGAGCGACACGATGCCCTTAAGTCTGGCTACAGCAGTCTACGAAATCGGTAATTCGTGGCTCATCATCATGTTCTACCTGATGTTGATTTTCTTGCTGCTCGACATCGGACGGATTATCCATTTGGTACCGGCCACATGGCTCAAGGATAACGCGATCACTTCACTGACCATTTCAGGCGCGCTACTGGTGACCCTGGTGGCCGGCAATATACACTATCACAATAAAGTGCGCCAGGAAATCCATCTCACGACCAACAAGCAGCTGGAACGCCCGCTAAAGATCGTTATGTTAAGTGACCTGCATGCCGGATACCATAATCGTCGCGCCGAGGTGGGCCGATGGGTGGACATGGTGAATGCCGAGCACCCCGACATGATCCTGATTACGGGTGACATCATCGACGGTCGCATGAGGCCATTACTCGAGCAAGGTACTAGCGAGGAGTTCAAGCGTCTTGAAGCTCCTGTCATAGCGTGTCTTGGCAACCATGAGTATATCTCTGGCATTGACAAATCCATCGACTGGATCAAGCAAAGCGGGATTCGCCTGCTGATAGACGAAACGGTGAACATCGGCGACGTGACCGTTATCGGCCGTGATGACCGCAGCAACTACACCCGCAAGAGCGTCAACCAACTGGTGCAGGGTGTTACCCGTGACAATTACCTCATCCTGCTGGACCATCAGCCCTATCATTTGGAGGAGGCTGAGCAAAATGGCATTGACCTGCAACTGAGCGGTCACACCCATCGTGGCCAAATCTGGCCTTTGAGTTTGGTTGTCAAGTCGATGTATGAGTGCGCTTATGGCCAGTGGAAGCGCGGCAAGACCGATTATTACGTAAGCTCTGGCATGGGCATCTGGGGCGGCAAGTTCCGCGTTGGCACCGACTCGGAATATGCCGTCATCACCATCACCCCAAGGAATAATTAAACATCAGGGATAAAACTTATTTCCACTTTTTGGGGGAGATGCCAACGGCTTCCTTAAAATATTTGCCGAAAAATGACTGGTTGGGAAAATTCAACTCATCGGCCACTTGCTGAACCGTGTATCGCCCACTGCGCAACATCGTTTTGGCATCGAGGATGACATAATCCTTAATCCATCGGGAAGGATGGCGACCCGTCTGCTCATACACCACATGAGACATGTACTTGAGCGAAAGGCATAACTGGTCGGCATAAAAGCCCAAATCGCGGTGCTCGCGATAATTATCATTGACACATTGCAAGAAGCGGGCGACGATATCGTCCTTACGCGAAACCTTGGCCGATAAGTCGGGTTGGTTGCTTGCGCCCTGTTCGATGATGCTTCCCATCAGGTTGATACAGTTGAAAGCGGCCTCCTCCCTGCCCACATTAAAGTCGGGATCAATAAGTATGGAGCGCAATACCTGATAGGTTGTTTGCAACAATTCCACATGAGCTGGGCGCAAATGAAGCAACACGACTTGCAGCGCATAGAGCCGATGCACATTGTGCTGCTTGATATTGGTCATCGAGGGCAGATTCTTTTGGGAAAAAGACAGGAAGATGAACCTTGCCTGATCATCGATTTCCACTTGCTCGATGATGGTGCCGGCCGAGATGACGGCACAAGTATTACCCTCGGCGACAAAATCACGGAAGTTCACATTGAACCTTACCTTGCCCTGAAGAACAATCATCATGCAGGTCGATGACAACTTCATTGGAAATCGACCCATGAAGTGGTTAACCTCGTCAGGTTCGCCAATTAACCTATCGCCCAGGTTATCCATAACCATCATCTTGTCCTCAAGCGAAATAGCGGTGCTATAGACAGGCATCATCGACAAGTTCATCGACTGCATTCCTCGTTCTTTCATCATCATTTATATATTGTTTATAGGACTGCAAAGATAGGAATATTTGGACAAAATTCTGCTCAAATCCACTTCATATTTCACCTTTTCATCCGTTATTGACCAAAAAATATGAATTCCTTTGAACGACAATGTTTACGATAAATCCTACCAAGAATCTAATAATTCTGGCCAATCTCAGCAACTGATTGAGAGAATATTGCTACTTTTGTCGCACTAAAACCGAAAACCGTATAAAACGATATGCAATACATTTACACGATTGGGCTTCTTGTTGTCTCAAACATCTTCATGACATTTGCCTGGTATGGCCATTTGAAGCTTCAACAGATCAAGGTTTTTACCGACAGCACGCCACTGTATGTCATCATCTTGCTCTCGTGGCTCCTTGCCTTGCCCGAATACTCGTGCCAGGTTCCCGCTAACCGCATCGGCTACATGGGCAACGGTGGCCCCTTTAACCTCATGCAGCTAAAGGTGATTCAAGAAGTCATCTCGTTGACCGTATTTACAGTCTTTGTCACGGTGTTCTTCAACGGTGAGTCACTACGATGGAATCACCTTGCCGCATTTATTTGTCTGATTCTAGCCGTCTTTTTTGTTTTCCAAAAATAAATGTGATCAACGGCAAAAGAGGGCGGTGACGAGGGTAATGTGCTTAGTCAATCTGCCATCGTTGCTCCACTCCAAATCGATGCCCAGCAGATCGCGGGTGGCAGCAGTCACGTCAAAGCCAACTGCCTCGAGCGAATAGCGCAATAGCTCAGGATGGCGGCAAGGCTTACCCTCAGGTCGCGTACAACCCTTGGGACACAGATGGCAGCGGAAAGTGAAGCAACGGCTTCCCGGCACCTGGCGTTCAAGTTCATATAATTCTGGTAAAATCGTTTCCCACGCTTCTTGCATGGCTTGGGTTGCCACTGTTCTAGACATCTCGGGCGTGGTGCACCCGGTGCGTGTCGCCTCATCAAACTCGATGGTGGTCCCCATCAGCTTCACGGTTTTGAAGCCGTTACTAACGGTGGCTGGGTCAAACGCATGTGGTGGACAGCCCCACGAGTTGCCATAGGAAGGGCACTTGCCGCACAAGGCATCCATGCGCTCCACGTCACGATAGCGCGCAATAAACTCATCGGCAGCAATTGCCGCCTCACTAGTGGTCAAAGTATAGTTCATGTTTGCAAAGGTAAACATTTTTATTTACCTTTGCAAACAAAATCCATTAATAAATTCATTATGAGCATCAAAAACGGTAACATTACGCATGTGGTCTTTGACCTGGGAGGTGTGGTATTCCGCCTCGACAAGATGATTGCCATCAGGCGGTTTCAGGAAATCGGTGTGACTAACGTCGAGCAATTTCTCGACGATTATGCCCAGAAAGGTATCTTCGGCGACCTGGAGGAGGGCGTGCTTACGGCCGAGCAATACCGCGACGAGTTAAGCCGCATCATCGGCAAGGAATTAACAATGGATCAGTTAGAGTACGCCTGGACGGGATATGCCGCTGAACTGTTTCAACGCAACTTTGACGCTCTCTTAAGATTGCGCCACGAAGGATTTCCTCTTGCCCTACTCTCCAACACCAACCCATTCATGATGAGATGGGCGCGCAGCAGCGCCTTTGATGGCATGGGGCATGGTCTGGATTACTACTTCGACCGCCTTTACCTGAGCTACGAGATGCGCATGATGAAACCATCTCCCGAGATTTTCCTCGCCATGATTGAGGGGGAACAGACTACCCCTGACCGCATTCTCTTCATCGATGACAGTGCCCGCAACTGCCAGGCAGCTGCTGCACTGGGCATCCACACACTCAATCCCGACAACGGCGGCGACTGGCGAGGTGATGTATTCGGTTTTCTGGGACTGGACAAGCCAGATTGACAAAACTGGCTGAATATACAACAAGAATGAGGGAGGCCCGAAGGTCTCCCTCATTCTTGCTATGATTGGATGATTAATCAGTTCTTTTTCTCCTCAACGGGAGCGGGAACAGCAGCAGTTGCAGCCTTAGCGGCATTGATGCTATCCTGCTGGGCCTTGTAAGCCTTAGCAGCCTCGCTGTCGGGCTTCAGCCACGTGTCAAGCCAGCGGAAGAACTCGCGCTGCCACAGGATGCTGTTCTGGGGCTTGAGAATCCAGTGGTTCTCGTCGGGGAAGAGCAGCAGGCGGGCGGGCAGACCCTTGATCTTGGCGGCATTGAATGCCTGGCAAGCCTGGGTGAAGACGATGCGGTAATCGAGTTCGCCAGCGGTGCACATGATAGGAGTATCCCAGTTCTGAACATAGTTCTTGGGGTTGGCCTGGGTATAAGAGCGCTGAGCGGTAGCGTTGCCTTTCTCCCAGAAAGCGCCACCCAGATCCCACTGTACAAACCACATCTCCTCGGTCTCGAGGTACTGGGCCTCAAGGTTGAAGATACCGGCGTGAGCCAGGAAGCAAGCAAAGCGCTTGTTGTGGTTACCTGCCAGGAAGTAAACCGAGTAGCCACCATAGCTGGCACCAACGGCACCGATGTGGTCACCATCGATGTAAGGCTCCTTCTTCATGTAGTCCACGGCGCTGAGGTAGTCACGCATGTTCTGGCCACCGTAATCGCCACTGATCTGGGCATTCCACTCTGAGCCGAAGCCAGGCAGACCACGACGGTTGGGCAGAATAACAATGTAGCCGTTGCTGGCCATGATGCGCATGTTCCAGCGATAGCTCCAGAACTGGCTTACGGGCGATTGGGGACCACCCTCGCAGAAGAGGATAGCGGGATACTTCTTGTTAGGATCGAAGTTAGGCGGGTAGCAAACCCAAGTGGTCATGAGTTTACCATCGGTGGTGGGAATCATGCGCTTCTCGATGCCGATAGGATCTACTTGAGCGAGCATTTCGTCATTGACATGAGTTAGCTGAACAGGCTCCTTGCCCATCTGAATGCTGCAGATCTCATTGGGGGTCTGATAGCTCTGACGGCAAGCCATAAGAGTCTCATTGTCAACAAATGACATACTATTGAAGTCACACACACCCATGGCGATGGTGTCTATCTTTTGGGTAGCTACATCCATGCGGAAGATGGGTTGCGTGCCCTGGAACGGGCAGATGAAATAGATGGCCTTCTCGTCGGGCGACCAGGCGATATCATCCACACTGTAGTCCCAGTTAGCGGTCAGATCCTTCTTGTTACCGTTTTCATCCATGAAGAAGATGCGGTTCTTGTCGGCCTCATAGCCGTCGTGTTCCATCGACAGCCATGCCATCTGGCCCTTGCTGTTAATGATGGGATAGGTGTCATAGCCCATCATGCCCTGGGTCAGGTTCTCGGTCTTACCGGTCTCCAGGTTGTACTTGTAGAGGTCGCTATTGGTCGAGAAGGCATAGTCCTTACCAGTTTTCTTGCGGCACACGTAAACGAGGCTCTTGCTGTCAGGAGTCCAAGCCAGCGACTCGATGCCACCCCAAGGCTTCATGGGTGACTCGTAGGGTTCGCCCTCGAGCACGTCCTTCACGTTACCGGCCTTGCTGCCGTCATAGTCGGCCACAAAGGGGTGAGGAACCGTGGTTACCCACTCGTCCCAGTGCTTGTACATCATGTCGTCATAAAGCTTGCCTGAGGTCTTATCCAGGTCAGGATAAACATCTTGTACCGTCTGGCCATACTTCACCTGAGAAATCATGACCACGCGTTTCTCGTCGGGCGAGAACACAAAGCCCTCGATGCCGTCCTCGACATCGCTGACGCAGTTGCGGCCGCCACCGTCGGCGTTCATTGTCCACAGTTGAGGCGTCTTGCCCTCACCCTCCTCGCGATAGATAAAGGCAATCTTCTTGCCGCCGTCAATCCACACATAGTTGCTCTCGCTGTTGGGAGTGTTGGTGATTTGGCGGGCATTCTGGCCGTCAACGTCCATCACCCACAGGTCGCAGTTGCCCTTGTTGGTGGCGATGTCAAAATAGGTCACGCCATAAAGCACCTTCTTGCCATCGGGAGACACCTGGGGTCCACCCACGCGGCCCAGCTGATTGAGGAATTCGGGAGTGAACTCTTTCTTTTCCATTTTACCGGCGGTTTTCTCGGTAGCGGGAGCCTGGCCAGGAGCCGCAGTTTCCTGTTTGGAGCAGGTCGATGAACTCAACAGGGCCAATACCGCAACCGACATTGCTGTTAATTTGAATAATTTCATAAATCTTGATTGTTAATGATATAATGTTAAGTTGTTAAAAATCGCTTTCAGGCATTTCAACCTGCAAATTTAATCAAATAATTATCATTCCAGACCATTAACTCGCTATTTTTTCGCAATTATTATTAAATTTGCACATTGAAACCCATAACGATAAACAAGATGAGAAAAACGTTATTATTTATCACCGCGATTTGCATTTGCCTGACTGGCTTAGCCAGTGAGGGCAACTTCACTCAATATGTCAATCCGCGCATCGGCACGGGCGGACATGGACATGTGTTCCTGGGGGCCAACGTACCCTTTGGCTATGTGCAACTGGGTCCCACCGAGCCTACGCAAGGCTGGGACTGGTGTTCAGGTTATCACGACAGCGACAATGTACTCATCGGTTTCGGGCATCAGCACCTGAGCGGCACCGGCATCGGTGACCTGGGCGATGTGGCCCTGCTGCCTGTTGTCAACCGAGATCAACGCAAAGTGGTATTTAGCCACAACGACGAGAATGTTAAGCCAGGCTACTATTCCATCACATTGCGTGACGGAGGCAAGCCCTACGTCAAAGTGGAACTTACCGCTACCAAGCGCACGGGTATGCACCGTTACTCATTCTTGACCGACCAAGGAACCTATCAGCTGCTCCTTGACTTAGGTCAAGGCATTGGATGGGACTCACCTAAGCAAGTGAGGATGAAGCAGATCTCACCTCGCATGATAGCCGGCTACCGTCACTCGATGGGCTGGGCAAGGAATCAAAAAGATTTCTTTGCCATGGAATTCTCTCAAGACATCACACTGGAGAAACTCGCTGGCGACACCATTGGCCTCATCACCACACCCAATCATGGCCAGCCCCTGCTGGTCAAGACAGGCCTGTCGGCCGTGAGCATCGAGAACGCCATTGGCAACCTGATGAGCGAGAACCCAGGCTGGGACTTCAACAGCGTATGCCATCAAGCAAATGAAGCTTGGAATGATGAATTAGGCAAGGTTACCATCGAGACTGGCAATACTGATGACCGCACGGTGTTCTACACTGCGCTGTACCACACGATGGTGGCTCCGTCGGTCTTCAGTGACGTGTGCGGCGAGTACCGCGGTGCCGACGGCGAGGTGCATGAGGGCAACTTCACCAACTACACTACCCTATCGCTGTGGGACACCTATCGCGCTGCCCACCCGTTACAAACACTCATCCATCGCGAGAAACAAGCGGATATCGCCCAGACCTTCCTGCACATCTTTGAGCAGCAAGGCAAACTGCCAGTGTGGCACCTGATGGGCAACGAGACCGACTGCATGGTGGGCAATCCAGGCGCACCCGTTCTGGCCGACCTGGTGTTGAAAGGCTTTGATGTGGACAAGGATAAAGCGCTCAAGGCCATGGTCACCAGCGCAATGCTTGATGAGCGCTCAATGGGCTTATTGAAGCAATACGGCTATATCCCCTATGACCTCGAGCCTGACAAAGAGACTGTGGCACGCGGATTGGAATATGCCCTTGCCGACTGGTGCATCGCCCAGGTAGCCAAAGTCGTCGGTGACCAAGAGAATTACAACTACTTTAACGAGCGCAGCAAATCCTACAGGCACTATTTTGACAAGCAGACCCGATTCATGCGCGGTAAGGACTCGAAGGGTAATTTCCGTCCAGCAGCCGAGTTTGATCCCCTGTCGACCAAGCACCGCAACGACGACTACTGCGAGGGCAACGCCTGGCAATATACTTGGCTCGTGCCCCATGACGTGCATGGACTGGTAAATCTGTTTGGCAGCGAGAAAGCCTTTATCCAGAAACTCGACTCACTGTTTATCGTCGAGGGTGACCTGGGTGTGGAGGCATCGCCCGACGTAAGCGGTCTCATTGGCCAGTATGCCCACGGCAACGAGCCCAGCCACCATATCATTTATATGTATAATTACGTGGGGCAACCGTGGAAAGCGGCTCATCTTGTCCGCCGCGTGCTGCGTGAACAATACCGCAACGACCTTGACGGCCTGAGCGGCAACGAGGATGTGGGCCAAATGTCGGCATGGTATGTGCTGTCGTCAATCGGTTTGTATCAGGAAGAGCCTGCAGGCGGTAAATACATCATCGGTTCACCCCAGTTCAACGAAGCACGTCTCAATGTGGGCGACGGCAAGACGTTCACCGTCAAGGCCATCAACAACAGCGACCAAAACGTCTATGTACAAAGCGCCCGATTGAACGGCAAGCGCTATGACAAGAGCTACATCGACTACCGCGACATCATCGCCGGTGGCACGCTTGAACTCGTCATGGGTCCCAAGCCCAGCAAGTGGGGTACAAACAAGAAAAACAGGCCGTAGTACCGCATCAGAGCAACAATCGAAAAACGCAAAATTGGCGCCTTGAGGCTAACTGTCCTCGAGGCGCCAAACTATTCAGTTACATTGCTGCAATGCTTACAGGGCTAAACGCAGACCTTGGTCATTCCATCTTGCATATGTAGCGTCACCCCAGCGGCGGGCGACACGACAATTATCATCACCATAATCTATACTGCCGCCGCGAATGATGCGGCTATCGCCGGTTTCCTGACCCGTCGGGTTAACCTGAGGCTCACTAGGATAAGCGAAGTCATTATCAATCCTGTCTTGACAATACTCATAGATATTGCCACTCATGTCATAGATACCCAACTCGTTAGGCGCCTTGGTGCCAACAGGATGAGTGGTGCCCTCAGCATTGGAGTTGTACCATGCCACATTATCAAGGACATTACTGCCTGCAAACCTGAAACCACGAGTCTTGATGCCACCACGTGCAGCAAATTCCCACTCAGCCTCGGTGGGCATACGGAAATTCATACCCGTCATCTGATTCAGCTTGGTGATAAACTGCTGGCAGTCGTTCCACGACACCATCTCGACAGGACGTTTCAGATCACCAGTGAAGTTACTCGGGTTAGAGCCCATCACGGCTTGCCACAGCGCTTGCGTCACCTCAGTCTGGCCGATATAGTAATCGGATAGTGTTACCATGTGTACTGGCTTCTCCATTGTATTGTAATCGCTACCATTCTGGCTACGGGTTGCACCCATAGCGAAGGTGCCGCCCTCGACAGCCATCATCTTGAAGGTCACGCCATTCACTGTAAACTCTCTATTTCCTGTCGCAATCTGGGTAGGCTCAATGCCACCAAGCAACATATCGATTAATTGAGTCACATCACTGATGGTGACACTGCCATCGGCGTTCACATCGGCAGTTGGTCCGCCCTGGGCCCCACTCAACAAAATGTCGATTAATTGAGTCACGTCACTGATGCTCACGGTGCCATCAGCATTCACGTCACCCCTGTATCCCATGGGCTGCGTGCCTTGCATGAACTTATACTCGATATAGTCGCCTGGAATCTCAAACCTGACTACAGCCTCGCGATAGGTCATGCCGCTGGGGAGAGCAGAGGCTGACACATTGGCCCGAACCCCAAGGAATCCAGTGGCGTTAATGATATCTATCAGACTGATGTTTAACCAACTAGGCAAGGATTCGCTACCATCACAGGTAATGCGCCAGCTACCGTCATGAGAGGGACAAGAGGTCGAGAACCTGATACCATTAGAAAGGGTACCGTCAAGCCAAGTTTTCTGCATGGAACCACCAGCAGCAGGGAACAAGTATTGCCCATCCTCTTGCTCGTAAACAAAGGTGATATAGGGATTATCGATGTCGATAAAAATGGTGAAACCAGTCTTTATTACTATTGACCCGTTGTCCCAGTAACGGTTCAATCCTTTCCATTCATATTCACCTAAATAAATAGGTTCATCATTTTCATCATATTCACGTTTCTCTACCATGATATATGCCAACTCGCCGTAGCCCTCATCGACCTGGTCGTCAAGTGAAACGTAAGCACGGAATTCTACCAGGTTTTCCATTCCAGGACCGTTGTAGCCCTCAATGGTCACTAGGATGGGATAGTCAATGATCGGAGCAAACTCAGAGCCGTCTTCTCCATACAAAGTAAAAGTGATCACGCCTCCTGTTTCATCAGCGGTAGTAGGCGTTAACAAAGCCTCGCCTGTACAAACAAGTTCACCCGGCACTTTGGGCAAAGTAACAGATACATCGCCATAATTGGGAATATCCGTCAGCTTATATACCTTACATGTCATCGTGACATCGGCTTGAACATTATAATAATAATCATCTATCAAGAGATAAACATGATTGAGTTGATAGGGGTGCTGAGGCTTCTCAAATGCCTGACCCATGCCATCAATGTGGGAGGCATTCTTACCGAACCACCAACCGAACTCATTGTCGCCCCAAGGTTCAGCGCCATAATACGAAGTAAACAGGTAGTTCTCCAGATCACCAAAACGCCCTCTAAAGACGGACGTTTTGCTTGAACATAAGGGAATCACTCCACTATCATTGTAGTCAAAAAACGAGTTCAACACATTAGTAAATGTTGTATTATTGTCAGCGGCAATAACCATACCGGGATACGGTAGAGAATACTCATTGCCCGCGCTATCATGTCTCAAAAAGAAATTGCTATATTGGTATGTCTCTGACGTCACACCATCATCATCTAATCGCCCGCCATAGGCAACAAATTCAGGAGCCGTCCACCAGCTATTGAGCGGCAAGCTATAATAAAGTTCTGATTGATAATCGATATGACGATCAACCTCAGTGCTATTTTCAGAATATAAATTCCAAGCATAATTGGTTGATTGGCTTGGGTTTTCGGCAGAACCGAGCCAATAGTATTCGGCGTATGGTTTTGCTATAAAGAAGGGATTGTTATATATTCCTAATACGCCATCAACAATGGTCACAGCAGAGCTGAACATACCAGCAGGACGACGATAGAATGGTCTTTGCTCTCCAGCCCGGCTGGGAGCCTTAGACACACGAGGAACGGGTGAAGATGGATCAGGCATCTTCATTTCCTGGATTGTGGAAATCTCAGAGATTTTCATCGGCCGTGCCTGCAGACGCTGTGATACTGGTCCAAGCGCCTTTCTTGATATCGTCTGGCTAGGGTACGCGTTGGACTTGGTTTGCACCAGGGTTGAAGTGTTAACCCCCTTGGCGATGCACTGTGTCTTGTTTTTCATCTGAGCGCCAGCCGTTGACACAACTAGAGCAACAGCGGCAAAAAGTAGTATTCTTTTCATAACGTTCAATTGATTAAAGGTTAATTTATTGGAGATAATAATTTTGTTGCAAATATATAAATAAAATGATGATTTTACAATAATTTTATGTAATTTTGCTCCAAATTATAACTTCTTTTTTTAATTTATACTGTTCTCATGAGAAAAAGACTATTTATCATTATATCGTTGATTTGGGCCACGATTGCAACAGCGAGTACTCTGGAGCCAGTAGATTACGTGAATACGATGGTAGGAACACTGTCGAGTTTCCAGTTGTCGACGGGAAACACCTACCCTGCCATTGCGATGCCGTGGGGTATGAACTTCTGGGTGCCACAGACGGGCAAAAACGGCGATGGGTGGCAATATACCTACACAGCCAACAAGATTCGCGGCTTCAAGCAGACCCACCAGCCCAGCCCATGGATCAACGACTATGGCCAGTTCTCACTGATGCCCACGGTGGGCGAACCAGTATTTGACGAGAATAAACGAGCCAGCTGGTTCTCACATAAGGCCGAAGTAGCTACACCATATTATTATAAGGTCTATCTTGCCGACTATGACGTAACCGCCGAGGTGGCTCCCACCGAGCGTGCCGCCATCCTGCGTTTCACCTTCCCCGAGACTGATCAGGCCAACGTCGTGATAGATGCCTTTGACAATGGTTCCGAAATTAGGATCGACCCCGAGAAACATATCGTATGGGGATACTCGACACGCAATAGCGGTGGCGTGCAAAAGGACTTCAAGAACTTCTTTGTCATCGAGTTTGACAAGCCTTTCTCATCGTTCAGCGTTGTTGAAGACAGCGTCTTGCACAGTGGCGAAAAAAACATCGATTGCAACCATGCGGGAGCTATCGTGACGTTCAACACCCGTCGAGGCGAGCAGGTCAATGCCCGTGTCGCCTCATCATTTATCAACTTTGACCAACCCCTCATCAACTTGCGGGAATTGGGAAGTGATGACCTGGAAACTGTCAAGGAAAAGGGCCGCCAGCGCTGGAACGAGGTGCTGGGCCGCATCCAGGTCGAGGATAATGACATCGACCACCTGCGCACGTTCTACTCGTGCCTTTACCGCTCAGTGCTGTTTCCCCGCAGTTTCTATGAAATTGATGCCAGTGGCAAGCCTGTCCACTACAGTCCCTACAATGATGATCAAATGGTACCAGTATTACCAGGCCGACTGTTCACCGACACAGGCTTTTGGGACACCTTCCGCAGCCTGTTTCCTCTAGTGGACCTGATGTACCCCACGATGGGCGCATGGATGCAGGAAGGCCTGGTGAACACCTGGCTTGAAAGCGGTTTCCTGCCCGAGTGGGCCAGCCCTGGGCACCGCAACTGCATGGTAGGCAACAACAGCGCATCGATTGTCGCTGACGCTTACCTGAAGGGCTTGCGCGGCTATGACATCGACAAGTTGTGGGAGGCCGTCGTGCATGGCACCACTGCCGTGCATCCCGAGGTAAAATCCACTGGCAGGCTAGGACACGAGTATTATAATGAATTGGGCTATATCCCCTATGATGTGGGCATCAAAGAGAATGTGGCCCGCACGCTGGAGTATGCCTACGACGACTGGTGCATCTACCGCCTGGGTAAGGCGCTGGGCAAGCCCGAGAGCGAGATCGGCGTGTTCCGGGAGCGTGCAATGAACTACCGCAACGTGTTTGACCCTGAGAGCAAACTCATGCGGGGTCGTAACAGTGATGGCACATTCCAGTCGCCATTCAGCCCGTTGAAATGGGGCGATGCCTTCACCGAGGGCAACAGCTGGCATTACACGTGGAGCGTTTTCCACGATCCACAGGGATTAATTGACCTCATGGGAGGAAACGAGGCATTCTGCATGAAGCTGGACTCGGTATTCAGTGTGCCGCCCGTGTTTGATGACAGTTACTATGGCTTTACCATCCACGAGATACGCGAGATGCAAATCATGAACATGGGCAACTATGCCCACGGCAACCAACCTATCCAGCACATGATATACCTATATAATTACGCCGGACAGCCATGGAAGGCACAATACTGGGTGCACCAAGTGATGGACCGCATGTACAGCGCTGCGCCTGACGGTTATTGCGGCGACGAGGATAACGGGCAGACCTCGGCATGGTATGTTTTCTCGGCCCTAGGGTTTTACCCCGTGTGTCCTGGCAGCAACCAGTATGTCCTCGGCTCTCCATATTTCGACAAGGTGACGCTGCGTCTGGAAAACGGCAAGCTGGTCACCATCAGGCGCGAGGGCAAGGGCTGCTACATCGACTCAATGACTGTTAACGGCAAGCGTTATTCCTACAACTATCTGGACCACGAGACCTTGATAAACGGCTGCGACATTGTCTTCAAAATGACCGACCGGCCCAACCTGAAGCGCGGCAAATCGAAGAAAGACGCTCCCTACTCATTCTCCACAGCCAAGTAACCACATTATACCCAACAAATAAAAAGGGTCGCTGCGCTCCCGCGTGGCGACCCTCAAGTTTTCCAAATTATTAACTTTTAACTTGAATTATAAAGTTGGAAACGAAAATTATGAAAAGAGTTATGTATTCTTTCACTTATTGCCTCTTCTTATTGGGAATGAATCCTGCTAGTTTCTAAACAAGCTTGAAAGATGCTATACTTGCCAAAAACTAAACCATTATTTCAAGGACTCAACCCAAGCCTTTATATCAGCCTCGCCCATGGATGTCAGGTTTTTAGGTGCGACCCAGTTGGCATTAGGTGCCGAGGGCTTGAGATAAGTGAGTGTCTCACCTGCTCCACTTCCTCCCGAGGTGAAGAACGGCACAACCGTCTTGCCTGAGAGGTCATACTGCTCCAGGAACGTATTGATGATCGTTGGAGCGATATACCACCAGATGGGGAAACCGACAAACACGGTGTCATACTGCTCCATGTTCTCTACTTTGTTAGCAATCGCGGGACGGCTGCTCTTGTCGGCCATCTCAACGCTGCTGCGGCTTTTCTTGTCATGCCAGTTCAGGTCAGCCGCTGTATAACGAGCCTCAGGGACAATCTCATGGAGGTCAGCGTTAGCTACTTTTGATAGCGTGGTAGCCACTTCCATTGTCGTACCGGTGGCACTAAAGTATGCAACCAATGATGATTTTTTACTTTCGTTCATTGCTTCATTTTTATTGACTTGGGTACAATTAGCTGACAAAATGCCGAGCGCCATGCAACCAATGATGGTTAATAAAAAATGTTTCACGTCAGTTTTGTTGTTTAAATAATTATTTGGCTGCAAAATTACATAAAAAAAATAATACGCCAGTTATCCATATTCAAGATTTTATGACCAAAATCGACGAAAAGATGCTTTTTCACTATGAAACCTATGAATTATTCTTGTTTTTTTCATAAAAAATCTCAAAAACATTATCAATTCTAAAAAATTTACTAATTTTGGCATCACTTAATCACATTAATTATAAACCTGTATAGTTTTAGTATTTATCATTACTATGAACATCAAGAAATTTTTCAGTCTATCAATGCTGGCAGCACTCACGATGGTATCGTTCAATGCCAGCGCAGGCAACATCAATGCCAATGCAGCTCGCGCTGCCGCTAACAGTTTCCTTAAACAGCAATCGGCTTCTGTGCCAGGTTCTTTCAAAGCTGCGACCTATGCCGACCTGAAACTCGCTCATGCCGAAGCCTCCAAGGTGAATGGAGCTAACGCCTATTATGCATTTAACATTGATGGCGGTGGTTTTATTATCATTGCCGGTGAGGATCGCGTGACCTCGGTTTTAGGCTACAGCGACAAGGGCCATTTGGATTTCAAGAACCTGCCCAGTAACCTCAAGGCGTTGCTCGACGGCTACAAGAGCGAGATTGAGTTCCTACAGACTTACAAGGGTGATGACCTTGTAACTGTCACCCCCACCCTGAACGCCACATCAGGAGTTGAGCCCCTCATCAAGACCACTTGGGGTCAGGAGATACCCTACTGCCTGCAGTGCCCCATGGAGAATGGTGAATACTGCGTTGTGGGCTGTGTTGCCACTGCAATGGCACAGGTGATGTACTACTGGAAATTCCCGACCAGCAGTGATGCTATCAGCGGATACGGCGGTGGATGGTGGGGTGGCGTAACTGTGCCTGCCTTGCCTGCCACTACCTTCGATTACAGCCTGATGCTCCCCTCCTACTGCCACTGGGATTGGGACAACAGCCAATTAATTCAGGACACATATACCGATGCCCAAGCCCAAGAAGTCGCTAAACTGTCACGCTATTGCGGCCAGGCCGTGGAGATGGACTATAGTCCGGAAGGCAGCGGCGCCTATACCTGGGACCAGTTGGCTGCGATGAAGAATTTCGGCTTCAGCAACAACGCCCAACTAAAATCGAAATCAGGCAACACCTCACAGTGGGAAAGCTTGATAAGGACCGAACTCGATGCCGGCAGGCCTATCCTTTACTCGGCCAGCGACCCGAGCGCAGGCGGCCACGCCTTCATCTGCGATGGCTATAACAGCAGTAATTACTATCACTTTAATTACGGCTGGTATGGTACCTGCGACGGCTGGTACCTCACCACTGCGTTGAACATGATACACCGCGACGGCGATGAACTGCACTTCAATTCCAACCATCAGATGCTTACCGGCGTTGAGCCTCCCAGCTATTGCTTACTTGATGTCGAGGCCATCGATGCCGACAATGAGTTGCTCGTGCTTGGTGACAACCTCACCGCTGTCGCTCAGAATATGACCTTGAGGACATCTTACCGCAACGTGAAACTGATATTCAATCTTGCCGATATGGATGGCAACAATGTGGTAAGCGGCAATGAAGTCAATGTAGCTGCAGGCACTTTTGTTCAAGGCAGCAATATTAATGGCACCATCACCCTGCCCACCACGCTTGCCGAGGGTAAGTACAACCTGAACCTGACCTATTATACCACCAGTGCCAGCGAGCTGTCCGCCCTGGGAACTGCATCTGGCCAGTTACAGGTTATTGGACATCTAGCCAAGTATAACGCTCCATTTACGATTGAGGATGTGACAACCGTGATTGATTACCTGCTTGACGGAAGCAAGCCCGGACTCACCATCAACGACGTAACAGAATTGATTGACAGCCTCTTGGCCAACGCTTAAGCGTATATACTTAAAAGTCTATTAGGTGCTCATTTACCGATGGGCACCTATTTTTTTCAATCAAATCAAAGCGAGAAATACATTTTTTGTTAAATTTATGCGCTTTATGGAATATTCTTCGTAACTTTGACCGCTTTTAATTACCAGTATTATTAATCACAAACCTCTTATCATTTAGATTATGAACTTAAAGAACTTTTTCAAACAAGCCTTTTTGGCAGTTCTCGCTATGTCGGCACTCAATGCCGCTGCTGGCAATATTGACGCCACAACAGCACGCATGACTGCTAATTCGTTCTGGAAACAGAAGGCTGCTACCGGCAAGTTTAAAGCCGCTTCTACCGCTGACATCAAGCTCTCTTACACCGAGAAATCAAGTGTGTCGGGCAACGCTTTCTATGTATTCAACATCGATGGTGGCGGTTGGGTCATCGTCGCCGGTGACGATCGCGCAAAGCAGGTACTTGCTTATGGTAACACGGGTAACATCGACATGGACAACATGCCCGGCAATATGAAGGCTTATCTGAACATGCTCAAGGGCCAGATTGAAACCGCACAGGCCTATAAGGGCAAAACCGTTCCAGTGAAGGCGTCCAAAAACAGGACCGTTGTCGAGCCGTTACTGAAGACCAACTGGGGACAAGGTGAGCCCTGGAATCGCCTGTGCCCGGTGAATGGTGCCGGTGAAACCACCTCGGTGGGTTGTGCCCCCCTTGCCATGGCACAAGTCTTGTATTACTGGAAATACCCGAACGAAGTATCGGAAATGCCTGGCTACCCGGGAACCGGCTACCAGTGGTACCCCAGTATGCCCGCCACCACATTTGACTTTGACCTGATTATTGACCAATACCGCTACTACGATCCCGTGACTGGTAACCCTACTATTGTAGACTATACCGATGAGCAGGCCAATGAAGTTGCTAAGTTGAGCCGCTACTGCGGACAAGCATGCAAGTCTCGCTATGGAAACAGCGGCACAAGTACAGGTAGTTATTCTTATGATCAGCGAGACGGTTTCAAAACCTTTGGTTACAATGAGAACTTGCAGTTGATTGGTAAAGACCCATCATACTACAACGATAATTCTAACAAATATTCCATTGATGAATGGTGTGAACTGATACGCATCGAGCTTGAAGCCGGTCGTCCCATCCCCTACCATGACATGTGGGAAGGTCACGCTTGGGTACTTGATGGTGTTGATGCCGATGGCAAGTTCCACATGAACTGGGGTTTCAACGGTAAGTTTGACGGCTGGTACGAAATCGACGCCATGTCTTTCCATCCTTATGGAGATAGTGAGATTTGGGATTTCAGCCAGAGCAGCAACAGTGGTAATGAGATGGTTATCAACTGCATCCCCTACGAGGGCTATGTAATTCCCGGTGATGAGCCCCAGGGCCTGCGTGGCGACGTGAACATGGACAATGACGTGACCATCAAGGACGTTACCGTCCTTATCGACTACCTGTTGAGTAACGATGCCACTGGTATCAGCCTTGAGAATGCTGACTGCAACCTCAAGGATGGTGTTACCATCGCTGACGTGACTGCACTCATCGACTACCTCCTCTCAGGTAACTGGTAATTACCAAGTCATTTTAGACTAATTCCATCATAAGGACAGGAGCCAAACCGGTTCCTGTCCTTTTTTTGATATATTTAGAAAATCATCTTACGAAATACTTGACAAAAAGTCCTCCTTTCACAAATAATGACTATCTTTGCCAATAGCGAAAATAGGCTGCGCCTCAACAAAGCCCAAAAAAATTTTGGCATTGTCTTCGGCTTGCACTATCTTTGCAGATTAGACCAAAGATTAACTGAACGATGACAACTGGTAACCTAATACGTTTTGTGTGCATCCTGCTGTTATGGCTGGGATTGTGCTGGCTGCTGATCACCAGGGCGGCTCGCATCGACTTTATGGTGATTTTCACCATTGTGGCATCGGGCATCATCGTTTTTGTGCCTCTTTACAAGAAATATATGAGAAAAAAAGACTAGCCATGACAACAAAACCATATATAAAGGAGTCCTGCCCATTGCTGGCTCAAATTGACACCCCTGCCGACTTGAGGAAACTGAGCATCGACCAGTTACCGCAGGTGTGCCACGAGTTGCGGCAATTCATGATTCATGAGTTGTCGAGCAACCCTGGCCACTTCGCGTCAAGCATGGGTGCCGTGGAAATCATTGTCGCGCTCCATTATGTGTTTAACACACCCGATGACAGGCTCGTGTGGGACGTGGGACACCAGGCTTATGCCCACAAGATACTGACAGGTCGTCGTGACCAGTTCATTGAGAACCGCAAGCTTGACGGCCTGAGTGGATTTCCCAATCCTGAAGAGAGTGAGTATGACACGTTCACTGCCGGCCATGCGTCCAATTCCATTTCGGCGGCTCTTGGCATGGCCATTGCTGCTGAACTGCAACATAACGATAACCGCAAGGTTGTCGCCATCATTGGCGACGCGAGCATTAGCGGCGGATTGGCATTCGAGGGCATTAACAATGCCACGACCAACCCCAATAACCTCATCATTGTCCTCAATGATAATGACATGGCCATTGACGCCAACGTGGGCGCGCTGAGCTCTTACATGAGCGACCTGCACACGTCACATCGCTATAACAAGCTCCGTTACAAGACCTATCAGTTCCTGCGCCGTCACAATGTTATCAACGATAACCGCAAGGGGTTGATCATGCGATTCAGCAATGCGTTGAAGTCCCTGTTCTCAGGTCAGCAAAACATCTTTGAGGGCTTGAATATCCGATACTTCGGTCTTTATGACGGGCATGACGTGAAACGCCTGGTCAAGATATTCAGGGAAATCAAGGACATGACGGGTCCCAAGCTGGTGCATGTCCGCACGGTCAAGGGTAAAGGATTTGCACCTGCCGAAGCCGACCCTGCCACTTGGCATGCCCCGGGCAAGTTTGACGAGGAGACAGGCGAGCGCGTCAAGGGCGGCAAAGGTGGCCCCATCAAGTATCAGGACGTGTTTGGCAAGACGCTTGTGGAGCTTGCCGAGAAAAACGATAAGATTGTAGGAATCACTGCAGCCATGCCTAGCGGAACGTCGATGTCGCTCATGCTCGAGGCCATGCCACGTCGCGCCTTTGATGTGGGCATCAGCGAAGGCCATGCCGTGACCTTTGCCGGTGGTCTGGCCAAGGATGGCATGCGTCCCTATTGCGCGATTTACAGCACGTTCCTGCAACGTGGTTACGACTCCATCATCCATGACGTGGCCATTCAAGGGCTGCCAGTGACATTCTGCATCGACCGCGGAGGCATTGTCGGTGAGGACGGTGTGACCCATCACGGCCTGTTTGACTTGGCTTACCTGCGTTGCATACCCGGGATGACCGTTGCCTCGCCCATCAACGAGCACGACCTGCGCAACCTCATGTTCACCGCACAACAGGACAACATTGGCCCGTTCGCCATCCGTTATCCGCGTGGTAAGGGAGTGATTACCGACTGGCACAACGAGATGCAAGCACTGGCCATTGGCCGTGGACGCCGCATGAGGGAGGGCAACGGTGTCGCTGTGCTCAGTGTCGGGCACATTGGCAATGAAGTCATTGAGGTGACCAACCGATTGGCCGAGCGCGGTATCAACGTGGGTCACTATGACATGATTTTTGTCAAACCCATCGATGAGGATATCCTTGAGGAAGTCACAAAGCGTTACCACAGCATCATCACCATCGAGGATGGCACCGTAGTGGGCGGCCTGGGGTCGGCAGTTGCCGAATGGATGACCAAACACGATCGCAGTAACCACTTGAAGATGTTAGGTGTTCAAGACGAGTTTGTGCATCAAGGAACTGTAGCACAGTTATATGAGCGCTGTGGCATGGATGCCAAATCGCTTGAGAACGCGATTTTACAGATGTTAGAAAACAACAAGTAAACAATTATGAGAATCGTTATTGCCGGAGCAGGAGAAGTCGGTACCCATCTAGCTAAGATGCTAAGTGATGAGGAACAAGACATCATCGTCATGGACGTTGACAACAAGAAGCTCGAGCCGCTGGAGAACTATAACCTGCTCACCCATCAGGGTAGCGCCATCTCCTTCAGCGACCTGAACGCAATCAAGACAGGAGCATGTGACCTGTTTATCGCTGTGACCAAGAGCGAGGCGCGTAATATCCTGTCCTGCTCGATGGCCAAGCGATTGGGTGCACGCAAGACTGTTGCGCGCATCGACAATGACGAGTTCTTTAACGCCAAATGGCGTGAACACTTCACGACACTGGGCATCGACCACCTAATCTATCCTGAGATGCTCGCGGCTAAGGAAATTTCGAGCGCGCTGAAAAGGACGTGGGCCCGCAACTGGTTTGAACTCTTTGATGGCGAGCTCATCGTGGTGGGTGTAAAAATACGCAACAACGCCCGCATCGTGGGCAAGATGCTCAAGGAGGTGTCCGATATCAGCCAATACCTGCATGTGTCGGCCATCAAGCGCAACCGCGAAATCATCATTCCACGTGGCGATGACCGCGTGATGGAAAATGACATTGTTTATATCGCCACCACACGCGACCACATCGACGAGGTGAGAGATGCATGCGGCAAGATACAGACCCCAGTGGACAATGTGCTTGTGGTGGGAGGAAACGATATTGCTGAACAACTGATCAAAAGATTGGGCAAAAGTGTTGACATCAAGATCATCGAGAGTGATGAGGCCCGCTGTGAAGAGTTGGCCCAACGCTATCCCAACTGCAAACTGGTGCAGGGCGACTTCCGCGACTCGGAATTGAGCGAGGAAGAGAGTGTAAGCTATTATGATGCTTTTGTCGCCCTGGGTGAGAACAGTGCCGTTAATATGATGGAGTGTATGATAGCCAAGACTAACGGCGTTCCCAAGACCATCGCCCAAGTCGAGGATATCCAGTTCATCTATGAGGCCGAGGCGCTGAACATCGGCACGATTGTCAACAAGAAACTGCTGGCATCCAGCCGCATTTATCAAATCATGCTCGATGCCGACGAAGACAATGCCCGATGCCTGGCGCTAGCTGATGCCGAGGTGGCTGAAATTATTGTCAAGGAAGGCGACCGCGTTACCAAAGCAACTGTCAAAGACCTGAAACTGAGCCGTGATTTTACGATTGCTGGACTAGTGCGCGACGGCGAAGGTCAACTCGTAAACGGCAACACCCAAATCCAGGCTGGAGACCACGTGGTTGTCTTCTGCCTGCAGGGAGCCATCCATAAACTCGATAAATACTTCTCGTGATGCCCAAGCGTTCCAGCCAAAATATCAATTTTGCCATTGTGCTAAGGATGCAGGGTTGGCTGCTGCTTATCGAGGCGGCATTCATGCTCATGCCGCTTGGCATCTCGTGGTGGTTTGATGAACCCACGGCGCTCAGGGCATTTATTTATAGCACCGCAATCACTGCCGGTGCTGGCGCCCTAATGGCATTCGGCATCAGGCCTCATAGCACATCAATGCACAAGCGCGAGGGCTTGATGCTGACAGCAATCATTTGGGTGTTCTTCTCATTGTTTGGGATGCTGCCCTACTTGTTCTCAGAGACTTTCAACAATGTGACCGATGCCTTTTTTGAGACCATGGCCGGTTTCACTACCACTGGCTCGAGCGTGATACGTTATGTCGAGGAGATTCCCCGAGGTGTTCTGTTTTGGAGGGCGCTGACACAATGGATCGGAGGCATGGGAATCATTCTGTTCACCCTAGCCGTTATCCCCATGTTAAACCAGAAAGGCGGTATCGCCCTGTTTAATGCCGAGGTCACGGGCATCACCCATGAGCGCTTGAGGCCGCGCGTGAGCCAAACGGCCAAATACCTGTGGCTCATCTATATCGGCCTTACAGCCGTCCTCTCGGTATTACTCATTTTGGGTCCCATGGACTGGTTTGATGCTGTGTGTCACGCTCTAACGACCACTTCGACGGGCGGTTATTCCACCAAGAACATTGGTTTGGATTATTGGCACTCCAGCTATGTCTTTATCGTAGTCATCATTTTCATGTTCATCGGCGGTATCAGTTTCTCACTTATTGCAGCTGTATTCCGCGGCAATTTCAAGCGATGGACTAACAACAACACCCTGCGCTGGTATTGCATGACCGCGCTCATTACTACTGTGGTCATTGTGGTTTACATGGCTTATATGGGATTCCTGGACAATAACTTTGACCGTTGTGTCTATGGCGCGTTCGACACTATTTCGGCAATCACGTCGACGGGATTCTCAACATTTGACTACGAGAACAGCGGTGAGTTTGTCACGGTCATCCTCATGGTGATGATGTTCTTTGGTGGCATGGCTGGCTCCACATCGGGTGGTGCCAAGATGGACCGCTTAATCGTGCAATTGAAAAACACGGCCAATGAGTTCTACCGCCTGCTGCACACCAACTCGGTCCGTGCTGTCCATGTTGACGGCAAACCCGTGCCCACCCATCTTGTGAGCAAGGTGAACACATTCTTCACGGTCTATATCCTCATCATTATGGTTGTAGCACTCTACCTCACCTTCTTCGGCATCCCCGTGTTTGACGCGATGTACACGTCGATGTCGGCCATCAGCAATGTGGGTATTGGTCATGGCGTCACTGGCCCCAGCAGCTCATGGGCTATTCTGCATCCCGCGGCCAAGTGGGTACTCGCGTTTGAGATGATGATCGGCCGTCTGGAACTGTTCACAGTTCTAGTCGTCTTCACCCGTTCCTTCTGGAAAAAGGATTAATCACCATACATATAAATCAGTAGAGACGCAAAAATTTGCGTCTCTACTGATTTATCGTCAAGATAATTCGCAATTATAGGAGCGTGCTCTCGTCGATGAGGTTGTTAAGCATCGCAAAGACCGTCAAACCGGCCACACTCTTGATGCCTGTCTTGTGGGTGATGTTCTTGCGGTGGCTGATTACCGTATGGACGCTCACGTTGAGGGCATCGGCGATTTCTTTATTGGTTTTCCCTTGAGCCAACTGGACGAGCACAGCGGTCTCGCGTTTAGTGAGTTCGTAGTTATTTTGAGAGTGTTCCTGTTTATCTGGCGAGATCTGGGCAAGCGTCTCAATGATACGGGCCCTGCTGTCACGGATGTCAATCACGCCGTCATACAGTTTAAGCATATCATGCTCCACATATTGGTAGACCAGCGCAACAACAGCCATGGGGAAATCCTGCCTCACGTCTGCAGGGTTCTTTATCAATGTCGGGTTGACAAGTAATATGTCAGGACGCATCGCGATGAGTCGCTCTCCCAACTGGTCGGTGCCCACCTCGGGCTCCAGCAGCTTAAACCTAACCTGCCCCTCTAGAATAACCTTTAGTCCAGCGACAATGACCTCCGACGGCTCAACTATCAACAGTTTCTGTTTCATTGCAGGATAGCGTTTTCAAGGTGCTTAACCAGGGGCACCATGATCTTTTCTTCGATAAAGGTATGCTTCTTCAAGTCCTCGCTCAACCTCAGGATGTCATATACCACATCCAGCACATTGTCATCATCGACTTGAGGCGGCAGATACTTGAAGACTATATTGAGCAGGTCATCGAGTTTGCCCTCGATATCGCTGTGGGTGTGGATAAACTCACCTATGCTGTAGGTCTTATCACGTTTACCAGTCATCAGGGCGCGGATGTGAGGGAACACATCCCGCTCCTCATGAGCGAAATGAGCCTCCACCTCATTCTTGTATTCCTTAAAGAAACTCAGGAAAACCTGCCCGATGCGCCCTTCTAACTTCTTAGCAATAGCATCGAGGTGGCGCTCAATGTGAGGCAATCGCTTATCCACATAGTATTGATGCGATTTCTCCAGATAGGGCACCAAGTCCCTCATGTCAGTGCCTAAAATAGTTGCTGTCGAGGGCACATAGTTATTAAACGTATATACATTGCAGATGAGGAGAAAAAACTCGGCATCGACCCCACTGCTGTCGCACACGTCGGCTATCGAGCGGTCACCAAACCCCAACGAGATACCCAGTCGGGTCAATAGTGAGAGCAATGACGGGTGGGCAGTTATTAAGTCGCTCAGGCGGCTATCGCTTGAGAAAAGACGAGATTTCATCATTTGTCGGATTCTACTGTTTACTTATTTTAGTACTGCAAAGATACCACTTTTCAGTCAAATCAGCAAATCAAGCCTCTCATTTGAAATAATGCTCACGGTCATAAATGAGGCAGCGGCTGATGTCCCAAGCCTTGAACTGGTGAGAAGTGAGAGACGAGCTGTCACCAATGATTGTCATATTGCGGTGCTGGATAGCGCTGGTGACTGGATACCTGAAGATACTATGCCCCAATCCCTTCCACTGATAGGCATTGGCCCCCATCACGTCGAGCAACGTCGGGAATACATCAACTTGACCGATTACAGGCTCATAGCGCAAGGTGGTATCGACTCCACACACAATCAAAGGGATGCCCCAGTCATTGGGCGAGAACTCGCTATCAGGTTTACCCTCGACACGGCTCAAATAAAGTTGAGTGTGGTCAGAGACAATCGCTAAAACCGTATTCTGGGCTAGTCCAAGCCTGTTAAGGTCATCGATAAAGGCACCTATGCAACTGTCGGTCACGTTTACACAATTCAAGTACCCGCGAGCCTCGGCATTCAACGTATCACTCGCCGTGATCCAGGATGGGCGCAACTTGTCCTCGGGATAAGGCGTGTGCATTGTCATGGTAACCATCTCCAGGAAGAATGGTTGACGCATTTGAGGAAGCAGATGCGCAGCAAAATCGGTGAGCGCCGCATCGTCCACATTGTTGTGTCGCATAAGCACACCGTCGGCATTCATGTGATCCCGTGTGTAGAGTGAGTCAAATCCATAGGTGCGCGCCGTGACGGTCTGATTCCAGTTCATGCCAGGAGTGCAAATCACCTCGCGGCAATCGTAACCCTGAAGTGCTTCGGCCAGCGTAGGATAAGGGCCGTTACCATGAACGACAGCGACAGCGGCATCTCGCAGCGGCAACAGACCAGTGTTATAGATGAAATGGGCATCACTAGAGTGCCCGTGGCTGGTCTCGAACAACACATGAGGGGCATAAATGACACTATCGCCAGCCACCAGTTTGTTTAGTACTGGAGTCACTTCCTGCCCGTCTATAGTCATGCCGATAGGCCATGTGTGCAATGACTCGACGATAATCAGCACTAAATTACGGGGTTGTTCACCCGCAAAGCGGTTGTCACTGTAATGAGGGCAATCCTCGTTTAAAAATTGGTCAACAACAGCGCGCTCCTCGTCACTGATCGATAAGTTAGTGAAAACGGCCTGGTGCAACGAGTAAATACAATAAGGTATCAAGCCATTTTGTGAAAAATAGCCCCGATTACTGAAGTTGTGGATGAATCTGTTCTCGAAATTATTCACGGCTCCGCTATAGCCCATCAGCGCCAAGACACCAGCAGCCACCAGTGTGGCCAGCAACGGTTTCTTTGCGTTTGCGTCCTTATTCTTTTGCCCCAATACACACACGACGATGAGCAGCAAAAATGGCACCGCAAACAGCAAATCATGCCAGCGCAACAACGCTAACGTGCTATCCATCAATGTCGTGTTCAGGTTATTGGTCATCGTCAGGCTTTGCCACGGCATCAGGTCATCATAAGCTCGGCAATAACACACCTGCATCAGGCACCACACTGTTATCAGTGTCATCGGTATCCACACCAACCAGCGCCAACGGGGTTTCAACAGCCAGTAGAGACATAGTACCAATAAGGCGTTAGCCAACGAGACAAAGGCGACCGTAACCATTTCCAGGCCGCTCAACTTAGTGCTTACCAATGTAAATAGGCCAACCAGTGGCGACAAAATCACGCTCAGATTTCCCACCGACAGCGGCACCATGTACCACTCGGGTAGGCCACGGCCCATCACTCTCAAGTCGGCGACCAGTGTGAAACACTGCCATGCGAAAACCACGACACACAGCACAAAAAACAATGTGCCATAACGTTCAATATGCCGCAAGCCTTTTTTCACCTGAGTTAAAAAAGTTATAGTCTTTTAATAATGTGGGAAACCACGCCCCACACCTGGAAACTGCTATCCTCGGTCACCTGGATTTCAGGGAAACTAGCGTTGGCGGGCGTGAGAAACACGCCATCCTCGCGAACACTGAGGCGCTTAACCGTGAAATCGCCATCAATGAAGCACACTGCTATATTTCCGTCATGGGGAGTGATTGAGCGGTCAATGATCAGCAAATCCCCCTCGTTGATGCCCGCATCAACCATCGAGTTGCCGATCACACGCGCACAAAACGTTGCAGCGGGATTGGTGATTAGAGCCCGGTTCAAGTCGATGCTGTCGGCATACTCACCCTGGGCCGGGCTGGGAAAGCCAGCCTGTACCCTCGTCTCAAAAAACTGCAATCCTGACGTCTGCTCGTCCTCGACGGGCTTCACCTGTGATATTTCAATATCTTTCTGCATGATCACACTTTCACTATTAGGCCATCATAAGCCAAAGACACACCATTGGGCAACAGTTTGGGAGAATCGGCGTGCAGGCCCATTCGGTCACTCATGTGGATAAGCAATGAACGGCCAGGCTTGATACGCCTGATGATATCCAATGTCTCATCCAGGCACATGTGGGACATGTGCTCGCCCACGCGCAACGAATTAATGACCAGCAGAGGCACCCCGTTGAGGCTATCCACTACCGCGTCATCAATGGTCTTGGCATCAGTAATATAAGCAAGCGGACCTATGCGGAAACCGATAATCGGCAACTTATAGTGCATGACCGGAATAGGGTCAACGCGTACACCCTCCACATAGAACGGCTCATCACCAATGACGTGTTCCTCAAATTTTGCCACACCAGGATAAGGATTCTCGGCAAAACAGTAAGGGATGCGATGATGCAGGTCCCGAATCACGTCAGCCCGTGCATATAACGGCATGGGGCGCTCATAGCAATAGGCCCTCAGGTCGTCAAGTCCTGCCACATGGTCAAAGTGGATGTGGGTGATCAGGACCGCATCCAGGTTATCGTCGCTGGCGCGGAGCATCTGGGTACGGAAATCAGGGCCGCAATCGATGAGAATGCGGGCACCCTGATACCTCACGATGGCCGATGTGCGCAAACGCTTGTCGCGAGGGTCATCACTCAAGCACACGGGGCAATGGCACCTCAACATGGGTACACCTGTCGATGTTCCGGTTCCTAAGAATTCTATTTCAAGTGTCGTTGGCTCCATTATCATCTCCTGAATTGCCTGAGCAACCCATCAACAAAAAACAGGTATGCTCCGCCGTCATAATACCAGTATTCACGCATTCCCGATTGCTCAGGAATCTCATTGATGCGTTTGGGAGAGCCTAAAGCCAATCGACATTCTTCTTTTGTCATGCCCTCAACCACTTTGGCATTGGTGATAAGTTCCCAGTTGGCATCACTAATGGCAGGATAGGACAAATGCGGATCGGCGGCGGCAAACAATGCGTCAAAGTCACGGCCATGCATGGTTGAGCCATTGTCGCTCATCCACACCATCGCCTTCTCTCGGGTGTCGTCAGTCGTGAACAGTACCCGCAAGGGCATCACCGCGTTACCGGGCAGCACGCTGTCGACATGCACTTTGATGAAATGGCGGCCGTCACGCATCTGCTCGCTCTGGCGATCATACCAAATCGCCGTGCGAATGTAATAATCTTTCCCTGCTACCTGGCGACCGATATGGTTCACCATGTCCATGTCGATGAGCATCGGGATAGAAAAACCCGAACGGAACTCATCGATGGTCTTTCCCGTGCGATAGACGTAGGTATTGCCTGTGTTCGTGTCCTTGAACAATAAATTCACCGTGCTGCGGTTGTCATAAATGCCTCCCGTGTCATAGCCCTCATAACTCAACATCTTACCTGCTAGGTCCACTGTGTCGATATCATAATCATGGGAACGGGCAAACAGCAGGCGGGCTTGGTTGTCGGTCACCTTAAAGAGCTTACCTTGACGCCAAGCTGGCACCGAATCGACATAAGCCTCAAGTGTAACCATAGACTGATTGGTGGCATGTTCTATGGCTTTTTTTACCTCTTTTTCACCCACATGCTCGGTCAGTTCAATGCCTGTGCCGCAAGCAGTCATGAATGCACCCAAGATGCACATCAATGCCCACTTACACACTAATGAGCCATTATGGTCAATAAGCCACCGCATCGGTTTTATCTTATTTTTTCTCTTCCTGGAGCATCTTGTCAATCGACTCGGTAATAGAATTGATATCCATGCCACCATTCATGACATCTTGGGTCATCTCTTTAACGACCTCTTCTTTATCAACTCCTTTCTTTACTTTCAGGACTGAGATATAGGCTGCATTACGCTCACGCGACTCTTTTAATGCCTGCCTGAATTCATCTATGGCGGCAGAATCGCTTGAAGCCATAATCGTCTTTTCCATGGCGCGGATGCTGTCAACCAAGGCAAGTACTGCTGCCGAGTCCTGCTGCTCGCACAACTGGTCAAGCTGTTTAACCATTGACTCACCCTTGGCTTTGTAATTGTTACCGCTCTCGCAGCTAATCAGTGACAGTGCCATAACGGCTGTCAACATCAAAAAAAACTTCTTCATGTCTCGAGTTAAATATATTGCTTGTTATTTATGTTGTTTCTAACTTCCTAAGGCTTTACGCAATGCGGTAGCAAGTTGATCGGGGCAAGAGGTGTTCTTGTAGCCGCATCTGATGCCCTGCAACCTGTCAGCCACTTCGCTGGCTTTCATGCCACGCACGAGTGTCGCTATTCCCTGCAAGTTACCGTGGCAACCGCCATAGAACATCACGTCCCGCAAGATGCCGTCCTCATCGATTTCCAAATCAATCTGTGAGGAGCATGTGCCTTGAGTATAATAAGTATATTTCATTTTCTATAGATGACTATCAATTGTCCAACAATTCCATGAGTTTCTCCTGATCGAGCAGGCGCAATTCGTTGCTGTCATAATCCAGGATATCCTCGTCACTCAACTTGTCAAGGGTGGTGATGAGCGTAGTGCGCTGTGTCGCCAAGAGGGCACACAGGTCCTTCTGCTTATAACGCAAACTGATGTTCGTCGCTCCAGGCACCGATAAGTTATTGACGAGAATGGCCAGTCGCTCGGCAACCGAGCCATCCTTTACCGACAACGACGAGGACAAACCACGTTGACAGCCAGACGAGAGGTAATTCAGAATGTTGAACAAGAACACCTTATCGGTATTAATCATTTTGATATAATCGCTCTTCAGCAACTGTAGAATGCCACAAGAGCCGTCGGCAACAGCAGTAAACGGATAGGTCGTTGCTCTTCCAAACAGGTATTCAGCAGCAAGCACATGTGGCGTGGATAACGTCTGCAATAACGATACACGCAGGTGGGCACAGGGCATCTCTACCCTAACCCGCCCCGACACAATAAACTTGATATGGGTACATGAATCACCCGCCGCGATGATTGTATCGCCATTCCTGAACTTCAGGAAATGAAAAGGCAGTTTCTCAACCAACGCGGTGATTCTCTCGGTACTCACCCCCTGGAAGAGCGGCAACTGCATCAACTGTTGGTACATGCTGTTCATAACGAAATCCTATGCGTGGATTTATCCCAACTGGGCAATAACCTGCTCGATGTTGAGCGTTTGCTGCTCACCATTTGCCATATTCTTCAGGGCGATAGTGCCGTTTTGCACCTCATCGGCGCCCACGATGGCGACATAAGGAATTTGGCGGTCGTTGGCATAGTTCATCTGCTTCTTCATCTTAGCGCTGTCTGGGTATAGTTCAGCACTGATGCCCGCACGGCGTAGCGCCATAATGTGACGCAACGATGCCGCAGCCTCAACTTCTCCAAAATTGACAAACATCACCTTAGCGGTGGCCATCGTGTCGGCAGGATACAGGTCAAGGGCATTCAACACGTCATAGATACGGTCAGCACCAAAGCTGATGCCCACGCCCGACAAGCCGGGCATACCGAACACGCCCGTCAGGTTGTCATACCTGCCGCCGCCAGTGATGCTGCCGATGGCGACATCCAGAGCCTTGACCTCAAGGATTGTACCTGTGTAGTAATTCAGGCCACGTGCCAACGACACGTCAAGTTCAACACGCGCTCGTGTGCCCAGCGCTGATACATGGTCAAGCACATAACGCATTTCCTCGATGCCCTTCATGCCCACCTCACTGGAGCCAAGCATCGATGAGAGCGAGTCAAGACGTTCCTCATTAGAGCCGTCAAGCGCTAGCAGCGGTTGCAAGGTGTTGATGGCCTCATCGGTAAGGCCCTTTTCCTTCAACTCGGCATTCACATTGTCAATACCTATTTTGTCAAGCTTGTCGATGGCAACGGTGATATCCACAATCTTGTCGGCAGCGCCAATGATTTCGGCAATGCCGCTCAGGATCTTGCGGTTATTTAGCTTGATGGCGACATTGATATTGAAGCGGTTGAACACCTCATCAATCATCGTCACCAGTTCCACCTCGTTGAGCAACGAGTCGCTGCCCACGATATCGGCGTCACACTGGTAAAACTCACGGTAACGGCCTTTCTGCGGGCGATCGGCACGCCACACGGGCTGCACCTGATAGCGCTTGAACGGCATCTGCAAGTCGTTGCGGTGCTGCACCACATAACGGGCAAACGGCACCGTCAGGTCATAACGCAGACCCTTCTCGCTGATCTTGGTAGTCAAGTGCAGTGAATCATGAGCTGACAACAATTCATCGGGCGCATCCTTGAGGTAATCACCACTGTTCAGAATCTTGAACAGCAGTTTGTCACCCTCCTCGCCATACTTACCCATCAGCGTTGACAGGTTCTCGACAGCAGGGGTTTCAATCTGCTGGAATCCATACAGCAGGAAAACGTCCTTAATAGTGTTAAATATATAGTTACGGCGCGCCATCTCAATGGGTGAGAAGTCGCGAGTCCCCTTGGGGATGGATGGTTTTTGTGCCATTATTGATTTAAATGTCTTTTGTATCCTTATAAAATGGTTATTAACGACGTCTGCCGACGAGGGCTATCGCCACATAATATAATAATGTAGCCAGTGAACCTAAAGCAGCCACAACATAGGTATAGGCAGCGGCGCGAAGCGCATCCTTAGCCTGAACCAACTGTTGTCCGCCAGCAATGCCCGAGCCTTCAAGCCACTTGATGGCGCGGTGGCTGGCATCTATCTCTACTGGCAGTGTCACAAAGCTGAACAGCACTGTCGAAGCAAACAAGGCGATGGCAATATACAATGGTATCACACTGAATTCATACAGGGCAATACCTGCCACTAGCGCCCATGAAATGTACTTTGAAGCAAACGATACCACAGGCACCATCTTGGTGCGCAACTGCAACATGCTGTAGCCCACCTTGTGCTGGATGGCATGACCACACTCGTGGGCTGCAACGGCAGCAGCGGCGATGCTGTTAGTGCCATAGACCGGCTCACTCAGGTTCACCGTCATGTTAGCAGGATTGAAGTGATCGGTCAACTGTCCGCTCACACTTGTGACCTGAACGTTACCGCATTCATTTTGCTGCAACATCGCATTGGCAACATCACGACCTGCCATGGGCACTCCCAGGGGCACCTTACTATACTTAGCGAATTTCGTTTTGAGGGAGTTCTGAACAACTATGCTCAGGATGGTAATGGCTCCAAAAAGAATGTAAACAAACATAAATCTATCAATTATTTAGTTATTAATCTATTATTGTCCATTTTGGCACGGAATTTGTAATATAACGTGGCGGACATCATTATAAAGCGCAAAGTTAGCGTTTTTTGTCCGCAAAACAGCCCAAAAGGGCAATAAAAGTACAAAAAATTGAATTTTTGGAGCAAAAAAGTTTGGTAATTCAAAAATAGCCGTTACATTTGCGGCGTTGAATTTTATGTTTTATTATTAACTTAATTAAAATCAGTTGTTTTATTATGAAGAAGTTTTTATTGATGTTTGCAGCTGTTGCTGCTATCGCTTTTGTTGGTTGCAAGACTGAGACCAAGCCCGCTGAGGAAACTCCCGTCGAAGAGGCTCCCGTGGCTGAGTACA